>Ga0116116_1000147_pt1 | contig 85481 bp, 80 predicted proteins | sample June2015DPH_10_1_FD_89722 | JGI IMG/M metagenome (GOLD analysis project Ga0116116, IMG submission 89722) | Peatland microbial communities from SPRUCE experiment site at the Marcell Experimental Forest, Minnesota, USA - June2015DPH_10_150 | ecosystem: Environmental > Terrestrial > Soil > Wetlands... | reverse complement strand
GTCCTTTTAAATAGCTCCAGGGACCACGAATCAAACGAGATACCCACATATGTTGCGAGTTCCGGATTTGAGTGGAAGGAGCACCAATTACGGGTAAGTCCGGGAGCGCCGGGTCAGCGGAAGGATAAGGTGCGAGCGGCCGGGGGGGATTTGCACGAGTTCGTACCAGGTACCATTCGTACGAGGTACCATTGGAAAACAGGAGAAAAGGGTGCGAGCGGCCGGGGGGGTAGTTCACAGATTATACCCGGCTACCATTGGGAGTGGAAGAATAAGGTGCGGGCGGCCGGGGGGTTCTCGCCCGCAGCGCCACAAAGCCGGGCGCGAAAAGAGTCAGGACCCCCGGGAGGCATTAAGCGTTGCAGTGTTTCAAGGGCGGTGTTAGACTGAGAGGGGAAGGAAAGGAGGTCCGGCTGCCATGAAAAGTGAAAAGGCCCTTTTTTTTCTTGTCTTAGGAATTTTCGCGCTTATTTGCTCCGGGGTCCGCCCCGTCGCTGCCACGCTCGGCGGCTCCGTCGATTCAATCGAGACGGATAGAAAGATACTTGCGGCCGCGCGGGGCGGCGTGACTGCGGCCGGCGGCTATTCGGTTCATGAAATCTTACAGGACGGGACTGCCGTAAGGGAGTACGTCTCGCCTTCAGGCGTGGTATTCGGGATAGCCTGGAACGGTTTGACCCATCCGGACCTCACGCAGCTCCTGGGGTCGTATCTTCCCCAGTATGAGGAGGCCTTGCAGCGGACGCCCCGCCAACCGGGCCGGAGGAGCCTCTCGGTGAAGGCGAGCGACGTAGTCGTTGAAAAATGGGGACACATGCGGAGCCTGCAGGGCCGGGCCTACTCCCCGGGTCTCATACCGCCGGGCGTGAGCGTGGAAGACATCAAATAGGGGCGCTCTTCAGGATATAATCTTGTTCAACGGATCGCAGCTCATAGAGCCCGTATACATGATAGTTCTTACAGGCGGGCCTTGCTCCGGGAAAAGCTCTTCCCTTGCCTATCTCACTGAAAAACTGTCCGACTGCGGCTTCATGGTCTTTGTCATACCGGAGACGGCGACGCTCATCACGAATAACGGCATCGACAGGCGCAAGATGGACAGGCCGAAGCAGGTGATGATGTACGAGGAAGCGATCCTCGACATGCAGCTTTCCTTCGAGGAGACCTATCAGAAGGCGGTAACGAAGATATTCCCGGAAAAGAAGAAAGTCCTCCTCCTCGACCGCGGCGTCATGGACATCGGGGCTTTCATGCCCCAGGAAGACTTCAAGGCCATGTTGAAGCGCAAAGGTCTAAAAGAGGTGCGCCTGCGCGACCGCTACCACGGGGTCATCCATCTCGTGACGGCTGCGGACGGGGCTCCGGAGCACTATACAGGCCAGAACAATACCGCCCGAATAGAGACCGTCGAAGAGGCCCTCCTTATCGACCGCAGGATACGGGAAAGCTGGCTCGGCCACCCCCGCTTCAGGATCGTAGACAATCGGACAGACTTCCGGGGCAAGATGGCGAGGACGTTTTCCGCTATCTCGCAACTCCTCGGCATACCGGCCCCGACGGAAGAGAGGGAAAGATACGTCCTCAGGCATGTAAGCTACGAAGACCTGCCCACGTACCGGATCATAGACACGGAGCAGGTGTGCATCAGGTCGAAGAACCGTGACGAGGAAATATGGATCAAGAAAAGAGGGCAGGACGACTCCTACCTGTATTTCCTCACTAGAACGAGGACGGCGGGCGGACGCCTCGAGGAGGAGGAGCTGATAACGGAGCAGCAATACTCGAACCTGAAGAGGCTGAAAGAGCCCGGCACGGAGGTCCTCGCGAAAGACCGCATTGCCTTCCTGTGGAACGGCCAGCATCTGGAGATCGACAGGTACAGGGGAAGATACGAGGGGCTTTCCGTGCTGGATGTGGAGTCTCCCGAGACGGACGGGGAAGGGACGGGCCCGCGCCTGCCGCCTTTCATCACCGTCCAGAAGAAAATCACGGACAATCCCCGCTACAACGAGCGCAACATGGCGATGAAGAGAAAGAAATAAAGCATCTCCTCTCTCGCCGTGCCTATTGCCCATCCGCCGCCGAAGCATTACTTTGTGGAATAGGCGGACCATTTCAAATCAAATCCACGAGGAGGCTGAAGATGAAGGGCAACGATAAGATAATCACTCAACTGAACGCGCGCCTGTCAGAGGAGCTTACGGCCGTAAACCAGTACTTCGTCCACGCGGAGATGTGCGACAACTGGAAGTACGCCCGTCTCCACGAAGTTATCCGGAAGAGGGCCATCGTCGAGATGAAGCATGCCGAAAAGCTCATCGAGCGCATCCTCTTCCTGGAGGGGATACCCATTGTGAGCAACTTGGGCCTGATCTCGATCGGAGCCGAGGTGCAGGAGATGCACAAGCACGATCTGGACGCGGAGAATTCGGCCGTTAAAGGCTACAACGAGACAATTAAGCTTGCGGCCGAGCTTATGGACAACGGCACCAAGGACCTCCTGGAGTCGATCCTTGACGATGAAGAAGGGCATGTCGACTGGATAGAGGCGCAGTTCGATCAGATCAAGCAGGTGGGCATACAGAACTACCTGACCGAACAGATCCGGTAAGGAAAAGGGGCCGGGCGCTTCTCTCCCCCCCTTTCCAAAGGGTGCCGGCTCCGGCGTTACACCCGCGCAGTGGGTCGCATAAGACTACGCTCCGGCCGGCCGCCCTTGGTTTTTGCTCTGCCCATTGAAAACCGCTCAGGTCTGCCTACTCCTTGCATGACGGGTCAAGTTAGGATATGTTCTAGTGCATATGGGCGAAAAGCAATTCTCCTTTTTTACGATGCTCGCTTTAGTTTTGATGCTGGGGTATTTGGGCTACAGGATCCTGCTGCCCTTTCTTGCCCCTCTCGCCTGGGCGATTGTCTTCACCATAGTTTTTTTCCCGGTCTACAGGTTCATCCTCAAGTATGTCAGGTGGCAGTCCCTTGCTGCGGCCATCACCGTCGTCCTGGTCTGCATCCTTATCCTCGGGCCCTTTTCCTATTTTGCCTATCTCCTGACAGTTGAGCTTTCGAACGTTTCGGCGGGGTCCCTCAACCTGAAAAGCATAGCCGACCTCTTCAACCATCCGGCCATAAAGCCGCTTACGGATAGGTTCGTTTCTTTCTTTGGCATCAGTCAGGCCAGGCTCGAGGAGTCGGTGCTGTCCAGTCTGGCCGGCCTGGGGAAGAGTCTTGTCGAGTATGCCCCCGGCCGGCTGGGCGACGTGGCGGGCGCCGTTTTCCATTTTGTCATCATGGCCTTCTCCCTTTTCTTCTTCTTGAGGGACGGTCCTTACCTCCTCGGGAAGTTGACCGGCTATTTGCCTTTTCGCAAGTCTCACAACGACAGGCTGACGAAGCAGGTGAAAGACGTCGTCATCTCTACCATTTACGGCGGCATAGTGGTGGCCTTGGCCCTGGGCCTGATAGGATCGATCACATTCGCCCTTCTCGGCCTTCACGCGCCCGGCCTATGGGGCCTTGCCATAGCCCTTTCGTCGTTTATTCCTTTCGTCGGCTCCGCAATCGTCTGGATTCCTGCGACCGCCTGGCTCCTCTTCAGCGGCTCCGTTGCAAAGGGTCTTGTCCTCCTGATAGTACTGGCTTCTGCCGCCATCGTCATAGATAATGTCGTAAGACCAGTCATCGTCGGAGGCCGCCTGAGAATGCCCCTTCTCGTCATATTCTTCGGCGTCCTGGGAGGCATCGAACTCTTCGGCCTGATAGGTCTCGTGATAGGGCCCCTCGTGCTCGCCGTTTTCATCTCCATCGTCGACATATTCAAGGACGTGGAGGAGGGGGAATGTGAATAGCGCCCTTCGGGTGATAGCAGTGCCGGTTACGGTGGCAGCGGCCCTTTCTTTCGCCCTTCTCATTGCGAGAGGATTATCGATACACTTCTTCAAGGTTTGGGCCGGGGGGACGGAGAACAGGCTGCGGACTTACGGGGCGGTCTTGCGGGCCATGGCTGCGCCATCCATCTACTGGTGCATAGCCGCGGGGCTCTATCTCGGCGCTGCCGTTTCGGACCTGCCGGAAAAGTACGCCTTCTACGCCACGAGGACCATCCACGTGATCCTCGTGTTCTCCGTGACCATCGGTGTGGCCAATATGGTCGGGGGCGTGTTCAGCGCCCAGGTCCGGAGGATGGGTATCCCTATCTCGACGACCGCCCTGGCGGGGGCTGTGCTCAAGGGCATGGTTATCGTGACCGGCGTCGTGATAATTCTCGGCATCCTCGGCATATCCATAGCCCCCCTTCTAACCGCAATGGGCGTGGGCGGCCTTGCCGTCGCCCTTGCTCTCCAGGACACCCTGGCGAATCTCTTCGCCGGCTTTCACCTCATCGTAGAGAAATCTATACGGGTGGGCGACTTCGTAAGGCTGGAGTCCGGCCATGAAGGATACGTGGACGACATCACATGGAGGACGGCCAGGATGAGGACGCTCGCCAACAACACGGTGATGATACCGAACAAGAAACTGGCCCAGAGCGTGGTCGTCAACTATTCGCTGCCCGGGGAGGAAATGTCGATCTCCGTTGTCGTCCGCGTGGGATACGGGGTGGACTATGATCGTGTCGAGGCAATAGTGCTGGATGAGGCTAAAAGGGCTGTTGCGGAGTTACCCGGGCTCGTGGAGGGGCAGGAGCCGTCCGTCACCTTCGACGAGGCCGAGAGCTGGGTTGAATGCTCCATCGGCCTTTCGGTGAAGCGGTTCGCAGACCAGTACGTAGTCAGGAGCGATCTTCGAAAACGCGTTTTCCGAAGACTCGCTAATGAGGGGATAGACGTTCCCTTCCCAACGAAGACCGTCTACGTGAAGGAGGCCCAGGGTGGAAGGACAGGCACCTCCCTTTGATTTTCAGCAGACGATCAGTATTCTCAAGTCTACGGGAAAAAAGGCTCAGAACGTGGGCGAGCTGCGGGAAGGCATCGCCGCGACCAGCGACGAGGCGATCTTCCACCATACCTACCAATACTTCCTCAAAGGCCACGTCCTCGAGTACACGAACGACTTTGCTCAATGGGCCGGCGAGACTCTCGAGGAGACCATCCTCTCCGAGCACCTGTCAAACATAGACCCTTACAGTTTCAAGTCGATGGGGGAGGTGCGCAAGGAGCTGCTCCGCGTCATCGACAGGTATCTGGAGCGGTTCCCGGAGCCGAGGCAAGCGATGACCGGTGAGGAATTCTACTTCAACGAGTCGGTGGCCCTCATCTTCCTCGAAGGGGTCAGAGCGCGGAACCTCGCGGAATTCCTTATGGCCGTGAAATATGTCGACCCCGGGTCCATATATTTTCACTTTTACGAGGCGAGGAGCCGCATAAATGCGGAAACTGACGATTTTTCGAAGTGGTTCGAGGAAGGACTTGGAAAGAAGGAGCTGGCCCGGAGTGTAAGGGCAATAGACCCATTCATGCACAGCATCGAAGGCATAAGGGAGATTATCGCAGAACTCGTTGAGCGGGAGCTGAGACTCGACATGGAAGAGGGGGTCGCATGATTTCCCGGTACGCCGGCATAGCGCCGAAAGGCGACCTGCTGCTCATCAAAAGGCTCTGCGAGAGGTTCCAGGGCAAAAGATTCCTTCACGTGAATTCGACGAGGGAAGGCGGCGGCGTAGCGGAGATACTGCAAAGGATGGTGCCCCTGCTTGCCGGCATGGGGATCGATGCAAGATGGATGGTTATCGAGGGGGACCCCTTTTTCTTCGAGATCACAAAGAAAATCCACAACGCCCTTCAGGGCAACAGCGAGTATATAACGGAGGGTATGTGGGAGCATTATTTCGAGGTGAACAGGCGGAACTCCTCGGTAATGGACCTCGACGCCGAAATGGTGCTCGTCCACGACCCGCAGCCCGCGCCGCTGATAGAGTTCAGAAAGGGGGGGCACTGGGTGTGGCGGTGCCACATCGACGTATCGGAGCCCCAGAAGGTGATATTCGATTTCTTGAGTTTTTATGCCCGGAAGTATGAGAGTGCCGTCTTCTCGATCCCAAGGTTCGCAAAGGCCCTGGGGATAGACGAGTTCATCATACCTCCGTCTATCGACCCGGTGAGCGAGAAGAACAGGGACCTTACCGAACAGGAGGTTGAGGAGACGCTTTCCAGGTTCGGCATAGACACGGACCGTCCCATCCTCCTCCAGGTCTCGAGGTTCGACCGCTTCAAAGACCCCACAGGCGTGATCCAGGCCTACCGGATGGTGAAGAAGTATAACGACTGCATTCTCGTCCTTGCGGGAAGCCCGGCTACCGACGACCCTGAGGGCGAGCGGGTCCTGTCGGAGGTGAGAGAGTACGGCAAAGGAGACCCCGACCTGCACATACTTCTCCTGCCCCCGAGCGACAAAGACATCAATGCCCTGCAGCGGGCGGCCGACGTGATACTCCAGAAGTCCCTGAAAGAAGGTTTCGGGCTGACAGTGTCGGAGGCCATGTGGAAGGGCAAACCCATCGTGGGCGGGGCTGCGGGCGGTATACCCCTGCAGATCATCCACGGCGTCACAGGATTCCTCGTCCATTCTGTTGAGGGCGCAGCCTTCCGGGTCCGGCAGATCCTGAGTGACCCGGCCATGGGCCGGGCAATGGGCTCGGCGGCGAAGGAGTACGTGAGGAACAATTTCCTCATCACTAGGCAGATGAGGGATTACCTTGCCGTCTGGTATTTTTTGGACCAGGGCAGGGGGAACGTGTTGAGGGTGTAAGCGGTCCCTCTATCGCGGGAAAATCCGTCAAATTCCGGTGCTGCGGATGCCATCGAAGCGGACGGGCAAATTAGGGTGAATGCTAAATATCCGCTTGGAGGGCGGTCGCGAACTCATGGCGGCAAGAGCCGTTAAACGTGGTTCCTCAGCATCAGCTCGGCCGGATGGGGGTTAAAATAGAATTGTCGTCTTAAATAGGGTTCACCGTATTTCCGCACGTAATGGTTTATCAGGGTTATGGGCACTACGAGAGGGACGTACCCCTTGCGGTACCGTCCGATGATTTCGAGCAACTCTTCCTTCTCGTCCCGGGTGAGCAGTTTCTTGAAATAGCCGAGGGTATGAAGGAGCACGTTCGTATTCTTGGACGGCGATGCCTGAAGGCGGAGTCCTTCCATGAGAAGCCGTCCATAGGCATCAAGCTCCTCGGGTTTGCGCGCTTTGGCGACTATCCGTCCGAGCATGCTGTAGTGCTTCGGGCTGTGGGCCAGGACGAGGAATTTCAGATCGGTGTGAAGGGCCACCAGATCCTTTGCGGCTCCGCCCTTCTTGAGGAACCCCTGCCACCGCCCGTACACGGAAACCGCGTCGATGAAGGTTTCTCGAAGACCGGGGTCATGGAGTCTTCCGTCGTCTATGACGGGTAAAAGCGGGTTTCTACCGACGAACGCGGCGGCGAATATTCCTACTGCGCTCCGGACGGGCATGCCCGATTCCGCATAGACCTTCACGCCTTTCAGGCCTGAGCTGGGGGAGCGGCTCTTGAAAATGAACCCGCATAGTTCCTCGTGCTCGAGGTCGTCCAGCTTCCTCTCCGCAAACCTCTTCATGCCGTCGGTGTGGTCCACCCCGGTGCGTGCAGTCATCAGCCGGGGTGATGCCGGATCTCCAACGAGCCGCAAAGATTCTCTCGGAACCGGCAGTCCGTACTCGACCTCAGGGCATACGGGCACGTACTCGAAGTACTGCCCCAGCGTTTCCGTTATGTATCGATCCAGCTTGTGCCCGCCGTCATAGCGAACCTTCTCTCCCAAGAGGCACGTGCTGATTCCGATTTTGATTTTTTCCACGATCTCCACCAACAAAGGCCCTGATAAGGCGGTGGCGAATGGACGCCGGGATGGCATTCCCCCCGATTTTCCCAGCCTCGATTGTGAACCTTCCAATGAGCCGGCAGGCCGGATGGAAAACAAAAACGCCCCTCCGAGCCGACCCTAGAACAGAATATCATGATTCGGATTGAAAGCAAGTATCGCCGAGGGATGGTTTGGTTTCCGGTGTACCGTCCGGGGCTCGAAGCACGGAGCATAGCCATCGGGCTCGGGAAGCGCTGCTCAATTTTTGTTGCATCCGCCAAGACACATAATGTAACATAGGTGAGTGCACTGCTGTCTCGGCGGCAGAACGGCCTGGCGGACACGGATTGTCCTGAAACCAGACAGCACAAAAAAAGGGGGGGGAGACCATGAGACGGTCTATAGCGCTCTTTCTGGGTGTATTCTTTCTTGCCGGCTTTGCTCACCAATCGTCTGCGCAGCAGTATATTGCCGTGGGCGTTCCGACCTCTCTCAAGCTTATCGAGGGCTACGAGGCAAACAAGGCGGCCCAGCTCGCCGTGGAGGAGATCAACGCGAAGGGCGGCGTAAAGGTGGGTAAAGAAAAGAGGCTGCTGAGGCTCGAGGCGCTCGACATCAGGGACGGAGAGCCGGGCGTGCCGGTCTCGGAGGCGCTCCTGGGCATAGAGAAGCTGATACTCGACAAGAAGATCTATGCCGCTGTCGTCGGCAATTTCAGGTCCGAGGCGCTTCTGGCGGCTATGGACATCTACTCGAAGTATAAGATCGTCAACATAGGCACCATAGCCATGACGCCCAAATTCCAGGAGAAGGTCCTCTCCGACAAGGATAAGTACAAATACTCCTTCCGTCAGTGTCTCGACTCGAAATATCTGGCCGGCTACATACAGGGCCTGATGTCGCACATAGGGAAGCAGTTCGGGTTCAAGAAGGTCTTTATCGCTACCCAGGACGTGCTCTGGGCTGCCGGGACCGGACAGTTGATGGAGAAGTGGTTCAAGGCCAACGGATGGACCGTCGTCGATTTCGAGAGGTACCCGACGGGCGCAACCGATTTTTCCCCCGGCCTCATGAAGGCGAAAGCCGGCGGCAGCCAGGTTATTCTGCCCATCTTCGACATGCCCACGAGCGGCATACTCGTGAAGCAATGGGAGTCCATGAAGATACCGGCCCTGATGACGGGTTTCATTTCGCCCCTGATGGGGTCGAAGGGCTGGAGCACCTTCGGGAGCCAGATAGAGGGCTCGATCAATGTGCCCTTCGAGCTGGGCAACCTTCCCGTCAGGGCCTATCCGCCGGCTACGCGGTTTTACGAGGACTACAAGAAGAGGTGGAAAGAGGAGCTCCAATCGGGTCACGGCGTCGCCCCCGCCTATGACGCTGTATACGTTCTAGCCGCGGCCTTGGAAAAAGCCGGCACTCTCGACCCCGACAAGGTGGCCGCGGCCGTGGAAGCAACGGACATGGCCGGGGCTGTCGGCAGGATCAAGTACGACGCAGGCCATCAGCTCGTCTTCGGGAACGACCCCAAGACGAGCGCGTCGGCCGCCGTCTTCCAATGGAGGAAGGGGGCCAGGGTAATCGTCTATCCCGAGGCGATTGCTGACGACCAGATCCAGAGGCCGGCCTGGATGAAGTAGTAAAGTAATGCTTATATATGGCCTGATCAACAGCGCTGTCCTTGCCCTCATGGCCTTGGGCTTCAACCTGACCTTCGGTATAAGCGGGGTCGCCAATTTCTCTTACGGCGCAATCTACGTGGTGGCCGGGTTCGTCGCCTGGGGGCTCATGGAGAAGCTCCACGCGCCCCATCTTTTGGCCGACGCAGCCACGATCGGCCTCGCAGCCGTCTTCGGCTTCTATCTTTACAAGCTGGTCCTCAAGAGGATCAGGGGCCTTGTCATATCCGAGGTAATAGCGACTTTCGCCGTCTCCCTCGTGATGCTCGAGCTGCTCCGCTACATCGGGTTCATAGGCTTCAGGTACTCCCTGCCCGTCTTCATCGACGGCTCTGTAGAGATTTTTGACGCCTTCGTGGACATCCAGAGGCTTCTCATCATCGGGTTCGGCATAGTCGTGCTATTTGCCCTCTACGTCTTCACCCACTACACGAAGATGGGCCTTGCCTTTCGCGGCATCGCCCAGGAGGAGCATACGTCGCTCTCTCTGGGCATCAATCCCGACAGGATTGCCGCCTGGAGCATGGGCATTGGCTCGGGTCTGGGCGCCTTCGCCGCAGTCGTTATCCTCCCCCTCGGAACCATAACGGTGGACAGCGGCTACGACGTTCTCATCAACGCCCTTTCCGTCTGCATCGTCGGCGGTCTCGGCAGCACCTTCGGCGTTATAGTGGCCAGCTTCATCATCGGCTACGCCCAGACCCTAACGGCCACCTATATATCGTCCCACTATACGATGATCGTGAGCCTCGTCGCAATCCTGTTTATACTTGCCGTAAGGCCTTCAGGGCTTCTCGGACGGCAAAAGGAGCTGGAGGAGCGGGTGTGAGCGAGGCAGCGGCGGGGAATTTCAGAAAGGAGCGCATCGCCAGGGGCATCAAGGCCCGCTCCGACGATATATACGCGCTCGTCTCCTACAAGGAGATGTGGTACCTCCTCTTCCCCAGGCTCGTCCCCATCGTGGCCGTCGCCGTCATTGCCTTGATCGTGCCCCTCTACTGGAAGAAGGTCGTCGTCACCACGTGCATCTTTGCCATGCTTGCCGTGTCGTGGGATTTTCTTTCTAGCTGCGGGATGCTCTGTCTAGGCCAGGCCCTTTTCTTCGGCATGGGCTCCTTCGCCGCAGGGGGGCTCAACCACTACCTCCATCTCCCCCTATGGGCAACGATACCGGCCGGCACCGTGCTGGGCGGGCTAGTCTCGACCATAATCCTCCTGCCTGTCATCAGGCTGCGGGGCATCTACTTTGCCATGGTGACCCTCATGCTGCCCCTCATGCTGATGCGCCTTATAGAGGCGACCAGGATATTGGGGGGGACGGAGGGGCTGACCGGTCTCTCCCCCTTTCCTTCGGAGTGGGTAGAGGTCGTGCTGGTGCTCGCTGCCATGTGGTGCGCCCTTTTCGGCCTCCGCAGGTTGATCGCCTCGGACTTCGGCCTCATATTCGTCAGCATCAGGGACAACGACAGGGCGACTATGGCGTGCGGAATAAACATATATGCGAAAAAGGCCCAGGCCCTCTTTATCGGGAGCTGCATCGGCGCCTTTTGCGGCGCCTTCATGACACACTCGTACATGTTCACGGGGATGCCGGTCTTTGCCCTCGAGTTCTCGATCCTGCCCATCGCCGCCTCCGCTGTCGGAGGCATAGGGACGCTCGCCGGGCCTCTCATGGGGGCCATGATCCTCGTGCCCCTCTCAGAGGTGCTGCGGGAGTTCGGTAGCCTTAGGATAGTGTTCTACGGGCTGATCCTGGTCGTCTGCGTCGTCGCCCTGCCCGAAGGCATATTCCACTACCTTTCGAGGAAGTATAACGAGATGGAGCGATGGGTCAGAATCGATTGAGGAACAGGGGGGACGGCGTCAATGGCCTTGCTTGAGGTGAGGGACATCAAAAAGGGCTTCGGCGGTGTGACGGCCGTGGACGCCCTTAGCGTGGACGTGGAGGAGAACACCCTCCTCGGTATTATCGGCCCTAACGGCTCCGGGAAGACGACCCTCGTCAACATTATTACCGGCTTCGTGAGGCCCGACAGGGGGAGCATCCGCTTCAGGGGGAGGGAGCTCGTGGGGCTCGCGCCGTACAGCGTCGCGAACCTGGGGATAGGAAGGGCTTTCCAGATGGTCAAGCCCTTTTTTCACCTCCCCGCTTACAAGAACATGATTGTCCCCCTCTCGTCTCCAAGGGTCAGAGCTTCCTTGGGAGGGGCGTACGGGGACAAGGACGCAATTGCTCTGGACATCCTTGAGGAGGTGGGGTTTGAGCGCGATTCATCGGTTCCCTACAAGGGGGCGAGCGTCCTGCCCCACGGCTACCTGAAAAGGCTCGAGCTTGCCCGCCTCATGGCCCTGAAGAGTGAAGTCTTCATCCTCGACGAGCTCTTCTCGGGCCTCTCCATTGCCGAGGTGATGAGCATCGTTCCCATTATAGAGAAGCTCCTGCACGAAGGGAAGACGGTTATAATGGTAGAGCACAGGCTCAAAGAGCTGTTCCGCATCGCCGACAAGGTTATCGTTCTCAATTTCGGCAGGAAGATCAAGGAAGGGCCGCCGAAGGAGATACTGGAGGATGAAGAGGTGAGGCGGGCTTACCTGGGGGTAGAAGTGTGAGCTGGCGGCTGCGTCTGAGGCGCATCTTTGGCGTCGCGCTGCGCCCTGCGGGACTCCGACGTACTGGAAAAGTACGCCTCCGTTCCTCGGGCTTACGCCTCACCAAATCTGCATCCTCATACTTGCCGCACCATATAATGGAGAAGGGATGCTCAGCGTAGATAACCTGATGGTCTTCTACGAGAACGCGCTGGCGATCAACGACCTCTCGATGCAGGTACGGGAAGGTGAGATCGTCGGAATTATCGGGTCGAACAGCGCCGGCAAGACAACCCTCGTGAATACGATATCCGGTCTCCTCCTCGATACCAAGCTGAAGGAGCAGAGAAGGGGTGGTGAAAGGATCACCATATTCGGAAAGGTCTTTTTTCTGGGCAAGGATATATCCCTCACCTGGCCGGACGAGAGGGTGAGGATGGGTGTCGTCCTCTCACGGGAGCGCCACCCGGTTTTTGTCGAGAGCGGCGTGGAAGAAAATCTCAAGATCGCCTCCTATCTCCTGCCCAGAGGAAGGATGGGGCAGCTCGTCTCGGAGGTCTACGGGATTTTCCCTGCCCTAGTCCCGTTAAGAAAGAGAAAGGCGGGGTTCCTATCCGGCGGGGAACAGCAGATGCTTGCCATCGGCATGTCCCTCATGGCGAAGCCCAAGCTGATGCTCCTGGATGAGCCGCTTCTGGGCCTTGCTCCGGCCGTCCAGGTAAAGCTCATCGAGTCGATCGTCGCCATAAGAAAAGATGCGGGCGTCACAATGCTCATCTGCGAGCAGTTTGCCCGCCCGATACTGCCGATCATCGACAGGGGATACGTCCTCGAGAACGGGATGCTGGCGCTGCAAGGCACCGGGGCCGAGCTTTACGGCAATCCCGAGATCAAAGCGGCCTACTTCGGGGTTTAGGATGACGGGTGTCTATGAATCTTTCGCAAGAGTGGCGGCACAGCACAGGGGAAGGGCAGCCGTCGTCTATCTCGGTGAGGTACTCACTTTCGGTGACCTCTTCGAGGCCGTCGAATGCCTCTCTACAGGGCTCGCCTCGATAGGCGTCAAACGGCACGACAGGATCATCGTCTACCTGCCTAATACGCCCCAGTGGATCATGAGCTGGCTCTCGATCCAGAAACTCGGGGCCGTCGCGATACCAATCGCTCCTATTTACACCTCCCGTGACCTCGGCTACATTGCCCGCGATTCGGGCGCAAGAACGGTGATCTGCGCGGACACCAACTTCGGCTACGCAAAGGAGCTGAAGGTACAAGGGGTCCTCGACAGGATCGTCATCACGGGGATGGCTGACCTCCTGCCCATGTATAAGAGGCTGATCGGGAAGGCTTTCGACCGCGTCCCCGAAGGCAGGATAGAAAAAGGCAAGGATGTTTTCAGGCTGACAAAACTCATGGCCAGGCGGGAGCCGGCCGAGGGCGCCGCCGTCGATCCCCACGAACCCCTGGAGATGCTCTATACGGGCGGGACCACGAAGGACCCGAAGGGGGTGCCTGTCAACCACGCTTTCTTTCTGGAGTCCGTCACGGCCCAGCTCGAGAACAGCTATGCCATCTGTCCGCCCCCGGAGAACGTAACCCTCCAAGGGGGCCCGCTTTTCCATATACTCGGGCAGGTCTTCGGCCTGGGCCCTTTATGCGTTTCAGGCGACTGTGTAATCATCATGCCGAAGGTAAACATAGACGCCGTGCTCTATTCGGTGGGGAAATATCGGGCAAAAACATTTTTCGGCGTCCCCGCCCTGTACAGGATGATCCTGGAGCACGACAGGGTGGATTTCTACGATCTTTCCTCGCTCGTTTACTGCTTTTCCGGCGGCGATGTCCTTCCTCAGGAGACGGCCCGCAGGTGGAGGGAAAAGTTCGGCAAGGAGATCTATGAAGGCTACGGGGCGACGGAAACGTGCGGAGGCGTGACCATGCCGCCCGTAGAGCGGGAGAGACCCCCCGGGAGCATAGGGACGGTCTTGAGGACGAAAAAGGTCAGGATCGTCGACGAGTCCACCATGGAGGAGATGGGGGAGAATCAACCGGGCGAGCTGATCGTCTCCTCGGAGCATATGGTCGAGGCCTACTGGAACAAAGAGGAGGAGACGGCGGAGGCCTTCATCGATCTCGACGGCCTCAAGTGGTACAGGACCGGCGACGTGGTGAGGAAAGACGGGAACGGCTTTTTCTACTTCGTCGACAGGACGGCAGATACGATAAAGCACAAAGGCTACAGGGTGTCGTCCTCGGAGATCGAGGCAGCGCTCCAGGAGCATCGTGCGGTCCTCTCTGCCTGTGCAGTAGGGATTCCCGACGAAAAGGTAGGGGAGAGGATAAAATGTTTCGTCGTGCTAAAGGAGGATGTCAAAGGCGTCACTGGTTACGACCTGATACACTGGTGCAGGGACCGCCTTGCCCCATACAAGATACCGAGTTACATCGAGTTCAGGGATATGCTGCCCAAATCGAAGGTCGGCAAGCTGCTGCGCAGGGAGATGCGGCGGGAGGAGCGTAAACGACACGAGGAACAGCAATGAGCCGGACGTGGCAGGCGCGCGCCGGCAAGGCCGCAAACGTCCCTTGTGCGCTGCCTTTCTTTTGGAGTATAATTTTTCTGCCTTGATTCACAGAATTTTATATTATCTCTATGAGAAGCGTCTTTCCCGCAAGATCAAAAGGCGTAACATACCCACGCACCTCGGTCTGATCCTCGACGGCAACCGCCGCTACGCCAGGGAGATGGGGCTTGACGACGTGGCGGACGGGCACCGCGAAGGAGCCCGGAGACTCGACGAGGTGCTGCAGTGGTGCGCCGACCTGGGCATAAAGATCGTGACGGTCTGGGTCCTCTCTCCGGAAAACATTTCCAGGAGCAAAGGCGAGGTAGAGGCCCTTTACGGGGTGATCAAGGACAAGATGGAGGACTTGACCCGAAACCCGGTGATAGGTAAGAACAGGTTCAGGGTAAAAGCCTTCGGCAAGCTTGAGAGCCTGCCGGTTGACCTGCAGGAAGCGATACAAAAGTGCGAGGCCTCGACAAAAAACTTTGACCGGCACATACTCAACATCGCCATCGGATACGGGGGCAGGGAAGAGATCGTAGAGGCTGCCAAGAAGGCGCTCATGCAGAAGAAGGGGTCTTCCGTGGAGGACCTCATCGAGGGGCTGACGGTCGAGGACATCGCAAATCATCTTTACACGTGCGATATCCCGGACCCTGACCTCATCATCAGGACGAGCGGCGAAATCCGGCTCTCGGGCTTTTTGCTCTGGCAGAGCGCATACAGCGAGTTCTATTTTTGCGATGCCCTGTGGCCCCTCTTCAGAAAAGTCGATTTCCTGAGGGCGATAAGGAGCTACCAGCACCGGAACAGGAGATTCGGAAAGTGAGCGGTCGCGGAGGCCGCTGGCGGCCCGAGCGCCCGGGCCGGACCGGTGACGGAGGATTTACAACCGCAGAAGCTCGGGGCAGATGGGGACTTAAATCCCCGCTGGTAAGGGTGGTTCTTGCCCTGTCCGCCGCTCTCCTCATCGTTGCCATATTCTATATTTACCAAGAGGGAGGATGGAGGTGGATCCTCCGCTACTTCAGGTATTTCTTCGAGGGCAGGAGACTAAAGGTCTTCCTCGCCTCCTTCGGTCCTTTTTCGGCGGTAGCCTTCATCTTTTTGCAGGCATTTCAGGTTGTTGTCGCTCCTGTGCCGGGGGAAGTGACGGGTTTTGTGGGAGGCCTCCTTTTCGGCAAGTTGTACGGGACGGCCCTGTCGACGGTCGGCCTGACTTTGGGCGCCCTCGTCGCCTTCTACATCGCCCGCCGGCTCGGGTCGGGCTTTGTCCGCAAGATCGTAAAGAAGGAGTACTTTGACCGTTTCGACTCTTTCATGGCTACGCACAAGGCCCAGAACATAACCTTCATCCTGTTCCTCATACCCGGTTTCCCGAAAGATTCCCTCTGCTATCTCCTTGGTCTCACCAGGATGCGCTACGTCGATTTTATCTTGATGAACGTGTGCGGCCGTCTGCCCGGCACGTTCCTTCTCTGCATGCAGGGCGACGCGATCAGGAACGGCCGGTTCGGCTCATTCTGGCTGATCCTGGGCGCCAGCATCGCCCTTGCCGTTTCCCTCTATTTCGGGAGGAACGCCGTTGTCCGGCTTAGTGCCTCTTGCGCTGCCCTGTTCAAAGCGAAAGGAGGGCGATGAGCAGGGCCAGGCCGATGCGGTAATAAGCAAAAACATCGAGCGAGTGTTTCTTGAGGTACTTGAGAAGGAATTCCAGACTTGCCGCCCCGAAGACGAAGGCGGAAATGAGGCCGACAGCGTACACTGAAATCTCCGACCCGTCCAGGGAGACATGGCGCGCCTCATAGAGGGAGACGCCCAGAACGATGGGAATGGAGAGGAGGAATGCGAAGTCGACCGCTTCGGACCGTCTCAGGCCAAGGAGCATGGCTGCGGTAATGGTGATGCCGCTCCTCGATACGCCGGGGACGAGGGCTATGGCCTGGGCGACGCCGATTGAGAAGGCAAGCCCGAAAGATATATCGTCATCGGTCCTTGCAGTGTGGATCCTTTCCGCGACGAGCATGAGAAGGGAGACGGCCACCAGGGTGAAAATAGTAATGTAAGGCGCGCGCAGCTCGGTCTCGATCATATTCTTGAACAAGACGCCAAGAACGGCAGCGGGTATCGTGCCCACAGCCAGTTTCAAGAGCAGGGAGCGGCGAAGGTCGCCCTGCCTTGCCATGTGAAGATCAACCTCAAAGATGGAGACGAGCCGCTTGGCATAGACGGCGAGCAGGGCGAGGAGAGTCCCGAAATGGAGCATCACGTCGTAGGTGAGCTTGTGGACGTTACTCTCGTTCATCTTGAAAATCCACGGGATGACGATAAGGTGGGCGCTCGAGCTTACGGGGAGAAACTCGGTTACCCCCTGGACGGCACCCATGATAACGCTCTGGATTGGCGTCATCTGCCTTCACCGGGCGGGTGGAAGTTGAAACCCACCTCGATGAGATCCGTCCGGAGCGAGGCCGGTATGGGAGGCAGGGTGTCTATGGACCGTAGCGCCCTGGCGATCGACTCGTCGTAGGCCCTGTTTCCCGATCTCTGCTCTATGGTCCAGTCCGTGATCCGGCCATCTTTCCTTATCTTGATGGAGACGACGGTCAAAAGACCCTTGGTAACGGAAAGGTTTGGGGAGTGCCAGCTCTCCTGGATTTTTTCCCAAACGTCCGCATAGTACTTCTGAAGGACCGGGTCGAAAGGCCCGGATGGTGTCCCGGAGCCCGGAATGCCGGGTGCTTTCGCAGGAGCGCCTTCCTTTTTTCCCGACACGTCCATATACTGTGTGCGCGATCTCAACTCCCTGATCCTCTGGTCGAGGGTCCTTACCTCATCCTTCGACACCGTCCTGGGGACATCCTTCTTCTTTGGGGCAAGGGACCTTTCTTTCGTGGTCGATACGACCCTTTCCTTGGGAGGGGGTTTTTTTGTTTCCACCTTCTTCGGAGCCTCGGGAAGGGCCGCCTTTACGGGGGGCGCCGGCGCGGCCTTCGGGACCTCCCGGCCGGCGGATATGTCGCCGACCAGGTTTACCGAGTAATAGGAAAAATCAGCTTTTTTGAACGCTTTCCTGAGGGGTATGCTGAGAGCCCCTATGATGAATACATGGAGGATCGCCGAGGCGACGAGCATCTTGTACCAGTTTTCTTCTCTCATATCTCATTTGGAGGTCTGGTGACTATATTGACCTTCTCGACCCCGGCCTCCTTTATGATGCCCATACAGGCCACTACAAAGCCGTAAGGGACCGAGCTGTCGGCCCTGAGGAAAATCTCCTTTTCCGTCCTGTTGGCGAAGAGGAGCTCTATAGCAGCTTTCAGATCTTTTACGTCGATCTTCTTTGTATTGAGTACGAGCTCCCTGTCTTTCGTGATGGTTACCACCTGGATGTCCTCCTTTGAGGGAAGGGGCTTGGTGGTCACCTTCGGCAGGTTGATGGGGAGGCCCTGCTGCAGCATGGGCGCGGCAATCATGAATACGATCAGGAGAACGAGCATAACATCGACGAGTGGGATAATGTTTATTTCGGAAAGGAGGCTTTTCGAGTGTTTGTTGGCGATCATCTGCTGATCAGATTGATGATGTAAGCCGAGGCGTTCTCCATTTTCGAGGAGACGCCTCTAAGCCGGTTGACCAGGTAATTATAGCCCAGGACGGCGGGTATGGCCGTGGCGAGACCGAGTGCGGTAGTGATAAGGGCCTCGCTGATGCCCGGCGCCACCACCGCAAGGCTTGTCGTGCCCCTTACCCCTATCTCGCGGAAGGAATCCATGATGCCCCATACGGTTCCGAACAAGCCTATGAAGGGTGCCGTGTTTGCGGTAGTGGCGAGAAAGGAGAGACGTCTCTCGAGCTTCTCGGTCTCCTCCGATATGGCGACCTTCAAGACTCCCTCGACTGCCGGCACGGCATTTGCTCCTACAGACAGGTTGTCCTTTTGTCTGCCCGTCACTTCCTTGTAAGAGGCCACAAGAAGCTTGTAGAAGGGGCTGTCGGGATCCTCCGTATACATGGTGGCGAGCCGCTTAAAGGAGTCGCTGTCTTTCGCCAGTCTCAGAAATTTGATGCCGTCCCTTTCCGCAACGCTCAACTGCCTCCACTTTACGAAGATAATCGTCCAGGAGACTACGGAGAAGAAGAGGAGGATTAAAACCACCGCCCTCGCTACGGGTCCCGCCGATAGGACGAGACCGGTCAATCCGCCGGAATACACGTTAAGGTCTGCAACTCCCATAACGAAGTATGATAGCGTAACGGCTCGGAATTGTAAATAAAAAACCCCCTGGGGGGGACCCAGGGGGAAAGGGGAGTAATTATGAGAAGTTGCGTAATTAGGGTAGAGAGCCTGCGAGGAGAAGGAGATTGTGTCTTTTTGCACAGGCCGGTTTCGCACAGCTCTCGGCTTTTCGGGGGATTAAGCCCACGGGATAATTCAGCCAGGATTCAGCAATAATGACTTCCGGGCTGTATTGTGAATTATGTAACATATCTGTTGTATACAATATTACTTTTGCGGTCGGCTGTCAAGAGGAAATTGTCGGCCGAAGGACCCTGGCCGACTGCGAAGCCGTCCTGTCCTCCCGTGCTGACGGTTTACTCAGGTCCGCGGCCCCTTGCCGCTGTCCGTCATCCATCGAAATAACGGGGACCCCCTAAAAGAAGGCGGGCGCAAAGACCGCCCGGCCGGCATCAGCGCTTTCCTTTGTAGCCGAACCGTTCCTCGAATATGGGGGCAATCAGGTTGTCTACGGGAGCGTAGTCATCAGTCATTACTATGGACTGCCGGTTCGTCAACAGCTCCTTTTTCAGGGCGTCGGAGACCAGGACGGATTTGCCCCGGCCGTCGGGCTTATTTTTCAGCCAGGCGTCGAACTTCTTCATGTCCCGCCTGCCCTTAGTGGCAACGACGATGAAGGTGCTGATGCGCAGGTTCTTGAAATCCGGACTGATAGAGATGAGATAAACGTTTTCCGGGCCGAACACCTCGCCAAGCGTGCGCATGTAGGAAGGGAGAAAGGCGCCCTTCTGGAAGTTGTCGATGACGTTCGACATGAGGACGCCGTTGTCGCTAAGGATGGCGTCGAGCTGCTTCAGGAACTCCTTTGTCGTGAGGTGATAGGGTATGGAAAGGTCGTTAAAAGCGTCCGTGAGGATAATGTCGTACTTCTCCGTGCAATTCATGACGAACCACCGCCCGTCCGTGTTGAACGTCCTTATCCTCGTGTCTCTCGGCAGGCCGAGATGCCTGTAGACTGCGTTCGTCACCTCCGGATCTATCTCGACGACGTCAATGTCCGCCCTGGGGTAGGAAAGCTCCATGTATCTGGGGAAAGTGTAGCCCCCTCCTCCAATGGAAAGGCTTCTGAAAGGACTTTCGGCCTTGTACATCCATTTCAGGACCTCGCCGTAGATCCTCTCGTACTCATACTCGATATGAAGGGGGTTGCCGAGGCTCACGTAAGAATGGATGAGGTGGTCGAGGACGAGCGCCTCGACCGGCGTCGCCCCGTCGCGACCTTTGCTCTTGGCCAGCTTAATTGTGTAATAATCGCTCTCCTTGTAATAGTAAGCGGGGTATTTCAGGTTTATTTTGTACGCCCATATATATAGCGGCAGGAGAGAAAGCCCGCAGACTGCGAGGAAGGAGGCAAAGATAACCTTCCTCTTGAAAAGGCGCCCGGCGACCAAAGCGGCGAGAATGAGGACAATGCCCATGGTGAAAATGATGTTCCTCGTGCCCATCCAGGAGATGAACAAAAACCCCGTCGCAAAGGTGCCTATGATGGCCCCGAGGGTCGAGAAGGCGTAGATCTTGCCTATGACGTTGCCTGCCCTGTTCAGGCTCTGGAGCGTCAGCCTTACCACCACCGGCGAGATGGTGCCGAGTATGCAGCCGGGGATGAAAAAAATAATCGCTGTCACAATGAAGATGCGCCACATCAGGGAGAAGGGGAAATGATAGGCGGCAACCATGTTCGTGAGAGGAATGATCGTGAGGGCGGCGACGCCGGACAGAAGAAGGAGAAGGGCCAGGGTTATCCTGCGGGGATAGCGGTCGACCAGCTTACCGCCGATGTAGGCCCCTATGCTGATGCCGGCCAGTATGATGCCTATAATGCTCGTCCAGGTATAAAGGGAAACGCCTACAAAAGGCGCCAGGATGCGGCCGGCGACCATCTCTATGACAAGCGAGCAGAAACTGGCGATAAAGGTGATGATATAGGCTTCGGGAAGGCTCATGCTCTGCTACCTCGCTGGAGAGAAATTTGGTGAGCTTATTATGTAGTTGATTTGGCCCTTTTTGTCAAATTAATAGAGGGGCCGGGCGCTCTTCTCATGCCTGAAACGGCGGCGCCCCCATTGTCTGTTTCCCGCCAACCGGCAGAGAATTGTGATGGTGCAGACAATGCCGTGCAGCCCCCCGTCGGCGCGTTGGTTGACAATCGTGGACCCGATACCTATTTTACCTACATTGGATTTCCATCCTTCGTGTGGATGGGCCGGGTGATCGGATGGCAACCTCTTTCCATAAAATCAAGGGTGCGCTGTACCTTCTTTCGCGTGGATACATTGGCGTCCTCCTTGAGGAGGCAAAACGGGAGCTCGTGTCGGAAGAAACGAGCTATGCCTTCAGAAGGGACCTGAGCCTGCCGGTCAATCCGCGTCCCACCCCGATGTCTCTTACTCTAAGGCCCTTCGAGAGGGCCGACATTGCGCTTCTTGCGCTAGACAATATACGGCATGGCTCGACTAAGGCACTGATGGACCGCATATCGAGGATCGCTTTGCTGGAGGCAGGCATCCCCTCGTGCTACGTAGCGGTGGCGGCGGACGGTTCTCCGTGCTTCATCCAATGGCTGATCTCGCCTGCTGAGAACGAAAAACTCGACGCATACTATAAGGGGTATTTCCTCCCTCTCGCCCATGACGAGGTGTTGCTGGAAGGGGCGTACATTCCCGAGAGCCACAGGGGTAAAGGGATAATGGGCCCTGCCATGTCGCAGGTCGCGGAAAAGGGGAGGGCAATGGGCGCACGCTGGGCAGTCACATATGTGGAGGATTCGAATCTCCCTTCGATTCGAGGCTGCCTTGAATGCGGCTTTCACCCCTACCTCAGAAAAAAGGCCCTATGGCGGGGCTTCAGGCGCGAGGTTTTCTTCACCCCCTTGAGCGAGGAGGAGTGCTCGAGGCTCGAGGGCTCATGGCAGCTTTAAGAGCATCCTGGCGTTCTTGTAGAATATTCCGGCTTTCTCCCCGTCGGATATAGGCATTTCCTCAACGGACTTGATGACGCCTTCAAGGGCCTGAAAGCTCTGAGCGGCGCCGCCGGGATAGGGGTAATCGCTTGCAAACAGCAAATGATCGGCGCCGAAGAATGAATAACCTGCCATAAGGGCCGCCGTATTGCCTCCCATCACGGTATCGGCATAGAAGCGGCGGAAATATTCCACGGGCGATCTTGCCAGCTCTTTCACGTCTCCCGTCCTTACACCCGGCGGTATGAGGGAAGCGCGCTTGTAGAAAGACGGGAGCATGCCTCCGCAGTGATGGGTGATGAATCTCAGCCCCGGGAATTTCTCCAGGACGCCGCTGAAGACGAGCCGTCCCATGGCCAGCGTCGTCTCAAAGGGCCAGGCGAAGGCGAGGAAGAGGCCGTATTCCGACATTGTCTCGACAGGGTAGTCGGGAACCTGCCGGTCTCTGACCGGGTGTATCCATATTGGCAGGTCGTAGGCGGCCATCAATTCGTAAAGGGGCAGAAATTCGGGATAATTGAGCGGCTTTCCGTTCACGGACGTGTATATCTGCACCCCTTTGAACTTCAGGTCTTTAACGGCCCTTTCTGCTTCACGAAGGGCGGCATCGATATCATTCATGGGGAGACAGGCGACGGCTGCGGGAAAACGGTCCGGGTGCCCGCGCACTATCTCGGCCATTTCGTCGTTGCACATGCGGGCGAGTTCGACTGCGTCTCTTTGTGTCGCTACGTACTCTACGGGGGGAGCACCCGGACAAAGGACCTGTCGGAGACCCTCGGCTTTGTCCATGGCTCTCAGCCTGATATCAATGTCCCAAAGGGCGGGTCTGGCGCTGTCTGCCTCATAATAATAGCTCGTTTTCGGCGTCCTCTCAAGGATGGCTTCCTTATACTTCCCCGGTAGGATGTGGCAGAAAATGTCTATCTTTTCGATCCCTTCAGATCCCTTCGCCTCCATCGTCTTCCTCCTTGTACGGCCGTGCCTCCTTGACTTGCCGGACTCGTATTCCCTCGAGGGGACGAGAAATCTTATTTCATCACGGATTTTACGTCAATCCTTTTCATACGGACGGGCTGTGTACCGGGAGTGAGGGCGTGCCCGGAGAGGCCCTCATGAAAAGGGACGCCGTCCGGACGGTCGGTGTCATTATCGGAGGGTGCGGGCAAAAAGAGGCTGTACGTCAAAACCGGACGATTAAGGCCGGTTGCTAATCCCCCTAGGCTCGTCGAGAACCTTTCGGACGGTGCGCGCCATTTCCCTCTTTGTGAGGGGCTTCAGGAGAAACTCCCTGATGCCCGCCGTCTTTGCGGCGTCCGCATCGACGAGATGACTGAAGCCTGTTAATAGAACGACCGGAATGTCCCGTCTAAGGGCAATGAACTGCCGCGCCAGCTCGATCCCCGTGAGATTGGGCATCGTCTGGTCCGTCACTACCACGTCGAACCGGCCCGGGTCTGCTATGAAGAGCTTTAAGGCCGCGATGCTGCTCGTCTCCGTCGTCACCCGATAGCCGAGTCTCTCAAGCATCTCCCGGCCCAATTCGCAAAGCGGCTTTTCATCGTCGATGAAGAGCACCCGCTCATGGCCGGTCGGGATGATATCGTCGGCTGCCGGCTCTTCCTGGCTGCTCTCGTCTGTAATCGGAAAGTAGACGTCGAAGACCGTCCCGCTGCCGGGCTCGCTTGCGACGGTGATGTAACCTCCCGTCTGTTCGACGATGCCATGTACGACGGACAGACCGAGACCCGCCCCCTCCTCGTTCTTCGTGGTGAAGAACGGATCGAACACCTTGTCGAGGTGTTCGGGACTTATCCCTGTGCCGGCATCCCGTATTGTCAGTCTGACGTATGTGCCGGGCTTGAAGTCGGCGGGACCGGCGCCCTGGGCGTTGAACTCATCCAGCTCAACATCGAGGGACCCCCCTTTCTCCTTCATGGCGTAGGCAGCGTTGTTGCACAGGTTGACGACGACCTGTCCTATTTGTATAGGATCGCCGATGATAGGCCCCGGCTCCCTCCGCAGGCTGACCTTGATGTCGATGGTAGTGGGTATGGACGGCCTCAGAAGCTTCATGACCTCCTTGACCGCATTGCTTACAAGGAGCGGCCTCTTTTGCTGCTCGGCCTGGCTGCTGAAGGTGAGCATCTGGTTAACCAGTTGCCTCCCCCGCATTCCCGCCTCCAGCACGCGCTCCAGGCGATGTCTGTCAGGGCTCTCGGAAGGCAAGCCTTCGTATGTCAGTTCGGTAAAACCTATAACGGCGGCCAGGACATTGTTGAAGTCGTGGCCGATGCCCGCGGCCATAGTCCCCAATGCCTCCATTTTCTGCGACTGCCGAAGCTGCTGCTCCGCTTTTTTCCGTCTCTCCATCTCCAGCTTGAGAGTCTCGTAAGCCTTTCGAAGTTCCCTGGTCCGCTCCTCTGCGAGGCGCTCCACCTCGTTCCTTGCTTCTACGTGGCGCAGCCCCAGAGCGGCGACGGCGGCCAGTCGGGATAGGACTGCCTCGTCATCGAGCGTGAATTCGCCGACGACAGGGGCCTTCGCCGCCGTCGATTCTTCGAATGTCCCGGTCCTCTGCTCCATGCCCGGGCGTCCTGTAGCTTCGCCGCGGCCCTCAAGTACCATGCGCCAGGCAGGATGATCCCTGCGCCCGTCCACCGGAGGCATCGAAAGATTCTCGCCGGCGCCTGAATCAACCGTCGGCACCGGAGCGAAAAGCTCGCCCTGCATCCACCACGCGGCTTCGCTCACAGCCGGCCCGGGCGGGGAATACCGCTGCGCGTCATCCAGACCGGAGACTGCTAACGTCGCTCCTGTGAGCGCCTTTGCGCCGTCCGCTGCCCTGTGGAGCATGTCGTCGAAAGAGAACGCCGACAAGACGTTGCGGGAGACATCGAGCAGCGTATCGAGCTTCGCCACATACTGCTTTCGTGCCTCCTCCGCCCTTTTCCGCTCCGTTATATCCCGGAAATAGACGGACAGACCATCGTGGGAGGGGTAGCAATGGCACTCGTACCATGCATTCTGCAGAGGAAAGAAGTCCTCGAAGTGCACAGGGGTATTGTTATGGACCGCTTGCTGGAGATCCGTATGGAAGCGCCGGCGGAACGTCTCCGGAAAGACATCGAGGGCCATCTTTCCGAGAAGCTCTTCCCGGGGCCTCGTAAGGAGCTGGCAAGCCGTATCGTTGACGTAGGTAAAACGCCATTGCCTGTCAAAAGAGACGAAGGCGTCGGTGATGCTCTCCAGGATGGTCGTGATCTTTCTATGGGCCCTGACCAGGTTTTCCTGGGTTTTCTTGAGCTCCGATATATCCAGGAAGGTGCCGACCGCCCCCCTGGGCTTTACGTGCTCGTTCAGCAAAGGGGCTGCGCTCACCAGGAGCTTGACCAACCGGCCGTCGTCGCGGACCAGGTCCATTTCGGCATTGGTTGTGTTTATCCCTTTTGCTGCGGCCAGCTGCATTGGAAGCTCCCTGGGCGAAAGTTCGCGGCCTTCCCTCATCTCCCTGAAGTTGTGCGGACGCTGCCCGACCGGGGCCGTCTTCGACAGGTTGTCTTCAGGACCGAGGCCCAGCATCGCGGCAAGGGCGGGGTTGCCTTTGATATGGAGACACTGCTGATCGTAGCTGATGGCGATCCCCATGGGGGCGGTGTTGAATACGGCGTCGAGCTCCTCGACTCTGTGCTGGAGGTCACGGTTGAGCTTTTCCATATCTCTCAGTGCGGCGCCCAGCCTCTTCTCGCTGTCGACCAGGGCCTTCTGGGTCCTTTTCAACCCGGTGATGTCGCGGGCGATGCGGAAAAGACCCTTCACGCTGCCCTTTCCGTCCCGGATCGGACCCCTGCTGGAGAGATAGGTTCTTTCTCCCCCCGGCGTAATGACCGTCTCTTCCCGGGTTGCCGTCTTGCCGTCAGCCATAACCGCACGGTCCGCTTCCGTCGTTCGTCTGGCCTCTTCCGCCGGAAAGAGCGAAGCGTCGTCCTTGCCTATGACCTCGGCTGCCTTCAGTCCCGTGGCCTTTTCCGCTGCGCCATTGAAGAGGACATACCGTCCCCGGGAGTCCTTCACGTAGATAGCGTCCGATGTTCCTTCGATCACTTCGCGCAGAAGCTCCAGACCCTCCTTCATCTCCTGCTCCGACCGCTTGCGGCCGGAGATATCGGTCATTACGCTCCTCACGACCGCCTCTCCATCCTCCCACGCTGCGATGCTCTCCAGCTGTGCGTTGAAGATGGCGCCGTCTCCCTTCTTCATGAGAAGCTCGCAGGTATGGACCGCGGCCGACTGTAACACGGTTTGCAGGTGAAGCTGAAAGAGATCCTGAAAACCCGCATGAAGGGAGAGCGAAAGGGGTTTGCGGACGAGGCTCTCTTTTTCCTCTTCGAGAAGCTTTGCCGCGAATGCGTTCAATTCGAAGATAAGACCCTGGGAGTCGAGGCTGAGGTATCCGACCGGCGCGCGGTCATACAGGTCCGCAAACCTCGCGCGGGATTCCTCGATTTCTCGCTTTACCTCGCGGAGTTCTTCATTTTCCATTTCCAGGCGGGTCTGGTGCAGGTGAAGCTCGTGAAGGTGTTCCGTCATCTCCTTCAAGACGAGGCCCGGTTCTTTGCGGCTTCTGGTCAGCAGCTCTTCCGTTTTTTCCCGGATGGCGCGGTTGGTTCTCGACAATGGCTCTTTTGACATATGTAATGCTCCTGATGAGTGGGGCTTTGATGCGGGGAAATACTTCGGGTTGCATTGCGAATCCTGCCGGAGTGACCATTATAACAGAGTGCTTCCTTCCCTGCAAGCGACCGGAGGAGCGACGGCTACAAGTCTCATGCCGGTCCGGAGCGCAGGATGGCATATAGCCGGGTATATGTTATATTTCCTATAGATGCGGATAGGCTTTCACTTACCCATCGCGAAGGGTTTTGAGCGGACGTACGCTGAAGCGGTGCGCCTCGGATGTGAGGTAGTCCAGATATTCGTGAAGAACCCGAGGTCATGGGCCGAGAAGTCCTGGAAGAGTGAGGACATAGAAATCTTTCGACGGCTTTTCGCCGGTATACCGGTGGTCGCCCACCTCTCGTACCTGCCCAACATCGCGCGGTCGGGCGAGGATTCGAGGAGCCTTGCGGGCCTTCTGCACGAGGCGAGACTCTGCGCGGAGCTTGGGATAGGGACGATGGTGGCCCACTGCGGGTGGCATGAAAAGGTCGAAAGGGGCATCGACGGAGCTGCCCGAGGCATAGGGGAAGTGCTGGCAAGGTCTCCCTTGTCCGTGCTCCTGGAGAATGGGGCAGGCCGGGACAGCGCCGTAGGTAAGAATATTCCCGAGCTGATAAAGTTGCACAGCCATGTGGGAGACGGGGCAAGGGTAGGGTTCTGCCTCGACACGGCCCATCTCTTCGAGGCAGGCTATGACATGCGCCGGGAAACCGTCTGGGATGGCATCATCGAGGAAATGGAAGGGCGCTGCGGGCCGGGCTGCATAAGGTTTTTCCATTTGAACGATTCGAAGACGTCCCTCGGCAGCCATGTAGACAGGCACTGGCACATAGGAAAAGGCAGGATAGGCTTGGACTGCTTCCGTTTTCTACTGAGCGATAAAAGGCTTGCCCACCTTGGGGGCGTCATGGAGACCCCGAAAGTGGGCAAGATGGATGAAGAGAATATGGCTGTTATGAGGTCACTACTTTCTCCTCTGGTGCCTCGTCCGTCTTCTTAGCTTCCTGTACTTGTGTTTCCTCATTTTCTTCTTTCTCCACTTGACGACACTGCCCATCCTTCACCTCATTATTTGATGGAAAAACCGATCCCGGAATACCCGTTGGGGACCAATAAAGATAACCTTCATTTGCGTTTTTTTCAAGAACATAATTGCAGAGATACCAATTTTCCCGTACATTATGGCCGGCCGGCCTGTTGCAAGGGCCCATCCGGAACAGTTATAATTAGGCGTGCGCCTGTAGCTCAACAGGATAGAGCAACGGCCTTCTAAGCCGTAGGTTCCGCGTTCGATTCGCGGCAGGCGCGCTCTTCAACCTGGCCCGCATGCTCTTTCCTTTTTATGAGGGGGAGGCCGGGGTACCCGCGCGAGCGGGTCGCGCTTTGCCGGTGGAGGGGGCGACGCTAGCCCCAGTAACGCGCAACGGCCTTCTAAGCCGTAGGTTCCGCGTTCGATTCGCGGCAGGCGCGCTCTTTAACCTGGCCCGCATAGAAAATATCGTAAAGAATGGAACACCGTTTGTCCCTTAAATTCAACTACTTGGTGAAAATGCCCGGGCCAGAGCCATTTTTCAAAAATGCCGGTTTCGGACTCAAAATCCATTCTACCCCAAAACCTTGAACAAAAAAAGCTTGACATTTCATTTCATACTCAGAATAATGAGTGTAGTTCAATGGCATTTATTACCCTGCGTTACGGCATAAGACTGCGATCATCGTGGTTGCGGGACATGAGACAAAATGAATTACATTCACACTGAACGTCAGTCATCGGAGGGACAAACGACGTTTCAGGAATTTTGACGAGATTTACACCAATCTGCGGGCTACGCAAGGGGCAGGAAGAAGACATTTGGACGAAAAGCGGGAGTAGTGCGGGCTATTGGTTGTCCGATAGAGCTCAAGGAGGGTAAAGATGCGAAGACTACTTGTAATAATGATTGCGACCATTTTAGCGGTGCTGTGTGGTCAAGGGCTCCAGGCAAAGCCACTTATCATAGGCGTGGCGACGGACACAGAGATTCTCGATGGATTTGCGACGGTCCGTGGTTTGAGGCTGGCTGTCGAAGAGATAAACGCAGCAGGCGGTGTGAAGGTAGGGAACGAGAAGAGACCATTCAAACTGGAAATCATGGACACGCGCGACTGCGATGCAGGTGTGCCCGTGAGCGACGCATTGTTGGTCGTTGAAAAGGTCATCTTGGATAAAGGAGCCGATTTTATTATCGGTCCGAGCCGCTCGGAAGCAGCTCTGGCGACCCTGAGCCTTATATCCACGTACAAAAAGGTGTACCTTTCCACCTGCGGCGGTCTGAGCCCGAAGTTCAGCAGCACGATTGCGGAAAACTACGGCAAGTACAAGTACGCGTTCAGGATCACCGGGGAATCTGGTCATATGGTACAGGAAGCCGTCGATATGCTGAGCGGCATCAACGCCAAGTACGGGCTCAACCGGATGTTTATCATTGTGCAGGACGTGGCCTTTGCCAGGGCCGGGGCGGACATAGTCTCAGAAAAGCTGAAGGCCAAGGGGTGGGAGATCCTCGGCAACCAACGTTATCCTTCAGGGTCGACCGACTTCTCCGCGGCGTTGCTTAGGGCAAAAGATACCAAGGCACAGGTTCTCTTTATTATGGGAGACATGCCGGAACTGAGCATCCTCGTTAACCAGTGGAACGACCTGAAGGTCCCGGCCTTGCCTTTCGGGGACTACATGGGTCCCGCGATGGAGCCCAAGTTCTGGGAGGTGACCAAAGGCAGAGCGGCGTATACGGTGGTCAATCTCGTAAACGCAGGAAACGCGCCCTCGAATGCCACACCATGGACCATGAAGTTTTACAAAGCATACCAAAAGAAGTACGGGAACGAGCCTGAGGGCTACGGAACAGCGAGCGGATATATGGCCCCTTACATTCTCAAGGATGCCATTGAGCGCACTGGGTTCTTAGACCCCGACCGGCTGGTAGAAGCGCTGGAAAAGACAAGCATGATGGGAGTGTATGGCAGGATAAAGTTCGACCAGAAGTCCCATCAGATCGTTCCAAGCCTTGACCCTGAACAGGGGGCAGTAGGCACTATTTTCCAGTGGCAAGACGGGAAAAGAGTGGTTGTGTATCCTCCCAAGATCGCGATGGGCGAACTGAAGTTCCCACCGTGGATGATGGACTACTGGAAGATTAAGAAGTAATGACAAAAGCAGCGCTTGAAGTGCATACAGGACCGGAAAGCGTGCATAACCTGGGGACCACGTGGAGATTCTGATCTACGGCCTGGTAAACAGCATGCTCTTGGTCCTCATTGCGGTGGGCTTCGCTCTGGCATACAGCGTAAGCCGCGTTCCGAATTTCATGCATGGCGCGCTGTATGTCCTCACCGGTTATCTCGCATGGGTCTTCCTCAACCGCCTCGGTCTCGGTTACCTGCCCTCGGTTCTCTTCTCCATAGCCATCGTAACGTTTATCGGCTGGGTGGTTTACCGGGTGGCAGTGATACGCGTAAGAGGGATGCCGGTTTCCGAGATCATTGTTACTTTCGCCATCAGTTTGGCAGTGCTCGAGTTCTTACGGTGGCTGGGCCTTCGCGGTGCCACCTATGTGCTTCCGGCATTCTATATAAAGACGGTAACTCTAGCCGGGGTACCCATCGATTTCCAGCGCATCGCCGCCGTGATCGTCGCAACCGCAATTGTTCTGGTTCTCTGGATTTTTACCCACTACACCAAGATGGGGCTGGGGTTGCGGGGTATCGCCCAGAACGAGCGTGCCGCCCTGATGCTGGGTATCGATTCAGACCGGGCAGCCACGCTTGCCCTATCGCTCGGTTCGGCTCTGGCCGCTGTGGCCGGAATCACCATTATCCCCATGGGCAACATTAACGTCGCCACCGGGTATGATGTGCTCGTTTTCGCCATAGCTGTCTGTATCTGTGGAGGATTGGGTAGTTGGACGGGAACTATACTTGCAGCCTTTATCATCGGTTTTGCTCAAACAATAGTTGTCTATCTTATAGCTCCACACCTTGCCATGGTCGTCGCCCTGGCCGCAGTGATTCTGATTCTGATCTTTAAACCATCCGGTCTTTTTGGTCGACAAAAAGAGTTGGAGGAGAGGGTGTGAATGACAGAAGAGGTAACTCGGCGTAAAGAGCGAATTGACCGCGGGATCAAAGTTCGCTCCGACACAGTCTACGCGGTCTCTTCCTGGAAAGAAATCTTTTTCTTGCTGGCGCCGAGAGCCGGCTTGATTATCGCACTGGCCGTCGCTCCTTTCGTTGTGCCGAGCCTATACTGGCAGAGGGTCATCTGCATCATGGGGGTCTATGCCCTTCTCGCTATCGGGTTCGACTTCCTCGCGCATTTTGTTGGCCTGGTGAGCCTTGGCGGTGCGCTTTTCATAGGGGTCGGCGCTTATGTCTCGGGATGCCTCAACCATTATTTTGGCTTCCCGCCCGTGCTCACGATCTGCATTGCAACCATAGGCGGCGCCTTTATCTGCACCCTGATTCTCTTGCCCACCCTGCCTCTGAGAGGTGTCTACTTCGCCATTATCACCTTTACTTACCCGATCATGGCCGAGCGAATCATAGTCGCCGCCAACATCCTAGGTGGTACGGACGGTATTCCCGGCTTGGACGTGCTCTCCAACACGTGGGTCAATCAATACTCGATCCTCGCAATCGTTCTCCTCTCTCTGTTCGGACTTCGCAGGCTTGTGAACGAGGATATCGGGGTTGTGTTTCGGGGAGTAAAAGACAATGATCAGGCGATCAGGGCGTCAGGTTTGAGCGTGATCTATTATAAATCGATAGCGGTATTCCTTTCTGCAATGATGGGGTGTTTTGGAGGTGCTTACCTGGCTCACCTTTACGGTTGGGTCGGCACGTCTTTATTTTCGTTGGATTTTTCGGTCTTTCCGCTGGTGGCCACCGTAGTGGGCGGTCCCGGCACGTTGGCCGGCCCCCTCCTCGGATGCATGATCTTGGTTCCCATCTCGGAAATGCTTCGTGCCTTCGGTGCGCTGCGCATCGTTATCTATTCGCTCATCATGGTCGTCTTTATCCTCTTCTGGAGCGAAGGCTTGCTAAATTGGGCAAGACGGAAGTACGAGCAGTTTGAACGTTGGGTGAGAGTCTGACAATGGAAGAGGCGTTGCTTCAGGTCCGAAACCTGATCAAGTCGTTCGGAGGGGTGAGAGCTGTGAGCAACGTGAGCTTTGATCTCCGTAAGGGTGAGGTTCTGGGGGTCATAGGGCCGAACGGCTCAGGAAAAACGACTCTCCTCAATCTTATCACCGGTTTCGTTCCCAAGGACCACGGCAAGGTCGTTTTCGATAATAAAGAGATTACGAAGGCGCCGGCCCATAAAATAAGTAACTTGGGCCTGGTCCGGACCTTCCAGATAGTCAGACCTTACGTATCGATGCCCACTTTCAAGAATCTGATTCCCCCGCTCTTTTCTCCCCGCGTTAAACGAAGCGCAAGAGGGAGACTGGGCGACAGAGATGCTGTCGCAATTGACGTGTTGGAGGACGTGGGCTTTGAGCGAGATGCCTATGTGCCATACAAGCTTGCAGGTAGCCTTCCGCTTGGATACCTTAAGCGGCTGGAGCTTGCCCGATGTCTCGCAATGAAGCCTTTGGCAATCTGCTGCGATGAAGTGTTCTCGGGACTGAGCATGGCCGAGATTGCAAGCCTGCTCCCTCTCGTAGAAAGGCTGCAGGCGGACGGCATCACCCTTATCATGGTCGAGCACAGGCTGAGAGAGCTCTTCCGGGTGGCTAACAAGATACTGGTTATGAACTTCGGGGAGAACATTGCTGAAGGCGCACCAGCCGAGGTTATGAAGGATCAGAAAGTGAGAAGGGCATACCTCGGGGAGGAGGTCAAGTTGTGACACTCGAAGCAACGGCGCTGCTGTCAGTCAAAGATCTGCTCGTTTTTTATGAAAATGCAATTGCTGTCAACAATGTCAGTCTTGAATGCCACAGAGGCAAGATAACAGGGATTTTTGGCTCGAACAGTGCAGGGAAATCAACATTGATGTGGACCATCTCAGGAATTATCACCGACATGAAAAAGAAAGAACAGATGAAAGGCGGCGAGAGGATCATTTGGTACGGCGAGATGACATTTGCTGGAAACGATATTCTCTCTCTTAAGGCGAGTGAGAAGGCAAAAAAAGGCATTATACTCTGCCCGGAAAGGCGGCTCATTTTTGCCGAGAGCAATGTCTTGGAAAACCTGAAGATTGGAGGTTATCTCGCAACGCGCAGACAGGAACGAACTACATTGGATTACGTATTCACGCTTTTCCCTGAGCTGAAACGGCTCAAGAGGCGGCAGGGCGGATTCCTGAGCGGCGGGGAACAACAAATGCTCGCTATCGGCCGTGCCCTTATGGCTCAGCCGACGTTGCTCCTTTTGGACGAGCCCCTTCTTGGCCTTGCCCCGTCAGTAGAGGTACGGTTGGCTCGGGCGATCAGGGAGATAAACAGAGACCTCGGCATCACTGTGCTAGTAACGGAGCAGTATGCTCGGCCGATTATTCCTATTGTCGACTACTGCTACGTACTGGAAAACGGCGGCGCCGTGTTTGCTGGCACCCCTGATGAATTCAGAAACAGCCCCGACGCAATGAATGCATACTTTGGCGGACTGTACGAGGCCGAGGAGCCGATATGAAGGGGTATCAGTCAGTAGACGAGCAGGTCATAAACGGATTCGAGCGCATCGCCGAGCATTTTCCGGATGACACAGCCATTATTTTCCTCGGTAAGAAATTTTCCTATGCTGAACTGAGAGAGATGATCTACCGGTTCGCGACAGCGTTGAACGATCTGGGCATCAAAGACAACGACAAGGTCGCCATCTATCTGCCGAACTGTCCTCAGTGGCTCGCTGCCTACCTGGGAGCCCAAAAGATCGGCGCCATCCCGGTACCCATTTCTCCGATCTATACACCTTATGAGCTGAAATACTTGCTTAACGATTCCGCAGCGGAGACTATTATATGCCAGGATACCAACTACGGATATGTGAAAGAAGTCTTTCCTGATACACCGCTCAAGAGGGCGATCATCACGAATCTCATTGAGCTTCTCCCATGGGCTCGAAGAATGGTGGGGAGGCTATTTGACAGGGTGCCCCACGGCGTGGTGCTGAAGGGTGAACAGGTCTTCTCCTTCAAGGACCTCGTAAACAGATATCCCGCCACTCCCCCGTCCGTCGCTATCAGTCCGAGAGAACACTTGGCTTATATACTTTATACAGGTGGAACGACGGGCGTGCCGAAGGGTGTGCCCGGAACCCATAGCGGCATGGTTTCCTACATTCTTGATCTCTATGATGCCATCGAACCGTACATTTCTGAAGGAAAGGAAGTGCTGATTCTCGTCAACCCTCTGTTTCACATTATGGGTAAGGGGACGCTTATGGGGATTGCTCTCTCCATAGGGAATCCCACCGTTATCATGCCGCTGCCGCTGGTAGACGCCATCCTCGAAGCAATCCAGAGGTATAAAGCTACCTTACTCCTCGGTGTCCCCACGCTCTACCGCATGATCCTTGAGTGCGATCGGCTGGATATGTATGACCTATCTTCTCTACGACATTGCTGGAGCGGAGGAGACGTGCTCCCAGTGGAGGTGTTTACTCGGTTTCGAAAGTTCACTAAATTCCCAATTCGACAGGTGTACGGCTCCACGGAGACCGGCCATCTCACGTTTGGCACGACATCGAAGGAGATAACGGCTACCAGCCTTGGCAAGCTTTTCCCTTCGAGGAAGGGCAAGGTCGTGAACAGCGATACGCTCGAGGATGTCCCCAGGGGGGAGGTAGGAGAGCTGCTCGTGTCTTCGTCATTCTTGCGTCCCTACCACAACAACCACGAGGAAACCGAGCGCTCCTTCATAGAGATAGATGGCGTCATGTGGTACCGAGTAGGTGACTATGTCAAGATGGATGACGATGGGGAGCTCTACTATGTGGACAGGACGGCGGACATAATTAAACACAAGGGATACAGAGTCTCCGCCTCGGAGATCGAGGCCGTGCTGCAGGACCATCCTGCGGTTATAGGAGCCTGCGTGGTCGGCGTGCCCGATCCCAAAGTGGGTGAACGTATCAAGGCGATCGTGGTCCTAAAGGAGGATGCGCGGGGCGTCGGTTCACAGGAGCTCAGCGCTTTCTGCCGGGAAAGGCTGGCTCCCTATAAGATACCTCAGTACGTGGAGTTCAGAGACATGCTTCCGAAATCGAAGGTAGGAAAGCTGCTGAGGCGCGAATTGAGGGCCGAGGAACGGCGAAAATCAGAAAAGACCGGGGGTTAATAGCAGGGGACGCCACTGTCCCTAAGCGATCCTATGAGTGAGAGATGGACATTATCGAGCTCGACAGAAACCGGCTGCCGGAGATAGAAGATTTGTGGAAAGAGTTGAATTCCTATCACAGTCAACGGTCGTCGAACTTTAAGCAGTACTTCGACACACTTACCTTTCAGGGCAGGATTAAACAGTTGCTGTATAAGGAAAATTTGTCCCTATTTGTCAGTTCAGACGCAGACTTGTATGTCGGCTATTGTGTCGTTACGGCGGAGAGGAACAAAGGTGAGATAGACTCGATCTATGTAAAGGCAAGCCACCGCGGTCAAGGGATCGGGCATGAGCTGATGACACGGGCTATGGAGTGGCTTCGTATGCATGACTGTCCTGAAATAGTTATCTGTGTGGCCCAAGGCAACGAAGCGGTTCTGAGCTTCTACGAAAAGTACGGTTTTAGCAAACGCTATACAGTCATGGGGAAGAGAGACGTAGTTTACCGGTAACACACAAATGAATTCAATTCGTTTTGTGAATATGTGACTTTTTGCGTACCAAAAAGTGCTTGACAAGCCGCGCCATATGAGTAAGAATGAATGATATTCAAATTATGTTTCTCTTTGAGGAAGGCTGTGATAGAAATGGAACAGGAGGTTCAGGTGCCATATTCCTTGAAAACCTGGAACGAGTTCAAGAATTACCAGAGCACCTGCTACAGGAACTATCTATATGCTTCCGAAGGCCTTCGCTGCATGGGCTCCACCTGGAGTGTGCTGGCTCCCCTTAAAGGGCTGGGTGAGGATGTGTTAGTAATAGGCGGCGAGCCGCACGCCGCATCGACGGCAGGGACATTCCCCGAGGAGAGCCGTGAGGATATTTCAGCCGCCGAGGTCGCAGGTTTAGGCTTTCACTCGTGTAGTTACCTGAAACTGTTCGTTGGGGAAGTGGTCCGCGACAAGATAGCCATTACTGATGGAACGATCAAGGAGGGATATCCTAAACCTGACTTGATCTGGACCACGCACTTGTGCAGCCAGCACTCAAAATGGTACCAGGAAGTTTCAAGGCGTCTGGGTGGCATACCTATGTACGCAATAGATATGATCGGCGGGGGGAATGCGGAGAAAGACCCCAAAATTGTAAAATATGTGTGCGACCAGATAGAGGAGGGAATACGCTGGCTCGAGAGGGTAACCGGCAGGGAGTTTTCGGATGAGTTGTTCATCAAGGCAGCCAGGAACGAGATCAAGGTCTTGGTACTGTGGGGTAATATATGTGCACTGAACAGGCGTGCACCCGCGCCGTTGGATGAGCGCCGGCTTATAGCCCTATTCCCGCCGGCCATGGTGGACAGGACAACCGATGAAACCGTCCGGATATATGAGGCATTGCTTAAAGAAGTGAGACACATGGTTGAGACCGGACAGAGCGTGGCTCCGGATCAACGCTTCAGGATAGTCTATTTTGGAATAGCGCATACTTACGGCCATCCGGAAATTGCGAGAATCCTTAGAGACGCCGGAGCCGAGATTGTAGCGTCAGTCTATACTTTTGGCACGGCCGGCAATTTCAGGGGATTTGTAAATGGAAACTGGTCATGGGACCCCCTGGATCCTGCATGGGTAGACGAACTGGATCTGTCCAGCAGAAGAGATGCCATATCTGCGCTTGTTAAGATAGCCCTGGGTTGGCCTACCTGGCAAGGGGTAAGGTCCTACTGGGCACTTGAACAGATGGCCAGGGCAATGGTAACGGAATATAGAGCAGACGGGCTTTTGTTGGCGCCTTCCCGTAGTTGTGAAACCGACTTTCGGAACGGTTACATAGGGATGCAGCGCATTTTCAAAAACGAAATCCCGACCGTAGAATACGATACCGACCAGGTAGATGTCCGAAAAATGGATTTACCGGGTTCCCAGCGGAAAACAGAGTTGTTCGTGCATCTCATGGAAGCCCATAGGAAAGGAGTGCATGACAGATGATGGAGAAGGGCTCTGACACGATAATCGAACGTTTTCGCCACATAACCGAGAAAGCACATGAATACGCAAAATCCCTTAGCCAGGGGAAAGAGCAGCTCGTAGCCGGATATATGTGCACTCATGTTCCCGAGGAAATTCTATACGCAGCCGGGATTATACCGGTGAGAATTCTTAGCTCCCATGTTTCACAAGCAATGACGAGGAGCTATATGCATGAAACATACTGCTCTTTTTCGCATGATTGCGCATACCAGGGGCTCCAGCACAATTATGATTTCTTAGACTTGATCGTCACGAGCAGCAGTTGCATACATATGGGCGAAGCGTTTAATATCTGGGTCAGGTTTGCAGGATTCCAGCAAAAAAGCTATCTCATACCGTTCCCTCACATCATGCAGACTAAACCCGCTGGTGGGTTTGTGGCGGAGTCTTTCGGGGAGTTTAAACAATTCATCGAGAAGCTTACGAACAAATCTATAACAGATAATGACCTCGAGAGGGCGATTAAAGTTTATAATCAAACCAGAAGACTCCTTAAACGACTTTGGGAGTTCCTACGGCTCGATAACCCGCCTATAACGGGACCGGAAGTCGCGACCGTGACTTTGGCTTCCCAGCTTATGGACAAGCAAGAATGCAATCAAATGCTGGAGCAACTTCTTCAGAGATTGGAAACCAAGCCTGGCAAGGCGGCGTCAGGGGTAAGGCTGATGGTAACGGGAGGTGCTTGTGACGACATGGGAATTTTTGATCTAATTGAACATCTGAACTACAGCGCAAACCTGATCTTCGTTGATTCGTGTACGGCAGCCAGGTACTTCTGGTTTGAGGTGCCCGAGGATAGACCCGATAAGCTTAAAGCGATCGCTGAGGGGTACCTCGGTAGAATTCCATGTCCTGCAAAAGACAATGTTCCAGGTACCGGAGAGAGAAAAAGGTTCAGGTTCATTCAACAGTTCATCGAGGACTTCAAGCCGGATGGCGTAGTGTTTATCTATCAGAGATTTTGCAGCCCTCAACCGAACGACGTTGTGGCGTTGAAGCCTATCCTGCACAAGTTGGGAATTCCGTCGACGGAGCTAGAGCTTGATACGACCATACCAATAACTCAATTTGGGACACAGCTGGAAGCCCTTGTAGAAATAATAACGCGGGTGGCGCCATGAATACGGGAAAAGTTATGGCTGGACTGGATATAGGCCATGTCAATACGAAGGCCATGATCATGAGGGGACAAGAGATCCTCGGGTATTGCACAGTACCCACAGGATTTGATGTCGTCGCTGCCGCTCAAATAGCACTAAATCAGGCTTCCGACGGTGTCGGGATCTCACGCGGTCAACTGGCCGGAATCGTGTCTACCGGAATATTTAGAGATATGATCAAGGTACCGCCCCTGAACGTAACGAGAACCGTACCCGAATATGTAGCGGATGCCAAAGGGGCCTTGTTCCTTAATAAGAATTCTAGAACTGTTGTCGATATCGGCGGGAATGTACATAAAGCTATCCGTTACGACCAAAACGGCAATCTTCTGGACGTTATTCAAAATGATAAATGTGCCGACGGCTTGGGCATTTTTTACACTACCATGGCCAAAGCCATGGGATTAAGCGAGCAGGAAATGTCCGAATTGGCGCTCAAATCCACCAAGGATGTACCTATTGCTATTCAATGCGCCTTATCGGCTGAATCAGAAGCTATCGATTTGATGTGTCAAGGCGTGGACATCGCGGATGTAGCAAATGCCGTCTTGAAATTGATAGGTGAACGGGTTGCTGCTATGTGCACATGTATGTCCCTCACAAAAGAGATCGTGGTGGCTGGAGGATTAGCCAAATCTGAAGCTCTTCTCAAGCGCCTCCCGAGTTTAATAGAACAAGACGTGAGCGTATTGAACCTTCCGGAATATGCAGGTGCAATAGGTGCGGTGATCAGCTATGAAGGCTGATTATCGTGAGCATGCTTCAATGAGCTAACAGCTAGATTGCACGGGGGCCAAGATGATAGCAGCCGGAGTAGATATTGGGGCAGTGAGCTCAAAAGCCGTGATACTGCAGGACGGACAACCATATGCATTTTCTCTGGTTGCAACCCGTACACCCGAAGAATCCGCTTTTAGGGCCATGAACGCGGCGTTAGGTCAAATCGATCTAAAGTTAGAGAATATCGATTACATAGCGGCGACCGGTCGTGGGAGGACGCAGGTCCCGTTTGCACGCATAACTGTATCGGAAATTGCGTGCGGCGCGGCAGGGGCGGTACACATCTGGGGCCCATCCGTGCGTACGGTGCTCGATGCCGGAGGTGAAGGCTGCAAGGTAATTCAGTGCACGGAAAAGGGAAGAGCAACCGCTTTCCTTTGGAACGACAAGTGTGCTGCCGGTATTGGACGCTCTATGGAAGCATTTGCCGACCTGGTTAAGAAAGAAGTAACAGAGATTGGGAAGATCGCCCTTCAGTCCGATAAGTTCCCAAAGATAGGTGACTTTTGCTCAGTGTATGCTCAATCCGAAGCTCTGGATCTAATTCGAAGCAAAGTACCGGTGGAACAGATAATAGCAGCTTACCACTATGCCATGGCTAAGAGAATCGCAACATTAGTAGCCAGATCGGGTGTGAATAAGGATTTCGTAATCATTGGAGGACTGGCCAAGAATCCAGGAATAATAGATCGGGTGGAAAGTATCCTGAAGGTAAGCAGGTTGGCTCCTAAGCCCGAATGGGACCCTGCGTTAACGGCAGCTTTAGGCGCAGCTCTATTTGCGGATTCTTTCTATAGGCGACAATCTGACACATCAACCACGGCAGGGGTAAGCCAGGCTTGCTTAACATATCCGATCTAATGTAGACTAAAAAAATCCACTCGTATCATGTCCAAGAAGGTCACTAGAAGAGAATCGATCATTCAGGCGGCCATCGAAGTCTTTAGCAAGAAAGGCTTCCAGGCGGCCGGCATCTCGGAAATCGCGCAAACGGCCGGTATCGCCGATGGCACCATCTATCAGTATTTCAAGAACAAAGAAGACCTCTTCTTTTCTATCCCTATTGAGAAAACGAACGAATTCCGCAGTCAAGCGGAATTACATCTGGAAGGGATCACGGGGGCTTTCAACAAGATCCGAAAATTCGTCTGGTACTTTCTTTATTTCTTTAAAACCAACCCGGAGTATGGAAGGCTGTTGATGCTCGAGATGCGGGTGAACAAGAGTTTCGTCAAGACGGAAACATACGACTTTCTGAAGCAATCGGTACGCTCAGTATTGGATATCATTATAGAAGGGCAGAAGGAGGGTGTCATTAGAACAGATGTGGATATCTATATTCTGCGCCATCTGGTTTTAGGCATTCTCGAACACATGGTGAGCCGTTGGCTCCTCAAAGACACAAAATACGATATACTGGAACACTATCAAGAAGTGAGCCGGATACTTGTCGATGCAATGAAAAATCAAACATAAAAGCCTCCGTTGCCGTTACCATGAAGGGGAGGATGTGTGCCAGATCCAGTATAACTACCTGGACGACCAGTATCAGGCAGGCAGCGCGGGGCTCACCTACGCGGCATCGAGAGGTATCGGGGTAGCGGTCATGGAGCCTCTCCGGGGAGGAAAGCTGGCGAAGCTACCGTCCGAGGTGCAGCTCCTCTTCGACTCCTCACCAGAAAAGAGGGCGCCTGCCGAGTGGGGACTCCGCTGGGTGTGGAACCACCCCGAGGTAGACTCCGGTGCTCTCCATGGCGACATGCGTTATGAAGTGCTCTTTCAGCCATGCTTTGAGGGGGAGAAGGTCGTTTGTCACGGTGCTGTACGTCCTGATTTCTTTTTTAATACCTGTTCCCATGACGCACGCCACCACGCTGTGCTTATGCACATCAAGACCGGCACCCCTCTCAATCACAATGTCCATGATAACCCCCTTTGTTGGAATACTTGCCTCTGCAGGCATACTACCCCGAGCGGGCCTTGAGGGCAATTTTCATGCTTATCTGTGCCGGTGCGCCGGCATGGGGGAGGAAGCTATACGTGATGCAAGATCTGTTGCCTCTACCCACGACCTCTACCTACCTACGAAGTGCCAGGAGAAAGCCACAAGCGGACCTACTCGCCGAGTGCCTTCCTGATCGTCCTGGCGATCTCCCTCTTCATCAGGGGCTTCATCGCAAAAGCCTTGATACCTGCTGTCCTGGCTTTGTCGGCATCGACCACATAGCTGAAACCGGTAACCATAATGATCGGCATATCGGGCCGGAGGGTGAGGATCTCTTTCGCAAGCTCAACGCCAGTCAGTTCGGGCATGGTCTGGTCGGTAATGACAAGATCGAATCCTGACGGGTCCAGCCTGAAAAGCGCAAGGGCCTCCGTGCTGCTCATCCTGGATGTCACCTCGTAGCCCAATTCCGCGAGGATGTCTTCACCCATCTCCACGAGGGCTTCTTCGTCATCGATGAAGAGAATTCGCTCGGAGCCTGTGGGAAGCTCGTCGTCACTGACCTCATCGGTTTCGAGTTCTCCTGTAATCTTTGGGAAGTATACCGTGAAGGTGGACCCCCTGCCCAGTTCGCTCTCGGCGGTAATATACCCGTTGGAGTGCTTCACAATGCCGTGGACGACGGAAAGGCCGAGACCTGTGCCTTCTCCCACCTTTTTTGTCGTGAAAAAGGGATCGAATATCTTGTCCATGATGTCGGGAGACATGCCGGTGCCAGTATCGCGGACAGTCAGTTTTACATAAAGGCCAGGCCTGATCCCATCGGGGTTTCCATCCAACGCCGAAACGCTGAAATCATTCAGACCGATGTCCAGACTTCCCCCTTTTTCCCGCATCGCATAGGCGGCATTGGTGCAGAGGTTTATCAGCACCTGCTGTATTTGGGTAGGGTCTCCGAGTATCAGGTAAGATTCACTTACGGTATTGACCTTGATGCTGATCGTTGTTGGCGTGGTCGCCCGAATAAGATTAACAGTCTCCTTTACGATACTGCTCAAGTTTAAGGGTTTTTTCTCCTGCTCGGCCTTTCTGCTGAAGGCGAGCATCTGCCGCACCAGGTCTCGGCCCCGCAAGGAAGACTCCATAACCCTCTTCAGGTGATGTGCCTCTCGGCTCTCTTTAGGAACGTGGTCCGCTAGAAGTTCCGTGAAGCCGATGATGGCCGCAAGGATGTTGTTGAAGTCGTGGGCGATACCGCCGCTCAATGTCCCCAGGGCCTCCATCTTCTGCGCCTGGCGGAGCTGGGCCTCGACTCGCTCCCGCTCCTCTGTCTCCTCCTTGAGCCTGTCATAGGCCTGCTGGAGTTCTGTGGTCCTTTCCTTGACGCGCATCTCCAGTTCATTGTGGGCCTTGCGAAGCGCCTCCTCGGCGCGTCTGCGCTCGGTGATGTCCTCTCCCGAACTGAGGCTACCGGTGATGTTGTCCGCTTCGTCCCTTAAGACCGTATTATGCCATGCAATGATTTTTTCCTCTCCCTGTTTTGTCAGGACGGGGTTTTCGTAGGATTCGACCTTTTCGAGATCTCCGTTTATCAATTTTTTAAAAACATGGGCCAATTCATCCCTGGTCCGCTCTGGCAGGCAGGTAGTGAACCAGTCCTTTCCCAGGAGTTCCCCTTCTTCATAACCCAGGAGCCGGTTCCCCTTTCTGTTCATTAACGTAACGCGACCTTCTCTGTCGAGGACCACAAGGAGGACCCCAGCTATGTTCATGTATTCCCTGATCCTGTCCCGCTCCCCGCGAAGCTCCTCCTGGGCACGCCGAAGCTCCTCCTCGGATTGCTTGCGCTTGGTGATATCGCGGAAAACGAGCACGACGCCCGTGGTCTTGCCCTCCCTGTCTCTTATGGGAGCGCCGCTATCGTCGATAGGAATCTCTATCCCATCTTTTTTTACGAGGATCGTATGATTGGCGAGACCCACAACCATTCCTTCCCGGAGTACCTTGGCGACGGGGTTCTCGACTGCGCTGCGAGAGTGCTCGTTGATGATGTTGAAGACCTCCATTACCGGTTTCCTCGAAGCCTCGTCGAGGGCCCAGCCGGTCAATTCCTCAGCCACGGCGTTCATGAACGTAATCCTGCCCCCAACGTCCGTGGCAATGACCGCATCGCCGATGCTCGCCAGGGTGGTGGCATAGCGCTGCTCGCTCTCTCCCAACTGAGCAGTGCGTTTCGCTACGCGCTGCTCAAGGGTCTCATTCAACTCCTTCAACCCCTCTTCCGCCTTTCTTCGTTCGGCGACTTCCATCGAAAGGTTCGCGTAGGAATCCCCCAAGGAATGCCCCATCCTGTTGAAGGCGCGGGCAAGCCGCCCCACCTCATCTTCGGTCTCCGGGGCCTGGAAATCCAGCCGGCCGGCCGCGATCTGCCCTGTCGCCGCCTCTAGCGAGTGCAGGGGATACACGATGGCCTTGTAAAGTCGCGAAGACGCAAAGAAAAGTACTACAAGAAGAAGTATGATGAGCCCGAGGATGAGGAAAAAGGCCTTCGTCTGGATGGCGTCTATCTCCTCCGTATTCTTTCTGTCGAGGAGGTAGCCATTGTATTCCATCTCCTGGTTTTTTGCGATGAGCTGGGTGACAAGCCTTTCCTTTGATTCCAGCCTTAACTGCCTAAGGGGTGCGGGCGTCGTGCCCTCGCCTTCGTAGCTTGCCACCAGTTTCTCGAATATCCTTTTTGTACTCGCCTGCGTCTCCTTTAGCCTCTCGATAACGTCTCTCTCGGAGCTATCGTAAGAGGTTTGCGACAGGAGTCTCGCCAGCGAATCGTATCGTTCCAGCCATTGTCTTTTGAAGAGCTCCTCTGGGTCGGCGGCATAGGCCCGCGCCAGGATGGTGAGCTGGGCGGCACCCCGGGATATTTCGTCGGATATCTTGCGCTTGTCGACAGCCCCCTTCATCTCGTGCATGCTCACGAGAAAGCACGCGATGATAACGAGAGTGAAGGAGATCAGGACTATCCCGGTTCCTCTGAGCCTCTTTTTTATTGTCATAGGCATTCCCATCAATGGATGATTCCGACCGCTTCTGGCTTCACCGCCTCCAAGCCTTGCCGATACACCAGGGAGAGGTAATCGGGCATATCTATTCCCCGGTCCCCCCTCTCCTGCACCCATCGCGTCTCATCCACCATCAAAAGCAGGAGATTCTGCGGCAGCCTCACGTCGAACCGATCCTGGCGCCACATCTGTGCGACCTCGTCCGACCCGAGACCAAGCTTCCTTTGGAGTATCGCTTTGGCGGCCTCCGGGTGGGTTTTCACAAACGCCTCCGCCTGTATGAGGGCCCTGAGGAGCTTCTTCACCGTCTCCGGCCTTGCCTTCAAAAACTCGTCCTTTGAGGCCAGCACCCAGTAGAAATCCTGCTCGGCCTGAACGGGCCAGCTTATCGCCTGTGTCCCGAGTCGCCTCTTAATGTCAAACAAATAGGGGCTAAAGCCGACCACCGCATCGACGGTCCCTTTCGACAGGGCCCCGGCCATTTCTTCCAGCCCGAGATCGACGGTATGAACCGCGGAAAGGGGCAAATCGTTGAAGGCAAGGAAGGTGCCCAAAAAGAATTCCCCAGCGCTTCGGGGCAAGACGCCGATCTTTTTCCCTTTGAGGTCGGCAGGCCGCTCGATGCCGTGGTCCTTTCTTGCCACCAGCTCGCCGTTGTTCGCCGCCGCGATCGTCCCGAAGATATTCACGTCTTCCTTGTTCAGGAAGTGGTTGACAAAAACGAATTCCGCGGCCGCGGCGACGTCGACCGCGCCTTTTGCCAGGGCCGCCGCCGCAGTGGCTCCTGACGGGTAGTCTTTGAGCGTCACCTTCAGTCTTTGGTGCCTGAAATATCCCTGTTCGTACGCCACATAGATAAGTGTCGAATCGTCACTGACGGGTATACCCAGGGTAAGCTCCTCAGGCTTGCCAATATGGACAGCGTGGTCCCGTAAAGCCCAGACAAGAACTACGATGCCCAGAAGCACAACAATGGCTGCCAGTAGTGCCGTTCGTGGAATCTTCACCTGTTACACACCCCTCCGCTGGCGTTGATCGTGCAGTGTGCGCCGAATTAAAGGGGAAGCGGATTTCTCAGAATGTCGTAGTATACCGGATCGTTTATCGCCTGTAAAGGGCCGCCTCCCGCGCAAGGTCTTGGCTGGAGGCGGGCAGCTTCACCTTCAACAGAAAGATCGAGCAGGAGAAGAACCCCCTGCGTTTGAACAGTATTGTCAAGGAGTTATGGCTTTTTGTGATGTTTGTTGATTTAACAAGAGGATGTTTCAGATCCGAGATTTCCAGGTCAAGCCTGCCGTTGATATTCCCCCGCGCTACTTTCAGCGCGGGGGAATTGCCTTTCCTTCCTTACACGGACTGGTCGGGCGGCGGTGTACCGGGAGGTGTCGGGAGGGTCAAGGGCCACCTGAGCCAGAAGGCGTTGTGGGCGATAAGCAAGGGACCGAGGATACAGAGATTCACGTAGATGATGAGAATGCTTACGTCCGCTGGAAGCTTCAGCGCCGCTATTTTCGCAGCGTAAGGGCCCAGCACCGCCGTCATGATGGCGATCCAGACCGCGTTAAGCACGCAGACGATGACGAAAGCCGCAATAGCCCTGCTCGCGCCCGTAAGACGCGTAATGCCCCAGAACTGAAAGTGCCAGCTGTATACCAGGGACCAGAGGATCATACCGGAGCCGACCGCGGCGAAAGAGAACGTAGGGCTGAGGCCCATGGCCAGGCTCCCATTCCAGCAGATAAGGGCGAGTATGAAGGAGAGGATCGTTTGGCCCACCGCAGCCCCCGGATGACCCCATTTTCTGAACGGCCATCCCTGGGTCGTGAACACGGGGCTGAATACGAAGAACCATGCGATGAACCATACTAAGAATCCCGTGAGCCAGTTTACGTTCAGCGCCCCCTTGTGGTCCATGGGCGAGCCTGCCAGGGGCGTGCCGGCCATGCTAGTAAGGCTCCAGACGATGGGGGCCACGATCAATGTGATGACGAGCGCCGCCAGCAAAGCCCACCACGAATGCACGTGCCCCTTGAAGGGCCAGACGTTCCAGTTGATGCAGTAGAGGAGCGTGCAGGCGAATCCTATTGCGCCCCACCACAGATAGAGAGGACTCATCGGCCACCTTGGATAGATATAAGCCATGACGAAGATGAATGCGGCAGTGAATACGGCCCACAGGACGGTCATCTTCACGCCCACCGGAAAACGGGATGCGGCGGGTGTCCAGTTCCCTCCAGGCGGTGCACAGGGAAAGCAATCGCCCCCCAGTACAAGAAGGCCGAGACAGATGAGCATTATAAGAGTCGCCGGAAGAATCGTGAGGATGACGGTTGGCGGCGGTAGGGCATAGACGAAGATCGCTATGGCGACGATAGCAAAGACAAAGAATTGAATAAGTGCAGCCGGTCTTCCCTCGGGCCCTATGCCGATCTTACCCATCGGTTTTTCCTTTACATTGACATTGATCTTGCCAGTTGCTTCTCCATTTCCCATAATCCCCCCTCTTGCTTGAGTTGGGCGGCCAGGCCTTTCTGCCTAGCCGCCTTATTGCCGCACTCGATAAGCGCACTCCTGAGGATCGTCAACTCCTTCCCATCCTTTGCCGTCCGGTCCGAAAGAAAATTTTGACAGCACAAGATAAGGCGCATTCGTCTGCTTCCTCCAGCCAAAGGTTGACGACCTGGAAATCTATATCTTGACCTTTGTGGGAGTCACAGCCTTTTCAAAGAGCAATTCAAAGCCGGTCTTTTTGCCGAGCACCGGTTCTTTCTTTTTCTTTCCCCATACGCTCTCAGGACGAGTCTGAACTAGAAAGATGCTTTCAGGAAATGGAAGGCTCCCGGAAACCGAGTACTCTATATCCTGCGGGCCTCCGAAGTGAGCCTCAACTTTTCTGGCAATCTTCGCGAGCTCCAGGATTTCCCGGTCTTCAAGGCATTCGAGCTTCCTTTTGTCTGGAGGCGTCTCTTTATAAACCATCCTTTTGATCACCGGGTCGTATACGAATTCGCTCCCCTTATCCGACACGAGCCTCTCGTCTATTCCCAGAGTCACCTTGTCCACCAAATACCGGTCGGGCGTTACGCTCCCTGAAACAACCGCCTCACCGTACCCGAAGCTTGCCTCAATCGCCACCTTCGATTCATCACCATTAATCGGGTTGACCGTGAACATGACGCCGGCCGCCCTCGCGTCGACCATAGTGAGAACGGCGACACCTATTGGATCATAGTGCAAACTGAGGCCGAGGCGTGCCCTTGCAATGAGTGACCGGGCGTTGAAGGTGCTCGACCACACCCGTATGACGTTCTGTACGACATCATCCCCACCACACACGTTCAAATACGTCTCATACTGACCGGGGTGACTCGCAGGTCCGGCCGACCGCGTTGCGACGAACAGCTCTTGAACCCCTGCTGTCGTGCACAACTCGGAGTAATAGTCTTTTACGGTTCCTTCCATATCAGGCGGCATTTTTGTTGACTCAACAATGGCCCTCATCTCCTTAGCTGCCGTCTCGAATTTCATGGTGTCGGCAAGATTGTCCGAATCTGCCTGGAACGTAGTCAGGAACTCTAACAAGAGGGCCGTGGCCTCCGTCTCGTTCATAAACCGGTCGTATGCCTGTACGCCCAGACAATAACCGGGCGGGACCCGAAAGCCTGCCTTCGTCAACTCTCCGAGGTTGGCGCACTTCTTTCCCACTATATCACTATGGTCAGAGCCAACCTCGCTCAGCCAGTATATCCATTTGTCCGGCATGTGTTTCTCCCTTCGGGACCCCTTAAAAAAGCGCAGCAGTCCCCGCTTCCGAATATCTCATGCCTGTGTCCTCTTGAGGATGGTCACCGTGCCCATGGTACCGTCCACCCTTATTATGTCGCCCGTCTTTATCACGGATGTTGCAATGCCGGTGCCGGTTACGGAGGGTAAGCCGTATTCCCTTGAAACGATAGCAGCGTGGGAAGTGAGGCCACCAATATCGGTAACAGCGGCCTTTATCTTCGTGAAGACGGGGGCCCATGATGGATTTGTGCACGGAGCGACCATAATCTCGCCAGGCTGCATGCCAACGACGTCTTCCAGAAGCTTCAGCACCCTTGCAGGTCCTTCGACGACGCCGGCTGATGAGGCAAAACCCTTAAGTTCGGTAACATCCTTCGCTTCTACAGCCGCCCCCTTCAACCATTCACCGACTTTATCCGTGGTTACACCCCAGAGCATGACAGTGAAAGGTTCGGAGACCTCTTCAGGTGGAATCCCTAATGCAGGTTGGGGCATCCATTGTCTCGCCGCCTCAAGTATTTTTTCTCGCTTCTCGGCCTTTTCCATCCAGAACTTGCCCCTAGGCGGAACTCCAATGCCCAGTGCCCATGAGGTCGCCAGATCCTCAATGAGCATGGGTGCTTCGAATCGGTTAAAGAGGTATATGTCCTCCGGTTTTTTCAGCAACCCATACTTGGCGAGTATACTTCCGAACTGCCTGATCTTTTCAAACCATATTGTGTGCAGCCAGTGTTCCACCCAGAAGAGGTGGTCTTCAGCGTACCTGTAAATCCTCCGCACCACCTTGTAGGCGTCTTCAAAAGACTTCCTGTCATCCTCGGTCCTTATGAGACTCCTGTACTCATCAACGATCCTGTCCCTTTCCGCGGAAATCTCTGTCAACGATCGCTCTATCTTTTCCCCTTTTTCAAGCCTTTCGACATAGCCCTTCATGTAACTGAAAGGCACATCCATTTTGTTTATCCAGCTGCCCTCGTAGTGATACCATCCACTTCCACACGAGACGTAGAACCACGGGTTTTTTATTCTCTCAAGCTCTTCAAGCCATACCCTACCGGCTTCCGTTTGCTTCAGTGCCTCAATTTTTGCTGAAGCAGGAATCTCTTTCTTGAGGATCTCCGCGACCGGCGGTTGTGCGACAGCCAGCCTGCTCAGCCTGCACAGCTCCCCGTCCGGCCGGAACATGGATACATCGGCGCCAGCCACCATCTTGCCGATGGTGCTCTCCTTGATGCCAGGAAAGAGCTTTCTCCCTGTATCGACAAACATAAGATAGGCAAGATAAGCCAGATTCAGATACTCGAAGTGGTACTGCCATGCCTTGAAAATGAGGCTTATTATAGTGTTGAAGTCCTCTATCAATTGGTATGCCTCGGTGTAGCCTCTCGGTACCGGGAAGACCTGTTCGTCGGGCACATAATTGCTTAGTTCTTCCGGTATCTTAATTGCTTCCATTTCAGATCCGAGTTTCTGGAACTTATCGTACCACTGATCCCACAGTTTGTCGTAATTCTCAAAGACGTAGAATGCGCGCTTTCCAAATAACACTGCCTTCTCTTGAATAATTTCCGGGGGGGGCGGCTCGACCGGGGTGATGTACATATAGCACCCGAGCATCCTCTGAGCGATGCCCTGGGCCGGAGGGATACAAAACACCCTTGTCGTGTACGCGGAAAGGGATATCTGCCATGCCTCCTGAAAAATATCGTCCAGGGGATACATTGGTTCGGGAGCGTGGATCTTGTCCTGGAACCAGAAATGCTTCTTCTCCCATTCGTCCCTATCCTTACTGAACAAACGATGGGGCGGGTACATTTCTTCCCATCCCTCCAGTTCGGGCGGAAGAACTACTTCTTCTGCGTATGGGAATTTCTTGATCTCCGGCATAATAACCTCCTCTCGATTTGAAATTTCCGCATGTTCTCGATTATCACGTCTCTATCGGGGGATACGTATGGGAACGCTATCTTAACAAGATATACGGGCGGACCTACGATTCCCCTTATAGAAGTGGAGGAAACGTGAGACTGGATCGAAAGCATCGACGGAAACCGAGAGCTTTCCATTCATCCACCCGTATTGTTTTGTCTTGGTGCGAGCATGCTACATCCTATAAAATACTTTGTCAAGGCATTTTTGACTGTTCGAAAATGTGAACTATCCCTTCTCATGCCGTTCCCGGTTCTGAACACCTTCTGGATTTCCGGGTCGTCAGGCTTGATGTTGAGGGTGCCGCAATAAGGAGAGAACGAACTTGAGACTTTTCGAAAGCTGATAGTTTACCCATGGTTTAGAGCCTGAACCATTTCGGCTCGTCGAAGCGTTCCGTACACCGGAGGATCCGGTTCTGGTAGCTCATAACGAATTCCTCCTGAAGCTTTCCCGAGGCCCGTCTGAATTCCTGGCTGTTGAGCATCCGGCCGATATCGATGGGGTCCTTGAAAGTCAGCTCTCCTATAATCTCGCTAACCCCGCCGAGGGCCACGTTCCATCCTCCCGTGACTTCCAAGTAGTCCAGCTGCTGGAGGGCAGGGATGTACTCACCCATGATGAAGTCTGCATATTTCTCTTTTCGGCCGGGCCGCAGGTCGTAATACTGGTTGAACTTCCAAACCCCTTTCTGGATCACGTACTCCTGCCGCTTTACCGTCCCCGTTGGCTCGAGAAGGGCTGCCCTGTAGTTGGAGATGAGAGATTTGAGCCGGAGGATGACCTGCTTGAATTCGACCGACCCAAGAAGACGGCACACGTCGTCCGTATCGTTGGCCCTCTGCACCGCGACTATTCTCGGGCCGAAGCCCACCTCCACGTAGTATCCCCCGACCGGAACGAAACCTAATGCAGCTATTTGAGGCAGAAATGTATTCGTGATGAATTCTACATAATCGTCCTCCTTTCCATGAATGACGTCCCATGACTGGGTAAACAGAACCGACATAAGGGCCCTCCTTTCTTGCAAGCGATTGCGGGATCCCTCCGGCTTCGAGGAATCGTTCTTGGACCAAGTCGCCTAAAGTACCATTCTATACCACTGGTGAAGTCTGTCAATCAAAACATTTAATCTCATACAATATAAGAAAAACTTATGTATGGACTTGCAGACACAACAAACCTGGAATACGGACAAGCAACCTTTTGAGCTCCCATGCATCCTGAACCGGCCGCGGCTGCCGCGGCGGCTAAGTTACGTGGAGCTCCACCTCTATGGTGTCCCCATCGCTGATCCCGAGCGCCTGTTTCAGGTGTAGCGGCGCGACTATCTCGAGGACATCGTCAGGGTAGTTCATCACTAGCGGGAGTATCGCTCCGCACGGATGCCGCCCAGCCACCACTCCTTCGAACACAAGGGCCTCGCAGAATCCCTTCTCTGCGGGAACCACCTTAGTGCCGTTCCCGGTTTTCAGCACTTTTTGGATTTCCGGGTTGTGCAGCTTGATATTGAGGGTGCCGCAATAAGGGGAGAACTTGAGACTTTTTGAAAGCTGATCGTTTACCCATGGTATGGAAAGGAAGGAGGCCGACTCACCCAGGCCGCTTACTACCGTGCCGGTCACCTTCACGACTCTTCTTCCTCCTTTGCTTTTTCCTGCCTCTCCCATCCTTCTCTTTTTACGCAAGCTTGCACCGCCTTCCGTCGTCGACTGTCCCCCATCGCTTGAAGAGATGGTTGTCGACCGAGAAAAGATCGAGCATCTTTCCGACCGTCTGGTTGACTAGGTCATCGATTGTTTTCGGCTCGTGGTAAAAGGCGGGCACGGGGGGCATGACGATCGCGCCCATACGCGTCACGCGGCTCATGAGCTCGAGGTGGCCTTCATGCAAGGGAGTTTCCCGCACCATCAGCACCAATCTCCTGCGCTCCTTCAGGATGACGTCCGCGGCACGGATGAGAAGATTATAGTTGAACGAGTTCGCTATGCCGGAGAGTGACTTGATCGAGCACGGCGCAACCACCATGCCGTCCACCTTGAAGGAGCCGCTCGATATTGCTGCGCCGACGTCATCCATATCATACGTGTATGACGCGAGCGACCTCAGGTGCTCCGGACTGTATTCCGTCTCGAGGACGAGATTCCGCAGGGCCGACTGCGTTACTACGAGATGGGTTTCCACCCCGCACGCAGCCAAGGCCTCGAGGGTGCGGACCCCGTAGATCACGCCCGTGGCACCCGATATTCCGACTATAAGGCCGCTCATCCCACACCTCCGATGGCATTCACTATCCTTTCTATCCTTTCGCTCTCGCCCGCCGCCACACGGGCCCTTTCATCGATGTTCTTCCCCTGGGCGGACGCATCGAAACCTATCTTGGCCAGGCCTAGGCCACGCTCGGCCTGCGGGTCTATGGGCTGCCCCTGCAGTCCCGGTACGATTATCACATCTTTGTCGGCGAAGCAGCGGGTCACGACGGCCCAGTCCACGTCGCGCAGGTCATGGGGGTCGACGTCCTCATCCACGACGACCACCTTTTTTATCATCGGAAAGCCCATCATGGAAACGATCAGGTTGCGGACCTTCGCCCGCTCTGCCGGTTGTATCGACACGACCGCCGACGAGCCGAAGGTCTTCTGGACAAAGACTATGTCTTTGATGAAGGGGAAAAGCTTCTTGATGCTTTCTTCTATATGCGCCCGGCTCACGAAGGTGAGATAAGCGTCCCCCTCCAGGCTCGTCGGGAGGAGGGCGTGATATAGAGGGCAGGGCCGGTAGGAAAGGGTGTTCACCACCAGAGTGGGCGTCCGCGGGAGCGCCATGTAATAGCCGCCGATCTCTCCCAGTGGACCGTCCCGCCTCACGTCCCCTTGGTCCAGGTACCCTTCCAGGTAATACTCGGCGCCGGCCGGCATGTCCACTCCGGAATCGATGGACTCGATCATCTTGACCCCGCGGCCCTTGAGCCCTCCCGCCACCTCCATCTTGTCCCGGTCGGGGGCGACTTTCAGAGCCATCGAGAGAAAGAGGAGGGGGTCCACGCCGAGAGCGACGCCGACTCGCATAGGCTCCCCCATTGCCCTGTACTTTTGCATAATGTCGGACAGGGGCGGGTTGATGAGGGCCAGGCCCAAACGGTTGCCTCCCCGGTACTCCATCCGGTGGATGCCCCTGCCCACTACGCGGGAATCGGGGTCCAGGGACGAGACGATGCCGGTTGTGATAAAGGGCGCCGAGTCCTTCTCATGGTGCTTGAGTATGGGGAGCAGGGACATGAGATCGCCCGTAGACACGTCCACGGTCTCGAGCCCCCGCCTTTCCACAAGTATCTTTTTTTCCGTTTTCTTCACGCCTTCGAGGAACCTGGCGTATGGGTCTTCAGTGCCCAGGAGCGCTCCGAGGGCGTCTTGGGAGGGCACGAGATTGGCAACCACGCCGCAATCGTATCCCTCGACCGATTCAAAATGGATGGCCTTTCCCCGGTCCGAAAGGAGCTCTATCAACCGGGGGATATCCGTCCGCTCCACCTTCTCTTTGATCCTCAGGAGAAGATTGCGGTCCTTCATGAAGCTGAGGTAGTCTCGCAAAGTTTCCACGCTCTTTTCCTCACAGTCCTTCAGGTATGACTCTTACGAATTCAAGAACCTCCATCGAGCAGGGGGATTCGACGAGCTGGCCTCTGCCAAGGCGCACTATAAGCTTCTCCGGGTATTTTCCAGGGTCCTTGGAGAACTTGACCCTCGCGTAAGTGGATCGATACTTGCGCCTGCCCGGAGTGAGATCGCGTATCACGGCAATGTGTTCTTCGTCTTCTTTCATGTCTTTGAAGTCCCCCTCGATAAAGGTATCCCAGGCAGCCATTTTTCCCTCCTAATCCTTGAACCCGTAATTCCGCCAGTTCGAGAGCACCTTCTCCTTTATCTCCTTGGGATATACATTGTTGAAGGAGACCGTTATGGGAATCTCGGAGGCAGGCCACTCGAGGGGGAAGGTGCAGTCGAAGACTACCTTTGGCGCCGTGCCGAGGCGCCTCTCCCTGGGGCCTACAAAGGGGTTGAGGGGTGTTCCGACCCCGTGTTCCATCACCCTTATGCCGGTGACCGGGTGGCACTTGGTGCTCAGGGCATGGATAAGCTCGTCCTTGCTGTAAATGTCCGTCTTGTCGTCCACGACGACTACGAGGTGAAACCAGGGTCCCAGCTTGCTTCCGAAAACGAGCTGACCTATCTGGGTGGCGATGTTCGCATAGATCGGCTTGACCCCGACGACGACGAGGTGGTGCGTGGACTCGGGCAGCATGTATACTCCCGTAACCGGGATCCCCTGGTCCTTCAGCATCCTCTCCATCTCGAGGCCGAGGGAGAAGGCCCGGAGGAGCTGCCCCTCGTCGGTGGGGATGCCCATATTGGAAACGGGCATGATCGGATTCTTTCTCATGGTTATTGCCTTCACCCTGTAAACGGTCCTCTTTTCCCGGGGACTTGTCCTGTAGCCCGTGTACTCACCGAAAGGCGCCTCCTCTATGGTGACGTTCGGGACTACCACGCCCTCAATGATGATCTCTGCATGGGCGGGCACATAAAGGTCGCAGGTCTCGCATTTGACGACCTCGACGGGCTCGCCCATGAGGAGACTCGTGAACTCGTCCTCGGGGATCGCCGCCGGCGCGCAGCTCGCGATGGCTGAAAGGGGATCGGGGTTGATGACCGTAGCGAAGGGCATCGGGATTCCCCTGGGGGCATACTTGTTGTGGAACATCTTCCCCATGTCGGAAAAAGGAAGGACCGGGCCGACCATAGTCTTTTCGTCGAAGAGCATCTGGCGGTACATGCCCCAGTTGATGGCCGGCGTGTCGTAGTCCTTTGCTACGACGAAGTGCCAGGTGCCGATGTATCTGCCGCCGTCGCCGTCGTGGACCATCGGTGCCGGCAGGTTCATGAGGTCCGCGTCGGCGCCCTGGAGGATGACCTCCTTACAGGGAGCGTCCTTCTTGTCGACGATTTTTGGAGGGAAAGGCTTGCCGGACGAGGTTCTCCTCAGGTACTCGGCCGATATCTCGGGGATGGACGTCGCTGGATCGAGGCCGAAGGCGATTGCAAGCCTCCTGTGGGTCGCGATGGGCGCTCCGATCGCCTCGAAGCCGGGATAGTCTTTTATTTTCTTGAAGAGGACGGCAGGTCCCCTTCTTTCGCAGGTCCTCCGCACTACGGCCCCGAGCTCCAGGTCCCAGTCGACCTCCTGGTTTGCGACGACGGCGTCTCCCGTCTTCAGGAGCGCGCTGATGTAGCTTCTGTTATCCTTGTAGTATTTATGCGCCATTATTATCCTCCGCCATTGATGCGCGCCACGAACCGGTCCCACTTTCCCTGGGCCTCGAGAATGAACTGGGCGAGCTCCCTGACGACCCCCTTGCCGCCGCCCGCCGCCGTGACATAATCCGCCACACCCCTTGCCTCGACCGAGCCGTCCGCAGGGGCAGCGGAGAAGCCGACCCGCTTCATGACCGCAAGGTCGATCATCTCGTCGCCGACATAGCACAAATCCTCGTCCTTTAGGCCTGTTTCCTTCTCGAACTCGTCAACCTTCGCCATCTTCGCGCTCTGGCCCCAGAGCTTGTCGGGCGTGATGCCGTAGATCTTGGCCATCTGCTCGTCGGCGCGGGATATCTTGCTGGTGAGAAAAGAGATGCCTAGGCCCGCATCCATGAACGCTTTGATGCCGAGGCGGTCGTGCAGCGAGAAGCCTTCCGATTTTACCCCGTTCTGGGTATAGTAGAGCGTATTGTCGGTGAGGACCCCGTGGATATCGAGGATGACAAACTTCACCTTCTTTGCCTTTTCAACGGCCTCTGTCTTGTTCATCGCAGCCTCCTACTTATATCCCATCTTGGTGACTTTCTCCACCCATTCGTCCCACTTGCCCATGGCCCTCAAAATGAACTCGCATGCTTCTCTCATGGCGCCCCTGCCGCCGGGGGCGGCCGTGATGTAATGGGCTATGGTCTTGACCTCGTCCCTGGCATCGGCCGTGGCTATCGCAAGGCCGGCCTTTTTCATGAGGGGTATATCGGAAATCTCGCATCCGAGGCAGGCGACCTCATCATCCCCGATGTTCATCTCTTTTTTCAGCTCTTCCATCTTCGCAGCCTTGTCCTGGACGCTGTAGTAAAATTTGTCCAGTTTCAGCTCCCTGGCCCTGAAGAGGCCCTCGCCGTCGATGGAAGTGCTGTCCAGGAAGACGACCCCTATGCCGTTAGCCGTGAGGGAGAGGTCGCCGAAGCCGTCCATGTGCCAGAAGCCGTACTGTCTGTTCCCCTCTATGTCGCAAAAGAGGGTGTTGGACGTTAATACGCCGTGGATGTCGTGGCCGAAAAGCTTTATCTTCTTCGCCCTTTCCTCCGCGTCCTTTATGTCCTTCTGGAATGCCATACATGCCTCCTTAGTCTATCCCGTACTCGCTCCAACGCGACTTTACCTTGTTCATGACGCTTTCCGTAAGCTTGATCTCCGTGGGCTTCTCCCTCCACTCGTAAGGTATGGTGGCGTCAAGGATGATCCGCGACGTGATGAGCTTGTTGCCGCCTGCCTCCAGGGCGGGGTCCAGGGGCGTCGACCTTCCCCTGTTGATGATCTGGGTGCCCCTGGCAGGGTTGTAGCGGGTGCCGAGAGCCCACCAGACCCTCGGGAGATCGTCGGCGTCGATATCGTCATCGACGATAATGATCATCTTGATCCCGTAAGAGCCAGTGTTGCTTGCGATGACTGCTGCGGCGACCTGGTCGGCGTGGCCCGGGTACATCTGCTGCACCGAGACGACCACGGTGAAGCGGCCCGAGGCCTCAGGCAGGGTATACACGGATTTGATTCCGGGGATCTGCATCCTGGTGAGATCGGTCCAGAGTGACGCATTACGGGTAAAAGCGTAGAGCATGTGCTGGTCGCCCACGGGCCTGCCCACGCTCGTCTCCCAAAGGATCGGCTTGTTCCTGAAATAGACCCGCTTTACGTCGAGAGCCGGCTTGGGGATGGGTTTGATGAGCTCCTCCGTGTAGTAGCCCGTATACTCGCCGAAGGGGCCTTCGTTCCTGAGGGCGGAGGGGTCGATTTCCCCTTCCAGCACGATCTCCGCTGCAGCCGGGATAGGCAAGCCGCAGAGCTGGCTCTTTGTGACCTCGACCGGGGCGCCTCTGAGGGTGCCGACCACGTCGTAGCCGCTCTTCGCCTTTGTCACCGTGGCGGCGCTGGCGAAGATGTGAAGGGGGTCGCCTCCTATAATGGCGCATGCGGGCATTTTCTTTCCCATCTTGCCGTACTTTTTCATGATCCTGTCGCCCTTCTTGCCCTTCAGGATTTGTACTCCGATGGTCTTATCATCGAGGATACCCATGCGGTAGGTACCGAGGTTCACGTCGCCCGTCTCCGGGTCCTGGATCACCATGAAGACCGCGGTCCCGAAATAGCGGCCACCGTCCAGCTCATAGAACTTGGGTGAGGGAAAGGAGAAGATATCCACATTCGGGCCGTCTACGATGTTCTCGAAGATGGGACCGTCCTTCACCTCTTTTGCCTGAATGACCTCCTTTACCGCCAGGTTCACCCATTCCTTCGTGAGCTGGACCATGGAGAGGTCGGGGCTTTTTCCTAGGATCATTGCCAGCCTCTGGGTGGTGCCGAAAGCGCCTGTGAGGACCGGGCTCTCATATCCCTTGACGTTCTCGAAGAGAAGGGCCGGGCCTGACTTCTCCTCGACAATCTTGCAAATATGGGAGATCTCGAGCTCCCAGTCTACCTCTGCTTTCACCCTCTTGAGCTGCCCCACCTTTTCGCACATGCTTATATAATCTCTCAGGTCCATAAACGACTCCTCCTTAAGGGAAAATTTGACTTGTGCCGGCTTGCGCTGATCGCGCTCTCATGGTCGATTTTATTTCGCGTCTCGCGACGCTTCCACGAGCAGGGGCTTCCATTAGCATGAATAATACTATGCTGGACCGATATTAGTTGATAGTCAATTGATTTCTTTTTATACTATATAATAAAAGATTATGTTTTTTTATTCGCTCACGTCCCTTATGGTATTTTCCCAGGTGGTCAAATGCAAGAGTTTTTCAAGGGCCGCCAGCCTCCTGTTTATGACCCAGCCGGGTGTTTCCAGGCATATCGCCCAGTTGGAGGCCCAGACGGGGGTCACCCTCCTGAGGAGAGACAGGGGTCGGTTCGAGGTGACAAAGGAAGGGAAAGAGGTATACCGGTATGCCGAGCGAATCGAAAAGACGGCGCGGGATTTAGAGGATAAGCTCCGCGCCGCAAGAAACGGCGCCATGCCGCTCCTTCGCCTGGGCACGACCATCAGCTACGCGAAGAAGATAATGCCCTACATTCTAGGCGGCTTTCAAAAGAGCAATCCCGGCGTCAGGATCAAGCTAAATACGGCCTCGTCCAACGAGATGGAGAAAACGCTGTTGACCGGTCAAAACGACCTGGTAATAGTAGCCAACCAGCGTCCCTCGAATAAAATACAGTCCATTCCCTTCGTAAGAGAAGAGCTGGTGCTGATCACTTCCAAGGAGCATCCTCTCTCGGCAAAAGGCGTCGTCTCTTTGTCCGATATCAGCCCTTACCCCTTTGCCATCAGAGAGGACGGCTCCGCGACGAGGGAGTTGGTCCTCGACGCCTTTTCGAAGAAAAACATAAGCCCGTCCGTATTCGTAGAGGTGAACAGCACCGAATTCATCAAGGAATGGGTCGCCCAGGACAAGGCAGTCTCAATCATTATAAGGCGGGCGGTCGAAGGCGATGAGGCTGACGGGAGCCTTGCGGTCCTGTCCCTTGCCGAGCCTTTATACCTTGAGGTTTCGGTGCTTTTTCTGAAATCCAACAAGCACAACTCGTCAATCCAGAAGTTCGTCTCCTACCTTCACGAGGTCCCTACGTGCGAGGCCGCCGCGGGAGCGGCGCCGGGAGATACGGTGGAGCTTAGAGAGACAAGCAAGCAAGTCTGAGCCCGGCCGGTTTTTCCTTGCGCCTCGACTATCCGGTGTATAGTTTTTGTATGACACCATGGTCCTTCCGGCACCGAACCCCTTCGGCAAAAAAATCGTCTTCTCGGGCGTAAGGCCCACCGGCAGCCTGCACATAGGCAATTACACGGGCGCACTGTCGGTCTGGGTTGAGAACCAGGAGACTTATTTCAATATCTTCTGCGTCGTAGACCTTCACGGCATCGTGGTCCCCGAAGAGGTGGAGCCGGCATCCCTCCGAAAAAAGTCCCGCGAGGTTGCGGCCCTTTACATGGCCTGCGGGATAGACCCCGAAAGGAGCGTTATTTTCATCCAGTCCCACATCCACGAGCACGCCGAGCTCGCGTGGATATTGAACTGCGTGACGCCGGTCGGCTGGCTGGAGCGCATGACCCAGTACAAGAGCAAGTCCGGCCGGGCCGGAAGCGTCAGCGCGGGCCTGCTCGACTATCCCGTGCTGCAGGCCGCCGACATCCTGTTGCACCGCACCGATTACGTCCCCGTAGGAGAAGACCAGCGCCAGCACGTGGAGCTCACCAGGGACATAGCTCAGAGGTTCAACAACCTCTTCGGCGACGTCTTGTCCGTCCCGGAGGTGATGGTGCGCGAGAGGGGATCAAGGATCATGGCCCTGGATGATCCTGAATCCAAGATGAGCAAGAGCGTAGCGCAAAAGAAGAGCGGCCACGCAATCGGCCTGCTCGATCCACCGGAGGCGATCAGGAAAGCCATTGCCTCCGCAGTGACGGACCCTGGAAGAGAGACCCGGTTCGGGCACGCATCGGGAGGAGTGCTCAACCTTTTGAACCTTTACGGGGCATTGACGGGGGAGGGCCGTGAAGAGATAGAGGAAAAGTTTGAAGGGAAAGGGTACAGCTTCCTCAAGAGCGCTGTAACGGATGTCGTTCTATCGGCCGTGCGGCCGATTCAGGACAACTTTAACAGAATAATGGAGGACCCGGCTTATGTGGATTCAGTGCTGGAGGCAGGCGCCGACAAGGTCCGGCCCGTTGCCCGCGAAGTCCTTCGGGAGGTAAAGGAGGCAATCGGTCTGGGCTGACTTCTAGCCCGTTTTTTTGAGGATAACCCGGACTGCCCAGCCTGTCGGCAGTCTGTAGACGTGCTCGATCGCCAGCCCGGAACCCTTGTCGTCGGTTGCAGTGGCAGCGGCCGTGCGAGTATCGAGGCGGACGAGGAGACGGACCGGTTTTTCTCTATCCAAGTCTATCCTTTCTGCAACAACGGGCGGCAGGGCACCCGAGGACTCCCAGTCTATCTGAATGAATCCGGTTGAGCGTTCCCCGATCAATCCATCGAAGACAGGACGATGAACGATCGCCCTGTATGACCCGTGGTCGTCGGTCCGCATGATATCGCCGCCCGTAAGCCGGGGGGAAACGGTAATGCCGGTGGCTGAGGCGAGCCTGTGGCTGAAGTAGCGGTTCCCCGCGAAGGTAGCGATCACTATGATGAGGGCTAGAACCGCCCACGCGTAACCGAAGATAGGCTTCAATTTGCTCAAGACTCCTCCTTTGGCTTTAGACTATGTGTCCTGTAGTGACGAGCTTGATGATCCTCAAAATGGCGTCGCTGACGGAGCCTCCGCCCATCGTCGCAAGGAAGAGGAAAGCGGGGTAAAGAAAAAGGAGCCTCTGCCCGTCTCCTTTTGCAGCAAGGCCTGCGCCTTTTATATGATAAGAGATAGCGCCTTTGGGGCAGGCGTCCACGCATTTCCCGCACTTCATGCAGGTGATCCGGCTCCTGCCTGAGGCCATGCTTTCATCATCCATGGAAAAAGTGGGGCACTTTTGGACGCAGATGCCGCATTTCACGCATTTTTCTTTGTCTATCCGGATATCGAACCCGTTTACCTTGTTCGTGAAGGATTGGAAAGCGCCGAAAGGGCAAAAGAGACCGCACTGGGTCCGCCGCTTGGTCAAAATAGGCAGGACCACAACGAGGCCTGCGAAGAGAGAAAGAAAAATGACCATCTGTATGAAGGTCTTGACGGAGGTCACCTGCACATATTCGGTGACTGCCTTAAAGGGGCACAACCAGAGGCAATAGGTCGGGGAGAGGGCGACGGCAGCGGTCAGGACGACGACAAGGAGGACGGCGAAAGGAAGATAGGTCCACACGGCGCCGATGCGCTTGATCACCGGCCGCCTCAGGAGGCGCGAAAAACCGTCTTCGAGCCCCCCGAAAAAGCAGGCCCAACCGCAGAAGCCCCGGCCGAGGGAAAGGGAGGCGCCGATCCATAAGACGAACATCCCGGAGATGGATGCAAATGCGCCGAGAATCGACCCGGGGAAAATGATTGTCTTCGTCAAGGCAGCGGGGATAAGAGTCATGGGTATCACGATATGGCAGAAAGGCGCTTCAGCGCGAAGCAAGTTCGCCTCCGTGAGGGCCATGCTCCCTCTCGCCTCTATGAGATGGGAAATGAAGGATATGACGAAGGCGACGGCATAGGTGACGAAGAGCACTGCCCTGTAGCGGTCCGTCCTGCCTTTGTAAACCATGAGGAAGAAGAGAAGGTTGAAGAAAAGGAGAGTGATAATGAGGGCCGCCGTTTGAGACGGGCCGGAGAAGCGCCGGGGGCCGGCAAGCATCGCGAACGTCAGGACCATCATCGGGAGAGCTAAGAGGAAGGCCGAGAGAAAGCTTTGATGGTTAGATGGAGACTGGAAATCCCTTTTCATAAGCTTTTTATACCTCCTGCAACCATGATGAGACCTGAGATAAAGTAATAAACACCCATCAGACCCGCTGCCAGCCGCCCCACCGTCCTGATCGCCGGAAAGGGCTTGAGAAGGCCGAACAGGGGAGCAGGGACGAGAAAGAGGGAAGTGCCGAGAAAAAACAGGAAAAAGAAGAGGAGGCTGTAAGGCAGACTGCCTTTTTGCGCCGCGGCTGCCATGGCGAGCAGAAAGGGCGGACAGAGATTGAGGCCCGTAGCCAGCCCGGCGAGAGCGGGGACCAGGAAGGAAAGGCGGGGCCTGTCGGAAATCGTCGGAGCGCCGAAGACCTCTGCGCAGGAGCCGGTGCACGGACGGCGTTCCTTGAGGAAGCCGTAAAGGACAAGTGCGACGGCGAGGACCATGTAGGCGAGCCCGATAATCGACTCCCTGTAGCCGCTTCTCAGAAGAGATTCGCTTATGCCCCAGGCCGCGAGACCGAATAAGAGATACCCGAGCAGCCTTCCGGCCAGGAAGCGCAAGACAACGCCTACAGTCCGGGCTGTGCTGCCGCTTCCCGCCATCAGACAGGGCACCAGGACCGGAGCGCAATAGGCCAGGCAGACGACGCCGCTGCTAAGACCGAGAAGAAAAGCTTCCATCCCCTTCCGCCTTTGGCACTCCCTCTATGGCTCTCAGGGTCTCGTCGCACCAGTCTACGGTCATCCGGGCCTGCCTGCGCCCGTAATCGAGCGTAAGGGTCCAGAAACGGACGTCATCCGGGTTTCCGATCCTATGGGAATGCTTCTCGATCATGGGGAGGATCTCGTCTTCGTATTTCCTCAGGAGACGGGCGTGGTACTCCCTCCATCCTGTAATTTGCCCGATCAGCCGGTCGCGGGACAGGTGGCGCCCGAAAAAGACCTTGGCGAGCATCGGGCTGCGCGGGGAAGGCTTCTCGGGAGGCTCGGCCAGCCACCTCTGAAATTCCTTTTTGCCGGCCTCGCTGATGCTGTATACCTTGCGGCTCGGTCTCCCGTCCTGGTGCTCCACGTTCGATGAGAGCCATCCGTTCTCTTCCATCTTGCTCAAGGTCCGATAGATTTGCGGAAGCGTGGCGCTCCAAAAAAAGTAGATGGACTTCTTGAACGCGGCGTTGAGGTCGTAACCCGTGGCAGGGCTGTAATTGATCAGACCCAAAAGGGCGTGAGGCAGGGACATGTGGTCGGCTCCTAAGTGTACAGTTTCATATATGCTTATGCTAATAGTAAACCAGGTATATATGCATGTCAAGAGAAATTCAGGTGAATTTTTCTTTTTTGGCGGATTTTGCGTATGTACGCTTTGCCTTGAAATGTTTTGGCGCGAATGGTACTACTACTTCGCGAACGGTGGGTTTTCGGCCTGCTTTTAGAATCAAGGAGGAAGGAGAAACAGAGGCATGAGAAAGGTCTTCCACGGCTGGCATATCGTTGGCGCCTCGCTGATCATGCTCTTCTTTGCCTCAGGAGCGCAGTATGCCTTCGGCGTGATGTTCAAGCCCATCATCAGGGAGTTCGGGTGGAGCAGAAGCGCTGTTTCCCTCGTATTCCTTCTCAATATGACGGTATACGCGGTTGCCCTGACCTTAGTGGGCAGGCTTTACGACCGCTTCGGGCCGAAGTGGATCATCATCATCTCCACGATTTTCATATCCACGGGGTTTGTGCTCACATCCGTCATCCACTCCATAAGCCAGTTTTTCTTTTCATACGGGATACTCGCGGCCCTGGGCCTTGCCGGGACGGGGATCCCCTTTGTGTCCACCCTTGTGAGCAAGTGGTTCGAAAAGCGGCGGGGTTTGGCGATCAGCCTTTCCCTTTCCGGGAGTTCCATCGGGGCCTTCGTTCTGGTGCCTCTGCTCAGTCTGCTGGCGGTCTCCTATGGCTGGAGGGCCTCTTTTCTTTGCCTCGGGATCGTGATGCTCGTCGTAAATATGTTGCTGGCCGTTTCCACGATAAAGGGGGACCCCCGTCACTTCGGGACAAGACCCCTGGGTGCGCAGGAAGGTTGCGGAGAAGGCGCAGGTACGGATGTCCGGCAGCCTCTACCGGGGGAAGCCGTCGGTGTCGGTCTGAGGCAGGCGCTGGGCACGAGGTCGTACTGGCTCTTCCTGATCACCATGTTCATATGCGGAAGCGGCGACTACTTTGCCACTACCCACTTCATCAACCTCGCTACTGATTACGGCGTATCGTCGTTTACGGCCGGGAAGATGATGGGCTGGTACGGTCTTCTGAGCTTTGCGGGGATCCTCGTTGCCGGGCCGGCTGCCGACCGCATCGGGAGCAAGACGCCCATCGTCCTCACTTTCTGCCTGCGCCTTGCGTTGTATCTTTTTATCCTGAAGTACAAGACCGTCCTCGGCCTTTACACCTTCGCGCTCCTCTTCGGTTTTACCCATCTCATTACCGCCCCTCTGACGCCCATGCTCGTCGGCCGGCTTTACGGCTTCAGGCACATAGGCCTCCTCACCGGCGTGGTCAACACCGTCCATTTCGTCGGGGGAGGGTTCTTCACGTACCTGGTGGGATTGATGTTCGACAGGACGGGCAGCTATCAGACGGCCTTTGTCATTTCTGCCGCGATGGCAGCGACGGCGGCCCTGTGCAGCTCCTTCATCGTGGAAAAAAGGCCTGGCCTCGGTCCCGCCCGCCTCGGCCCGGTCCAGGATGCGCGACGTCAGCGGGGGTGAAGAAGACGGGTTTTCGGGGCTGTTCGGCGGATGACCTTTTTGCCTTTACAATTCAGCCCATATCTGTTAATTTTCCTATCTGAATGAGAATACTGGCTTGTTTTCTTGTGTTCTGCTGCATCTCGTCCGGCCTCCTATTCGCTGCAGAGAGCGACAGGGTCGCAAAGGTTGAGGTAATAGGGAACGAGAGGATCGATAAAGGGGTCGTCTTGAACGCAGCCAAGACGAAGGAGGGCGATGTCTACGACGCCACGAAGGTCGGGGAAGACCTGAAAAACATTTATAAGACCGGTTTTTTCAGTGACGTCATGGTGGACGTGCGGGACACCGAAAAGGGCAAGGTGATTACCTTTGTAGTAGTCGAGAGGCCCCCGGTGAGCGCCATCTACATCGCGGGCAACAAGAAGGTGAAGACCCCGGATATACGGGACAAGCTGAAGATAAAGTCTGGGACCACCCTGAACATTGAAAAAGTGAAGGAAAGCGTGGAGGAGATCAAGAAACTCTACGCCGGCAAGGGCTATTATGCGGCGAAGGTGAACTTCGAGATCAATACCGAGCAGGGCTACAAGGCCGAAGTGAGGTTTATCATAGAAGAGCCCGAGAGGGCTTACGTGCGCAAGGTCACGTTCACCGGGAACAAGAGCCTCAAGGCGAGCCGCCTCAAGAGTGCCATGAGGACAAGGGAGAAAGGCTGGTTCTCGTGGTTCACGGGTTCGGGCATTCTGGACGAGGAGGCCCTCGAGGAGGACAGGAAGAATATCGAGGCCCTTTACCACGACAACGGGTACGTCAGAGTCAAGGTAGCGCCCCCCAGCGTCAGTATCTCCGCCGACGGAAAGACCATTTCCATTGCCGTAGCGGTACAGGAAGGGAACCTGCACAAGATCGGCCGCGTGAATTTTAAGGGAGACATCACTTTCGATGAGGCGGAGGTTCTGAAAAAGCTGAAGAGCAAAGCCGGCAATACATTCCGGGCTTCCCTTTTGCAAGCGGACTTGACCACGGTGACGGAGCTCTACCAGGACAAGGGGTACGCCTTCGTCGACGTTGCCCCCTTTACCGAGATCAATGACGCTGAAAGAACGGTAGACATAACGTTAGATATAGCAAAAGGGTCGGAGGTCTACTTTAACCGCATCAACATCGTGGGCAATATTAAGACGCAGGACAAGGTCGTAAGGCGGGAGCTCCGGTTCGCCGAAGGAGACCTTTATTCGGCCACTAAAATGAAGTATACCAAGAGGAGGCTCAGGAACACGACCTTCTTCAAGTCGGAAGAGCTGAAGACGATCAAGACGGACGAGCCCGATAAAGTGAATATGGACGTGATACTCGAGGAGAAGCCCACGGGCACCCTCTCCTTGGGCGTCGGTTACAGCACCTATGAAAAGGCGCTCCTCACGGGCTCCATAAGCCAGCAGAATATCCTGGGCACGGGCAACGCGGCCGTGTTGGCAGCTTCTCTCAGCTCCATAGCGCACCTCTACAACCTGACCTTCATACAGCCCTATACCTTTGACAAGGATTTTTCAACTTCCTACAATATCTTCAACACGCAGAGGATATTCGCCACTTACGATTACAAGGGATCGGGCGGCGGCATCACGGTCTCCCGCCCCCTGACGGAATACATAAGGGGCGCTCTTGGTTACAGGTACCAGAAAATCACGGTGTACAACATAGAGAGCGACGCCGGCGCCTTTATCCAGCAGCAGACCGGGACGAGCACGACGAGCGCTTTCAACGCCTCGATAACGAGGAGTACCATAGATGACGTTCTGAATCCGAGCAGGGGTTCCATCTCGACCGCGATGGTCGAGTTGGCGGGGAGTTACTTCGGCGGCGAAAACAAGTTCGTAAAATCGATTGTTTCCTATGGAAAGTACATCCCCTTCAAATGGGACACCACTTTCTTCCTCAGGGGCACGGCAGGCAATATGATTCCTTACGGCGGGACTACCGTGCCTGTCTTCGAGAGGTTCTTCGTCGGCGGCATCTATACTATGAGGGGCTTCCAGTACGGTGCAGCGGGGCCGCTCGATCCTGCCACCGGCGACGTGATCGGAGCTACAAACGAGCTATACTTTAATACGGAATGGATTTTCCCCGTATTCAAGCCGGCGGGGTTGAAGGGCTTCATCTTTTTCGATTACGGCAAAGGCTTCAACACCACAGCCGGGTTCTTTCAATCCTTGCGCCCGGCGGCAGGGTTCGGGCTCCGCTGGTTCTCGCCCATGGGCCCTATTACGGTGGTGCTCGGGATCAACCTTGACAAACATGCGGGCGAGAAGGCGGAAGTGTTCGATTTTTCGATGGGGAGACCATTTTAGGAGGAGGACTTATGAGAATATTCGCAATTTCGGTTTCGTTGCTTGCCCTGGTTCTGGCGCCCTTTGCAGTCGGAGCCCAGGCGCCCGCTGTCAGGATAGGGTATGTGGACCTGCAGAGGGTGATGGTCGAGTCTGATAGAGGGAAAGAGGCGAGGAAGGCGCTTACCGAGGAGCTGGAGAAGCGGAAAAAAGAGGTCAGCCAAAGGCAGGAGGACCTCCAGAAAATGAAGGACACCCTGGAAAAGCAGGTCGCCATGATCACGCCCGAGGCGCGTGCCGAAAAGGAGAAACAATACCAGACGAAGCTCAAGGATTATCAGAGGATCACGAACGACTACCAGGCCGAGCTCCAGCAAAAAGACCAGGAGTATATCCAAAAGATTCTGAAAGACCTCGAAGAGGTCATAAAAGGGATGGGCGACAGCGAGAAGTATACGTTTATCCTTGAGAAAACCCAGGGAGGCATCCTCTTTGCGTCGCCTTCGGCGGACATTACAGATAAGGTGATCGGCCTGTATAACGAATGGTCCAGGAAGAAAGCGCCCCCCGGGCCGGCGAAGAAGTGATGAAACTGGGAGAGATCGCGTCGAGGGTAGGGGGAGTCCTCGCCGGCGACGCCGACGCCGATATTACGGGCATAGCGGGCATAAAGGAGGCGCGCAGCGGGGATGTTACCTTCCTGCTCAATAAAAGCTTCGAGAAATACCTGGCTGCCTCGGAGGCAACGGCGGTAATTGCGGGCAAGGACGTAGACCGGGACCTTTTCCAAGGTAAAAGCGCTGTCTTTGTAGAAAACCCGGCCCTGGCGTATGCAGAGGTCGCCGGTCTCTTCGAGGAGGTGCAGGATATACCTAAAGGCGTTAGCTCCGGCGCCTGCGTGCTTGAAGACGCGGTCGTTTCACCGGATGCGTCGATCCTTCCATATGTTTATGTCGGAAGCGGGGCCGTCATAGAAGAAAACGCGGTGGTTCACCCCTTTTGCTACATCGGCCGCGACGTAAGGATAGGCGCAGGTACGGTGATCTACCCGAATGTATCGATTTACGGCGGGACGCGCGTTGGGAAGAGGGTTACAATCCACGCGGGTGCCGTACTCGGGGCGGACGGGTTCGCCTATGCCTGGGACGGCAAACGGCACCGGAAGATACCTCAACTGGGCTCGCTCGAGATAGGGGACGACGTCGAAATAGGGGCGAATACGTGCATCGACCGGGGGTCTCTGGGGAAAACGATCATCGAGCGGGGGACCAAGATAGACAACCTTGTCCAGATAGCTCATAATGTTTCCATCGGGGAGCACTCCATCGTCGTCTCCCAGGTGGGTATAGCCGGGAGCACGGCGGTGGGAAAGAATGTCGTGCTTGGCGGCAAGGTGGGCGTAAGGGACCACGTCGCAATAGGGGACAACGTCATGGCTGCGGGGGGTACGGGGATTACGAAAGACGTCAAGGCCGGCTCGGTCATCGCCGGGACTCCCCACCTTCCCCATCGCGAGTGGCTGAGGCTCCAGGGCTGCCTGAAGAGACTGCCCGAGCTTTTCGAGCGGATCAATAAGATAGAAGACGCTATACGCAGGGGCTAAAGCATGATCGAGATCGACGAGATTCTGACACTGCTGCCGCACGCCTTTCCTTTTCTCCTTGTTGACCGGGTCATAGAATACGAGCCGGAGAGGAGGATTGTGGGCATAAAGAACGTCACCTTCAACGAACCCTTTTTCCCCGGCCACTTTCCCGGGAAGCCGATCATGCCTGGCGTGCTTATCATCGAGGCCCTGGCACAGACCGGGGGCATCCTCGCCTTCAAGTCCCTTCCCCATCTGAAGGGAGACGTGCGGTTTGTGGGGATCGACAAAGCCAGATTCAGAAGGCCCGTGACGCCCGGCGACCAGTTGAAGCTTGTCCTTGAGGTCGTGAAGCACAGAAGAGAGATATGGGTCTTTGACGCTCAGGCATTCGTGGGCGATGAGAAGGCTGCGGAGGCGCAGCTAATGGCGGTGCTTCAACAGAGTGAGGAGAGCGTATGATTCACCCGACGGCCATTGTTGAAAAGGGCGCCTCGATAGCGGACGATGCAGAGATAGGGCCTTACTGCGTAATCGGCGGAAAGGCGGCGGTCGGCGCCGGTACGAAACTTATAAGCCATGTTGCCGTAGAGGGCCGCACAAAGATCGGAAGCTCGTGCACCATCCATCCTTTCGTCTCCCTCGGCGGTCCTCCCCAGGATATCACCTACAAGGGCGAAGAAACTACCTGCCTGGTGGGGAACAACAACGTCGTCAGGGAATACGTTACCATCAACAGGGGCACGAAATCGAGCGGGACCACCAGCGTGGGAGACAACAATTTCATCATGGCATACAGCCATATAGCCCACGATTGCGTAGTCGGCAGCAACGTAATCATGGCCAACTGCGCCACCCTGGGCGGCCACGTTCACGTGGCCGATTTCGCTATCCTTTCGGGCGTTTGCGCAATCCATCAGTTCTGCAAGGTGGGCAAATACGCCTTCGTGAGCGGCCTTACCGGTGTGCCCAAAGACGTTCCCCCCTTTGTCATTGTCGCAGGCAACAGGGCCACCCTTTACGGGCTGAACGTGGTAGGTTTGGAGAGGCACGGCTTCTCCAAGGAAGACATAGCGACGCTGAAAAAGGCCTACCGCATCCTCTTCCGGTCGTCTTTGTCCCTCCAGGCCTCGCTCGAGGCGATAGAAGAGCAGCTCCAGGGCGAGCACGTCCAGGAGCTCGTCGCGTTCATCCGCTCGTCGCAGAGGGGTATATGCCGTTAAGGCTCTGCCTCGTCGGGGCGGGCCACATGGGAAAGATTCACGCCCGTAAGCTCGCCGGCATGAGGGATGTGACCCTTACGTGCATCGTCGACGCAAGATTGGCGGAGGCGCAAAAGGCGGCAAGGGAGCACGGCGTGGCTGCCTCGGACCACTATCTGAAGGCCCTTGGGGACGGTATCCAGGCTGCAGTCATCGCGTCGACTACCGAGTCCCATTATCCTATCGCCAGAGAGCTTCTCGAAAGGGGGGTCAGCGTATTTATCGAAAAACCCGTTGCGGCGAGCCCGGCGGAGGCACGGGAGCTTATTGACCTAGCGGGCAGAAAGGGCCTTGTCCTGCAAGTGGGACACTTGGAGCGTTTCAGTCCACCCTTCCGCAAGGCCCGGGCCGCCATCACTGAGCCCCTGCTCATAGAGGCCCACCGGATAAGCCCCTTTACGGGGCGGTCGACCGATATCGACGTCGTCCACGACCTCATGATCCATGACATAGACCTCGTCCTGTCCCTCGTGAAAGGGCGCATAACGGGCCTTTGCGCCAGGGGCACGCCTGTCCTCACCGGCAAGATAGACGTTGCTTACGCGCGCATCGAGTTTGCGGGGGGCTGCCTGGCAACGCTTGCGGCCAGCAGGGTTTCCCGGAAGAGGGAGAGGGTGTTCAGGGTGTTCGATGGCGCCCGCTGGTTCTCCCTGGATCTTGCGGCCGGAGAGCTGCTGACGGCCGGATTGGGCAAGAGCGGCAGGATGGAAGTCCGCACCTGGCGCGCCTCTCGCCAGGACCCCGTACATGACGAGCTGAGGGCCTTTGTCAGGGCAGTCAGGAATAGGACGGAGCCCGTCGTCGGCGGGGAGGACGGCCTCCGGGCGCTCGGCCTCGCCGACGACATAGAGGCAGAGATCGAAGCTAGCCTCGGGGCGGGCGGGGGCATGGCCTGTTGAGCGGAAAGGCCGTCATCGTCGTGGGCGAGCTTTCCGGGGAGATTCACGCGGCAGAGCTCGTCCGGGCCGTCCGGAAGTCTGCCGACATAGCCTGGAGCGGCATAGGCAGCGTGAGGCTCGCCGGCGCCGGCGTCGATATTATCCACGACTACAGGGACATCTCGCTCACGGGCGTGAGCGAGGTTCTAGCAAAGGCAGGCCGTATATGGAAGGCCTACCGCGAGCTTAAGCGGCACCTCATCGAAAAGAAGCCCGACCTCCTGGTGCTCGTAGACTTCCCCGGCTTCAACATGAGGGTTGCCCGGATTGCAAGACGGCTTGCCATCCCTACGGTCTATTTCATCCCCCCCCAGGTATGGGCGTGGAGGAAGGGCCGGATAAGGCAGATAAAGGAGCGGGTCGATTTAGTCCTCTCCATCCTCCCTTTTGAAGAGGCCCTGTACCGGGGTTACGGCATCCCCGTAAAGTACGTGGGCCACCCCTTCGCGCAAACCGTGAAGCCCCTTTACGGGAAAGAGGAGTTTTTCAGTCTGTTCAGGGTAAAGGCCGGCGTGCCCGTCGTCACGGTCATGCCGGGGAGCAGGCAGAATGAGGTTAAAAGACACCTGCCCGTCCTTGCCGAGATTGTCGACCGCTTGGGGAGAGAGATAGGCCCCTTCAATGTCCTCCTGCCCGTTGCCGAAAGCGTGGATGAAGGATGCTTCGCGCCCTTACTTAGGGGGAGGCCCTTTATCATCCCTGTGAAGGGGCTTCAGCACGATTGCCTCGCCCATTCGGACGGGGCCGTTATCGCCTCCGGCAGCGCGACCCTGGAGGCCGCCATTTTGGGCGTTCCCTCCGTTGTGCTTTACAGGGTATCCGCAATGTCCTACCTGATCGCCCGGATGGTCGTCCGCGTAAAGCACATAAGCCTGCCCAACATAATAGCCGGGCACGAGGTCTTTCCCGAGTTCGTCCAGTCCCTTGATGCCGAAAAGATTGCCAAGACCGTGGCTTCTATGGTAAATAATGATAAGTCTGCCCTTCGGAAAGAGATGGAAGACCTGCGAAAAGGACTTGTCATCTCCGACCGCGACCCTTACAGTGCTGCGGCTCTGGAGGTGTTGGCGCTTTTGGGGCGAAAGATATGGCCCTCTACCTAAGACTCCTCCGATTCGTGAAGCCTTATTGGGTGAAGCTAGGCTTTGCCATGCTCTTCATGTCCGCGGTTGCCGGAACGAACGGGCTCACGGCTTACCTTGTCCAGCCCGTGATGGACAAGATTTTTTTCGAGAAGAATGGCAAGCTTCTTATTCTCATCCCTTTCGGCGTGATGCTCCTCTACCTGTCGAAGGGCATCTTCGATTATCTTCAGGCGTACCTCATGGGCTTCGTCGGCCAGAAGATAATAACGGACATCAGGAACCTCGTTTTCAAGCGCCTCCAGCTCCAGCCCCTCGCCTTTTTCGACAGGACGGCTACGGGCCTTATCATCTCCCGGATTACCAACGATATCAGCCTGGTCCAGGGCGCCGTCGCCGACTCTTTCACGGCAGTGCTTAAAGACGCGTTCACGATAATCGGCCTCGTTTTCGTCGTCTTCTACCGCGACTGGAAACTCGCGGCCATTGCTTTCATCGTCCTCCCCTTCGCCACCTATCCGATAGTCGCCTTCGGGAGAAGACTGAGGAAGATCAGCGTCCAGAACCAGAAGGCCATGGCGAAGCTGACGAGCTTTCTTCACGAGACGATCACAGGCCAGCGGATAGTGAAGGCCTTTACCATGGAGAACTATGAGGGGGGCAAGTTTCGAGACGAGAATGAGAACCTTTTCCGGATCGTGCTGAGGCGCTACAAGGTAAAGGCCCTCTCGTCGCCCGTCATGGAAGTGCTCGGCGGCATTGCGGTGGCCTTCATCATCTGGTACGGCGGAGCGGCCGTTATTTCCGGTAAATCGACGCCTGGCAATTTCTTCTCTTTCACCACCGCCCTCCTTTTGCTGTATGAGCCGATCAAGCGGCTCAACAAGGAAAACCACAACATCCAGCAGGGGCTGGCTGCCGCCCAGAGGGTATTTGAGATAGTGGACAGGGTGCCGGAGGTTGGCGACAGACCCGACCCAATCGAGTTGGGGGCAGTGGAGGGCGTCATCGACTTCGCCGGTCTTTCCTTCAAATATGACGAGAAAATGGTCTTGAAAGACATCAACCTCCGCATACGCAAGAACGAGACCGTGGCGCTGGTAGGGGAAAGCGGCGTGGGAAAGACGACGCTGGTCAACCTGATCCTCAGGTTCTACGACGCAACGGAAGGAGCCGTCATGCTCGACGGGATCGACATCAGGGAGATAAGCCTCTCTTCCCTGCGCGGCAGCATCGCCCTCGTCACGCAGGACGTGATCCTTTTCAACGATACCATCACCAACAACATTGCCCACGGCAAAGAACAGGACATGGCAAAGATCGAGGCGGCCATCACCTCGGCCTATGCCCAGGACTTTATCTCCAAGCTGCCGAAGAAGCTCGATACGGTGGTGGGAGAGAGGGGCGTCAGACTCTCGGGCGGGCAGAAGCAGCGGATCGCCATTGCCAGGGCCCTTTATAAGAATGCGCCGATCCTCATTCTCGACGAGGCAACGAGCGCGCTTGACACGGCGTCCGAAACGGAGGTCCAGAAGGCGCTGGAGAACCTGATGAAGGGGAGGACCACGATTATCATCGCCCACAGGCTCTCGACGATCATAAACGCAGACAGGATAATCGTCCTCGAAGAGGGAAGGGTGGTCCAGGAGGGGACGCACCGGGACCTTATCGAAATGGAAGGCCCTTACAAGAGACTCTACGAACTGCAGTTCAGGGACGAGGCGCAGGATAAGGTCATACGGATCAACAAGAGACTGAAGAATGCTTAAGGAACTGAAGTATGCGCTCCTCCTCTTTGTCCTGCCCCCGGTCGTCTATATAATCCTTGTCATCCTTCGCGCTACCTTCAGGATAGAACACGTTAACAAGGAGCCGGTCGACCGATTATGGGAGGGTGGCGGCAATATCATCGCCTGCTTTTGGCATGGCAGACTCCTCGCCATGCCTTTTGCTTATAAAGGGAGCAAGGGGAAGGTGCTCATCTCCCGCCACAGGGACGGAGAGTTCATCGCCAGGGTGATACGGTACTTCGGCGTCGGAACGGTCAGGGGGTCATACAGAAAGGGGTCCGTCTCTTCGATAAGGGAGATACTTTCCGAACTTAGGGAAGGAACGGACATAGGCATAACGCCCGACGGACCGAGGGGACCGCGTTACCAGGTGAAGCAGGGCATAATCGAGCTCGCCAGACTCGCCCGGAAGCCCATCGTGCCCGTCACTTACAGCGCTGATAAAAAAAAACTTTTCCGCTCCTGGGACCGCTTTCTGCTGCCCTATCCCTTCTCGAAGATCATCTTCCTCTGGGGTGACCCCGTCTTTGTGCCGGAGGATGTGCGCGGCCAGGAGCTGGAGCAGAGGCGCCGGGAGCTGGAGGGGCGCCTCATCGCCCTTACAGAGGCAGCGGACCGGATGGTATGTGGAGACTGATATATAACCTGCTCGCGTTCGCTGTCCTCCCCTTCTTCGCCGTTTTCTCCCTCTTGAAGAAGAAGATGAGGCGCAACTTTTTCGAGCGCATGTTTCCCCTGCCTGCCGGCACGAGGCTGAAGGGCGCCATATGGATCCATGCCGCCTCAGTGGGTGAGGCGGTCGTCGCCGAGAACCTCATCGCCTATTTGCGCGCCAGGGCGGCGAACTCCTTCGTCATCACCACGAACACGTACTATACGAGGGACATGCTGCGGCGGAAATTCGGAGGGTCCCTGGAAGTCTACTCCCTGCCCTTTGACCTTCCCTTTTCCATAAGTCGCTTCATGGGGGCATGCGGCTTTGCCGCCCTTATTCTGGTGGAGACCGAAATCTGGCCGAATCTACTGTGGGCAGCGCGGCGGCGGAGGATCCCTGTCATCATAGTCAACGGCCGCATCTCGGACGGGGCTTTGCCCCGCTACCGGCGCATCTCTTTCTTCCTCAAGAGCGTCTTATCGTCGGTCGATCTGGTCCTGGCCCAATCGGAGGTTCAGGCCGGGAGGTTCATATCCATCGGCGTGCCCCCGTCAAAGGTTGTGGCCGCTGGAAACCTGAAGTACTACCGCGAAGCGAAGCACCTTCCTCCGCCGCGCGCAAAAGAGAATATCGTCACTTTCGGGAGCATCAGGGAAAAAGAGCTCCCGATCCTTATCCCGGTCTTTGAGGCCCTCAAACGAGAGTTTCCCGGCGTACGCATCTTTTTGGCGCCGAGGGAGCTGACCCTCATCGCCGCCATAGAGAGGCAGCTCCCGGAGGACTTCGCCGTCACCCGCTACTCGGCTATGAAGGACGGCCGGCCGCCTGCCGGCCAGGGCCTGGTCCTTGTCGATACTGTCGGCGACCTGGTCGATATTTACGCCAGGAGCCTTGTCGCCTTCGTGGGAGGCAGTCTAGCGCCTTACGGCGGGCAGAACCTGCTCGAACCTCTCTTTGTCGGCACACCGGTCGTTTTCGGACCCCACGTGGAGAACTTCAGGGAGATCGCCGGCGACGTGATCGCAAAGGGGGCAGGCTTCATGGTGCAAGACGGCCCGGAGCTCCTCGAGAAGATCAGGCTGGTCCTTTGCGATCCTGCGTTGGGGGAAGACCTCGCGGAGAAGGGGCGGGCGGTGCTGGAGGCGGAGAGAGGAGTGATGGAAAAGGCCGCCGGCCTCGTGCTGGAGATTATATGGAAGAATTCGCCAAGCTTATCGAACTGATGGAAGCCCTGCGGGGTGAAGAGGGCTGCCCCTGGGATAAGAAGCAGACGGAGCAGGACTTCAAGACATTCCTCCTCGAGGAAGTCTACGAGCTGATCGAGGCCATTGAAAAAGGGGACTACCAGGCATTGAAGGAAGAGCTGGGCGACCTCCTCTTCCATATCGTGTTCATATCACAGATCTGCAAGGAAAAAGGACGGTTCGACATCAGGGACGTAGTCTCGGGCGCCTACGAAAAGATGTACGGGAGGCACCCGCACGTTTTTTGCGCAAGCAGCGACGGAAGGCCGATAGAAAGGCGATGGGAAGAAATAAAAAAGGCTGAAAAAGCCGATTATTCTCCTGTCACCCACGTGCCTCGGATGCTTCCGGCCCTCCTGCGGGCGTACGTGATATCGAGAAGGGCGGCAAAAGTCGGATTCGACTGGGAAAAACTCGACGACATCCACGAAAAGATGGACGAGGAGATCGAAGAGCTGAAAGAGGCGGAGGCCTCGGGCGTCAGGGAAAAAATCGAAGAGGAGATCGGCGACCTCCTATTCACGGTTGCCAACATCTCCCGCCGTAACGGGATCGATCCGGAGAACGCCCTAAGGCGCACAACCGACAAGTTCCTCCGCCGCTTTGCATACATAGAAAAAAACCTGGATTTGACAAAGGCCGACCTTAAAGCAATGGATGCCCTTTGGAATGAGACGAAAGAAAAGGAAAAAAAAGGGAAATGAATCCCTTTTTATTCGACCTTCACGACATTCGATGCCTGCGGCCCTTTCGGCCCGTTCACGATTTCAAACTCTACTTGCTCCCCTGTTTTGAGCGTTTTGAACCCGTTCTGTTTGATGGCGGAATAATGCACGAATACGTCTCCCCCCTCATCCTGCTCGATAAACCCATACCCCTTTGAATCATTGAACCACTTTACCTTACCTACTGGCATACCGCTAAACTCCTTTCTAAAAAGTGAATTAATACTGCTGAACGTAATGATAGTTAATTCCGAAATGCGATGTCAAGGGGAAAGTTAAAGAAATTTAATAATTCTTTATCCGTATCCCAATTCGGCCAGCCTCTCCTCCCCGATGCCGATATAGTGGGCAACTTCGTGGACCACCGTTATCTCGATCTGCTCCTCTAGCTCTTCGACCGTTTCGCAAGCTTTCTCCAGGGGTTCCTGGAAGAGGAGGATGGTGTCGGGGAAAAGGGGGGGAGCGGTAAAGGAGCGCTCGATCAGCGGGACGCCCTGAAAGAGACCGAGGAGGTCGTCCGCCTGCTCCAGCCCGACGTCCATCAGCATCCGGCGTGACGGTTTCCTCTTCACGGATATGACGATGTTGTCCAGGTGCTGCCTTATCTCCTCAGGTATGCGGCTTACGGCCCTTTTGACGATCCTGTCAAAGGCCTTCTCGTCCATCTTCATTTCTACAGATTTTAGCACGCTGACGTGGGATTGTGAAGGCCGGCTTTTCCGAGGCCGGGTTCGTGGTACCCGCCTCGGGCCGCACGCCTTTTCCGCCGTTTTCTTCGGCGCGCCGCCTCGACACACGCCAAGAGTATAGTCTCAGCGGGCGCTCTCGAAAAACAACTGAACCCCCGGCAGAGCCGACGGTTTACTTTGGTGCGTTACTTTTTCGGTGACTGTGTTTCTTTCTTGGGTGGCGGCATAGGCGGAATCTTTGGCACCTGAGATTTCTTGTCGCTCAGGTCTACCACGTTAGGGCTCCCGCCATCCTTAGGAGGCTTTGGTTTCGGCTCCTCTACTTTGGTCGTTAAAGGAGCCCAAGCCGGAGTCGACACAGCAACGAGAAACGCCAAGCCCATCAACAGCATCACTAATTTTTTCATTGTATTGACCTCACTTTTTGGCTCTTTATTGATTTTTCTAACCGTACCTGTTCCCGGTGCCCCTCCGAAAAGGGCGCTCAATTTATTTCAGCAGGGCAGGGGGGCCAAATCTTTCTTCTTGACTCAGCCCGGTCAGTCCCCATCTGCGTATTATATACCATTACCACGGGAGAAGGCAGCCGTTCAAGAAGAAAAACCATCGCGGGAAGTTCCTACGATTATCTCTATCCCGGTCGGTGCGAAAAGGTAATGACGATCTTTCCTCCTGCGGTCCCTTTATCGATCTGCCCGTATGCTTCGACCGCCTCATCGAGTAGCATGATAGGGGCAGCCGGGGGCTACACAGGCATGAGCTCCCGCACCTCGGCAGGCTCTTCGCCGAGCCAATCGGGGTTTTTCGCAGTGGCGTCGAAGATCGACGTCGTTTTGAACGGTTCGAAACGGCCGGTCGATGCGGCCGATGCCGTTTTTGCGAGGAGCGCGTCCAGCTCCTCGGTGCTGAGCGGATGGAAAGTGCGGACGGCTTCCAATCCCTGATCGAGGATTTCCAGGCTATCGATGCCCGTAATCACGACCGAGGTGGGCAGGTTGAGGGCATAGTGCAGGCATTCGATGGGAGTCGCGGTGTTCGACTTCAGGAGGATGCCGTTGGCCATGCTCTTCATGCCCAGGACCCCGATACGGCGACCGACCAGGGCCGGTACGACTTCTTTCGCGAAGCTTCGGTAATGGGCGTCCATGAGGTTGAGCGGCATCTGAACCGCGTCGAATTTGAACCCGTACCTGTCGGCAACCTCCAACATATACAAGTGGACGCGGGGATCTTTGTGGCCGGTGAACCCGATGTACCGGATCTTGCCGGCATCGCGTGCTTCGACCAGAGCGGCGTGCGCTCCCTCCTCGGCGAAGATGCGGTGAGGATCTTCGAACCGGAGTATCTCATGGTGCTGGACGAGGTCGATGCAGTCGACGGCCAGGCGACGGAGCGACTCTTCAAGCTGCCTGGCCGCCTCTTTCTTCGAACGTCCGTCAATTTTCGTCATGACAAACGCCTTTTCGCGAAAGCCTCCCCGAAGGGCTTTGCCCATCCTGACCTCGCTGGCCCCGTCGTTGTAATCCCAGCTGTTGTCCAGAAAGTTGATCCCCCTGTCGATGGCCGAGCGCACGATGCGAATGGCCGTCTCTTCATCGACGTAATTGAGGCCGAGATGCCAGCCCCCGACTCCGATGGCCGACAACTTTTCCCCCGTACCCCCGAGTGTTCGATAGATCATTTGGTGACCTTCTTCAGAATCCCGACCCGGCGACATCCGCCGATATCGATATCACGGGCTTTCTCGAGGCGACCTTCGGCGGTCGTCGCTCGTTGGTCGGCTTCGCGGTCGCGGCTCGCCCTGATAATGACCTTCCCCGAACAGGAACGCTCTCACCTAACTGTATGAACGGCGATGGGAGACGTCAAGGATCGAGAGGGACCAATTGAACCTTCGCGGGGTCGTGCAGTCCTCGACTCGCAACATTTTCTTTTGACCTTTGCTGAAACCCCCTGGCTGAAGACCTCCCCGGCCGCTCGGACCGTTTTCTTCCGCTCCCAATGGTAGCCCGGGTATAATCTGTGAACTACCCCCCGGCCGCTCGCACCTTATTCTTTCCGCTCCCAATGGTAGCCGGGTACCCGCCGTCCACAGGCGGGTGGCAACCGGCCTTACCCGACGACCCACGCCGCCGGCGTGGGTGCCCCGGCGCTCCCTCCGCTCAGATTAGGAACTCGCGAGAGATGTGGGTATCTCGTTTGTCTGGTGATGCGTGGAGCTATTTACGAGGTCTTGCGTATACCTCGTCAGACGGCCCACCTCCGCTCAGACATGCGAATCTGTGGCCCCCCGGGCCCGCCAACGCACACACTTACCGAATAACAGGCTTTCATACCCGCAGCATACTTTTACTATCTAACCCCGGGCCCGCCCCACTATTGTTTAGTTATCTATGGAAGTGCACCGCTCATTAGCGGGTGTGCTGGATGTCTTAAGCTTGGTACCCGTGGCGAAAGCCCCTTGCCTTGCGTGGTACCGGCGCGACCCACGGGTAGCAACCAAGGCCTCCCGCGAATGTTCGCGTTAGAAAAGATCCTCCCATCCGGGTGAAAAAACGTCAGTTCCTATTGGAGTATTTCACCTACTACTTGTCGACACGGCCGTCTCAGGAGAGTGAAGAATGCCGCCCGAAAGCAAGAGCCCTTGTTGCCTCCGATTCCCGAATGTGTGTGCCCTGACTGCGCCCCTCCTGTTGCAGGGAAATTGCATAATCCCCGGATTGCGCGTATACTGTGACAGGGTTTTATCGCATTTCTGAGGTCGGGATCGTTCACATTTCGTGAGACGACCCACACCAACCTGTGGTGATGCCGTCATTCGCATCACTTCTCGTGCTCCGGTGCCATTTTAGCGGATAACAATGGCTGCAACCCAGCCTTCGGCTGGAGAGCAAGTCCGTCCGGATGGGCGCCACCCCCCTATCGCTCATTAGTTCTGCAGGGAAATAGAGGGACCTTTTCATAGACCGAGCGCAAAGTGCCGGCTCAACAATTCGATTCGTTTTTCCTGCCTACGGCGCCTTTCGCGCATCAGCAAGGGAGATAATGATCATGCTACGCGAAGTGTCACACGCAGAAGATTCAGACCCGGGCGTCGAGATATACTTCGTCGCAACCTACCCGCCGCGAAACTGCGGCATCGCCACGTTCACCTACGATCTTGCGCACGCGGTCGGGGGAGAGATAGGGGAGCCCGCATTTCACATTGTGGCCATGAACAACCCCATCCAGGACCACAGTTACCCGCAGGAGGTCGCATTCGAGATTGCGCAGAACCGGATCCACGACTACCGCCTCGCGGCCGACTACATCAATGTGTCGCGTGAGGGGGTGGTCAGCCTGCAGCACGAGTTCGGCATCTTCGGGGGGCCGGAAGGCACCTACATCAATCATTTCCTGGGAAACCTGAAAAGACCCATCGTCACCACCCTTCATAACGTGTTTAGGGAGCCGGACGAAGGATACCGAAAGGCGCTCTTCGATGTGGCGGAGCTCTCCCATGCCCTCGTCGTGATGAGCCGCCAATCCGAGACCGTCCTGCACGAAGTCTATGGCGTGCCCCGGCACAAGATCCGGTTTATCCATCATGGGGTGCCGGACGTCGCTTTCATAGACCCCAACTTCCATAAGGACCGGTTTGATGTAGAAGGCAGGACGGTGCTTCTCACCTTCGGGCTCTTAAACCCCAACAAGGGGATCGAGACGGTGATCGAAGCATTGGCTATCGTGGTAAAGCGCTTTCCCAAGGTGGCCTATATAGTTCTGGGGGCTACGCATCCTGAGGTCAAAAGGCAGCACGGGGAGGCCTATCGCCTCTCGCTCCAGCGCATGACCACGCGACTCGGCTTGGAGCAGAACGTCATTTTTCACAACCGGTTCGTCTCCCTCGAGGAGCTGTGTCAGTTCATCGGCGCATCGGATATCTACATCGCCCCCTACCTCTCGAAGGAGCAGAGCACGAGCGGCCCCCTCGCCTATGCGCTGGGCATGGGGAAGGCGGTCATTTCAACACCTTACGGGTATGCGGAAGAAATGCTCAGCGGCGGCAGGGGGAGACTGGCGGAATTCAGGGACCCTAAGAACATGGCCGGGATTATCATCGACCTGATGGAGAATGAAGCGGACCGCCATCGTATGCGCAAGAAGGCTTATGAGATGGGCCGGCAGATGACATGGAAGCATGTGGCGAGACAATATATAGGAGTTTTTCACGAGGTCCTCGCGTCGTTCCATTCAAGGCCTGACACCCAAACTATCAAGACGAGTTTTATGCCCCAGAATTCCGTACCTGAAATCAAGCTCGACCATCTCTTCCGGCTTACCGATGAGACGGGGATCATTCAGCACTCCGTTTATGGGGTCCCTGACCGAAGCTTCGGATATTCAACAGATGATGCCGCCCGGGCCCTTGTTGTGGCTCTCGGCGCCTATCATCAGGTCAAGGAAGAGCGTTTCCTCACCTTGGCCAATACCTATATCGCCTTTCTAAGACACGCCCAGCTTACTGACGGCCGGTTCCGGAATTTCATGGATTACTCGCGTCACTTCAATGAGGGGCTGGAAACGGAAGATACCTGGGGAAGGGCTATCTGGGGGCTCGGGTGCGGTGTTCAGCTTGGTCCCACTGAGTGGTTCCGAACTCTTTCAAGGGAACTCCTGGAAAGGGCAACGGCGAATCTTGATATGCATTATCCTATGGCGAGAGCGTACGCCATGGTGGGCCTCTACCATTTCCTCCAGCGCTATAGCAGCGCGACGGCCATAAAGAAATTGCTCCAGAACCTGGCTGACGCCCAGATCGAACAATACCGGAGAACCAAAAGCGACGAGTGGTGCTGGTTCAGCGATTCCGTGACGTACGGAAACACGAAAATACCGCAAGCCCTGCTTCTGGCATACAAGGTCCTGAAGAGCGAGGTCTGCCTGTCGGTCGCGCTGGAGAGCCTGGAGTTCCTGACCCGCATCACGTACACCGGGGAACACTTCGATTTTGTCGGCGTCGGCTGGTATGGAAAGGGAAAGGAAAAGAGCCTGTTCGATCAACAGCCGGTGGACGCAGGTTACGCAGTTGAGACCTATGTACTTGCCTACGAGATCACAAAGGAACCGCGATGGCTCGCTCTCGCCCAGGTTGCCTTCGACTGGTTTTTCGGCCGCAACTGTATGGGTGTGTCCCTCTATGATTTTGCTCAAGGGGCGTGCTATGACGGCCTTACCCCGAACGGCCCCAACCTGAACCAGGGCGCCGAGTCGACCATTGCCTTTCTGCTGGCGAACCTCGCCATGTTTCAGCAAGGGTTCCTCACCTCGACTGCCACTCCGGATGACGTGAACCGGCTGTGGTACCAAGATACTCAGCCTCCTGTGCCAAAGGAGATTGCCTGATTTATGAAAGTGCGTAGAAAGGAAGATCCCATCGTCATGGTCTCCAGCTATCCTCCCCGGCTTTGCGGCATCGGAACCTTTTGCGAAGAGGCCCGGGAGTTTATCCAAAAGCGGAGCCCCGACCGGGACGTGCTCGTCATCAGCCATACGGACGGGTCCGGAGAAGGCGTTTTTCCCCTCATCGACATGTCGCGCCATGACTGGTGGAAGCCCGTGGCCGAGAAAGTGGAGGAACTGAAGCCTTACGCAGTCCACATCGAACATGAATACGGGCTTTACGAGTTCTACGACGACCGGAGGCAGGGGGACGGAAACGAGGGCTTTATCGATCTTGTGGTTGCGCTAGAAGACTGGCCCGTGGTCGTCGAGCCGCACACCGTCCACGGCAGGATGAGGGACGTGGAGGCAGACTTCATTTACCGGCTCTGTGAGGCCGCGGATGTAGTCCTCTTCAAGTGTCACTACCAGAAGTGGCGCCTCGACTGGTGCTTCTCCGGGAAGGGCTGGAAAACCCCGCTCAACATCATGGTGGTGCCCCACGGGGCGCGCCCGGACAAACGCCGGGGGATCCATGAGATTGCCGGCCTGCGCGCGGAGATCGGCCTCAACGATCTACCTCACATCGCAAAGCATCTGGTCGGCCTCATCGGATGGATCCAGTCAAATAAGCGATGGGACATCCTCACGTCCATGTGGGAAGGGATAGAACGGGAGATCAAGGAACGGACGGGCGAGCATTGGGACCTCCTTGCCGCCGGCGCCATGCGGGACCTTCACGACCTTCACGAGTATGAGAAATACAAAATGGAGCTTGAGTCTCTTGCGGAGAAAGGACTGGCCCATTACTACGAGTTTATTCCCAGAGGGGACGCCTACTACAGGGTGATGGGCATATGCGATTTTGTGGTCATCCCGTCCCTCGACGAGACGCAATCAGGCACGCTGGCCCGGGTCATCGCCCTGAACAAGCCCTACATTACCACGGCGCCCATGGAGGGGCTGACGGCGCAGACCCTTGAGAGTGAGGGTGGTCTCCTTTTTACCACGAAAGAGATGCTCCGCACGAAGGTGGTCCGTCTGGCCTGTGACGAAGAACTCCGTCTGGAACTCGGTGGGAACCTCAGGCGGTATCTGGAGGATGTGGTATCCTGGGATAAGGTGGCCGGTCAATACGAAGAGGCTTACAGGCTTGCCCGTGAAGCGAAGCGGACGGGAAGGCCCGTGGAACTCCCGTTGGAGTTCTAGCAAAGGAGGCGCCAGGGAGTGCAGACAGAACCGCGCAGGCCCATCTCCCGCCATCCGGATAACCCTATCCTCGATGCGTCCATGTGGCCTTACGCCGCCACCTCGGTCTTCAACCCGGCGGCCACAACCGTCGGCCAAGAGACCCTTCTCCTTGTCCGGGTAGAGGATTGCAGAGGTCACTCCCACATTACCGCGGCCCGGAGCAAGGACGGCGCGACGGACTGGCGGATCGATCCGGAACCCACCCTAGAAGCCGACCCGATCAATCATCCGGAAGAAATATGGGGCATTGAGGATGCACGGATCACAAGACTCGAAGAAACGGGCGAATGGGCCGTCGCCTACACCGCGTATTCGAAGGGCGGTCCTCTCGTCTCCCTCGCCTGCACCGATAATTTCCGCACCTTCCGCCGCCTGGGGCCGGTCATGCCCCCGGAAGACAAGGACGCGGGCCTTTTCCCCAGGCGCTTCAAGGGAAGGTGGGCCATGATCCACCGCCCCGTCACCGCATTTCTGCAAGGAAGAGCCGACTTGTGGCTCTCCTTCTCTCCCGATCTGAAGCACTGGGGCGATCACCGGACGCTTATGGTGGCCAGGAAAGGGGCCTGGTGGGACGCGAACAAGATCGGGCTTGGACCGCCGCCCCTCGAAACAGAAGAAGGCTGGCTCATCCTCTACCACGGGGTAAAGCAGACCGCGGCAGGATCCATCTACCGGCTCGGTCTGGCGCTCCTTGACCTCGAAGATCCCGGCCGCCTCATCAGCAGGAGCAACTCATGGGTTTTCGCCCCTGAAGAACCCTACGAGCGGATCGGAGACGTGGGCAATGTCGTCTTTTCATGCGGGTGGATACTCGATGGAAAGGGTAACGTCCGCATCTACTACGGGGCCTCCGACACATCGACCTGTCTTGCCACGGCCAACCTTGAGGACCTGCTCAGCTTCGTGAAGCGCCGTTCTGTCTCCGGTCTAGGAGAGCTTGCTTGAACAGGGCTCAGCCCAAAACCCACTCCCGTTGTTTTTAGCCACTTCACTATACGGTTGCGAGGAAAGCCTTGGGGGTTTGGATCCTCGGCCAGGATCGCATCCAAAACGGCATCGGAAATCTGGTCGGCGACCTTGTCGGGATGCCCTTCCGTTACCGATTCCGAGGTAAAAAAGTAATTTGAGCTACTCATACTTAGGACCCTCCTCTAAAAAAATCTTTCATCATAAACAAACATTGATTGCTGTCAAGGTAATAAGGTAATAATGAGCTTACCTCGCCTGCCATTTTGCGAATCTATCATGGTTATTGATTATTTCTTCTTGGGAAATTATAATTTGATTTCTGAATACCATTATTGCAACCATTCTTTAAGAAAGAGGGCCTGCCCTCTTATAAATTAGGAAAGAGAAAATATTAATTGAATATCGATTTATTTAAATCCTTTATTGCCGTGGCCAAACTTAAAAGTATTTCCAGAGCCAGTGAATCTCTCTATCTAACCCAACCCGCAATTACTAAACAAATACAGCTTTTGGAACAAAAATATAATAAAACATTATTTGATCGCAGTCATAAGGAAATAAAGCTGACCGAAGAAGGAAAAACCCTGCTCGAATTTGCCAACCGAATTATTGGACTTTACAATGAATCTATTGCCTCCTTAAGTGAGAGGGGTGAACACCCTAGAGGGACCCTTCAAATAGCCGCCAGCCTTACAATTGGGATCTATATTTTGCCAAGATTTATAAAATTTTTCATGGATGCCTATCCACTAATTAAAATCGAAATGACCCTATATAATACAGACCAAGTCCTTAAATCTTTAAAAAAGGGAGAGATCCATTTTGGCTTCATTGGAATAAACTCCGATGATCCTATGATTTTGCTGAGTTCCTTTTATCAGGACAAACTCACCGTGGTGGTAGGCCCTGGGTCCAAAATTAATAAAAGGGTGTCCCGTTGGAAAGAGCTTGAGGGAATTCCTTTTATTGGTCGAGAAAAAGGGTCCGATATTCGGACGACCTATGAGAATTGGTTCACGGAAAGGATCGTCTCGTTGACTCCAACTATTGAATTAAACAGCAGTGAAGCCATCAAATCCTTTCTGAGTTATAATATAGGATTTTCCATACTCCCCTGGTGCGTAGTAGAGCAAGAAGTTAGATTAGGATTGCTCCGAACAATCTCTGTCCCTCACTTTAATCCTCAACAAACTTATCATGTCTGCCTCTTAAAAAAGAGAAGCCTTTCAATCCTCGAAAAAATCTTTTTAGAACAGGTCTTCCAAGGAATTGAACTTGGGAACCCTCCCCCTTTTAAAGTTTTCTAATTGCTTTTATAATAATTTCCATAGCCAGATCCTTCGATACCTTTCCCGTATTAATAACGAGGTCTAACCCTCCCCCCTCCGTCAAGACAATTATGATGCATGCTTAAGGTGGATTCCCTCCCCTATAAGCGGTGATGGTTTTGGGGTTTTGGCCGCCCCATGGTAGACCTCGTAAGGGGTCCTGTT
>Ga0116116_1000142_pt1 | contig 86723 bp, 63 predicted proteins | sample June2015DPH_10_1_FD_89722 | JGI IMG/M metagenome (GOLD analysis project Ga0116116, IMG submission 89722) | Peatland microbial communities from SPRUCE experiment site at the Marcell Experimental Forest, Minnesota, USA - June2015DPH_10_150 | ecosystem: Environmental > Terrestrial > Soil > Wetlands... | reverse complement strand
GTAAACCGGCGCCACTCCCGCGTTGAGCCACCACATGTGCAACGGTTGCATCGTGCCGGCCAGAACGACTTGCGGATACTCCAGCCGCCGCAGGATGAAACGGTAGCCCATCTTCTTCTGAAACTCGTCGAAGGCCTTCTTCCACTCCGGTGGGATGGCCGACGACTTGATGTTCACCGACGACACGTGCCAGCGCAACGCCTGGGCCAGTATGTAATTGAGGTCCCACCCCTGCTGCTTCCAGTATCCCGGTACCCAACAGGCTTCAAGCGACACCGGACTGCGCAACCCGATGTCTCGAATTCCAGCTCGCACCACTTGTTGCGGATAAATGTCCAACATCTCCGCTGGGAAATGTGGATCGTCGGAGGAAAGCCGCATATCGCCCCAGCAGTCGAGCCGCCAACCCGCGCCCTGCTGGGTCCCGTACGCCAGGGCTTTTTCTTGGTCGAAGTTCATCAGCAGCGGCGTGCGCGGGAACGCTTCCAGCCAGATATCCACCAGTTTCTTCTGCGCCTCGAACGCCGGCATGTAGGGGCTCCAACCTTCGCCCCAGTAACCCACCGAGGAGATATCCACGCTGTCCAAATCCGCATGCCCGTCGTAGCGTTCCCCTGCCGCGGCCACCACGGCTCCCCAATGCTTCAGGTACAACGGGTCCGCAAAGTCCGGCTGCCAGATTTCCCCGTCCTTGTCCGTCACCTGATTGGCGCGCCGCGCTCCCGACGTCCGATACCACTCCGGCAGCGGGTGCTTCTCGTCGTAGGGCATCAGCCGGATCGCCAGCGTTTGATGATGCGCGTGCGCCTGGCGCAAGGCTTCGTCCAGAATCTCCCAGCGCACCTTCCCCTGCTCCGGCTCGAGCGTCTCCCAGAACCAGCGGCAATAGGAAATCGAGGACGCGGGGAAATCCACCGCTCCTGCTGCCGGCGCCAACTTTCCGACGGGGCCTTCTTCCGACCATCCCAGCCCCGCGTTGATTGCATCCCCATTGAAGCGCTGGAACGTCTGAATCCCCATCCCCGGATTCACCAGCACCGCGTCAATCTCCTTCGGGCGGATAACCACCGTGCTACTCTGGGCGGTCGCAGCGGGGGCGACGGTTAACAAGCTGATCAAGAGCAAAACAAATTTTCGCAACATGTCACCAGGCCTTCCTTGTAAGGGCTTGTATCTCAGGCATTCTACTCCTGACGATAGAAGCTGCAAGCAGAGATCGACGCCGGCTTCGACCCCGCTCGGAGACCCGAGAGTGGAGGACGCTCCACATGAGGCTTGGTCCCGCATTATTGTTGACCATGAGAAGTCTCGCGGGGACCCCTCCCCCGGCGCTACGCGCCACCCTCTCCCGCAAGGGGAGAGGGCCGTAGATTTTGGCCGACACTCTCCTTTCTCTCGTACTCTCCCTTCGCCCGCGCGCGGCGATGAGTGGGATCTGCCACGGCGGACAGCGAAGAATCTCGTCATTTGTGGGTGTGGCCAAAGGGTGGATCCAGGCACCGGTCTTCGGCAGACTTCCAGGCCAAATCGCCCCTGGCATTCTTCCACTGGATTTCATGGCCGGTCTTGACTATTATCGTCTCGTTCACTGTGGCTTCAGATCGACAGTGGTCGCGAGCGTCCTCGCGCCCGCTGGGGACAAGAAGGGTTCAAGGAGTTCCGACATGAAACGATTGCTAGCGGTTCTATTCGGCGGGTTCTTTCTGGCTGCGCAAGCAGGGGCCCAGGCGCCTGCGGGGAACGGCTGGATCTCGCTATTCAACGGCAAGGACCTGAGTGGCTGGAAAAACAACGGGCAGGAGAAGTGGGTAGTGGAGGACGGCACAATTCTGGGCGAGAGCACCGTGGGCCATTACGGCTACCTCACTACGGAGAAGACGTACAGTGACTACGTGCTGCGGCTGAAGTTCAAGTGCGAAACCGATGGCAACAGCGGGGTGTTCACGCGCTCGACCATTACCGGTAATTCGCCCGAGACCGGCCCGGATATTGAGGGGATGCAGGTGGAAGTCGATCCCACCCGGCACACGGGCGGGATCTACGAGAGCGGCCGTCGAGGCTGGGTGGCGCTGCCCACGCCCGCCGGTGAGAAGGCCATCAAGGCGCGGGAGTGGAACGATCTCGAAATTGCTGTGGAAGGCCGCCATTACGTGACGCGGCTGAACGGAGTGCAGTGCGTGGACTTTCTGGATCCGGATCCCAAGTTCACGAATGGCATCATCGGTTTGCAGCTTCACACCGGCGGTGGTGTGAAAATCCACTTCAAGGATATTTACGTCCTGCCGCTTTCGGTGAACCCCGGCGCTGCCGGTCCGAAATGAGCAAGCCAGGCAGGTGAGGGGCGGCAAGCTTCGGAGGGGTAGCCCGCATCTTGAGCGCGGGCCGGAGAAACTCTTGATACTCAGCTTTCAACCGGATTAAAGGAGGATTCGAAATGATCGATCAAAGCAAGAGCAAGCTTGGCCGAAGGGAATTCCTGGGGGCCGCGGCGGCAGCGAGCTTTATGATCATGAAGCCGCAACTGGTGCGCGGGACAGACGCGAATTCCCAGGTTCGCTTCGGAATTCTCGGCTGTGGCGGCCGCGGCACGGCGGTGGGTTCGGGCTTCGTGCAAGATGCCGGGGCGCGGGTCACGGCCCTCGCAGATCTTTTCGGCGACCAACTCGACGCCGCGCACAAACACTTCGACGAAATCCAGCAGGCGAAGGGCTACGCGGCCATCGACTCTGCCCAACTCTACAAAGGCCCCAACGCCTACAAGGAAATCGTCGCTTCGAAAGAAGTGGACTTTATTCTCATCACCACGCCGCCTTACTTCCATCCGCACCACCTGGAGACAGTGGTCGATGCGGGCAAGCACGTCTATTGCGAAAAGCCTGTGGCCATCGATGTTCCAGGAGCGCACCACGTCATAAAGATTGGTGAAAAGGTCCAGGGCAAGCTGAGTCTCGCCGTGGGATTTCAGATTCGTGTGGCGCCGCCCATGGTTGAACTGACCCGCCGCATCCAGGATGGCGCGCTCGGGAAAATCGCGTGCGGCCTTGCCTATTACTATTGCGGTCACATCGACCGGCCCGAATGGCCCGGCGCCTCGGCCGAAGAGAAGCGGCTGCGCAACTGGGTTTGGGACATCAAACTCTCGGGCGACATCATCGTGGAGCAGAACATCCACGTCATCGACATGTGCAACTGGATGCTCGGGGGGCACCCGGTGAAAGCCGTGGGTGCGCACGGACGTAAGGCGCGCACCGATGCCGGCGATTGCTCGGACAACTTCAACGTGGTCTTTACCTATCCCGGCGATGTGCAGATCAGCTTCGGCTCGACCCAATTCGACAACCCCAACTTCGACGCTTGCGTACAGCTCTTCGGGACCGACGGGGTTTCCGAGTCGCACTACGACTCGCGGGTCAATATCGCCGGCAAGAACAAATGGGACGCGGGGTTGGGCGGCGCCAAAGAAGGCGAGCAATTCTCCGCGGCGGGAACGTTTAAGGGCTCGCTCGATCAGGCCGACCCCGAAAAACAGAAGGGCTTCGTCGCCAGCATTTCCAGCGGCCAGTTCCAGAACCAGGCCGCGCAAGGCGCGGAATCGGCCATGAGCGCCATGCTGGGCCGCACGGCGGCCTACACGGGCAAGCTGATCACCTGGGAAGAACTGCAAAAGTCAAAGGAAGTACTGGATCCAAAAATAGATATCACGAAGTTCGCGTAAGGTTCATCCGGCGAGGCGACGGCTGAGAAAACCACCCGAGGTTCGGGGACGATTCCGGCGGTCGCCCGCCCATTTCGCTCGGCTGCAACGTGGCGATCCCCAGGGTGCGGGGCGAAGGGTCCCGCTCATCACGGACGCAGCCGTAGCTGGAGGTCATCATGAAGCAACATTCTTCGCGTCGAGATTTCCTGAAGATTTCCGTGGGTGCCGCGTGCGCGGCCCCGCTGGCCTCGTTGGGTTCGGCCGCCGCCACCCTTGCCGGCGCGCCCCCCGCCGCAGCTCCTGCCGCCGGGCGCATCAAGAAGGCCGTGCAGATCGACATGCTGCCGAAACAGTTGAGCTATGCCGACCGCTTCAAGCTGGCCCGCGATGTGGGCTTTGAGGCCGTGGAAGGCCAGACCGTCAAGGACCTGAAAGAGGCCGAGGAGATCAAGAAGGCCGCGGATGATGCCAAGGTCCGCATTCATTCCGTGATGAATATGGCGCACTGGGATAATCCGCTCTCCTCGAACGACCCCGCCGTGGTGCAGAAGTCGCTGGACGGCATGAAGACTTCGCTCCACAACGCCAAGCTCTGGGGCGCGGATGCTGTGCTGCTGGTCCCGGGGGTCGTCAATCCCGAGACCAGTTACAAGGACGCCTGGACGCGCTCCCAGAAGCAGATCCGCACGCTTATCCCGCTGGCGGAAGAATTGAAGGTCGTCATCGGCATTGAAGAAGTGTGGAACAAGTTTCTGCTCAGCCCGCTCGAAATGGCGAAGTACGTGGACGAGTTCAAAAGCCCCTGGATCAAGGCGTACTTCGACGTCGGGAACGTGGTGTTCTACGGGTATCCCCAGGACTGGATACACACCCTCGGCAACCGCATCGCGAAGATCCACCTGAAGGACTTTAAGATGGGCAAGGGATGGAGCCCGGTCACCGCGGATTTCGTAAACCTCGGGGACGGTGATATCGATTGGGCCGCGGTGCGCAAAGCGCTTGCAGACGTCGGTTACACTGGCTACGCAACGACTGAGCTGGAAGCCGGCGACGAGGCGTACCTGCGCGACTTGAGCAAGCGCGTCGATAAGCTGGTATTGGGTCTTTGAGGGTGCCAGGCCACTATTCTCTCAGGATCCTGACGAGGGGGTCGCAGGGGCGAACCCCTCGTAACGTCGCGGAATCTCATGCGAGGCCGCGCCTGAAAACGGCAAAACTAAATCGGTTTGAAGAAGCTCCTTATACTAAGTCGCATTCAACAGGGTACTAACGCGAGCGCAGAAAGCCATGTTGGGCAGCCGCTCCAGGGTAAAGGGAAAGACCCCTCACCCGGCCTCCTCCGTCGGCCACCCTCTCCCTTGGGGAGAGGGTGGGCCGCGACCGGCGCTTTCACCAGCCGGCGCGGGCCGGGTGAGGGGTGATGAACAGTCACCCACCTAACGTGATGCTTCGCGTCGGCAATAGTATCTCCATGAAAGCAACTTAGTATTAACAGTGTCGTGTGAAACGTGGTCGCATCTGAGGAATCTGGCCGCTCTCTCAGCTGCGACTGACTCTCGACCGTTGCCTACCTCTGCGGTTTCAGGTAAATCACGCCCAAGGGCGGCAGGGTCAGTTCCACGTGGCAGGGCTGGTTCTGCCAGGCATAGGGGAGGGCTTGGCGGCCCGGGGCATGGGTTACGCCACTGCCGCCGAATCTCACCTCATCGGTATTCAGAATCTCGCGATAGAAGCACATCTCCGGCACACCCACCCGATAATCCGGGCGCGGCACGGGCGTGAAGTTGCACACCACGATCAGGTGGTCGCCCGGCGTTTTCCCTTTTCGCTGGAAAGCGATCACGGAATTGTCCGCATCGCGAAAATCAACCCACTCGAATCCCGCGTATTCGAAATCGATTTCGTGGAGCGCCTGCTCCGCGCGGTAAAGGTGGTTGAGTTCGGCGACCAGTTCCTGCAACTTGCGGTGGGGCTCATACTCAAGCAGGTTCCAGTCCAGGCTCTGGGCGGCATTCCATTCGTTCCACTGTCCCAGTTCTCCACCCATGAAAAGCATCTTCTTCCCCGGATGCGCGTAGAGAAAAGCGTACAGGGAGCGCAGGTTGGCAAACTGCTGCCAGTAATCGCCCGGCATTTTCGCGATCAGGGAGCGTTTGCCGTGCACCACCTCGTCGTGCGAAAGCACCAGCACAAAATTCTCGTTGAACGCGTAGAGCAACGAGAAGGTCAGGTGATTTTGCTCGTACTTGCGGAAGACCGGGTTCTTGGAGAAATAGTGCAACATGTCGTGCATCCAGCCCATATTCCACTTCAGGCTGAAGCCCAATCCGCCCACGTAGGTGGGCCGCGAAACCATCGGCCACGCGGTCGATTCCTCGGCGATGGTCAGGGTGCCAGGATGCTGCTGGTAGGTCAGTTCGTTGAAGCGCTTGAGGAAGTCGATGGCGTCCAGGTTCTCATTGCCCCCGAAGGCGTTCGGCACCCATTCCCCGGTCTTGCGCGAGTAGTCCAAATAGAGCATCGAGGCCACCGCGTCCACGCGCAGGCCGTCCACGTGATATTTCTCCAGCCAGAAAAGCGCACTCGTCCAGAGAAAGTCCCTCACCTCAGTGCGACCGTAGTTGAAGATGCGCGTGCCCCAATCCGGGTGCTCGCGCAGGCGCGGATCCTCGTGCTCGTAAAGGTGCGTGCCATCGAAGAACGCCAGCCCGTGGGCGTCAGAAGGGAAATGCGCCGGCACCCAGTCCAGGATCACGCCGATCCCACGCTGGTGCAGGTAATCAACAAAGTACATGAAATCTTCCGGTGTACCGTGGCGACTGGTGGGGGCGAAATAGCCGGTGGTCTGGTAACCCCACGATTCATCCAGCGGATGCTCCATCACCGGCAGCAGCTGCACGTGGGTGTAGCCCAGCTTCTGGACGTAGTCCGCCAGTTGTTCGGCCAGGTCGCGATAGTTCAGGACGCGATGAGTCTCTTCCAGTTCCCGGCGCCACGAACCCAGGTGGACTTCGTAAATCGCCAGCGGCGCGTCCAAGCTCTGCCGAACCGTGCGCTCCGCCATCCAGGCCTGGTCGTGCCAGGTGTAGCGGTCGATGTCGTAAACAATCGAGGCGGTCTTGGGCCGCACCTCCATGTAGAAGCCGTAAGGATCGGTCTTCAGCCCCAAGTAGTTCTTGTAGCGCCCCTTGATTTCGAACTTGTAAATCTCGCCTTCGCGCAGCCCGGGAATAAAGAGTTCCCACACACCGGTAGCGCCGCGCACGCGCATGGGGTGACGCCGGCCGTCCCAATAATTGAAGTTGCCTACCACGCTGACGCGTTGGGCATTCGGAGCCCACACTGCAAACGCCACGCCACGCACGCTGGCGATTTCCGTCAGGTGTGCACCTAGCTTCTGGTAGGCGTTGTAGTGCGTACCCTCCGCCAGCAAGTGGAGATCGAAGTCGGAAAGCACCGGCGGGAACCGGTAGGGATCGTCGAACTCGTACTGGCCACCGTAGTCCGTCCGCAGGCGATAGGGGAACACGGCCTGCTCGCCGGGGAACACCGCTTCGAAAAATCCCGCCGCGTGAACTCGCTGGAGCGGCACGACGTCCCCCTCGCCTGGCCCGCGGACTACCCAGGCTTGATCCGCTCGCGGCAGGAAAGCGCGCACCACCACGGCTGGCTTGCCTTCCACCTCAACCAAATGCATCCCCAGGATGTGGAAGGGATCGGCATGCGCGGCCCGCAGGATGAGATCTATCTCCTCCGGCGAGGCCGTAGTCTTGGTCAGAAGTTTGAGCCGGGTTGCCATCTACCCATTTTACATGAGGAAAGCCGGTGTGTGCCTAGAGTTAATGCTGGTGTCATTTGGAATGGGATCCCTTTCGAGACACTGGTCATTCCCGTGAAAGCGGGAATCCAGTCCGTCGTCGGCGCGTTTCCAATGGCTTGCGGAGTAGATTCCCGCTTTCGCGGGAATGACTGCACCTGGGAGCGCCCGCGTCTCGCAGATGACACCCGCACCCCCAGAGTTAATGGGCTTCGCAGGCGGGAGGACTCAGCGCTCTTCACCCAAAGCCGGCCTGACCGAGAAGCCGAAGGAGGTCAGGGGCAGTGGCAGGTTGAGTTGAGGTGCCGGCCGACTGCCCCTGTTGCTTGCTGGTGGGCTCTAGTGTTTTCCGTGCGAACCTGAGGAGGGCGAGCTGTGGCCTCCACCACCGCCCCCCGAAGGCGCAGAGTAAGTGTGGCCGCCGCCACCACCCGAAGGCGCGGAGTAAGTGTGGCCACCGCCGCCACCGCCACCACCTCGGGGCGCGGAGTAACTGCCACCGCCACCACCTCGGGGCGCGGAGTAAGTGCGGCCACCGCCACCGTAGTAGCCGCCCTCGCCTGGGCGCTGCCGCAGGATGGGCCGGTTCAGTTCCAGGGGCGGCCGCGACCCGCCGTAGTTCGAACCTCCCGTGCGGGGCGCAGGGGCGTTCCATGTGCCGGCGCCCGCCGGGCGGGGCGCATATTGGCTGGTCGCCCTGCCGGCTTCCAGAGGAGCCCGTGCGTGCGGAGTGAAATGCTGCCAGCCGCCTTGCTGGCTCTGGGGAGCGGCGGCCCGCTGTTCAACGTTTCGAGATGCCGCCGTTTCGCGCGGCGTGGTCTGTACAGCTCCGGTCCGCCCGCCGCTGGGGGCGGGTTGCGAAGCGAAGCGCTGCCAGCCACTCTGGTTCCCTTGCGGCGGCAGAGTTGTCTGCCGCGTGGTCGCGCTGGCCGGGGCCGGTCGCTCGGCCATCGTAGGATTCGAGCGAGTCGCAGGGTTCTCCAAACTGGCGCCCGCGCGCGGGGCGGCCGCCATCTGGCCTCCCGTCCGCAGGCTGTTCGGTCCAGGCTGGACGCCCTGGCCCGCGCCGGCCGTGGGGCCGTGCTGCACCATTTCGCGAATCTGGCCAGCTTCCGATGAGAAGCTCGGCATGTGGGTCGTAGGTCCAGTGTTCCGGCTGAAGAAATGCTCACTACCGCCCGTGGCCCGCGGCAAGGCCGCGCCATTCACAGCTTTGGTGCCCGGCTGCAGGCTGGCCCGGGTGGGAACTACGGGCAGCGTACCCCTCACCACACCTGCCCCGCGCAACATGCTTTCGTTCACCGGCTGTGAGTTACGAGCCATGCGGCCGTTCACAAAGTCCTGTGTGGAAACGGTGGTGAGCGCTCCCCGTACGCGCCCATTGCTCATGACATTCTGCAGGTTCGACCCCATGGAGAGGCGGCCCCGCGGATAGCCGAATGCCCCCCCGTGACCAGTGATATTCGTCACGTTGTTAATGTTCACCGTGTTGAAGCCACGCCCCCGTCCCCACCAGGGACTGAAGCCATCACGTGGACCGAGAGGCAACCAGCCAATCGAGCCAAAACCGAAACCGACGCCGAAGCCGACGCCAGCTCCCCAGCCCCTGCCACCAAAACCGAAGAACGAGACGTAAGCGGGGGCCCAGATGGGCCGCCGACCATAGGATCCGTTGCCCGGCCACCAGCACCACCTGTCTCCATAAGAGAACCACCGGCCGTAATGATACGGCGCCCAACCCCAGGGCTCATACGATACCCAGGTCCATCCCCAGTAGGGCTCCCACGTCCAGCGGCCGTCGCGGTAAGGAACCCAGCCGGCATCCACGGCAGGCGTCCAGCACCAATCGTAGCCCGGCACGTTCGTCCAGCTACCATGAGCATCCAGGTCGCTGGCCCCCGTGTAATAGCGGTCGGTGTGCTGCCAGGCCTGCGCTTCCTCCATCTGCTGGTCGCGCTCGTTGTTCCACTTGTCCCACTCATCCTTGGCTTCCGCCGTTTCGATGCGAAATTCCTGATTGCCAGCCCCCTGGACGTGAATGATCTGGTCTTTCTCAACCTTGGTGCTGCCCTGTGGGGTGGAAACTTCCGCTTCCCCCTGGCGCACGATCAGTTGCGTCTGGCTGGCGGAATCCACCTGAATGCGATAAACACCTTCCGCCAAGGGACGGACTGCCATATTAGGCGTATCAATCTCGACCTCCGCTTCCGTGCCCTTGAAAACGCAGAAATCGACGAGCCCCGCAGACACCTGAATCTGCATCTTGGTGCGGCCCAGATCCGCGATCTTGGCTTCCGCGCGCTGGTCGAGGCGCAGCACATTGGCAAAATCCAACTGAACCTCGGCGCGCGACTGGGCTCCCGTCGCAACCTTATCACCGGCCACCACGGGAGCGTTGACGGTGGTCGCCACCCACTCGCTGGAATCACCGCGCATCGTGGAAACGTCCCCGTGAATCACACTGATGCGCCCCACGCCGGGCTGGGGTTCGTCCTCGGCCAGAACGCTGGCCGGTGCGAGCAGCCCCAGAGTGAGAATTGCGAGCGTGATCAAACAGATTCGGTTTTTCATGGCCCACCTCGCTCGAACGTACTTGGTCGAGCTTCCTACTGATTTCCGCCTTCTATAGGGCACGACCCTTGCCAAACTGAGAAATCCTTAAGGCTGTCCATCTGCTTACAGGACATTGACTTAGGGGAGGTTATTCATCTTGAGACAGAAAAATGCAGGGCTGACCCCTGCCCAAAATCAGCCGTTCGGTGGCTGATTTCGGCCAGGGGAGTGGGAGCGCGATGTTAAGAGGGGAACGGGATTTACGGCCACCTCGGGGAACCCATCTAACCCCGCGCAACCTCGACCAGGTTCTCAAACAGGAAGCAGTCTTTGCACCCCTCCGCGACTTGGGAGGCGTTTCCGATCAGCGTTGGGCGCCGGGGGTTGCCTTTTGGGCGTGATTGGCATTTACTGGTTGGTGCAGGAGAATATCGGGCGCGATGGCCCCAGCCTTTGGCGCCCGCCACGCGTTCGTTGTGACGCGACGAGGAGAGGCTGTCATGCCGGGACTTGACCTCAGACATTACCTGGACCGTTTTCCCGAGATCTGCAAACAGAAGTTCGGGCGCACCTACGCCTTGCGCACCCTCGAGAAGAAGTTCGAGCCGCTCTGCACAGGCAACCGATGGCTGGCAGCGAAGGACGTTCTGAACATTTTCGATCCCACCGCCACGCCCTTCGGGCGCTACTGGACCAAGCCCAATGAAAAGGAACTCGACCAGGTTCTGAAGAAGGCGCGCTTGGTGCTGGGCCCCGCCCCCACCGACCCGCGCGACCTGGTGAGGAGGGGGCTTGAAGTGCTGCACAGCATTGGGATTGTTTCACTCGTGCTGCGCTTCGTGCATCCCGACCGCTTCGGCATCTTCTCGACGCCCATCATGAACCTGCTGCAGGTTCACCGCCCGCGCACGATCGAACTCTACGTGGCCTACTGCGACGAACTGCGTGCCTGGAAAGAGCACTTCCGCCTGGATTCCGTGGCCGAGACGGAGACGGCGCTGTGGACGTACCACGAACTGGTGGCCGACGAAACTCGCCAAAGTGAAGGCGCGAACAGTCACGGCGGGTTCGACGCCGACGTCTGGATCCAGCGGCGCCGCGTGGCGCAGGTGCTGCGGCCGTTCCTGCGCAACTACGGCCCGCTGGAACTGGCGCGCATCCTCGTGGAAGAAGAACCCAAACTGGCTGGCAAGATCGCCGGGGAGGAATATGAGCGGCTGCTCCGCGTGGCGGCACGCGAACTCTGCAGCGGCATGAACCTGAATGTGCGCGGCGCGATCGAAATCCTCTTTGACCGCCTCGCCGAAGACGGTTACATCTCGGTCGAAGACAAGGCCCAGCTCGATAAGGCCTGGCGAATCCGCAACGCCGCCGTCCACGCCGGGCGCCCCCCCGACCCCGAACAGGTCGAGAACATGATCGATACCATCGAGCGCATCTGCCGCCCCTGGGAGAGGCCCTAGCCCGGATTTCTCGTCTTCCCTGCTCCGACGGCGTGGGCTTACAGGCCAGGTCTGCTTGCTGTTGAAGTTCGGGCGATTTCTTGATATCGTGATATCAGGAGGAAGGTTCAGTGGCCCAATTTGTGGTTCGCAATGTTGAGGCAGGGATCAAGCTACGGCTGCAGCGCCGCGCCAAGCGGCATGGCCGGAGCATGGAAGAAGAAGTGCGAGATATTCTGCGCGACGCCGTCAAGGAAGAAGAAACCCCGGTCCGCGGTCTGGGAACCGAAATCGCATCCTTGTTTAGGAAGGCCGGTCTGGACGCGGATATTCCTGAACTTCGCGGACATGGGATCACGCCCGCCTCCTTCCATTGATGATCATCCTCGACACCAATGTGTTTTCGGCGCTCATGCGCCGAGTACCGGACAAGCAGGTGATCGATTGGCTGGACAGCCAACCTCGGACGTCCATCTGGACTACCTCCGTAACAATCCTTGAAATCCGGTTTGGATTGCAGACGATGCCGGCGGGGAAGCGGCGCGCGGTATTGATGCAGGCCTTCGAAACCGTCCTAGCCGACAAGATCGATCGGCGGATTGCTCCCTTCGATGCGGCGGCTGCTCAACAAGCCGGCGACCTCATGGCGACCCGTTACAAGAAAGGACGTCCCGGCGATCTAAGAGACATGATGATCGCAGGCATCGTGCTTGCCTGTCAGGCTACGCTCGCCACCCGCAATACATCGCACTTTGAAGATCTTTCCGTTCCCGTCATCAACCCCTGGGCCAGTGCGTAGGGCCGACATCTAGAGACACTTCTTCCGGCAGTCTCCGAACCAGGGCGGACCTGATGGCTACGAGTCAAATCGAGGGAATATCAACCCTTCGGTTCTTTGTTGACTGTGGTGGATCAGGGGGCAAGTCAGCGGGAACAAAGGTGGAGTAGCCCTGCGGTTGTTTTACATATTGGCCAGAACGCATAATAAGAGCCCGCTCCCAAGCGGCTTATTCAGGCAAAGTGGAATAAGGGGCTTATCTTGCCGCTGCTATTTCACTTTCGGGCCATTTTCTAAAACAAGCGGGAAATTCAGCCGTGGCGTCCTAGGTATGTCGGAACATCGATCCGGACATCCGAACCCGGTCCTGGGTCAATTTGACGGCGCCATGCCGCCATTTGGCGATGCAACCTCGCCGCTGCGCCGGCAAGGACACCGGCGCCCGCTGTTTACTGCTTTCTGCCTACTGCCTACTTTTCTTCCTCATCCGCCACGCCGAGTTTCGACAGCCGATACCGCAGGGCGTTGCGCGAGAGGCCAAGCAGTCGCGCCGCTTGGCTTTTGTTGCCGCCCGCGCGGCGCAGGGCTTCGCGGATGATTTCGTCTTCGAACTGTTCGAGCGTCATGCCTTCGGGCGGGAAAGGAGCCGAGCCGCCTGAGGCAGCCGCAGCGGGGGCCGAAGTTGAGATGTCCAGCCGGATATCCGCCGTGTCGATCACCGTGCCAGTGGAAAGCGCCACGGCGCGCTCGATGATGTTTTCGAGTTCACGCACGTTGCCGGGCCAGTGGAAGTCCGCCAGGAGCTGGAGCGCAGCGGAGGTGATACCGGTAAGGGGCTTGTCGGACTCGCGGGCAAAGCGGGCTATGAAGTAATCCACAAGATATGGAATCTCTTCTTTTCGTTCGCGCAGAGGCGGAATACTGATCGGCACAACATTCAATCGGTAGTAGAGGTCTTGGCGAAATGTCCCCTGCTCGAGAGCTGCGCGCAGATCCTGGTTGGTCGCGGCGATTACGCGCACATCCACCTTGAGGGTCTTCGTACCGCCCAGCCGATCGAACTGGCGGTCCTGCAGCACGTGCAGCAGCTTGACCTGGATCGAACCCGGCACATCACCGATCTCGTCGAGAAAAATCGTGCCCTTGTCGGCCAGCTCGAATCTCCCGGGCTTGGAGGTGTTGGCACCTGTGAAGGCGCCCTTTTCATAGCCGAACAGTTCGCTTTCCAGGAGGTTTTCCGGAATCGCCGTGCAATTGATTTTGATAAACGGCCCCGCCGCGCGCCGCGAGTGCTCGTGGATGGCGCGCGCGATCAGGTCCTTCCCCACGCCGCTCTCGCCGCCCAGCAGCACGGTGGAATGGGTTGGCGCCACGCGCTCGACCGTGGCCAGCACCTCCTGCATCTTCGGGCTGCGCGCCACGATGTTTCGAAACTGGTAACGCTCGCCCAGCGCCTCGCGTAACGAGCGGTTTTCCTCGCGCAGGCGATGAAAGTCCAACTCCTTCCGGAGGATGAGCTTCATCTCCTCCAGCGCGAAAGGTTTCAGCAGGTAATCGCTGGCGCCGGCCTTCATGGCCTCCACCGCCGTCTCGACCGTGCCGTACGCGGTCATTACCACCACCGGAATCGTGGCGTTGGTCCGCTTCACGGCCTGCAGCAATTCCAGACCATTCATGCCCGGCAGTTTCAGGTCAGTGACGACCAGGTCGATCTTCTCCTGTCGCAAGGTGTTGAGACCGGCTTCGGCATCCGCGGCGGTGTAGACGGTGAAGCCGTCCTCGGAGAGGTTCAGCTCCAGCAGGCGCCGCATCTTGGCTTCGTCTTCAATAATCAGGAGGGTGGGCATCGGGTCCCCCGTAAATGGCCGAGGTTCGAGTCCGGCATTTGATTATCGGTTGGGGTAGCAGGTCCCGCAAGGAAAACTTCGATTGCAGTAGTCGAGAGTCAACACGGCAAAGGCGGGAGGGCCACAAGGGTTCGCCCCTGCCCGATCTACTTTCCCGCCGGAGGAAGGCGGTCCTTTTCCGTCTTGATGCGAATCAAGCTGTAGGGCCGTTGTTTGAGGGTGTCGGATAGTTCTTTGAGATTCTGGCTGGTGACGCGGAGGTTTTCCAGGGTTTCGTCCAGGTTGCCGCGGTTCCCATCCAGTGTATCGTCCAGGTTAGTAATAAGCCTTTGCGCATCGGCAAGGGAGGTCTCGAGGCGCAGGAGCGTGTTGTGAAGCTCCTGGCGGTTTTCGACCACCACGGCGTCCAGATGTTCAGCCAGTTTGTTCGTCTTGCCCACGGTGGCGTTCAGGTTGTCGATCGTGGGCGTGAGCTTGCCGCTGGCGGTTTCGAGATTGGAGAGCGTCTTGTCGACATGCGGCCGTCCGTCCTTCAGCATCCCGTCGGCGTTGGCCAGCAGGGAGTTGAAATGCTCACGGTTCTCCTGGCCAACAACTTCGTTCACGTTTTTGATCAACTGGTTAATGTTGTCAGAAAGGACGAGGATGCGGTCGTCCAGGTCATTGACGAGTTCATTGGCATTTACAGTAATATTGTTTACGTTGCTAAATACGTCGGGCAACTGGATGATTTCGACCGAAGGGATGTCGCTGCCCGCGGGAAGCAGCGCTGCCTCGCGCGTGCCTGGGGATACTTCCAGGTAGTTTTCGCCCAAGAACCCCAGCGATGAGATGCGGGCCTTGGAATTGATCCGGATGGGTGTGTCAGCCTTTACCTCAAGGGTGACACGGATGCGGGTCAAATCCTGTGGGTCGATCCGGGCCGCCTGAATCGTTCCCACCTTGAGGCCGCCAAAGCGGACGTAGCTGCCGGGTTCAAGGCCGCCCGCGAATTTGAAGTGGGTGGTGTACTCGGCCTTCTTCTGACGAAACAAGTTCACGCCACCCACGAAGACCAGCGCCGCGAGAAGCAGGGCCGCCCCCACCACCACCACGGCTCCAACCTTAATCTCCTCGTTGCCACGCGCCATAATTCCTACCTCGCGATGGATGAATTGGAAGGCGCCCCGCGCAGGTAAATCCAAGCCCACACCCGTCAGGAAACACGGCTCTGCCGGGAAGTTCTCCCCGCGCCCCTAGTTCTGCGTGAGCGTGCGCAGGTAAGTCTGCGCGTCCATCTGGTCGCCCTCGGGGATCCGGTTCATAAACTGCAGCACGCGCGGGTGCTGGCTCTGGCGGATCTCCTCGGGCGTTCCGGTGGCAATCACCCGGCCTTGGTCCATTACCGTGATGCGGTCGGCAATCACGAAGGCGCTGGCGAGCTCGTGGGTGACCACGACGATCGTCATCTTGAACGCGACCTTCAATTTCAGGATAAGCGAATCGATTCCCGCTGCGGTGATGGGGTCAAGCCCCGCCGACGGCTCGTCGAACAGCAGGATTTCCGGGTCCATGGCCAATGCCCGCGCCAGCCCCGCGCGCTTCTTCATGCCGCCGCTCAACTGCGAAGGCATATAGTTCTCAAACCCGCTCAGCCCCACCAAATCCAGCTTGATGCGCGTCATGATGCGAATGGTGGAGTCTTCCAGTTGCGTGAGCTCGTGCAACGGCAAAGCCACGTTTTCCTCAATAGTCATGGAGTTGAAGAGGGCCGCGCTCTGGAACAACATGCCGATCTTGCGCCGCAGCAGGTTGAAACGTTCCTCCTGCAAGTAGCAGATGTCCTGGTCCTTGATGAAGATGTGGCCGGAACTGGGAAGCTCCAAACGCATGATGTGGCGCAGCAGCGTGCTCTTTCCCGTTCCGCTCCCCCCCAGGATGACCATCGTTTCGCCCGCAGGAATGTCCAGACTAACGTGGTTCAAGATGCGCCGCTCACCATAGTGGGTGACCAGGTCCACCACACGAATCATCGGACCCTCGAATTCGTTTGCCATGCTCAGCCCGTGTAGTAGAAGATCGCCGTGAAAATTACGTCCGCAAAGATAATCAGGAAAATGGAGACCACGACGGACGAAGTCGTGGCCTTGCCTACGCCCTCGGCGCCACCCTGAACCGAGAAGCCCTCATAGCATCCCACCTTTGCGATGATCAGCCCGAACACCAGGCTCTTCACGAGGCCCGTGGAAATATCATGCATCGCCAACGAGTCGCGCGTCGCCGCCAGAAACATCCGAAAGGTCTGATCCAACTGCAGGACCTCGAAGATGCCGCCGCCCAGGATACCCGCGAGATCGGAGATCAGCGTGAGGCAAGGCAGCATCACCAGCATGGCAAGATACTTGGGGACTACCAGATAGCGCACGCTGTTGAGCCCCATGGCCTCGAGCGCATCGATTTCCTCGGAAACCTTCATCGTGCCGAGTTCGGCGGCAAACGCCGAGCCGGATCGCCCAGCAATGACGATGGCCGTGATGAGCGGTCCCAGCTCGCGCGTCATGGAAACACCCACCAGTGCGGTGACGAAATAAGAAGCTCCGAACTTCTGGAGCTGGTAGGCGCCCTGCAAGGCCAGTACGATGCCGATGAACAACGAGATGAGTGAGACGATCGGGATGGAATTCACGCCCGCCAGCACCATCTGGTGGATGGCGCTTTCCCATTTTAACTTCCTCCCGCGGAACGGCGCAACGAAGGTCCAGTAGGCAGCCTTCGCACTGAGGTCGTACAGGCCGCTCAGGTAGCGAAGCACATCGAGCGTATTGCGTCCAAGGAAGGCCAGAACGCCGGTCATTTCTCGCCGTGATCAGATCTGGGATGGGGCCCGCTCAGATGCCGCCGAAGGGTTGAACCGAACCAATCTTCTCCAGGGCCTCTGTCTCGTTCTCAAAAATCGTGAAGACCTTGTGGAGTCGCGCCAACTCCAGCACCGAGCGCGCATTGGGCCGCAACCCAAACAAGCCGAAGCGTGTCTTGGTCTGTCGGGAGAGCTGCAGCCCCTCAACCAGGGTGGCGATGCCGGAACTGTCGATGTACGCCACCCCGGACATATTAACGAGAACGCTGGGACCGCCCGGTTGAATCTCCGCCAGCAAGGCTTCGCGCAAACGCGGCGAAGAGTACAGATCGACGTCGCCCGAGCTATCCAGAATCGAGATCTTATCCAGATTTCGAACTTGAACCTTCATCGCAGGGGGGAACCTTTCGTGATAGATACTTGACCAACTTCAGGCGATTACCATTCTTGAACTCCGGGTCGTAGCTGCACTCGTCCACAAAACTCGCGATAAATAGTGTGCCCAGGCCGCCCGGCCGGAGCTCTTCCAGGGGCCGAGGTCGGATCAGATTCTCGCAAACCTTGGGACCCCAATCTTCCAGGATGAACTCAAGGCGATCCTGATACCCGCGAACTTCCAGGGCCAGCAGGTCGTCGGGCCGGCCGCCATAAGTGTGCCGGATGATATTGGCAGCGGCCTCATCGATGGCCATGGCTAAGCGCTCCGCGTCAGTGTCGGGGAACCCGGCTTCCTGGGCACGAAATCTTACCACACTGCGCAGAATACTCAGCAGCCGGGGCTCGCTGCCGATGGCAATTCTCATAGGTGGGCAACTCCCGATCTCTGGGGAGTCCAGGTGATCGCCAGCACGGTGAGGTCGTCCTCCGGAGGCGCAGCAGTCAGCCGTCCGATCTCCTCAAAGATCGCCTCCACCAGCGGGCCGGCACCCGACTCCACCCGGCCGAAAATCTCCACGAGCTTGTCCATTTTGAAAACCGCACGGTTGTTGCACAACGACTCCACCACTCCGTCCGTCACCAGTAGCAGGGTGTCGCCCGGCGCGAGCTGCAGGGTGCGATCGACCAGGAGCGGGCGCCTCTCGATGCCGAGGGGCAGTCCCTCGTCGCCGGAAAGAATTTCCACGTCATGAGTCGCCCCACGACGTCGCAGCATCGGGAGATGGCCGCCCGTAGCATAGCAGAGTTCCCCTGATTGTGCGTCCACCACCAGGTAGGTCAAGGTCACAAACATACCGCGCGTGGAGCGCGTCAGGAGCTGCTGATTGAGCCGCTCCAGCGCTTCGCGAGGGCTGGCGGCTCGCGCCGCCGCCGCGCGAAAGTCGCTGATCAACCGGGCCAAGTAAAGGGCCGCGGCAATACCCCGTCCGGCCACGTCGCCAATCACAATGCCTTGGCGACGGTCCGTGAGCTCCAGGAAATCGTAGAAATCCCCTCCTACAACCTGGGCCGGAACGGTGCGTGCGCACGTGCACAACCCCGGCGAGGATGGAAAAACTACGGGTTGGAAACTGCGCTGGATTTCCGCCGCCAAGCTCAATTCCTGCTCCATTCTCTGCCTTTCCAGCAGCCCCTTCTGTAGACGGTCGCGCTCTTTTCGAGCGGCAGAGAGCCGCTCCACCATCCGGTTAAACGAGCGGGCGAGTTCGCCGACCTCATCGCGGCTGCGGATGTTGAGGTGGACATTGAGATTTCCTGCGGCAATTTCCGCAGTGCTTTCGGCCATAAGCTTCAACGGTCGAGTGATACCCCGAGCCAGAAGAATACTCAAGAAAACCGCCACCGAGGCAGCAGCGAATCCCGATAGCAGGGTGGATTTCAACCGCTCCCGCGCCTCCAGTTGCAGGTCGGAGGCACGCCAGTCCGCCCCCAACACCGCCACCACGTGCCCCTGGCGGTCGCGGAGCGGGTGAAACGCGGAGAGCCACTGCCCATCCGCATCCTCGTAAACCTCCGTGCTGATAGGAGCACCGCGGTCCAGGCATTCCCGCACGCTGGCGGAAACAGCCGAAGCCGGGGCGGCGCCGGTCATGACCCCACGCCCCAGCAGGAGGCGGGGGACACCGTCAGGCCCATACCTCAGCACATAAACGCGCGCCACCGCCGGATTGTCAATCGACAACGATTCGAGAACCTGAACGACGGCCGTGGCATAGGCAGGGCTTTGCCCACGGGACAGCCCTTCTGCCTTCTCTCCGGCGATGAGCAGTGCGCCGCTGCTCACGATCTGGGCGAGTTCGTGGCGCATCGTCGTGGCGAGAATGCGTCGCTCTTTGCGATATTGCAGCATCCCCGCCAGGAGCACGGCGAAGAGGGCAAGCAGGATGTTGGCCGTCGCGATCTTCCAGACCAGCGATGGGCGGGCCACCGACATAGACTCGATGGTACAGGCGTACCTCGGCAAAATCAATCCTGCCGTCCGAGGTGACGCGTGCCAACGCATTCCAGAGGGGACAGGGAGGGGCTTCTCAGGGAATCTTCTACGCCGGGGTTGCCCTCAACAAGCGAACCCAAATGCCGTGAAGAGAAACACTCGCCCAGGGTTTCTGCGCCCTGTCGGTGACCCTCGCACACCGCGAGGATGAAATCGCCGCACCGGCGCGAAGTCAAACCTGGTCCTGAGTCCTGTAATCGCAGGCCTCCCGGCAGTCAGCACAGTAGTACTGACCGTCCTCGGTAAGCCGAAGCGCGTAGTCGGAATGGCACAAGGCGCAATACCTGATGATGCACGCGCAACGGTCCTCGGGTTGGTCGCAGACGAGGCAGCGAAATTGCCTATAGGCCATAAAGCCAAAGCCTCACTCTCGGGAGATCAATTCCTCGAGATCTATTCTGCTACTTGATGAGAACAATATCAAACCCTGACCGTACGGGCCGGAGGCCGGTAGTGGGTCAGTTTGCTGTAGCGGCGCTCTATGAGCGCCGGAATCTATTGAATCAAAACCCGGCGGTCATAGACCGCCGCTACAAAAAACCAAAGTGACTCGTTACCCCGAGGCCCTCTGCCTTGACCGGTTCGCGGAGACTATGCTAGGTTGACTGCATTGACCTTGTAGCACGTCATGCGCGGGGAGAATCAGCTTGATCGCTGCGGCAGGAGTAGCGCTGAAGCGCACGGCCCTGAATGCTGTCCATCGGGCAGCCGGCGCCAGGATGGTGGATTTCTGCGGCTGGGACATGCCGGTCGAGTATTCCGGCATCACCCGTGAACACCTTGCGGTGCGCACGGCTGCCGGGATCTTCGACGTGAGCCATATGGGGGAAATTGAGGTCCGCGGCCCCCAGGCTCTCGCGCTCCTCCAGCACGTCACATCCAACGACGTGTCCGGCTTGCAAAATTATCAGGCCCAATACAGCGCGCTGATGCTGCCCAACGGAAGCGCCATCGACGATTGCGTGGTCCATCGGTTCACTCCGGAACATTACTTGCTGTGCGTGAATGCCGCCAACACGGAAAAGGATTTCGAGTGGATCGTTCGGAACAATTCCTTCGGGGCCGGCGTGCACAACGTTTCCCCCCTTTACGCCCAGCTTGCGTTGCAGGGCCCGCGGGCGGTGGAGATTCTTGAAAAAGTTGCGGAGCCCCATCCCGCGGATTTGCAGTATTACCGGTTCCGCCCCGCACGTTGTTGCGGCGTGGAGGGGATTCTGGCCCGCACGGGCTACACGGGCGAAGACGGGTTCGAGTTCTATTTCACACCTGAGCAGTCGGCGCGGGTGTGGAGCACTCTGCTGGAAGCGGGTCGAGCCGAGGGCCTGATTCCGGCAGGCCTGGGCGCGCGCAACACGCTGCGGCTGGAAGCGGGGTTTGCACTCTATGGGCACGAACTTGACGAGCAGACCACGCTTCTGGAAGCCAACCTCGGCTGGATCGCGAAACCTGCGAAAGGGAATTTCCTGGGCCGGGACGTTCTCCTCCGGCAGCGCGAGCAGGGAGTAGCGAAGCGGCTCATCGGGTTTGAAATGACTGACCGGGCGATCGCGCGTGATGGGTACGCCGTTTGGGTTGAGGGGAAGAGCGTCGGCAAAGTCACCAGCGGCTCGCCCGCACCCTTTCTCAAGAAGAATATTGGTTTGGCCTACGTGCCCCCTTCCTGCGCAGAGGTGGGGCGGGAAATTCACATCGAAATCCGCGGGAAACTCGCTCCCGCGCGAATTGTCGCGCTACCATTTTATAAGCGTCGAAAGTCGGATGAGGTAACCTGACACGAGCTTCCTCCATCCTGCCGTCAACCCCCGAATGGCCCCGATGGCCGCGCGGCGGGGACGGCCTAAACATAAGGGAGAAGAGTTCCGTATGTACCCTCCAGAATTCCTTTACACCAAAGACCACGAGTGGATCCAGGTGGACGAGTCCATAGGAACCATCGGCATCACTGACTACGCCCAGAAGGAACTGGGCGACGTCGTCTTCGTGGAACTCCCCAAGCCGGGCGACCACGTAACGGCGTCGGAGTCTTTCGGGAATGTCGAGTCGGTCAAGTCGGTTTCCGAAATCTTCTCCCCGGTGACGGGCAAGGTAACTGCCGTCAACAGCAAGCTGCAGAACAACCCGGAACTGCTGAACGCCGATCCCCACGGTGACGCCTGGTTGGTGCGGGTGCGGCTCGCCGATCGCGGTGAGATCGACAAGCTCATGACCGCAGATGAATACGAGGCGTACATCCAGCAGGAAAAGGCCCATTGATGCGCTACTTGCCGATTTCACCCGCTAACCGGCAAGTCATGCTCCGGGCCACGGGATATGCCTCTATCGACGAGCTCTTCGCGCAGGTCCCCGCGGAGTTGAAGCTGCGCGGAAACCTGGACCTTCCCGGGCCGCTCTCGGAGGTGGAAATCCTGGAGTTCTTTCGCCAGGCGGCCACTGAGAGCAGCCGCGAGTACGTGTCCTTACTGGGAGCAGGAGCCTATTCGCACTATCGCCCGGTGGTCGTCGATGCCCTGCTCTCCCGCAGCGAGTTCTTCACCGCCTACACACCTTACCAGGCTGAAATCGCTCAGGGAACCCTGCAGGCGATGTTTGAGTTCCAGACATTGATGACACAGCTCACCGGCCAGGAAGTGAGCAACGCATCACTCTACGACGGCTCGACCGCCACCACGGAAGCCGTCCTGATGGCCCTGCGCGTCACGCACCGCCACCGCGTCGTCCTGGCGCAAGCACTGCACCCGGAATATCGGCAGGTCCTGCGGACCTTCGTACGGCACCAGGACCTGAAGCTTGAGGAAGTCCCTTACGCTGCCTCCGGCCGGATCGACATGGCCCGGCTCGAATCCGCCGTGGACGACCAGACTGCTGCGGTGGTGATCCAGTCACCAAACTTCTTCGGGACTTTGGAACGCGTCTCGGAGATCGCCCCCCTCGCCCACCGCCAGGGTGCGCTGCTGCTTGTTGCCATCGCGGAGCCGCTCTCCTTGGCGATCGTCAAGCCTCCCAGCGACGCCGATATTGTCTGCGGTGAGGCCCAATCCTTTGGTGTGCCTGTGTCCTTCGGCGGACCCTACGTGGGTTTCCTGGCGACGAAGGAAAAGTTCCTTCGTCAGGTTCCGGGCCGACTGATCGGCCAGACCGTTGACACCGGAGGCCGGCGCGGCTTCGTGCTGACTCTCGCCACGCGCGAACAGCACATCCGGCGCGAGAAAGCCACTTCGAATATCTGCACGAATCAATCGCTCTGCGCGCTCGCAGCGACCATTTACCTCTGCCTGCTGGGCAAGAAGGGATTGAAGCTGCTCGCCGAGCAAAATCTGGCGAAGGCTCATTACGCTGCCACCGAGCTGGGCGGAATCCCGGGATTCGTGGCGCCTTTCAGCGGCGCGCACTTCAATGAATTTGTCATCCAGGTTCCGGGCGATGCCGAACGCCTGCTGGGGAAGATGCGGCAGGAGAAAATCATCGGGGGCCTGCCGCTGGGAAAGTTCTATCCGGAACTCAAGAATCATCTATTGATGTGCTTCACAGAAATGGTAAGCAAGGCTGCAATTGACCGCATGGTGGAGGTGTGTCGCCGATTTGCGGCCAGTCCCCAGCTTGCCGCTCCGGCCAGGAAGATCGACCCCGTGCCGGCAAGCCGCGAGTCGAGGTAAGAGCACCACATCGCCGCCGGAGCGCAGGCGTGCGGCCAGCGGCGGGATGAGCTGATTATGGAGAATCGCATTCGCGAAGCTCGACCCCACGTCACCCGCAACGAAGCGCTGATCTTCGAGCAGAGTTCTGCGGGTAAAGTGGGCGCTGAACTCCCCCCCTTGGATGTTCCGCCTGTTTCGCCCGCCACCCTGCTGGGCGCGGATGTCGTGCGTGCGGAAATTGACGGCTTCCCTGAGGTTTCCGAACTTGAAGTCGTCCGCCACTTCACACGCCTTTCCACGTGGAACTACGGCGTGGACACAGGGCTTTTTCCGCTGGGCTCCTGCACGATGAAATACAACCCGCGCATCAACGAGGTGGTGGCGCGGCTGGAAGGTCTGGCCACCGACCATCCCTATGCTCCGGAAGATGTGGTGCAAGGTTGTTTGCGGGTTCTCGACGAAACCGCGCGCTGCCTCCAGGAAATCACCGGCATGGATGCCGTCTCGCTCGAGCCCGCCGCCGGCGCCCAGGGCGAATTGACCGGCATCCTGATGATCCGCGCCTGCCTCGCCGAGCGCGGTAATCCCCGCGAGTACATCCTGATTCCCGATTCCGCGCATGGCACGAACCCGGCCAGCGTGGCCATTTCCGGCTACGCGATCCGCAACCTCAAGTCGAATGAGCGCGGTTGCATTGACCTTGCCGACCTCGACCGCGCCATGGATGCAGACGTGGCGGGATTGATGCTGACCAATCCCAACACGCTGGGGATTTTCGAATCGGAAATCGGCAGAATTTCCGAGATTGTGCATGCCCGAGGTGGCCTCGTCTACATGGACGGCGCCAACATGAATGCGCTCGTCGGCGTCGCGCGCCCCGCCGATTTCGGCGTCGACGTCATGCATCTGAACCTGCACAAGACCTTTTCCACGCCGCACGGCGGGGGCGGCCCGGGCTCGGGCCCGGTGGCCGTGAAGAAAATCCTGGAGCCCTACCTTCCTTCTCCCGTCGTGGAGAAGTCGCCGGAAGGAAGATTCCGACTGAACTACGACCGCCCCAGGAGCATCGGACGCGTCCATGCCTTTTATGGGAATTTCGGGATGGTAGTTCGAGCCCTCGCGTACATCCTGGCGAAGGGACCGGAAGGATTGCGGCAGACTACCGAAGACGCTGTGCTGAACGCGAACTATGTGCGGAGCCGGCTGCGCGGGTCCTTCGACCTCCCCTACGACCAGCCGTGCATGCACGAATGCGTTTTCTCGGATCGGCGCCAAGCCGCGCAGGGCGTCCGCACGGGCGATCTCGCCAAGCGCCTGATCGATTACGGATTCCATCCTTACACGACGGCATTTCCTCATCTTGTTGCGGGCGCGCTGATGATCGAACCCACCGAGAGCGCCAGCAAGGAGGAGTTGGACGCCTTCATCGACGCACTCCAGGCGATTGCCCAGGAGGTCGAGGAAGATCCGCAATTCGTCCTGAAGGCGCCCTACACGACGCGGGTCACCCGCCTCGATGAAGTCGCCGCCGCCCGCAAGCCGGTGCTCCGCTGGAAGCCGCAACCCTAGGGTTCTCCGCAAAAGCCGCGCGTCCGGCTCTGCCGGTCCAAGACTGCATAAGTTCCGCTTGACACACGCTGCCTCTGGACGTAGAAAATCGAGGCTCACTTGCGCTAATGGCTTCGCCGGGAGACCACCCATGTCGTCATCGCCTCGTCGAGATTTTCTGAAGCAATCTGTTGCCATGCTGGCTCTAGGAGGAACTCTACCCATGTCAGGTATGTCGCAACCGGAAAAATCCTCAACAGAATTTGCCGCTTATCAGGCCCAACGCCGCAAGGAACTTTGGAACCTGTTGGGCGACCTGCCTTGGGACTACCAGCCCGGCCCGGTGAAAGTTCTGAAGACAGAAAAACACGACGGCTACACCCTCGAGCGCTTGCTCCTTGACCTCAATGGAGTCGAGCCGGTTCCGGCGCTGCTGCTGGTCCCGGACAAACGCGCCGCGCGAGCCCCGGGCCTGCTCTACATCCACTGGCATGGAGGGATGTACGACCTGGGCAAGGAACAACTGCTGGTGGGTGATGACGCCCAACCGGCCTATGTGCCTGTCTGCGCGGGGAAGGGGCTGGTGACTCTGGCCATCGACAGTTGGTGTTTCGGCGAGCGGAAACACGATGATAACGGCAGTAGGGGCGAGGCGGACACCTTCAAGTATATGCTCTGGAAAGGCCAAGTCCTGTGGGGAATGATGATGTTCGATGAGTTCCGCGCGCTCGATTATCTGGCCACCCGGCCGGAGGTTGACCCGAACCGCCTGGGCGTTCTGGGAATGTCCATGGGAGCAACCAAGGCGTGGTGGCTCGCGGCGCTCGACCCGCGCGTGCGGGCCTGCATGGATGTCTGCTGCCTCACCGACTTCCAAGAGCTCATCAAGATCCACAACCTGAGTGGGCACGGCATCTACTATTACGTGCCCTCCTTGCTCAAGCATTTCCAGTCGGAGCAAATCAATGAGCTGATTGTGCCTCGCGCCCGCCTGAGCGTGAACGGCCGCCTGGATGACCTGACTCCTCCCGCCGGCGTGGAGCGCATACGCGACTACCTGCTGCCGCTCTACCAAAAATACGGAAAGTCTGAGGATTGCCACATCGAACTCTTCGATTGCCCCCACACGGAACTCCCCGCCATGCGCAAACTCATCTTGGCATGGATGGACAACTACCTGGTGGAACCCGCCAGCACTTAGTCAGGATCGTTCAGGAGGGGAGACGGGAGGAGAGTAAGCAGAAGCAGGTGGTTAAGAGGGCCTTTTCTTCATACTGTTTTGTATTTGCAAATGATCACAATAAATATCAACCATATTGAAATATAGCCGCCCGCCATGCTGCCCGTCCGCTGTCATCCTGCTCCCTTCGCTGTCATCCTGAGCGCAGCGAAGGATCTCGCTCTGCCCGCTGAGGAGAGGCAGACACAAGACAGCCTTCCCGCCCGTTTTTGTGGCACCTGGAGAGGTTTATCTCGTGTATTTTCATATAGATATTGGCTCTTCAGCATAACCCATGTGTTTTCATAGACATCATGGGATGGGCCAATTTTTCCACCTTCCCGACCGTTTTTGGCGCGCCTGGAGAGGTTTATCTAGTTTATTTTCATATATATATTGGCTTTTCAGCCTAACCCATGTGTTTTCAAACAGATAATGGGATGGCGAGCACTTACAGATTTTCTGCCCTTTGTTTTCAACAACATCTTGGGAGCAACCTTCATTTTTAACATCTTTTTGCCAGGTTTCCCGGGGTGATCCCGCTCAGCCCGTCCGCGAGCCGCGGCGTTCGTCGAGAGTCTCCACCTGCCGCGACCGGCCGCTGGTGTTCACAAAGGATCGGCAGGTCCAGGGCGCCCTGCGAGCAAGCTGGCCGCATACGTTGCTTCCGGGCTCCCGGATTCCGCGGGATGTCCCGCGCCGCCCCGTCTGCCCGACCCGCCCGTAATTGCTTGAGTGGAGAACCGGAATGAGGTGTGGCGTTCATACCTCAATATTATAGCGACCCACCCCAGGGTATTGTCAATGGGGGTACGTTACTTTGTGCCTACCGGTAGTCAAGAAATTTTGACATCCGGCAGAATCTCACCATTCCAGGGTGTAAGCTGAAGCCGTGCCGCAAGCTATCGGGCATTTTGGCGGGATATTGCGCAAGGCTCGCGGTTCACCCCGCCGCGGCGGGCGGCTCTTCCACCGCGACGCGTTCTGTGCGGCGCTCTTGAGCCCCGATGAGGGCAAGCCATCCCAGCCCAGTCTATCGGCCTGGCTTAAGAGAATCCATCCATCTCAACGCGTGAGCCCTGAAGGGGCGATAGAGTAGCTCCCCCTTTCAGGGCTTGCGTCTCCGACCACTCCTCGATCCCCAGGGCGTTGCCCTGGGCTGAGGCAGGTCGCCCCTTTGGGGCTTGGGCGTGGAAACGTGGGTGGCGCATACATCGCGCCTCTGGCGATGTGGGGGGGGGTGCGAGCGCAGCTTGACAATAATGGCCTCGGCCTCTCGCGCCGTTCAGGAGCCAGCGGCTTTGAGCGTTCCTGTCCCTGTGCCCGGTTCCGGCTGGGTGTTCACTGATCGCATACATGCCAGAAAGCGGCACGTATGCGCCACCCGCGCAAGAATTGTCCTGATTGCTGCAATTCAGTGTTAAGATGGTACTTCAGGGGCTTCTTGACAGAGGCGGTATAATTAGTGCCCGCATGTACTTGCCCTAAAGAGTTTCTTCGGGGTGCCGATAAGCTAGATTGGGCCGAGCCCATCAGCAAGGGGTGGGTAAGAGGAGATCATCGTGAGAGATTCTAAGATGTGGACGCCAAAGCAAATGACGAGAGTATCGCGGAATGTCTCAGCCGCTGCTGTGACGAGAAGCGCCCAAGAGGCTGGTCCAGTCCTGGTAGTGTCCTCTATCTGCACTTCGTACGAGGCTCCCGCACAGATATCCAAGGGCGTCCTATATCACGTGGCCACGACCGAACTCCGTCTCAACCTAGAGTGATACCTCGAAAGCCTCCAAGTGGTCGCGCACCCGATTCAGTTTGATTCCGAGCGAGTAGAGAGCGCTCTGGTTGCTAACGTAGGTATTGCTCAGGCCCTGGGGCAGGGCCGGGATTAATGTGACGGTCTCAATCGTCTCTCGGATCTTTTGTGTTCTATACCCATGCACAAATCCTAAAACCCGCCCTGTGTCTGCCGCGAATATCGGTCCTCCGCTGTTCCCTGGCACAAATAGGAAGTTAACTTCGATCACAGGAATATCTTTGAGGGTTATCCCGGCGTCCGTAGGGATATCGGTTCGAAAGGTCGAAGTCACGACGTCTTTCGCAACCCGAAAAATCAAGCCGGCGTAGCTCAGGGCCCCGTTCACAACTATCAATTCTGGGAGAGGGTAGCCTGCTACTCCAATCTCGGTGCCCACGTCAACGTCTCCGTACTCAAGCCGCAGGTAGGATTGGTTTTGGTTGCCCTCCGCAACTAGGAGCGCCAAATCATCTTCTGGAAAAATATGAACGTTCGCACCCCGCACAGCGTTCTCGACGCTGTGGATAGTTCCAGCTAGATCATTGACTAGGCGGTATGTGTCACCGTCTTGGTGAGGATTTGCAGGGTGCATGAGGACGTGGGCACAAGTCATGAACACCCGGGATGAAACGAAAAAACCGGACCCCAGGGGCCAGCCCTGAAATCCTCCTTGAGGAGCAGGCCTGTGTCTCGTTACAGCGTAGACAGCATGGCGTACGTCCCCTACCAACTTCTCAAAGGGTCTCCGTTTTCCGCTAATCCTACCGCCCATTGTGTCGTTGCTCACTTCTTGTCGCCTCCTCTAGCGGTCGCCCTTATCTCAGGTGATCAAGTTACCTTTGGCTTAGCCGCGGGAAGGTTCGAGATCGCTTCCCCCGGACTTCATTGCATGTAGAACAAGGTAAGGCGCTTGTCGCGTATCTCGTTCCGCAGGTCAATTCTACAGGGTTTGGGTGCACCGTCCACTGCCGATACTGGAAGTAAAAACGGACCCCTCAAACCTGTCTGGGCCATTCCCTTCACCCCCGTGCACGCCAATGGGGGCGTGAGTCCCTTACCCATTTTCATTTTCATATTAAGCAAGGAAGTAGCTCTCGAGTCAAGAAGATAGACCCCAGGTGGTGTGGTTTATCTGAGAATAGCCACGAAAATTGTGGAAATCTCGCGTCCCGCTGTGGATATCTTTGTGCAAGGCGGACCGGACCACAGACGTTCCCCTATTCTTTCCCCAACCTTGAAAACGGCTGGTCGATGGTGAGCGCCAAGGCGGGTGGCAGCAGAGCAAACGTAGCGCAGACCCCCGTCTCTGGGGTCTGCGGCCTTTCCTAAAGAAGAACCGCGGACCCCAACAACGGGGGGCCGCGCTACCGCTCAGATTCGCGCTTGCGAATCCAAGCGCAAACTGGCAATCGTTAACCCGCAACGGCGCATTTGTTTCGCCGCACGCGGCGAGGGCTTCTACAATTCGATATATCCAGGTGTTCGGCAGAGCGTGGTCCGGGTTCGCACTCCACGCGCCCCAAAGCGCGCCAACCTATCCCGGCAGGGTGCGACAAATACTTGCTGGAACCCCCGGCCGTCTATCCCCACCAGATATAGGGGTTAGATCCGTCCCCCACCCCGTGATCTTGTGGTTTTCCCTTTACAAGGCCTACCGAGTGTGCTAATTATTCATCGAACTTGTGGGGGGAGCCTCGCGTCAGCCTTTTTGAAAGCGCCGGAAGGAAGGATCGAGTTGAGGCGGCCGGTCAGGGAGCACGCTTGACTGCTGGAACGGGCAAGCGACTAGAGCGCCCACACCAACCGCATCAACGACCCTTTGCGCGAGCCCACGAAGCCTCTGGCTTCCGGGTCGAGAAAACTCCAGGACCTTGCGTCTTGCGCAGCTCGGGCAGGGAGGGCGGAATTTGTATAAGCTAAAGAAACTCGAACTGCTCGGCTTCAAGTCCTTCGCGGACCGCACGCGGCTGGCGTTCGCCGATGGCACTGCGGCGGTGGTCGGACCGAATGGTTGTGGGAAGTCCAATCTTTCGGACGCCATCACCTGGGTGCTGGGCGAACAGAGCGCGCGACTGCTGCGCGGCGAGCGCATGGCCGACGTGATCTTCAACGGCAGCGGCACGCGCCCCCCCACGGGCATGGCGGAAGTCAGCCTGACGCTCACCGACCCGGAATATAGCCACGCGGGGCTGCCGGAAGAAGCGGAGTCCACCCAGGAAAGTGAACCCGCCGCCGGGGAACCCGCAGGTTTCGAGCCGGAAACTCCGGGAAACGGAAACGGTCATGGGAACGGCGACGGGAGCGGAAACGGCAATGGCACGGGCGCCAAGCCGAGTAAATTTCACCATCGTTCCGGCGAAATCACCGTCACCCGTCGACTTTTCCGCTCCGGCGAGAGCGAATACCTGATCAATGGCGACATCTGCCGCTTGCGCGATATTCAAGATCTGTTCATGGGTACCGGACTAGGCCCCGAATCCTACGCCATCATTGAGCAAGGACGCATTGGGCAGATCCTCAGTTCCAAACCCTCCGACCGCCGTCTGATCCTGGAAGAAGCCGCCGGCGTGTCGAAATTCAAAACACGCAAGCGCCTGGCCGAGGCCAAGCTGGAGTCGTCGCGGCAGAACCTGGCGCGCATCGCCGACATCCTGGAAGAAGTCTCGAAGCAGGTGAACTCACTGAAGCGCCAGGCTTCGAAGGCGCGCCGTTACCGGGAACTGCACGAGGAACTGCGCGGCAGGTTGAAGACTGTCCTGACTTCCCGCCTGAAAGCGCTCGAGGCTGAAGTCGAGCGGCTGCGCGCGGAACATGCCCAAGTGCAGGAAACCTGCCTGGCTGCGGCTCAGGAACTGGAGGCGCTGGAACACGAGCAGAAATCCGCCACCCAGCGGCATGAGGAACTGGAGAACCAGCTCACCCATTGCCGGGAGCGGCTGGCGCAGGGTGACCTGGAGCACGAACGGCGGCTCTCTCGCCTGGAGCAGGTAAAACAGCAAGCTACGACCTTGGAGGCGCGCGGCGAGGAAGCGACGGGCGAGGGTGCGGAACTCCAGACCCAGCTCGAGTCTCTCGCGCAGCAAACCACCGAACGCACCAGGCTGGCAGAACAACTGCAGCAGGAGTGGACGACAGCGAAAGACACCCTGGCACAGGTTTTGATGCGCCAGGAGGATCTGAACTTCCAGCTCAGCGTCGCCGAGCAGGATGTCGATTCCTGCCGCCAATCCCTGCTCGCTGCCGTCAGCGAGGCGGCGGAGCTGCGCAATCAGCTCGTGCAGGCGGAAGAGGCGGGACTGGCGATCGAGCGTCAGGCAGCTCGCACCCAGGCGGACAAGTCCCGCGTCGAGGCCGAGCATGGCCGGCTTGCCGCGGAGCTCGAGGCCTACATCTCCGACCATCAGCGTGATACGACTGCGCTTGCCGCACTTGCGCAATCCGTTTCGCAAACCACCCAGGCGCTCGATCAGGCGCGGAGCACGGAAACTTCCCTGCGCGCAGAAGTCGAAGCCCTGCGGCGCGAATACTCCGGGAGCCGGGCGCGCAAGGAGGCCCTGGAGGAATCCCTGGCGCGCCACGCTTACAGCACGGAGAGTGTGCGGCGCCTGCTTTCCGGTGAAATCCCGGCGAACGGGCATCAGTTCCGGCCCCTGGGGCTGCTCGCGGATTTCGTGGAGGTCTCGCAGGGTTACGAAGAGGTCGTGGAGGAATTCCTGAAGCAGGAACTCGAGTGTGTGGTCGTCGAGCAACATGCGCAGGCGCGCTCCGGAATCGCTTTGCTGCGGAGCGAAGGTGCGGGTCGCTCGACCTTTTTTGTAACGCAAATGCCCGCGCCTGGGCACGCCAACGCCAACAGCGACTCAGCGGTCCGGAACGAACGGGGTGTCGTGGCTCCTGTCCGGGAAATGGTGCGCTTCGAGTCCAAGTTGGGATTGAACGGCGATCTCGCTCTGCCGGTCCTGGCGAATGCCTACCTGGTGGAGGATGATGCCACCGCCGAGCGCCTGGCGGGCGCCTATCCGGATTGTCACTTCCTGACGGCGAACGGGGCGCACTATCACCATCGCCTGGTTTCCGGCGGCAGAGGATCGAACGCCGGGCCCCTGGCCTTGCGCCGGGACTTTCGTGAACTGGAGCGCCGGACGGCGGAACTGGAAGCACAGATCATGGCCAGCGAGACCGCGCTGGCGGAAGCCGAAGAGCGGGGGAAGCGCCTGGACGCGGAGCTGAAGAGCTTGGCGAGCAACCAACGCGAGGCGGAGAAGAAAGCTGTCGTCGCCGACGAGAAGCTTCGCCAGACGCGCGAGGCCTGCGATCGCGCGCGCCAGCAGCTCGAGGCGCTGCTTTCGGAAACTGCGCTGCTCGAACACGAACGCGCCGGCGTTGATGAACGGCAGGCGAACCTGCACGCGAAACTGGAAGCCGCTCGACAGGCGAAGACCGAACGCGAAGAGGCGATTACGCAGGCCACGCAGCGGGCGCGGGAGTTGCGCGCGGAATTGGACCGGCTCGCGCAGGGAATCGCCGATGCGCAGTCCGCAGCTCGGGCCTTGGAGGAGAGGACCCGCGCGGTGGAATCGGAAGCTGCCCGTCTCCTGGCCGCAGGGGAGGATCTCCGGAACCGCACGGCGCGCCTGGCCCAGCAGGTCGAAACCTGGCGGCAGGAGCGCGAGCGCTTGGTCGAGGAGAGCGAAGCCAACCGGCTCCGCCTGGACGAACTGCAGCTCGAATTGGAAGCCGCACGCAGCGAACTGCACACCTTGGAAGCGGAATCCCGCGAGGGCAAAGTCCAGCGCGACACTCTCGGCCCCCGCGTGGACGCGGCGCGCGCGGAACTCGAGGTGCGGCGCGAAAAGCGGTCCGCGGCGGAAGTGGCGCTGGCGCGCGCGGAATCCGATTACGCCCATCACTCGCAGCAATGCCGCGACGAATTGAACGCCGACCCCGCCACCCTCCTCGCGGATTTGGCGCCGGAAGCGGTTTTGGCAGGGGAGGCGCTGCAACTCGCGGAAGAAGAACTGCGGCAACTTAAGGCGCGCATTGAGAATCTGGGCCCGGTCAACATGATGGCCCTGGAGGAACTGCAGGACGCCGAAGAACGGCTGACCTTCCTCGACACCCAGCGCCAGGACCTGCTCTCGTCCATCGATGACACGGCGCAGGCGATCCGCGAGATTGATCAAGTCTCTCGCCAGCAGTTTATGGAAGCATTCAAAGCCATCAATGCGTACTTCGCGGAATCGTTCCGGGTGCTGTTCGGCGGCGGGATCGGCGAGATGCGACTGGCGGATGAAAACGATGCCGACAGCGGCATCGATATCGTCGCGCAACCGCCCGGGAAGCGTCTGCAAAATGTGCTGCTCCTCTCGGGCGGCGAGAAAGCCATGGCCGCCCTGGCCCTGCTGATCGCCATCTTCCGTTACACTCCCAGCCCCTTCTGCGTCCTCGACGAAGTGGATGCGCCGCTCGACGAGTCGAACATCGATCGTTTCACTCACATGATCCAGCAGATGAGCCGCCATACGCAGTTCATCCTCATCACCCACAACAAACGCACCATGGAAATCGCCCAGGTGATGTACGGGGTCACGATGGAAGAGCCGGGCGTTTCCAAGCTCGTCTCCGTGCGCTTTGACGCGTTCGCCCGCGAACCCGTCGCTGTGCCCGCCTGATCGCCGGTCGAGGCGCCCGCCGCTCCCTGCACTGATTTGCAGCAAGCCGGCTCGACCGCACGGCCGCCAACTGTCGACAGCTCCAGATGTTGTGCGGCCCGACGACTCTCACCCCGCAATTAGTGGCGGGCACGCAAACCTGGCCGGCGCTTTTTCCGTTGACAACCCCTTGAGTTGTTCTAGAATGTCGCTTGCCCTAAACCAACACCCATGCAACCTACGAAACACCCAGCTCTTCTCGAAACGCATTTGCCGGGAATCAAACTCTTTTCGCGCGGCAAAGTCCGGGACATCTATGAGTTGGGCGACAAACTGCTGGTGGTTGCCACCGACCGCCTCTCCGCCTTCGACGTCGTGATGCACGAGGGTATTCCTGACAAGGGCCGCGTGCTCAGCCAGCTTTCGTGTTTCTGGTTCGATTTCATGCGGGGCTCGATTCCGCACCATTTCCTTACCGCTTGTGTGGCTGACTACCCTCCCGAGCTGCGGGCCTTCGCGGACCAACTCGAAGGCCGATCGATGCTCGTGGAAAAGGCCCAGCCCTTCCCGATCGAATGTGTGGTGCGTGGATACCTGGCGGGTTCGGGGCTGAAAGAATATCGGGATTCGGGCAGCGTGTGTGGCATCAAACTTCCCGAAGGATTGCGCGAGGCCTCGCGCCTTGAAAACCCCATTTTTACGCCGGCGACGAAGGCGCAGACTGGTCACGACGAGAACATCACGTGGGAGGAAACAGTCTCGCGAATCGGCAGTGGGGCCGCCGAAAAACTGCGCGAATTGAGCCTGGGCCTCTACTGCAAAGCGAGGGAATACGCCGAGGGGCGGGGCATCCTGATTGCCGATACCAAGTTCGAGTGGGGAGTGCAGGGCGACCGAATCATCTTGATCGATGAGGCGCTCACGCCCGACTCGTCACGATTCTGGCCGCAACAGGGTTACGCACCTGGGAAACCCCAGCCTTCCTTCGACAAACAATTTGTGCGTGACTACCTGGAGTCACTCCGCTGGAATAAACAACCTCCCCCACCTCCCCTTCCTCCCGAAGTGGTGGAGAAAACCAGTGAGAAGTACCGGGAGGCCTATCGCTTGCTTACCGGACATTCCCTCAACTGAGGTAAGTCCGCCGCAGTGTGCAAACGCCTCATGGCTACGTGGAACTGGCTGGATTGGATTCTCGCTGCGATTGTTGTGGCTTCCGTTGTGGCGGCCATGATGAAGGGATTTGTCCAGGAACTGATCTCCCTGGCGTCGGTCGTGGTCGGGCTGGTCGTGGCTGCGATCGGGTATCCCCGCGCCGCGCTCTGGTTTGATGATTTGACCAAGTCGCATGAAATCGCCTTGGGCCTGGGATTCCTGGTTCTGTTCCTCGGAACGCTGGTCGTGGGCGCGCTGGTCGGAGTGCTGGCGCGCAAGCTGATCAAGACCGCTGGTATCCAGTGGTTCGATCGCTTCCTGGGAGGAATCTTTGGCTTGGTGCGCGGCGTCCTGGTGGACGCCATCCTGCTTATGGTCCTGGTGGCCTTCGCCATCAAGCCGGATTCCGTGCGACAGTCCTCTCTCGCGCCTTATGTGACCACCGGGACGCGCGCCATCGTGTTCGTTATGCCGGGAAACCTGAAAGCGCAATTTCAGCTGGGTTTCCAGAAAATCCGAGAAGCACTCATTCAGAACAACAAACGAGCACCACAAAATTGATTAGCGAGCAACTGGAATTCTGCCTCACCGGAGTGCTGCCGTGAAAGACCAACTTGAATCCCTGGTTAACCAGATGATTGACCGCAATATTCTCTACACCGACGCGGTTTCGGAATTTGAGAAGCGTTTCATCAAGCGGATGCTGGAGAAGAACAACGGCAATCATTCCAAGACCGCCATGGCCCTGGGGATCCATCGCAATACACTGAGCCGGAAGGTGGAAGACCTGGATCTTGACCACCGGCCGAAGCGCCGCCGGCGCACCTCCCGCTGACCGCCCGTTCGTCTTGTCAGGAAACCTGAAAAAACCACCGAGAAATGCGCATCGGCGCCGCCCAGCCTTGCAGGAAGGGCCCCTCGCGTTTTTCGTGGAAGTCGCAGGGGACGGACTCCCCAGGTACTCCCTCAGCCCGTAGACACTTTTGGTATACTAACAGTTACTAATAGCTTGTATTAGATTCCTCGTGATAAGGTTATTCGCTTTGGGAACAGCGGCGGAAAGGTCCAGGCGAGGCCACCGGGTCTTTCGGGCGCCCCGCCTGTTCAGGAAGGAAAACTTAAAGCCTGGAGCCTTGCATTGCCCGGTCAGTTGGTCGTCGTCTTATGGGCTGGCCGGTGCGTCGTCGGTGTCGTCTTCGGCTTCGGTTTAGGTTTAGCTGCTGGTGCGTCTGGGAGGTCCGTCGTGACCTCCCCCACCAAGGTCAAGATCATACTAGGTGTGGCCGTGAAAGAGTCCGCCGTTCCTTTAAACCTGAGGAAGTCACCCTTTTGCAGGTTCTTGACGTTGGGTTGCGTGGAGTCCTTCAGTTCGATGTCGTAAACCCCCTCCACTGACTTGGACTGATCGAGGATATCGATCCGGACGAGATAGGTGTTCGGATCAGTGCCTTTCTCCACGCTATCCACGGCGCCACCCAGTTCCACCGCCTGGCCCTTGAGGGCATCCCAGGTCTTCTGTGCCTTTTCCCCGCCCAGTTTCAAGGGGAAGGTCATGGTGTTGAAAGCGTCCTTATTCGGATCCCCCGTGGGCTTGGGAACCTCCATGGGCGCTACCTTGAACCCATCGGGAGGATTCACCGCGCCAGCCGCCTGAGCGACGGTATCGGCAAGCCCCTGATCGTTGCCGTGGTAATTCACGTAGGCGCGCTTCAGGAACTTATCAATCTCATCCCCGGCGGGGTTCGTGGAAGCCTTGGCCAGCGCCACGGCGCGGGCAATGTACCAGAGCGCATGGTCGTAGTCAGGCGGAGTGGAATACATGTACGCCAGCCCCAGCCGGTAGAACGTGTAAACGTCGCTGGGATTGTCGTCCACTGCCGCTTTGAAAGCGGTGACCGCGTTCGCGTAATCCTTGTGCTGCAGGGCCACGAACCCGGCACAATTGTTAAACACCGATCGAACATCTTTCACTCCCTGCTGGAATTGTTCGTCGGTTGCACCGGCCGGTTTCTGAAGTTTTTGCAGAACTTCCAACCCATGGTGGGCGTCGCTGTCCGCCCGAGAGAGTTTGGATGTGGCGTCGGGTTCGTCAGCTTTGTAAAGAAACGGGAACGTGAAACTCAAGAAGCGAAGGGCCGGGAGGTTGTCGGGATCGGCCTGCAGAACCTTCTGCCCAACGTCGACGGCCTTGGCCACGTCATTCGACTGGGCATATGCGCCCATCTGCCGTAACAGAACGTCTGCTTTAACGATTGAAGTGGGGTACTTCTGCAGGAACGCATCAGCTAGCGGGATAAGCTTAGCTGGTGTCTTCTCGTTAGCGAGCGCCGTGTAAGCGTCGTATTCGTCGCGGCCGCTCCATTGGGGCTTGGCTTGCGCCGCCTGGGGAGGCGCTTGCATATGACGCACGGGGGCCAATTCGACGGACCGGGCAGCGCGGCCCGCAACCTCGGCTGCCGCGGCGCCGGCCGAGAGACTGACCAGCAAGATCAAAATCCAGAGCGCAGTCGTTTTCTTCATTGCTCAGCTACCTCGATATTGGGATTGTGGTTCGCACGTGACCTGGGCACACCTACCGTCCATCTCGCCAAGGACCCGGCAGGGCCCCCGCGCACACTCCACTCACTGGATATCTTCCAATCCTTCGGATGACGCATTCCAAATATCAAGTCTTGAAGGACTTTTCAAGTAAAATCTCACGGAGCGGGTTTCCCTGCCCCTGGGGGCCTCTTCCCCCCGCTTGGATGCGAAAGCCGCCGCGGGCGACTACGACCCAACTTCCTTACCGCACCTGTGCAGGGGCCACCTTTCATTTCGCTGCCGATTCTTCTCATCATAGCACGTGTCGCCCGGGTAGTCGTGCCTGCAACTTGCGATCTCCCTTGCGAGCGGGCGCCTGACCACTTTACAATCACCGCAGGATGGCGGACCCTTCTCCTCGCGAGCATCTCCAGCAGCGCGCCGGGCAGGCTGCGGCGGCCTCCTCGCGCGCGGTGATCGAGAGCTTTTTCAAGGAAACTGCAAAGGAGGTTCTGATCGCCCTGGCGCGCAATCCCCATCTGCAGGAGCGTGACCTGCTGCGTCTGCTCGAGCGTGGGGACCTGCCGCACGAGGTCGTCCGCGAGCTCGCCAACCACCCGGAGGCCCAGCACAACTACACCGTCCGGTTTGCCCTGGCGCGGCATCCCAGGACCCCGCGTTTGGTTTCCCTGCCCATCCTCAAGTTCCTTTACCTGTTCGACCTGGTGCGGCTCACGCAGACCCCAGCCGTCCCCACCGACCTCAAGATCATCGCCGAGGAAACCATCCTCAAAAAGCTCGAGGGCGTGCCGCGCGGGGAGAAGATCTCCCTGGCCCGGCGCGGCACTGGCCGCCTCGCCGCCAGCCTTCTCGTCAGCCCGGACCCGGAACTGACTCGCGCCGCCCTCGAGAACCCCTATCTGACCGAAGGCCACTTGCTCAAGGTTCTCGCCCGCGAGAACCTCCCGCCCGTCGTTGTGGAACGGCTCGCGGAGAACAAGCGCTGGTCGCTTCGCTATCACGTGCGCCTCGCCCTCATCCGCAATCCGCTTACACCCTTGGCGCGCGTGTTGGCCTTCCTGCCCGAGATGGCGGTTGCCGACCTGCGCGAAATCTGCCTTGATCATCGCATGCCCGACCCGGTGCGGAAATACGTGCAAGCCCATTGCGCCGCCCGCCTCAACAAGCAACGCCAAATCCCGCGGCGCGGGTGAACCGCTGGACCCCGCCGGCCCCCCCGCGAGTTTTGTGACGCGCGCCTTGCCTTCCGTCTTCTGCCTGGCGTCTCCGGCTTTCCCCAGCTTGCTACCAATTCCCGCGGAAGGGCGCTAAGATAAGCGCGCGTTGCGGGCAGTTGGGAAGCCCCCGGGGGGAGGGATCTTTCGTCGCCCCTACTACCGAGTGAGGTGGTGGCTTGACGCTGGCGATTCCCGCCCTGGCAACGACACCATGCGAGGCTGTCTGCGGGCTCGACCCGCCCCTCTGAAGGAGGAGCCATGTCCCTTAAACGGCTGGCGAAGTTTTTCGCCGGACCCTCGCCGCACTTGAGTCGCGAAGACGCCCTGAAGGTTTTCAAGCGGGATCATTTCAAATGCTATTACTGTGGCCTGGACGGGCTGCACAAGTACGAGAATTGGCTGATCCTGACTATCGATCATGTTCATCCGCACGCCAAAGGCGGCGCACGGAGCATGAACAACCTGGTGACCGCGTGCCAGCCATGCAATCTCATCAAGGGGAAACGGATATACAAATCCCTTCAGGAAGCGAAGGAGTACGTCCTCACCAAGCGTGAGGAGTGGCGGCAGGTCTTCCTGGAACAGGTCAAGGCAGCGTAGCGCACCGATCCCATGCGTCAGCGCCGGAGAGCCGGGAAGAACTCTCCGTCGCCGGCGCGGATCGCGGGAAGACAAGCGTAGGCAGCTTCTCGCGGTGCTGCCCGGTGAGCAATGAGGCCGCGTAACTCCTCATGCCGTGTGACGCGGGGACGATTTCTTCCGCAGAGATGAGAAATTGAACGCTGCCGGCCATTCGCCTCCGCCCCCCCGTTTTGTGCCTGTGCGCCCTCCCGGCATGGGCGGGCTGTCTCCCATCGAATCGCTCTCCTCCGCCTGGGAGGAGACGCTGCGCTTGCTTTTTCGTCCTTTCCACGGCCGACTCTGGATCAGGCTGAGCGTAGTGTGCCTATTCTTGGGTGGCGGCGCGTCCACGGCCGCCTTCCAGTGGGGCTTCAGCACCCTGCCGGTTGACATTCACCCCGCGCAAATCCTTCTGCGCGCGCGCCTCATCCTCGGGCAGCATCTCAGCCTCATCGTTCTGGCCGTTGTCCTCAGCCTGGGACTGGCGCTCTCACTCCTCTACGTGCGCTGTGTGCTGCGCTTCGTGCTGGTGGAGGCAATCCTCAAGCGTGACTTGGCGCTGCGGCGGGCCTGGAAGAATCTCCGGCCGTTCGGCCGCGCCTACTTTTTCTGGTTGCTGGGGGTGTTAAGCACATTGCTAGTGATGACTTCCGCAGTCGCGGCGGGGATGTTTCCCTACCTCAGTTCCGCCCGTGCCGCAGAGCACCCCTCGTGGTTTGCCTCGCTGCTGCTGGTGACCGTCTTGGCGGCGGTCATCCTGGTGGGCTTGCTGGTGGCGGTGGCCATCGCCCTGACCGACGACCTGGTAGTGCCGCTGATCTACGCGGAGCGAATTTCCCTGCCCAGGGCGTGGGGAAAAGTGTGGAGGGTCGCCCGCCGCGACCCGGGCACGTTTCTTTTCTACGTCGTGTTGAGGTTCGCGGTGTCGATGGTCATCAGCGTCGGGGTGCTGTTCTTTCTTTTCCCGGTCCTGATGGGCGTGTCCTCCGGGGCCATCATCGCCGCCGCCCTCGTCATTCTGGCGCTGCGCCTGGTCGGACTCGCCTGGGCCTGGAGCCCGACGACGATTATTCTGGGCGCCGTTGCCGTGGGCCTCCTGACCGGTTTGCTGTTCGTTCTGCTGAGCGTGGTGGGAATGCCCGGCCAGGTCTTTCTGCAGGACTATGGTTTGCGCTTCATCGCCTCGCGCGCACCGGCGCTCGAGGCTCTCCGCCGCGCCTCTGCAGCCGGTCAACGGGGGCGGTAAATTCCTCAACCCCTTTTTTCCATCAGCGCCGCGGGGAAACTTTCGGGCCTCTGCCGAAGGGGGGGCGCCCCACGTCCGCCGCAGAGGGGTTCTGCTTTGATTGCCGGGGAATGGTAGAATTCTCAGCATGGTGCGCCGAGGGACACTCTCTTCGCTTTGCGCTCTGGTACTGTGGGTGGGCGGCTGTCCCAGGCGGCAGGGCCCGGCGCGAGTCGTGTACGTTCCAACCCCAACCCCGCCAGCCGCGGCAACGGCGCCCACCACTTCCCCCCGGGTTCTGGTGATCGAAGAGCCTGCGCCACTGGAAGCGCAGCCGGCCAGCCCGCCCGCGGCCGAGACCTCCGAGCAGAAGCCACCACCCAAACACAAACCTCCGGTGCGAACGGAAACGACTACCCCATCGGACGAAACTGCCACCCCGGAAACTTCCTTGCCGCCGGCGGAGGTCCCCGCCCTCGAGCCGCGCGCCAGCGCTGCGCAGGAAAGCGCCCTGCGCCTGCAGATTCAGCGCTTGCAGGAAGATGTCCGCCAGCGCCTGGGCCGGCTGAACGAGGCCCGGCTCTCCGCTAACGAGCACAAGACCCTGGAGGATGCGCGCACTTTCCTGGCGCAGTCCACGCGCGCCCTGGAGAGCGGAGACTTGCAGCGTGGATTCAACCTGGCACGCAAAGCTTCCCTGCTGGTCGCTTCGCTGGAGTGAGTTACCGCTCTTCCCCGCCGCGCGAAACCGTCGACAGCCCTTTCCGCCCTCAGGCGCTGGCTGCCGGACCGCTGGGGAGACGCCCGGATGGCCCGGCATTGGGGGTTTAAGTACCCGATACTTCGCCGTGTTGATATTGATGGGCCCAAAGGGCGGTGATCTTTGCCGCTGAAACGTGCACGGCGCGGAGGAAGTCAGGGGGAAAGTCCGGACGGACCGACCGGTTTCATCCCACGTTGCGCAGGGCTTCCGCGATGCTCATGCGGGAAACGCGCAAGGCGGGAAGGGCCGCGCTGAAAATGCCCACGCCGGCCGCGACGCCTATCCCCAGGCCCACCGTCGTATAGGTCACACCGAAGTCCGCGAGCAAACCGCTCTGATTCATAATGAACCCCACACCGACGTAAAAACCCAACCCGGCGCCCGTGCTGACCAGCGCGCCTAATGCGGTGATCAGGAAGCGGACAACCTTCATCCCCCCGTGCAAGGCGAACGAGCCGGCGAAAAGCATCCAGGTGCCGTAGCCCCCCAGGAGGCCCGCTCCCAGCGCATAGATAAGTTCGAAAATCCGGCCCTTCGTGGAGGTGATCTGGATGAAGGCGTAGGTGGTTTTCGCTCCCAGCGCGCCCACCATGCCACCCAAGAGCGCGATGGTCACGGCCTCGCCCACCAGCAGAAGCAGGATGGCATTGCGGCGAAAGCCCAGAGTCTTCAGCACGGCCACCTCGCCCGCGCGTTCGCGAATCGACATGGCCATCGTGTTGCCCGCCACCAACAAAATGGTGAACACCACCGCGAGCGAAATAGCGTTGAGCAGGGCTTTGACATTACCCAGCATGGAAACAAAACTCAGATTGAAAGCCTTCTCGGTCTCGGTCTTAGTCTCTGCGTCGGTATTGTGAAAAGTACGGTCGATCGCCTCCATGAGTTTGGGCACGTCTTCCGCCGACGCGGCTTTTACCGCCAAGCTGCCCACCCGGCCGGGTCGACCCAGGGCCTCGTCCATATACTCCCAGTGAAAAAACAGGGCGCGTTCCGCCGAGGCATCGGAAGGATCGGTGTAAACTCCCCGGATGATGAGCTCAGGGTCAAAGGAATAAATCGTGCCGTTTAGGGTAATACGCTGGCCGATTGTCCAGCCGTACTGCTCCATCAGCTTGCGGCCCACCAGAACGGCGCTGCGCTCGCTTTTCCAGGCGGCCAACTGGTCAGGAGGAACCCGATAGTCGTCGTAGACCTCTTCAAAATGGTCCGTCGTGGTGGCGAAGTTCGCGAAGAAGTTCTGCGGGTCTTTGTAAACCCCTCCGAACCAGGTGACGCCCAGCACGTATTTCGCGCCCGGCATGGAGCGCACGGTTTGGAGGTACTTGATCGGAAGAACTTCAGTCAGGGAGGTGGCGCGATGCACTACCAGGCGCAGATTCGAGGTGTCAGACCCTTGTCCGAGCGACGCGAGCCTGTCGAGAATCGCTCGCAAACTGCTCACCAGGAAAATGGACACGGTAATGCTCAGGACCGTCAAGACGGTCCGGCGCGGATTGCGCGTGGCATTCGTCCAGATGAGCCGGGCCAATTTCATCACGGTTCTCCTTGCTTCCGCACGAATGAGAGAAAACCATAAGCCAAATGGGGCGCCCTGCAAGAGAGAAATTCTAGCATAAAGGCCGCCCTAAGGAACCTGGCCGTGCATTCGCGCCTACACGGGTGGCAGGCCGGGACTACGCCACCAGTGCAGAGACCCACTGCTCAGGGGTCGTTCCAATCTCCCGTGGGGCCGCAGTCAAGCGGGAGAACGGAGGGTACGCAGGCCGGCAGCGCCCGCCCGTTCTGTGGATCCGCGAATTCCCATGTGGGTGCCGCGGGCCCGACAGTCAGGCGCGCGCTGCTACGTGGGTGCTCACTTCGCTATGTTTTTGCCGAAGTTGAAACACGGGCCGACCGAGAACCGGGTCGTGAAGCGGCCATCTTTCAGGAGATCGTCGAACAGATGGTCGTAAACGAGATCAGCCTGCACGCGCAGGCCGACGTGCCTGGAGAAGAGGAAGTCGACCCCGCCGCCGAATCCGTAAAACGGAGTGTGGTCCCGCTTTTTCCCGGAGGGCGCCAATTGCTGCACGATGGCGGTGGCGTACGGATCACCTGGATGCGGAGTTGCGAGCTCCTGTATCAGGCCGACAGAAGGTCGGATGAAAAGCGTCACTTTCGAGAAGTGACGGTACGCAAACTGCGGCCCGCCCGCAAAGGTTTGGGTCCTGGAACGAGACGGCACGGATAAGGCATATCCGGGAGGGAGCAGCCCCGCCAGTTCCTGCTGCAATGCGGTCGTCAGCAGGTTCGGGGTCAGCGTCAAATCACCTGTCGAGATGCTGTAGTCGAAACCCAGCGAAACCCAAGTTTTCGGCCTGACACCGAACTGCGAGTGAAAACCGTTCTCAAAGAGACTGACATGAGGACTATCAAGAAAGGTATATCCGGTAAATAAGTCGTAGCGCGTGACATATTTCTGCTGGCCATAAACCGGCGAGGACACGAGCAGCAGGACCAGGAAGAACATCACAAGATTTGTGCGCATCGTGTGCATTCCTGCATGTCTGGCCTGGGTTGGATAGGGCATGATTCTCTCCTGTGGGTTGGTTCTTCAACTTCCCGACTTGCGTCCAAGTGTCAACAGGGAAGGAAAGGTTCCCGTTAGATTTGACTATGTTTCCTCTTTAGGGTTTAGACTTACAGGGCTTGCGCGTCCATTTCTCGGAGGGATCGGCCGAAGAAATGCAAGACAGTCTGGAGTGGCAACCATTCAGTCGGGCACCTTCATCAAGATCACGCGCCGGGCTGGCGCTGCTAACCAGGGGTGCGAACCCGTTCCCGTTTTTTCGCCTAACCCATATCATTGAATCGGCAGGGAAGCAACGACCTAGCGTCGTGTCACAGAAATTCATTGAATAACCCGGCTCGTCAGGGCAGGGCTTCTGCCCTGCCATTCGAACGTTGGCCAAGGTTTTTCGGGGCCTTTAGAGTCTGTGTGACAACTGGTCGGCAGGTCTTGTAGCGCCGCTCTGCGCGCGGCGAAATGGTTGAAGAAGCAAGGCCGCCGGTCATAGACCGGCGCTACAGCAGAGGGTATCACACAGACTCTAAAGCCCCGCCCGTCCAATTCCGTGGTGAGAAATCCAGGTTAAAGGCCGAGTCTATCCGACTCTGTCAGTGGGCGGCCGGGGGCGCTTGGTGGGGCCGACTCTTCTTGATCAAGAACATGAGAGGAATCAACGATAAGAACGTGAGCCCCATCAGCCAGAAACTATCGACGAAAGCCAGCATCGCCGCGTGTCGCTGCAGGAGCCCGTAGGCCATGCCCTGTGCCTGGGCCAGAGCATCAGTGGGGCTGGATCCCGCCGCGAACAGAAGCTGCCGGGCGCCATTCACCATGCCCTGGTACGGCGCATCGAGGGGAGTCATGTGGCTGACGAGCATGTTCTGATGGAACTGGCTGCGGCGCGCCAGCACGGTCATCACATTTGCGATACCGCAACTTCCCCCGATGTTCCGCGCCAGATTGATGATGCCCGTGGCGTTGTTGAATTTCTCTCTGGGGATGAAGTAAAACGCCAAGACGTTGATGGGTACAAAAAGGAAAGCCATGCCCGCGGACTGATAAATTCTCGCCATCATGGCGGTACGAAAATCGATTTCCAGATTAAACGTCGCCATGTGGAACAGCGAAAGGGCCACAACCATGACGCCACACATCACCAGCCAGCGCGCCTCGAATCGAGTCAACAGTTTGCCCACGATGGGCAGCATGATCACCACCACGATTCCTCCCGGGGAAAGCACCAATCCGCTCAGAAGCGCCGTGTATCCGAGCAGGGTTTGAAGGAAGATGGGAAGCAACGCCGTGCTGCCGTAAAGGACAAACCCCAGCACGAACATGGTCACGGTGGCGAGCAGGAAATTCCGGTCCTTCAGCAGCCGAAAGTCAACGATGGGATCCTGGCGGTTGAGTTCCCACAGGAGAGCCGCGATCAAGCCGACCACCGCCACAATCGCGCACCACACGATGAAGTGCGACTCGAACCAGTCTTCACGCTGTCCCTTGTCCAAAACCACCTGCAGGAATCCCAAGCCCACGCTCAGCAATCCCACCCCGATGAAGTCGATGTGAGTTCCATCTTTCCATCCTTTGCGAGCCAGGAAGGGTGGGTCGAAAATCAGGAAGAAGGTAAGAATGAGCGAAACCACTCCTACCGGAACATTGATGAGGAAGATCCAGCGCCAACTGTAACTGTCGGTTAACCAGCCGCCCAGGGTGGGGCCGATAATGGGCGCCATCACCACACCCATGCCGAAGATGGCCATCGCCATGCCCTGCTTCTCTTTCGGAAAACTCTCCAGCAGGATAGCCTGGGAGATGGGCTGCAAGGCTCCGCCGCCCGCGCCCTGCAGGATGCGGAAAAAAACCAGCAAACCAAGACTGGGGGCGAGCCCGCAAAGCATGGAGCTGATCGTAAAGATGACCACGCAGGTCATGTAGAACCGTTTGCGGCCGAAGAGCGTCGAGAACCACCCCGTGAGGGGCAACACGATGGCGTTCGAAACCAGATAAGAGGTCAGAACCCAGGTGCTTTCGTCGACGCCTGCCGAAAGATTACCGGCAATGTGCGGCAGCGCGACATTGGCCACGCTGGTATCGAGCACTTCCATGAAGACGGCCAGCATCACCGTGGCGGCAACCAGCCAGGGGTGGGTTTCACCATTTTGTCGAGCGCTCGCGATCAGTTGCTTCATAACCAGATCAAGTATCCAACTGGTTTCTTCTCAGCCTCCGCTTGCCTCGCGGGCTGGCCGAGGTCCCCCCAGCTGGCGCACGTCGGAGGGCTGTGAGGATGGTGGAAACTACCGCTTCTTCCCCCAGACTCGAGGAAGCCATCAAGTGATACAGGTGGCGATTCGCCCAATCCTGGCCGAAGTGGTCACGGACGTACGCGGCCCGGAGCTCCTCCTGGGCGCCCAATTTCTTTTGCGCCTCTGCCTTGCTCACATGGGGGTCGCGGTTCCGTAAGCGCTCTAGCCTTTCGTTGCGGGGCGCGTAGATGAGCACGTGGAAGACGTCCTCCCGCGGCTGTAGAATACATTGGCTCCCCCGCCCCACAATCACGCAGTCGCCGATCTCTGCGGCCTCTTCAATGATCCGCCGGGTAAGCTGGGCCACCACTTCGGCGTCGAACCGGTTGGGCAAAGGGCCCGCCATGAAACCTCTCAGTCCGGGCCCCCGCCAGAGCGCGTCGGCCAGCCGGTTGAACCAGGGGTCGAGACGCTCGTCGTACTTTTCCGCAGCCTGCGGCTCGACCGAGGCCGTTTGTGAGATTTTCTCCACCAAGCAGCGGTCGAGCAGCTTCCACCCCAGGCGGCCGGCCAACAACTGGGCGATCCGGCCGCCGCCGCTTCCGTACTCTCTTGCCACGGTTACGACGCGGAACATGGCTCCATCCTCACTTCGTGAAGATCGTCACATCAACGTTCATGCCAGGACGCAGAATAGCTTTGTCGGCCGGAACCGGATCCAGCAGAATCTTAACGGGAATCCGTTGCACGATTTTCACGTAGTTTCCCGTGGCGTTTTCGGGCGGCAGCAGGCTCAGGCGCGCGCCCGTCGCGCCAGCAACGGAGTCCACGGTGCCGGTAAACGTCTGGCCGTACATATCGACGTCAATCTCTGCCTTCTGGCCGGGGCGCACCTTGGCAAGCTGGGTTTCCTTGAAGTTGGCAGTAACCCAAATATCGTGCAGGGGAATCAGGGCGAAGAGGCCCTGGCCCGGCTGCACGATTTGACCGACCTCAACGGATTTCCGCGTGACCACGCCATCGGTGGGAGCCACGATAGTGGTGTAGCTGAACTGCAGTTGCGCAGATTCCAGGTCAGCGCGGGCCTTGGCCACCATGGCTTCGGCTGACGCCCGATCCGCCTCGCGGATCGAAACCTGTTTGTGGTTCGCCACTGCCTGCTGGAGCATGGCGCGCGCCTGGTCAACCTGCGCCTTGGCCGCCAGCATGGAGGCATGGGCGATCTCGGCGCCCTTGCCCGCAGAAACCAGCTTCTCGTTGGCAGCGTCCAGTTCGCTTTCGGCCACGCGGGCGGCTGCCAGGTAGGCGTCGTACTGCTGCTGGGAGATCTCGCTTTTCGCCATCAGGGGCTTCATGCGAGCCAAGTCCGCCTGGGCGCGATCCTGGCTGGCCTGCCGAGCCGCCACGTTGGCGCGCGCCACGGCCAATTCCGCAATGGAGTCCTTCTCGAAGGAGAATCGCGCCCGGTCGGAGTTCGCCTGGGCAGCCGCGAGTTGGGCGTCAGCCCCGGTGGTGATGCTTTGCGTGGTTTCCTGGGTGAGCGGAACACCCACGCCCGCCGCACGGGCCTGGGCCTCGGCGAGCTCAAGCGCCGCCTTCATCAGGTCCAGGCGAGCCTGATTATCGCGTGGATCGATGCGCACCAGCACCTGCCCGGCCTTGACCTGTTCGTTGTCGACGACCAGCACGTCGCTGACGTTCCCGTAAATCTTGGAGGCGATAGGCACGATGTGCCCGTCCACCTCGGCATCGTCAGTAGAAATGCGGTTGTGGTAATGGACGAGCAGACCGGCCACAACCAGCGCCAGCACCGCCGCGACGCCCGCCGCGCCACGACGGAATTTCGGATCGGCCCAGCGCGAGGGGCCTTTTTCGGTAGCTTCCTGCCCCGCGGGTTCGACGCGGTCTAGCTCTTTCTCCAGTTCAGCAACCTTTGGGTCCATGCTTGCCATGGTTCGACACCTTCACTTGGAATACAGCCCTTCAATCTGGCCGCCGGCGTGCGCCAAGTCGGCCCGGGACTGGTTGTACCGGTAGAGCGCGGCGATCTGGTTGTCGTTGGCGCGCGCCAGAGCGTCCTGCGCGCCAATGACTTCAATGTTGTTGGCCACCCCCGCCTGGAAGCGGTCGCGCGCCTGCGAGACTTCCTCTTGGGCGAGCTTCACGCCCAGGTTGGCCACGTCCACCTGGTGCCGCGCGGATTCGAGTTGCGCCAGTGCAGTCTTCACCTCCAGTGCGATCTGGTTACGGAGGTCGGCGCGCTCCTCCACCACCTTCTTGATTTCCAGGTCGGCCTTGGCCCTTTCCGCATGGATCCGGCCACCGGTGAAGAGCGGCACGTCTACGGTCACCTGATAGACATATGAGGGGATTGAGCTGGGGGCTGACAACCCCTGCTCGGCCCAGCCACCGCCCAGGTTGATCGTGGGTAGCCGCGACTCACTGGCGGCACGCTTGGTGAGTTCCGCAATGTGCTCGCGCGCGGCCAGGGCCCGCATCTCCGGCCGGGTCCCGTAAGCTTGCTCCAGAGTCAGGCTGGCCACAATTTCCGGCGTCTCATAAAAGCTCGGGGTGTCGGCGAGTTCAACCTCCCGATGCGGATCCAGATTCAGCAGCCGCGCCAGGCCATACAAGGCGACCTGCTGTTGCGTCTCGGCTTCCAGGAGCCGCTGCTTCTCGTTCTGGAGTTCCACGTTGGCGCGCAACGTGTCGATTCCGGTGCCCACCCCGTGCTTCTGCAGGTCGTCGGCCTGATCGTAGAGCGCCTGTGCCAGCTCCACGCGCGAGCGCCCCGCGCTGACCGCCGCATCGCCGCGTAACCCGGCCAGGTATTGCGAAACCACCAGCAACACCACCTGTTCGCGCACGGCGGTCTCCTGTGCCTGGGTGGCGCTGACCCCCTGGTGAGCGGCCTGCCAGCGTCGCCACAGCGTTAGATCCAACACCGGCAGGGAGAAATTCGGGCCGACTTGGAAAAACTGAAACGGGCCGGCGTGCTCAGCAATACCCGGAAACTTGCTGCCAAACTGCGCGTAAGTGTTGAAGCGCATCGCCCGATCAAAACCCTCCAAACCCACGTGCGGCAGCAGGGCGGAGCGCGCAATGTCTTGGTCTTGCTGGCTCTCCGCGAAACTCAGAGTGGCGATCTGCACTTGCGGGTTTTCTTTGAGAGCGGTCGCTACGGCATCGCGCAGTGTCAAGCGGACCGGAGAAGAATCCTGTCCGCGCAGGTTAGCTGCCGCAAGGATCGGTAGTAGGAGAATCAAGACCAGCTTGGCAGCTGCCGGCTTCAACTTCCCCGCTGCCTTACCAGGTTTTGCCGGGGGCCTTTCTGCCGCGACTTCCTCAATCAGCGACTTCGGCACCAAGCCCGAGCCGATGAGTTGCGTTCCCTGGCCGGAAATAGAGCAGAGCAATTTCCTCCCCGCCGGGTCCGCAAACGTCACGCCAGACAAGTCCACCACCAAACCCTTCATCTTGTAGATGTCCGTCGACATGCGCCAGCAGCGCTCGAACTCGCCGACCCAGGGGCCGGAAAGCTTGCCTTCGAGTTTGAGTGTGACCTTTTCACCCACATCGGTTGTCGTGATGCGAAGCATGATGGCAATTCTCCTCTTCCAGCCCTGCTAAATGGCAATGCACGGTCCAAACTTGAGTTCCTTTCTTATGCCTATAAGTTGCTTATGTTTCAATTAATTATGTGAGTTGTGGCGAGGGGATAAGGCATAAGCGCCCACCGAAATGCCGAAATATCGTCACTTGCCGGGATAAGTTCATCGGCAGGCACGTGGCTGTACAGGCTGCGGAAAAACGCTTCCCTGCTGTCATTCTGAGTCCTTCGCTGTCATCCTGAGCGCAGCGAAGGATCTCGCTCTGCCCGCTCAGGATAAACTGCGCGAAGAATCTCGCCCTGCGCATTTTCATGAACATACGAGATTCTTCCTTCGCTATGCTCAGGACCGCCTGCGGCTCCTCAGAATGACCCCGCCTACGAGTTTTTCCGCAGCCTGTGTAGGCCTCGATGGGGAGAAGATTTCCGCCTGGATGACGATGCTAGTCTCCCGTCCCGGCTGATTCTTTACCCTGATGGTTCCGTTCAAAGGATCGGGAGATTGACGACCTTCAGACTCAGTAAACCGGCTCATCTTGCCCGCTCAATCTGTCGATAGCCGATACGGGGAAGTGTGTCACGGGCGCAGGTGGAATCGGGAGATCGTGTGATGGGGCGATGGAGCGATGGGTGATTGAGCGAGTGGGTGATTTGATCGGCGCGCGTCCGTCCTATCCATGCTGAATCCGGAATCCTAACCCCAATGCTGTTCACATAAGGGGTTTCAGGAAATTACTTCTCAATTCGTTCGCTGGGTGACCCCCTCACCCGGCGCTTCGCTCCACCCTTAGCGTTTGACCCGTTGCAGAAGGCGCTGGTAGGCGTCGAGCCAGTTGTTGTTTTGCGGGTTGAGTTTGTAAGCCGCTCCGTATTCCCGCAAGGCATCAAGGGGGTGTCCGCTGTTTTCCAAGGCCACACCGAGGCAGAAGTGCGCAAAGGCATTATTGGGATTCAGGCGGAGCGCCTCATGCTCCTCTGCAATTTCTCCGGCCCAATCGCCTTTACTTCCCAGGGCCACCCCCAGGGCGAAGTGCGCGGCCTCATTATTGGGGTTCAGGCGCAACGCTTCCCGCTCCTCTGCGATCTCCCCGTCCCAATCCCCCTTGCTTCCCAGGGCTATGCCGAGGTCAGAGTGCGCCACGGGGTTGTTGGGGTTCAGGCGCAACGCCTCGCGCATTTCTGCGATCTCTCCGTCCCAATCCCCTTTGCTTCCGAGCGCCACCCCAAGGCTGACGTGCGCGTTCTCGTTATTGGGATTCAGGCGCAAGGCCGCGCGCTCTTCGGCAATTTCTCCGTCCCAATCCCCCTTGCTCCCCAGGGCCACGCCCAGGTCAGCGTGGGCCACGTCATTATTCGGGTTCAAGCGCAGTGCCGCGCGCTCCTCTGTGATTTCCCCGTCCCAATCCCCCTTGCTCCCCAGGGCCACACCCAGGTCGACGTGGGCCATTTCATTGTCGGGGTTCAGGCGCAACGCCTCGCGGAATTGGGCGATCGCTCCGTCGCCATCGCCTTTGTAGGCCAGCGCCACGCCGAGACTGACGTGCACTTCTGCGTTTTGGGGGTCCAGGAGCACCGCGGCGCGATACTCCCTCTCCGCCTCGGCATATTCTTTGTTCTGAAAGAATTCCGCTCCGCGCGCCACACGTTGCTGAATCTCCGCCTGCCTGGCCTGAAGCACCGGGTCAACATTGGCCGGCTTCATAACCTTGGCGCTCTTCAGCGCGCTGATCAATTCGTTGTCGCCGCCGGCCGCGCTGACTTGCCGGAGGTATTCATCCGAGGGATCAAAGTCGAGGCCGCGCTCCCCGACCAGTTGGGCCACGCGGCCTTTCGGCAATTGAGCCGCTACCAAGGCGATGACTTGCACCTGGGTAAGTGGCTTCTCGCTCGTCTCGCCCGCCGGCTGGGTTTGCGTCGCCGCTCGCAAAGCCTGCACAAACGCCTCGCTGGCACCCGCCCTTTTGAGGCTTTGGAAGAAATCTTCGCTTGGCGCGAAATCGATGCCGCGCTGTTGGATAGCCTTCGCCCCGGTCTCATCCCCGAGTCCGTCGCGTACCAAGCCTTGCACTTGGTCCTGGGTCAGGGGCTTCTGCTGCGCCCGGGCCGGCAGCGCCAGATTTATGGTTACGGCAAGCAACAGGATCATTACTGCGGGACGATGTCGCATCGACGCCTCCCCAAAATGGGTTGGAACTGCTTTGGCAAATTGGGGATATTCTACCACGGGACGCTGAGGCAATCGGCGCCAGTCGTTCCCTTGCCTCATCACAGGTTGCGGAAAAACGCTCAAATGTTGTCATCCTGAGCAGCAGCGAAGGATCTGCATGGGTTTTCAGTAATAAAGACAAATGCAGATCCTTCGTCCCGAAAGAACCGGGACTCAGGATGACAGTGTGAGGGGTTTTTCCGCAGCCTCATCAGGCCCCGAGCGGGCCCTTGCGCGGCCAGCCCCGCCCCAAGCGTTATCCCAGCGATAAAAACAATTCATACCACGAACAAGCTTGCGGTCGACGATAATTGGGGCAGGTTTGGTGGGGGCTGTGGCTGCAAAGGATAACGGCGGGTGGAATTAGTGTCGGTTGCTCCCTGGCGACAAGCATAGCTCGACCCCTTGCAGTCACATCCCCTAGCCTCCTGCGGACCTGACTATCCAACGGGCTTTCTACCGCAATCCTTAACCGTCCGCTGGCTTTGTACGAGGTGGCCTTCCGCGCACGGACATCGGTTCGAGGTCGCGACGCGAGGGGCGCTATTGAATCGTTTCCACGCCGGCAGGCGCTCAGCGGGGGGACAATTCAGGAGTCGCTTATCAGGCTGCGGAAAAACGCCGCGTCCCTCCCCAAGCCCTGCGGCCGGGTGAGGGGCTTCCAAGGGCAGGTCTGCCATGACTGATGAGTCCCCATCTCGCGGTTTGCCGGAGCCACAGGGGCTTTATGATCCGCGGCACGAACACGACGCGTGCGGGATCGGCTTCGTCGCCAACATTTCCGGCAAGAAATCCCACGACATTATCGTGAAAGGGATAGAAATCCTGCTGAACCTGGCGCACCGCGGAGCCTGTGGGTGCGATCCCCGTACCGGTGACGGCGCCGGCGTGTTAATTCAGATTCCGCACGCTTTCTTTGAGGCCGAATGTTCCCGCTCAGGTTTCGCGCTGCCTTCGCCGGGCGAGTACGGCGTGGGCATGGTTTTTCTTCCCGTGGAGCCGCACGAGCGCATGCAGTGTGAGGCCATCCTGGAAGAGATTGTGCGTGACGAAGGCCTGTCGGTGCTGGGCTGGCGCGACACACCTGTGAATGCCGACACGATTGGGCGCCTGGCGCGCAGCACCCAGCCTTACATTGAGCAGATCTTCATCAAACGGGCCTACAAGATGGACACGGGTTTCCTGGGGCGCAAGCTCTACGTCATCCGCAAGCGCGCTGAAAAGGCAGTTCGCCAGACCGATTTGCGGGAGAAGAGTTTTTTCTACATTCCCTCCCTCTCCGCTCGCACGATCGTTTACAAGGGTCTTCTGCTCGCGCCGCAGATCGCGAACTTCTATCGGGAGCTGTCCAATCCGGAAGTGCGCAGCGCCCTGTGTCTCGTTCACCAGCGCTTCTCCACGAACACCTTCCCCACCTGGAATCTTGCCCACCCCTATCGCTACATTTGTCATAATGGAGAAATCAATACGCTGCGTGGCAACGTTAACTGGATGCACGCGCGGACTTCCATCCTGGCTTCACCCCTGTTCGGCGACGACATGAAGAAGCTCGAGCCCATTATCGCTCCGGGCGGAAGCGATTCGGCGAACCTTGATAACGCCGTGGAACTCCTGCTCCTGGCCGGGCGCAGCCTGCCGCACGTCATGGAGATGCTGATTCCCGCGGCCTGGGCGGGCGATCCCACGATGCCCGCCGACGTCAAGGCTTTCTATGAATACCATGCCTCGCTGATGGAGCCCTGGGATGGTCCGGCCGCCGTGGCTTTTACGGATGGCCGGGTGATCGGCGCCAAGCTTGACCGCAATGGACTGCGCCCCGGGCGATTCGTGGTGACCCAGCGTGGACTGGTCATCATGGCATCCGAGGCGGGGGTGCTGCCGGTTGACCCGGCGGAGGTCGCCTGCAAGGGCAGGCTCGAGCCGGGCCGCATGCTTCTGGTGGATACGGAGAAAGGCCGCATTGTCCCCGACGACGAGATCAAGAAGCAGTTGGCCGCGCGCCAGCCCTATGCGCAGTGGCTGAAGGAGAACCAGATTACGCTGCACCACCTGGCCGATCCACCCCGCGTCCAGCCTGCCGATCACGCCACCATCCTGATGCGGCAGCGGGCCTTCGGATACACGGACGAAGACCTGAAGACCATTCTGATCCCCATGGCGACACAGGGTGAGGAGCCCGTGGGGTCGATGGGGACGGACACACCCCTCGCCTGTCTTTCCGACAAGCCGCAACTGCTCTTTAACTACTTCAAGCAGATGTTCGCGCAGGTCACGAACCCCCCCATCGACCCCATTCGCGAAGATCTGGTCATGTCCCTCTACGATTACATCGGGAGGGAGGGGAACATCCTGGACGAGACGCCCCAGCTTTGCCACACACTCAAGAAACGCCATCCCATCGTGACCAACTGGAACCTGGAGAAGCTGCGCCGCGTGAGCACGGGGGATTTTCTGGCTACGACTCTCCCCATGCTTTTCCGGGTGGAAGAACGCGAAGCAGGCTTGGCGGAGGCCGTGCACAGCCTCTGCCGCCGCGCCTCGCTGGCGATCAAATCCGGCTACACGTTGTTGATTCTATCGGACCGGGGAGTGGATGAAGAGTACGCGCCCATTCCCAGTCTGCTGGCGCTGTCTGCCGTGCACAATCACCTGGTGCGCGAGAAAACCCGGAATCAGGTCGCCCTCATTGTCGAGTCGGGCGAGCCTCGCGAGGTGATGCATTTCGCGCTGCTGCTCGGGTATGGCGCCAGCGCCATCAATCCCTATCTCGCCCTTGAAACGCTGGGAGACCTGCGCGCCAAAGGCTTGTTCCCGGCGGAATACACTCCTGACAAAACCCTGAAGAACTACGTCAAGGCCGTCGACAAGGGGCTGCTGAAAGTCCTTTCCAAAATGGGGATCTCCACCCTGCAGAGTTACTGCGGCGCGCAGATTTTCGAAGCCATCGGCTTGAACAAGTCGGTGGTGGAGCGCTACTTCACGGGCACGCCCTCCCGCATCGAGGGCGTGGGCCTGGATGTGCTGGCGCGGGAAGCCCTGCTGCGGCACCGGTTTGCCTTGCAGCCCCCGGCGGAATCCGATACCGAGCTCGAAGTCGGAGGCAGCTATCAGTACCGCGAACGGGGCGAGCGCCACCTGTGGAATCCTCTCACCATCAGCAAACTCCAGCATGCCGTCCGGCAATCGAGCCCGCAGACATTCCAGGAGTTCACCCGAATTGTCAACGAGCAGAACCAGGACCTTTACACCCTGCGCGGCCTGCTGGAGTTTCGGCCCGCCGGACCGCCCGTGCCCATCGAGGAAGTGGAAGCGGCCGCGGAAATCGTCAAACGCTTCGCCACCGGCGCCATGTCGTTCGGGTCGATCAGCAAGGAAGCGCACGAAACGCTGGCCATCGCCATGAATCGTATGGGCGGCCGGTCCAACACCGGCGAGGGCGGCGAAGATGAGGCACGTTTCCAGCGCGACCCCAACGGGGATTGGCGGCGCAGCGCCATCAAGCAGGTGGCCTCAGCCCGGTTTGGCGTCACCACCCACTACCTGGTCAACGCCGAGGAACTCCAGATCAAAATCGCGCAGGGCGCCAAGCCCGGCGAAGGTGGCCAGCTTCCCGGCCACAAGGTGGACGAAGTGGTGGCGCGCATCCGCCATTCCATTCCCGGCGTCAGCTTGATCTCACCCCCGCCGCACCACGACATCTACTCCATTGAGGATCTGGCGCAGCTCATCTACGACCTCAAGAATGTGAATCCGCAGGCCAGGATTTCCGTGAAGCTGGTGGCCGAATCCGGCGTGGGAACCGTGGCGGCCGGTGTGGCCAAGGCTCATGCCGACGTCATCCTCATCAGCGGCTACGACGGAGGGACGGGCGCCTCGCCGCTTTCCTCCATTCGGCATTCCGGTATTCCCTGGGAACTCGGCCTCGCGGAGACGCAGCAGACGCTGGTCATGAACGACCTGCGCAGCCGCGTTCGCTTGCAGGTGGATGGAAAGTTGCAGACCGGCCGCGACATGGCCATCGCCGCCTTGCTGGGCGCGGAGGAGTTCGGATTCGCCACCCTGCCGCTCATTTCACTCGGTTGCATCATGATGCGCAAGTGCCACCTGAACACCTGCCCCGTCGGCGTGGCCACGCAGAACCCCGAACTGCGCAAGAAGTTCCAGGGCCAGCCCGAGCACGTAATCAATTTCTTTTTTTGCCTGGCGGAAGACTTGCGGCAAATCATGGCGCAACTCGGCTTCCGCACCGTTGACGAAATGGTCGGCCGGGCGGATTGCCTTGCTCAGCGCCAGGACGTGGATCATTGGAAGGCCCGCGGCCTGGATCTTTCCGCGGTGCTCCTCAATCCCCACGTACCCTCCCGCGTAGGCCGGCGCTGCCTGATCCAGCAGGACCACGGCTTGGAAGACTCTCTCGACGGGCAGTTGCTGGAGCACGCGCGGGAGGCTCTGGCGCGCGGCCAGCCGGTGTCCATCAGTCTTCCCATCCGTAACACCCATCGGACCGTGGGAGCGAGGTTGAGCGGCGAGATTGCCCGCCGTTACGGAGGCAAGGGCTTACCCGATGACACCATCCGGTTTCAGTTTACCGGCTCAGGGGGACAGAGTTTCGGAGCCTTCCTGGCTAAGGGCGTCACGCTGCGCCTGGAGGGCGAAGCCAACGATTACGTCGGCAAAGGACTCTCGGGAGGCAAGCTCATCATTTATCCCCCGCGGAATTCGCCCTTCCAGCCGGAGGAAAACATTCTGGTGGGCAACGTCGTTCTTTACGGCGCGACGAGCGGAGAGGCTTACTTCAACGGCATGGCCGGCGAACGCTTCGCGGTCAGAAACTCCGGCGCCACGGCGGTGGTGGAAGCAGTCGGCGATCACGGCTGCGAATACATGACTCGGGGAACCGTCCTCGTCCTGGGGAAGACCGGGCGCAATTTTGCCGCGGGTATGACGGGCGGAATTGCCTACGTCCTCGATGAGACGGGCGAGTTTGCGCGCGTTCGTTGTAACCTGGCGAGCGTGGATCTCGGCCCCGTCGCCGATCCGAAAGATGTCGAGCTCATCCAACTCCTGGTTGCCCGCCATGCAGAGCTGACGGAAAGCCCGCGCGCCAAATGGATTCTGGAAGACTGGGACGCCCTGCTGCCGAAGTTCGTCAAAGTGTTCCCGCACGAGTACAAGCGGGTGCTCGGCGTCCCGCGCACCCCGGCCGCACCGGCCAAGCTCCAACCCCCGGCGGGGGCGCGAGGCCGGGAGGTGCTCCGTGGGTAAAGCCTCCGGATTCATGGAGCACACACGTGAGCTTCCGGCGCGCCGGCCCGTGCATGAGCGCGTGCATGATTTTCGGGAGGTGTACCAGGAGTTTCCCGAGCAGAAGCTGCGCACGCAGGCGGCGCGTTGCATGGATTGCGGCGTGCCCTTCTGCCACACGGGTTGCCCCCTTAAGAACATTATCCCTGATTGGAATGACCTGGTTTACCGCGAGCGCTGGAAGGAAGCCATCCGCACGCTCCACGCCACCAACAATTTTCCGGAGTTCACGGGCCGCGTTTGCCCCGCCCCCTGCGAGACCGCCTGCGTGCTGGGGATCAATGAGCCACCCGTAACCATCAAGAACATCGAGAAGACCATCATCGAGCGCGCTTTTCAGGAGGGGTGGATCCGGCCCGAAGCTCCCGCGCGCCACACTGGGAAGCGCGTGGCAATCGTGGGATCAGGGCCGTCGGGACTCGCCGCCGCGCAGCAATTGAACCGTGCGGGGCATGCCGTGACGGTATTCGAAAAGGCCGACCGCGTCGGCGGCCTGCTGCGCTATGGCATCCCGGATTTCAAGCTCCAGAAGGAGATCCTCGACCGGCGGCTGGATCAGATGCTTCAGGAAGGCGTGGTCTTCCGGACAGGAGCCCACGTCGGGAAGAGCCTCCCCGTGGAGGATTTGCGCCGCGACTTCGACGCCCTCCTGCTGGCGGGCGGCGCGGAAAGTCCGCGCGACCTCCCCGTGCCGGGGCGGGAGCTCAAGGGAATTCACTTCGCCATGGAGTTTCTCCCCCAGCAAAACCGCCGCGTGGCGGGCGAGGTTGTGGACGGGCAGATTCTCGCTACCGGCCAACGCGTGGTGATTATCGGCGGCGGCGATACCGGGGCTGATTGCCTGGGCACCGCACATCGGCAAAAGGCCGCCTCCGTTCAACAACTTGAAATCATGCCCCAGCCGCCCCTGGAGCGCTCGCCCACTACTCCCTGGCCGCTCTGGCCGCTGCAGTTGCGCACCGAGAGCGCGCACGAGGAGGGCGGGATTCGTGAATGGGCGGTCGCTACGTTGCGATTCACGGGCGATGAAGCCGGGCATGTGAAACAGTTACATGCGATCCGCGTTGGCCCACCCCCCAAGTTTGAGCCGGTGCCGGGGACCGAGTTCACGGTGGATGCTGACTTGGTGTTAATCGCCATGGGCTTCACCGGCCCGGTCAGGTATGGAATGATCGAAACCCTCGGCGTGAAGCTCGATGCGCGTGGAAACGTTGAGACCGGCGCGAATCATATGTGTTCAGTCCCCGGCGTCTTCGCCGCCGGCGACATGCGCCGTGGTCAATCGCTGGTGGTCTGGGCGATTTCCGAAGGACGCAACGCCGCTCGCAACATCGATAAGTTCCTGATGGGCGAAACCCGCTTGCAGTAGTAGACAACCGGCGCCTCCCCTGCAGAGGCAAGACAAATTTGCAAGAACCTTTATCCCCACCCTCCTAATCCGCGGTGAGAGGTTCAGGCTATAATGACGGACTCCACTGGGATTTGGTCCCCAGGAGTCCATGCGATGGGAAAGACTCTGGTTCTCGGCCTAGATTTGGGCGGAACCAAAATCGCCGCGGGCGTAGTTGACTCCGCGGGGAGGATACTCTCTGCCGTGCGCTTGCCCACGCCCGCCGCAGGCGTAGAGCGCGATCTCGCCGCGCTCTTCGATGCCGCGCAGGCTGCGGTGCGGTCAGCCAGCGTTGACTGGTCGAAGATCCTCGCCATCGGCGTCGGAGTGCCCGGGGCATTCGACCCCCTCACCGAAACCGTGTGGGCGCCTAATCTCCCGGGTTGGAACCGGATGCCCCTGAAACACTTGCTGAGAAAGAGCCTCGCCCGGCCGGTGTTCGTGGAAGGCGACCGCAACGTGCAGGCTTTGGCGGAGGCTTGGCGGGGCGTGGGCCGCGGGAAGCAGATCAAGAATCTTGTCTTTCTGACAGTCGGGACCGGCATTGGAGCAGGCTTGATCATCGAGGGCAAAGTCGTGCCGGGGACGCGCGGCCTGGCCGGCGCGGCAGGCTGGCTCGCCGTCAGCGACGAATGGCGTCCGCTCTTCGCCCAAGTCGGTTGCCTGGAATCCCAGGGAGCGGGGCCCGCAGTGGCCAGGTTCGCCGAGAAAGCCCTGCGCAAGCATCCCCGCAGCCTGATCAAGGCTCTCGCCGACGCGCGGGGCGGGCGGGTGACCGGCGAGATTGTGACGCAGGCGGCGCGCCGGGGCGACCGCGTGGCGCGTGCGGTGCTGGAAGAAATCGGAGGCAACCTCGGCCGGGGAGTCGCGAGCATCGTCAGCCTGCTGAATCCCGAGGTGGTGGTCCTGGGAGGCGGGCTCGCCGGCGCCGGCGAACTCATCCTCAAATCCCTGCGGCGCGCCGTCCGGCAATGGGGTCAGCCACTCGGCTCGCGGCAGGTCCACATCGTGCGCTCCCGCCTGGGGGAGGACGCGGGGATTCTCGGCGCCGCGCGCTACGCTCTAATTCATAGGGAGGAAGGTATCTAATGTCAGCAGAAAAGTATCTGGTTGAAGCCCAGAAAGTTTACGACCGCATTCGTAACACCCAACTTGGCAATATCCAAAAGGCTGCACGATTTTCCGCCGACTCCATTGCCGGCGGGGGGCTGGTGCATCTGTTCGGCAGCGGGCATTCGGTCATCCCCGTGCTCGATGTCTTTCCGCGCTACGGGAGCTTCGCAGGGTTTCATCCTATTATGGACCCGCGCCTGATGTGGTTCAACGTGGTGGGGCCGGGCGGAGCGCGGGAACTCCTGTATCTCGAACGCACGGAAGGTTACATTCAGCATTTCCTCTCGAACTTCAAGTTCGAAGCCATCGACACCATGGTCGTTTACTCCCACGGCGGCCTGAACGCTGCGCCCGTGGAAGTGGCCCTGCACGCGAAATCCCTGGGTATGAGGGTGGTCGCGATGACATCTGTCGAAAACGCCCGCCTGGCCCGCGCCACGCATTCCAGCGGCAAGAAGCTTGCGGACCTCGCGGATGTGGCGATTGACAACTGCTGTCCGCCCCAAGACTCGCTTGTACAGGTGGGAGATTTCCCCGTGGCGGCCAGCTCCACCTTCGCGGTCATCACCCTTTCCATGGCGCTCGTCGCCGAAACTGCCGCGCAACTGCACGCGCGGGGCGTGAAGGTCCGGCCTTTCGTCTCTCCCAACGTCACGACTACCGGCCCGGAACACAATCGCCAGGTGTTTGACGAGTACATTCAAAAGGTGAGGCTGCGGCTGAAGTAAAACCTCGGGCGTCCCGCAAGAGGAGATTATGGGAATCTGCCAAATGCTTCGAAAGCCCGTTTCACCTCCTGGAGTCCAACGAAGCGGCTTACGACCTTCATAGGCCAACACTTGGCGACTTTCGGCGGATAACGGGGGCCAGCCAACCGTCTTCGAGTCATGCACTGGTCTCGAAGTCAGCCCGATCAGCGCTGTTTATTGAGTTCATTCTGCGCGATCCGCGCCTTCACCAGCTTCTTCACAAGAGCTGCGGACAGGGGCTTGTCGACAGGAAAGCGGATGGTCCCTTTCGATGTTTGGAAGCCCTTGAGTTCGTTCTTGAACGCCTCGATTACCGACGAACTCATGGGAAACAAACTGCAATGGTTCGAAAACGCGGCGTACCCCAGCAGCGGTCCCTTGTACTTGAACATCGGAATTCGATAGCTGATGGCCTCCGTGGCCTCTGCTGGCACAGCGGACCGAATCACCGCGCGAACCCTCTGCAAGGTACTGCGGGCGGGTTCCGGGACGCCTGCGAGGTATTCGTCCACGTTTTTCGGAGCGACGTTTCCCTTCGCGGGGGAACCAGGATCGCCGGAATTCGCTTTCTTCATAATTCCTCCTCCACAATCGCCACGTCCCACGGCTTGAGCGTGATTGTTTTCGCGATGGCGCCGCCGGTTAGAAGATCTTTCCCCGCCGCATAGGGGTAGGCAAATGACTTCAGTTCACTCGAATAGTTGAAGTAGTAATGGAGCCGCTTGCCGAGGCGGTTCACCCCGTGCCTTACCCGGACCGCAGCGGGTAGCTGCTGATCGGGTCCGGCGAGTGCGGCTTCCTTCAGGACGTCAAGCAGCACTTGTTTTTGCAGCGTATCGGAAAGATAGGTTCCCTCGTAGAGCAGTGTCCCCGACCCATAGTGGTTCTCCGTGATGGCCGGCCAGCGTCCGAAGAAGGGATGGTCGTACCAGGCGCGTGGCTGCGAGTGTTCCGGCATGAGGAACTCAGCCCAGTAGCTGACCTTGTTGTCACTACCAGCATGGAAGGGATCCGCCTTGAGCGCCAAGGGCTGCTCGAGATTCGAAAACTCCTGATAACTGAAACCCGCCGCCTCGCGCAGCGGTCCCGGCGCCCGCACCCAGCGCACGGCCGAATTCTCATTGGCGAAACCGCTCTTGAAGGTCATCACCACGTGGCCGCCGTTCTTCACGTAATCCGCGATGCGGCGGAGGAGGGCGTCATCGGCGATATAGAGCGCCGGAACCACCAGCAGCTTGTAACGGGAGAAGTCCGCAGTCTCGGGAAAGACAAAGTCCACGCCCACATTCAGCTCGTAGAGCGCCTTATGGAGTTGCCGCACAAGCGTTGCGTAGTCCGCCGCCGGATGGGCCGCCGACCATTGCGGACCACCCGAGGTGAAGGGCATGAACTCAATCGCATTCAGTGAGTCGCGGCTCCACAGGATGGCCGCGGGGTTCGAGATCTTCAGGTCAACGAGGTGCGGCCCGATCTTTTCGAGTTCGTGGGCGGTGCGGGAGACTTCAGCATAGGCGCGGTTGGGTTCCAAATCGTGCGACAGTACCCCCTTCCAGTAAGTCTCCTGATTGGCCGCAATCGACGCCCAATGCCAGTACTCCACCAGGTTCGCGCCGTTCGAGAGATGCGTGTAAACATCCGCCCGCAACTGACCGTCATAGGGTGGAAATTGGAAAGCCGAGGTCCAATCCGTGGATTGCGCGTTGGTCTCCGTTACCAGGAAATTCGTCCCCCGCAGGGAACGGGCAAAGTCCTCGTTCAGGGCTTGCTCCGCCCCGTCGAAGTGGTCCTGCGTGCCGTGATAGACGTTGATGGCGGGAATGTCCAGAACGGTCGAGATCGCTTCCTCGTTCACATCGTGACGCATGGCGCCGCCAAAATCGGTGGTGACGAATTGATCGGGCCGGCGGTACTCGCGGACCAGCGCGGCCTGCCAAGCCAGAAAATCCGTCACCCGCATCTGTTCCCAGCGCGACCACTCCAGCTTATAGCCGGTGCTCTGGGCGCTATCACGCGTGGGCAAGTCTTCCCAGGCATTCACGTCCTCGCCCCAGTAATTAAGGAACCACGCCTTATTCAGATTGCCGGTCGTGCCGAACTTCTCGCGCAGGTGATTCACGAAGCGCACGAAGACGTCATGGTTCGAGGCGCCATAAGCCGACGTCTCGTTGTCAATCTGCCAGCCAATTACCGCGGGATTGTTTTTGTAGTGTTCCACCAGATTGCGAATCACGCGTTGAGCGTAGAAGCGGTAAACGGGACTGTCCGTGTCCATGTTCTGCCGCATGCCGTAAAACGCCTCGCCCCCGCCCAGCGGCCGCGCCAGAACTTCCGGGTGCGCGTGGTAGAGCCAGGTGGGAATCGAGTAAGTGGGTGTCCCCATAATGACCTTGATGCCCGCCTTCCCCATGGCGGCGACGACGCGGTCCATCCAGGCGTACTCGAAATGCCCGTCGGCGGGCTCCCACAAGCTCCAGGTAGATTCCCCCATGCGCACCACGCTGAGGCCGGCCTGTTGCATGAGAGCCACATCTTGATCCAGCCGCTCATACGGCATGTACTCGTGATAATAGGCCGCGCCGTAAAGCACGTTTTGCATCGGGGGGATCGCGGAAGAATCCACCGTCTGAGCCTTGGCCCCCCCCATCCCCACGCCTAGATAGAAGGCCACAACGGCAAGCACGCCGATCCACCGCTGCGCCGGAATTCGAGCAAGCACAGTTTGCACCATAAGCCGACCTCCCACGCTTTTTCATACCGCACATGATTTGTACCGGAGTATAACCTGACCGAAATACCACAATCCACTCGCAGGCCAGGTTCTGGTGTCATTTGGAATGGGATTCCTTTCGGGAAATCGCAGACCCCAAAGAACAGGGGTCTGCGCCAGCCCGCGGTTTAGGGGTGGGGACTGGATCCTTCCGGCGGTTTCCCTTCAAGGGACGGCTCGATCTCCGCGACTTGTTGTCGCGCAGCGGATTGCCCCGGGTTCATCTCCAACTCGGCATGGAACTGTTCCAAAGCCCCCGGGAGGTCACCATGCAGCTTCAAGACGACACCGAGAGCGAAGTGATAACCGTAGCCGTCCGGCTGGATCAGGATGGCATGGCGGATGGCCGCTGCCGCGTCGTCAAGGCGATTCATCTTGAATCGTGTCAAGCCCAAGTAGAGAAATCCGGCGGGCTTGTGAGGGTTGATCTTCACCGCCTTCTCGAGATATCGCTCGGCCTTATCCAAATCGCCTAATCGGTAATACGTATACCCGAGATTATAGTTGGCACCCCAGGATTCCGGATCGATCTCCAATGCCTGATCTAAAGATTGGATCGCTTCTCCGTACTTGCCCATGTTGCCCAGCACGACAGCGTAGTAGAGCTTTGCGTAAATGTTGTGAGGGGCGGCCAGAGCGTTGTGCTGAGAGAAAACGAGATTGTTTTGGAAATAAGCACTCTGGCTCTCCGTGCCGTAGCCGAGCAAAGCTGCAAGGCCCACGCAGGCCGCTGCCGGGATTGCCGGCACTCCCAAGACGCTTGCGTGGCTGAGACGCAGACGCCGGAGGGCACACGCTGCGATTATGGCAAAACCCACCGACGGTAAATAGAGGTAGCGATCATGCGCGAAATCGCTTTGAACAAATAATCGAAGATCAAGAAAAGGAATGAGAGGCAACGCTAGCCAAGCCGCGGCAAAGGCGATTTCTCGGGACCGCCACGCCCACCACAGGAGGATGCTGGCCACAGCCACTACGGCTACGGCCGGGAGTGTGAAGCTGGCAAAACCTGGGGAACTCACTGCCGGAAGGTCGTAAAAAGTGCTCAGGCCGGTGGGCCAAACCAGGTGCTTCAGCCAAAACCAGAGAAGCGATGGCCAAGTGAACATTAGCGTAGAGATGGGAAGAGGGGTCTCAGCGTGGCTTAGGCCTTTCAATGCGAAGACCCGTGCCATGAGGTACGGGCCAATCAAGAGAAAGTATGGGGTCGCCGACCAAAGTGCGCGCCTAATGGTCTGGAGCCTCATTCCCGCTGAGGATGTCGCCGTCAACGGACGCCCATACATCCATTCATAGGCGAATATTAGCGCAGGCTGAACGATCGCAGCTTCTTTCACGAGTAAGGCGAGAGCATACAGGATCAGTGAAGGGACCATCCAGAACCATACCTTCCCCACTTGACTGCGGGCTTTGAGATAGCACAGGAACGAAGCTATCAGGAGGATCGCGAGCAAAGCATCCGTCGCCCCGGACACCCACGCCACCGATTCAATGTGGACCGGATGGAGTCCGAATATCAGAGCCGCCAAGGCTGCTGACCACCTGTCTCGGAGGAGACGCACCGCCAGCAGATACACAAGGAGGGTCACGGCAAGATGGACGAAGATGGTCGTAAGGTGCCATGCCCACGCGTGGTTCCCGAACGCCATGTCGTTGATTCGCAGCCAGATGAGGAACCCAGGCCGGTAGTAGTTCCCCGGCCCTTCCGGATTAACGCCTGCCCAGAAGTGCCTGGTGAAATATTGGGGAATGTAGCGCCAGGAGTGGACTGCGGGGTTTTCGACGATTATAGTTTGGTCGTCATAAACGAACTGAAAACTCAGCGTTCGGCTGTAAGCGGCAAATGTACACAGGAGCGCGAACCCCAGAAGGAGTCGGGGGCCGGCAGCCTTCGTGGTGGCTCCCAATGGATTAGGTCCGCTTACGAGATCGCTTTCGGTCAAGTTCCTCCGACGTTTACTCGAGTCTACGGCGCACCGCGGGTTGGCGCAGACGGTCGCTTTTTAGCGCCTGCGATCTCCCGAAGGGACGTTCATCCGGCGGGGCTTTGGCGCGAGTATACGGACCAGCAGCATGCCGTTTCGCAAGCGCTCTTGCAGCTCGATACAACGCGAGTTTATCACCACCCGCAGCTATCAGAGGACGCAATCCACTACTGCTTGTCCGGTGAATCACACCGGCCCGTGATCCGCAGAAGCCGGCCCTAATCCCTTCCCATCACCCATCCGTGCGCTGGAGATGTGACCCTTACGGCAAGAATGCCGATCCCCCGCTGCGCCGGAATTCGAGCAAGCACAGTTTGCACCATAAGCCGACCTCCCACGCTTTTTCATACCGCACATCATTTGAAGTATGGGAGTATAGTCTGACCGAAGGGTTGGAATCCACCTGCGACCCAGGAGCGCTTGACTCCTGCCCACAGTCCGGCAAGAATTCCTTCCGGGCACTTGGCGGGACCGCCGCCCCGACGCAGAAATATGATCAGAGAATTCATCCCTCTCGACTTCTGCCGCTAAGGAGTGATCATGGTTCGCCCTGTTTTTTTTCTGCTTTCGTTTTGTCTGACGCTCTTTGCCTTCGGTTTCGGCTCTGGACTCGCATCTTCTCCACAGGGGACACACATGGTTAAAAAAGAAGCTTTCGGAACAACTCGCGGCGGGAAACCTGTCGACCTCTACACTCTGACGAACTCGCACGGCCTGGAAGTCCGCGTGATGACCTATGGCGGGATTATCGTTTCATTACGCGTTCCCGACCAGCGGGGCCGGCTTGATGATGTCGTGCTGGGATACGATAAGCTGGATGGATACCTCGACAAGACTCCCTACTTCGGGGCCATCATCGGACGCTACGGGAACCGGATCGCCAACGGCAAGTTCACCCTGGACGGCAAGGAATACACGCTGGCGAAGAACAATGGACCGAACGCCTTGCACGGAGGCATCAAGGGCTTTGACAAGGTCGTTTGGCAAGCGGAACCCTTCGAAAAGAAGCAGGAGGCCGGACTGATTCTCAGGTACAACAGCCCGGACGGGGAAGAAGGTTACCCTGGCAACCTAAAAGCAACGGTCACCTACACGTTGACTGACCAGAACGAACTCATTGTCGACTATCAGGCCACCACGGACAAGGCCACTCCCATCAACCTCACGAACCACACCTATTTCAACCTGGCAGGAGAGGGGAAGGGAGATATCCTCGCCCACGAACTCACGCTAAACGCCGACCACTTCACCCCGGTGGATAAGAACATGATCCCCACCGGCAAGATCGCCAGCGTGAAAGGGACCCCACTCGATTTCACCCAGGCCACCGCCATCGGAGCCCGGATCGGTCAGCAGGATGAGCAACTGATTCTCGGGGGCGGTTACGATCACAACTTCGTGATTAACCGGCAAGGCAAAGGCCTGGCACTCGCGGCGCGGGTCGTCGAACCAAACAGCGGGCGCGCCTTGGAGGTTTCCACGACAGAACCGGGCGTGCAATTCTACACGGGCAATTTCCTGGACGGCACCATCACCGGAAAGCAAGGGCACGTCTACAAGCAGCGCTATGGATTTTGCCTGGAAACCCAACACTATCCGGACTCGCCCAACCAGCCGGGTTTCCCATCCACGATCCTGCGACCGGGCCAGGGCTACCACACCACGACGGTCTTTAAGTTCTCCGCGCGTTAGTCCCACACCCTTCGGACCGCCGGCCGGGGCGCATGGCCGTGCGCCTCTGCCGGCGGACGACCGCAAACCATCTCCCCCGACCGGCGCGCCCTTCTCCGACCGGCAACCTTGGAGAGTCGACAACTAGCGGCGAGACAAGAGCAAAACACTCACTTGTGGGAGTCCTTATCAGGGTCTTTGGCGGGTTCTTCATCAGAGCCCTTAGCGGAGTCTGTCTTGGAGTCCTTGTCTGAGTCCTTGGCGGGATATTCCACAATGAGTGAGATTCGCCGGTTGGAGGGATCCAGCGGAGCGGAAGCCTTGCGCAGTTGCTGGTCGGCGTAGCCTCTCACCTGGACCACCTGATCAGCGCGCAAGCCGCTCTGCTGCATTAACCGCCGGGCGTTGTTGGCGCGATCCACGGAGAGTTCCCAGTTTCCATATTCCCCGCCGTGCCGTGCCAGGGGATGGGAATCCGTATGCCCCTCGATCGAGATTTTGTACGGAACGGCCCCCAACTCTTTCGCCAGAGCGATCAGCGCTTCTTTGCCACGCTGGTTGGGCTCAGGAATGCCGCTATCGAAGAAGGTGCCCGAGGCGCTTTCAAGCAATTCAATGCGCAAGCCCTCGTTGGTGACTGTCATCTCTATTTGGCCCTTCAGCTTGTTGAGGTCTTGCACCTGGTGGATGGCCGTTTGCAGGTCGTCTTTCAGCTTTGACATGCTGTCTTTGCTGACCTCTATCTTCTCGCCGGTGCCCTTCATACTCGTACCGGCCAGCTTGCCTGTCCCGCTGGGGTCCTTGAAGTAGCCCCCCACGGCCTCTTGGATCTTTTTGCTGCTGTTCATCAACCACAGCACGATGAATAGAGCCATCATGGCGGTGACAAAGTCGGCATACGCCACCTTCCAGGCGCCGCCGTGATGTCCGCCGTGGCCGCCTTTCTTTTTAATGACAATGATGGGCCGAGTCGCAGTTCCACTCATGGAGAACGTAGCCTCGCTTAGGCTGCTGGCGCCTCCTCTTTGGGCGCCTCGGCCTCCGTGGGCGCCGCGGCCTCCGTGGGCGCCTCGGCGCGGGCCCGGCAATAAGTCTCCAGTTCCTGGAACGGGGGGCGGACGTGGCCGGGAATTGCCCTTCGTGCCACCTCCACGGCCATAATGGGAGCCGTGCCCTTGATGAAGGAAGCCATCGCCACGCGCAACACGTACAAGAAAGCGTGCTCCTCTTCGGCAACCTTCGTCATGTTGGAGGAAAGGGGTCCCACCAAGCCATAACACAGCAGGATCCCCAGGAAAGTGCCGACCAGCGCGGCGGCGACCTTGTGTCCAATCTCCTCCGGGGGACCACCCAGAGCGCCCATGGTGATGACCACCCCGAGCACCGCCGCTACAATTCCGAGACCGGGGAGTGCATCGGCCACGGTGCTCAGAGCCATCACGGACTGAGCGGCGTCGTTATGACGAACGTCCATGTCCAACTCGACCATCTGGTCAAGCTCGAACGCCTCCACGGCGTTGCTCGCCACCAGGCGCATCGTGTCGCAGACGAAATGGAGCAGGTGAAGGTCGCTCATGAAGGCGGGGTACTTGGAGAAGATCGCGCTCTTTTCGGGATCATCGGTGTCACTCTCGAGAGCCACCAAGCCATCCCGGCGCGCCCGGCTGAAGAGTTCGTACATCATCTTCAGCGAGTCGAGATACCATTGCTTGGTAAACTTTGACCCCTTAAGAACCCCGGGCAGTCCTGCGGCGATGCCCTTGAGGATGTGCAGGGGGTTGGCAATCAGGAGCGTTCCCGAGCCTGCTCCCGCGATAATGAGCAGCTCTGCCGGCTGTAAGAGCACTTTGATGTTTCCGTGCTCCATCAGGTAGCCGCCCACGACTGCTCCGAAGACCACAACGATTCCGATAATCGCAAACATCCTGGCTCATCTCCCTGCTCTAGGGCTGTTCCGGCGCACCCCGCACGGAAACGCGATTGCCGCCCCCCGAAACGCTTTCCTGGAACGCCTTCCCCACGCGTTCTACGAGGGATTCCAGCGCCTCTTCCGGCCTCATGGCTGTCGCACCCACAGAAACCGTCACCGACAACGCATCGCCCCACCAGGTGACCGCCGAGTATCTGGCCAGCCTCGTAATATGTTCCCCCGCGGCCACGAGAGCGCTGTCGCCACAATTCGAAACCAGGGCCAGGAACTGGTCCTCCGACCAGCGGCCCACAAAATCCAGCGGGTCCAGGCCGTTACGCAGCGCGTGCGCGATGACGTTCAAGATGGCCTCGGCCGCGTCCCGGCCGTGGGCTGAGGTGAAGCTATCCAATTGGTCCAGCCCGATGCACAACACACCGAAGGGGATGGCATGTTCGGTGGCGTATTTCAGCCGATCCCCCAAGTACAGTTCCGTGAACCGATGGTCAGGGAGTCGCGTAACCGCATCCAGCCCCTCACCCGGGGCCAAGCCACTTTCCGGGCAATGCCGCATGGGCGCCCAGGGCTTCTCCACAAAGCTTCCCGCTGCACCCATAACCTCTCCCTGGCTGTTGCGGAGGGGGACAGCCCGCACGGTCACGGGGACCGGGTATCCGGCCTTGTGATGAAGAAAGACGCGCACCTCATGCGCGTTCCCGTCACGCATGGCGGTGAGGAACGGCGAAACTTGCTCAGAGGGCCCCAGGTTGCTCTCGTCGTAGGGAATCAAGAGGTCCTCACGGCAGGTCCGTCCCAGGACTTCCTGGCGCAGGTAGCCGGTTATTTCCTCGGCGCCATCGTTCCAAAAGGCAATCTTGCGGTCCGGGTCCACCACACAGACCCCTATCTTCAGACTCTCCAGGACCGCCCGAAAGACGTCCGGGTTTTCGAGGTCCAACATCCGGAAACTCCTTCTATCTCTTATCGGCTGGAATGAGTCGGCCTTGAGGGAGTCTGTTGTGATAGGCGGGGCAGGGTTCGAAAAGGGCCGGTTTCGGAAGACCTTTGCCAGTGCCACTCTCGGTGTGCTAATGTTCGCGGTTCGGGAGGTGCCATTTGAGTTCCGTTGTCGAAACTGCCCCCATCGCACCCGAGTCTATGAGCAACCGCTCGCCGGTCCCGCGCAACCTGGCGGTCGACGCCTATCGCGGGTTCGTGATGTTACTCATGATGGCCGAAGTCCTGCAATTCTCGCGGGTCGCCGCGGCTTTCCCCGCCAGCTTGTTCTGGCGAATCCTGGCTTTGAACCAGACTCACGTCGAATGGTTCGGGTGCTCGCTGCACGACCTGATTCAGCCCTCGTTTTCCTTTCTGGTGGGCGTGGCGATGCCCTATTCCATTGCCAGCCGCCTGGCCAAGGGCGGAACGTTCGGGAAGCTGTTCGCGCATGCGCTGTGGCGAGCCTTCCTGCTGGCGGCGCTGGGAGTCTTCCTGCGCTCGATGCACGGCACGCAGACCTACTTTACGATGGAAGACACGCTCACCCAGATCGGGTTCGGATATCCCTTTCTCTTCTTACTCGGTTTCCGCCCGCCGCGCTGGGCGTGGGCCGCGCTGGGAGTCATCCTCACCGGATACTGGCTGGCCTGGGCACTCTATCCCCTTGCCGGTCCCAACTTCGATTGGTCCTCCGTGGGAGTAAGTGCGGCGTGGAATGCGCAGCACAACTACACAGGCTTTGCCGCGCACTGGAACAAGAACTACAACCTGGGGAACGCCTTCGACCAGTGGTTTTTGAACCTCTTCCCGCGCGCAACGCCCTTCGTCTATAACGAGGGCGGCTACCTGACGCTCAGCTTCATTCCCACGCTCGGTACCATGATCCTGGGGCTGATCGCCGGACGCTGGCTGCGCGCCGCCTCTCCCCGGATTCCGATGCGGCAGTTTCTGGTCGCGGGCGTGGTGGGAATCGCCGCCGGCCTCTTCTTTCACTTCACCCACATCTGCCCCGTCGTGAAGCGCATCTGGACGCCGGGCTGGACCGTGTTCAGCGGTGGAGCGTGCTTCCTGTTGCTGGCAGCGTTCTGCTGGGTCATTGAAGTCAAGCTGTACAAGCGGTGGGCCTTCTTCCTGGTGGTGATCGGCATGAATTCCATCGCCGCTTACTGCATTGCGCATTTCATGGAAAATTTCATCCTCAGCACATTCCGCATCCACCTCGGTCCGCACTTCTTCCAGTTTCTCGGGACGGGCCTCGAACCACTGTTGGAGGGTGCGGCCGTGCTGTCCTGCTATTGGCTGGTGCTGCTCTGGATGTACCGGAGAAAGCTGTTCTTGAAGATTTGACGGTTTGCTGAAAGGCGTTCTGACCAGGGGCGGTTCGCGAACCGCAGCGCTGCGCTCTGGGCCAGCCGACGGATGCGCCGCCCGCTGGCAACCGCTCCCTCTATGCCGATCGGGTTGGTTCTCCTGTTCTCTGCATTCTGACACTTTTACCCCGTTAGCATCTCCTTTATTTTCATAAACATATTGGCTGCAGAAGTGTAAGTTGTTTATTTGCTATAAGATATTGGCCTACCGTGCGGATTATGCAATTAGCCCGTTTTTAGTGGCGAGTACACATACCTATCTCATTTATTTTCATAAACATATTGGCATATGAGCTAACACCATATTTTTCATATACATATTGGCTTGGTCAAAATGTGTCGTTTTGCATCCTTTGTTTTCAACAACATCTTGGGAGCAACCTTCATTTTTAACATCTTTTTGCGTTATTCTTGCTTTCTTGATTTTTGTCATGAATTCTCGACCAATTGAGAGTAGAGGCGGTTCGCGAACCGCCCCCCCTTGGCCGTTCGCGGGTGGCGCATACGGTCCGCACTATGGAATGTATGCGGCCCTTTGAGGTCGCTGTGGCCGCATACATGCAAGAAAGCGGCGCGTATGCGCCACCCGCGAGAAGTTGCTGTGAGTCCATACGCCGTGCTCCGGTCAAACTCCGCGAGGAATTCAAAGGCCTCCACTGGCTAGCGGGGAGCAAGCGCCCATATGTACTATAGAATACATAACGGTAATGTCAAGAGAAAAATGCACCCCGAACCCCTGCCCCAAGGCCTGGCAGATTGATGAAAAAACCCTGGGCGGGTGGCGCAGACATCGTTTTGGGATGTCTGCGTTAGGAGATTCGAGGCGGCGGTCGCAAAAGCGGGCGCGGCGATAGGCACTGGTGGTGAGGTAGTGTAGATGGTTGAGCCCGTAGAAATGCGGCTGCCCTCCCATCCTCACATTTCATCGCACCGCGACCTGGTGCGCCGCAGACATCAAACCACGATGTCTGCGCCACCCGCCTGTGAAGACTCATATCGTCCCTGGGTCGCATACATCCCGACAAAAACCGTCGGGACGTATGCGCCACCCGCGGAAGCTCGCTGAAGCAGGCAATGTTCTGAAAGGACGATGAGTGTGTATGCCAAGACCCGTCCGCTCCCTTCACTGTTTTCCATCGACACTATTAACTCCATCATAACCGGTCAACCAATTGACTTGTATTCATGATGGTGGTATACGCCGTTCACCCTTCATTCCTTCTGGAGGTATCTATGTCCTCCCGGCTGCTCATTCCCAACGTAGGATACGTTGATGAGCGATTGCGCGGCCCCGGCTCGGCTTTTTCAAGATCTGCTTTGTTCGAAAATCGGCGATTCTTGAAGCTTTGGGCAAAAGAGATATGAACAAGGATGTGAAAGGGCGCATACAGGCAAGTTTTGAACAGGGGAACGTCAAAGCTCCACGGCTCAGCTATGAGCTTTCTGTTGACGGCACAAGGGCACAGAAGAAGGTAAACGGCGGAGCCTATTTGAAAGCAAGCGCGGGCTCTGAAATTGAAATCGACACTTCAAATGTGAGTCAAGGGAGGACCTCCGCGGTGGTCCTCCCTGACAAGATGTTGCGGGTGGTGCATACGTCCCGACGGTTCTTGTCGGGATGTATGCGACCCAGGCTCCCCTCACCCGCCCTCCTACGTCGGGCACCCTCTCCCGCGAGGGGAGGGGGCCGGGGAATCGCGCTCAACCGTCGGGATGTCGGCGCCACCCGCCGTCTGTTCTCCGTGACCTCTGTGGTGAAATCCTTCTTGGGTTGCGTCCGGTAGCCTCGCTGCGCTACCCTGCTGCTGCCTCGGCACGTGAACAGTTTAGTCCCCCTTGCTCATGGGCGCATACATGGAAGACAATGTACGCGACACCCGCGGAACTGGAGTTTCTGGATGCGGGCGGCAACGTTACGCAAACTCTGCCTGCGCCCAATAGGTGAACCAAGTATATTAATGTCCAAACCAGAGAGGTGTATTGACGTGACCAACCACATTTCACGAAGGACTTTCATGGCCGGCGCGGCCACGGCCGCGGCCGCCCTGCGAGTTTGGGGAGCCAATGACCGAATTCGGCTCGGCATCATCGGCTCCGGCGAGCGTGGGTCGTACTTGATGACCAGGGCAAACGAAGCCGGCAACATTCAATGGGTTGCCGTTTCCGACATCTGGGACCTCCGCCGAGATCAGGCCGAGGATGTGGCGAAGACCCGGCTCGACAAGTATGCCGACTACCGTCAACTGCTCGACCGCAAGGATATTGACGGCGTCATCGTCGCGACCTTCGACCACATGCACTCCCAGATCTCGATCGACGCTTGCCAGGCCGGCAAAGATGTGTTCGTCGAGAAGCCCATGACCTCCTTGCCCGAGCAGGGGCCGCCCCTGGTGCGGGCGGTGCGCGATTCCAAGCGCATCGTCCAGGTGGGCATGCAGCAGCGCAGCTCAGCCCATTTTGAGGAAGCCCGGCAGAAGTTTTTCACGAGCGGCCTGCTCGGCAAGGTCAACATGGTCCGAACCATTTGGAATGCCAACGGCGGCTACTTGACGCCCGTGCCCAAGGGCTATGAGCAGAAGCCCGCGGGACTGGACTGGAACGCCTGCCTTGCCTGGCTTCCCAAAATTCCGTGGGATGCGAAACGCTATTTCAACCGCTTCGCCTATTGGGATTTCTCAACGGGCGGGCAGACCGGCGGCCTGTTCGTGCACATGGTGGACGTGGTTCATTGGTTTCTGAACCTCCAGCGTCCGCTGGCGGCCGTGGCAGCGGGCGGAATTTATCTCTACGACGACGGACGCGACACGCCCGACAACGTCAACTTCCTCCTGGAATACCCGGAGAAGCTGAACGTGACGTTTGAGGCGACGCTGACCGACATGATCCCCGCGGGTTCGGCGGACATCGTCTTTATGGGCACCGGGGGAAGACTCTCGATCTTCCGCAGCGGCTACCGGTTCATTCCCAGCAAGGAAAACGCTCAACTGGGCGAGATCGCGGGCGCGGGCACGAACGATTACCACGTGGCCAATTGGCTGGACTGCATGCGAACGCGCAAAACACCGAATGCTGACGTCGTGGCCGGCCACTATTCGGCGCTGGCCTGCCATATCGGCAACATCGCCTACAAACAGCGAAGCCGGGCGCTCTGGCAGAAGGAGTGGGATGTATGAGCATCGAGATCGGCGTGAACATGGAATTCATCCGCTCCCAGGACAAGTCTTTTGCCGTGGGCGTGGAGCGGGCGGCGAAGCTGGGTTACAAATACGTTGAGCCCATGGTCCACAACGGCCGGGAACTGCTGAGTGAAGCGGGATACTTTCACTCCTTCTCGCTCGATGATGACCCGGGCGAGATGCAGGATATCCTCACGCAACACGGGGTCAAGCCCTCAGGCTTGAGCGCGCATTGCCCCCTGATGCGGCCCGAAATCAGCGTGCCGTACCTCGAAAAGGCCATTCGCTTCGCCGCCGCCATCGGGGCGCCGGTGGTCAATACCGATGAGGGAATCCGGCCTGCCTGGGTGAGCATGGATGAGGCATTTCAGGTTATGAAGTACACACTCTCGACCGTGCTGCGCACGGCGGAACGTTATCGAGTCTACATCGGAATTGAACCGCACCAGAGCATTTCCCGCACCACGGAAGGATTGCTGAAGATCGTCGGCCTCGTGGAGTCACCGCTCTTACGGGTCAATTACGATACCGGAAACGTGTACCTGGCCGGAGGGGACCCTTACCAGGGGCTGACGGCCGTGCTCCACCTTCTGGTGCACGTCCACGCCAAGGACATTACCGTGGAACATGCGGACGCGGAACGAGGCAAAGTCACCGGCACACCGGTCGGCTGCGCCTGCGGTGATGGGGTTATTGATTGGAAACGCGTGATTGGGATTCTCCGCGCGGGGAACTTCCGCGGCGTCCTCTCCGTCGAGTGCGGCACCGAAGCGCAGGCCGCCCGCAGCCTGGCGCATCTGAACAGCTTGTTAAACGCCCCCGCCCAGCAGGTGGCTTGAGGAGAGAGGTAGCGCAGAGTTTTGCGCGGCATCGCAATACTCTGCGGTTCGTCGTTCCGGTTCGTCCGATACATCATCCGGCCCGGACCATGCAAGAATACGTATTTCACCTATGAGAAATTGTTATCGACAGTGCAAGCCGCAGAGTTTGAACTGCACAAACTCTGCGCTACCCGGTAGGCCAGGGCAAGCCCCGGCCTTACGCTGCCATTCAAGCTGCGAAAAAGGTGACGGTGAACCATGAACAGAACTCGCTGCGGAGCTTCGATCTTTCTTGTCTTTAGCGCGGTGCTGGCTTTGGCCGGGCCAGCGGGGTTCGCCCAGGAAAGCCTCCCGCTCTTCCAGGCTGGGAAGATTCGTGTCTTGATCTTTTCCGGCCGCAACAACCACGACTGGCGCACCACCACGCCTTTCTTGAAGAAGGTCCTGGTGGACAGTGGGCGGTTTGACGTGCGCGTCGAAGAGGAGCCCGTGGGCGTCACGGAGGCGACTCTGGCCGCCTACGAAGTGCTGGTGCTCGACTACGACGGCCCGCGCTGGGGAGACGCTACCGAAAAGGCGGTCGAGAACTTCGTCCGGCAAGGCAAGGGATTGATTGCCGTTCACGCCGCGAATTACGCCTTCACAGGTCTGGAAGTTTTGGGCGACCACCACCGGCCCACCGGCATCAAGCAACCGCCTTGGCCCGAATACCTGAAGATGATCGGCGGCTGGTGGACGGAGGGGCCGCCCAAGACCGCCCACGCTCCCCGCCACTGCTTCACGGTGAAGTTCGTCGACCGTGATCATCCCGTCACGCGCGGCTTGGAAGATTCTTTCCGCGTCTCCGATGAGCTCTATCACAGCCCGCGCATGTCTCCGGACGCGCACATTCTGGCCACGGCCTTCGATGACCCGGCGAATGGCGGTACGGGAAAGGATGAGCCCATCATTTGGACGGTCAACCACGGCAAAGGCCGCGTCCTCTACACGGCCCTGGGGCATGATGTTGCGGCCATGCAGGAAAGCGGCTTCGTCAGCACCTTCGCCCGCGCCACGGAGTGGGCCGCCAGCGGAACCGTTACCCTCTCACCCGCCGGGGTTCTTCCCACCCCGGTGCGGCCACCGCTCCGCTTGCTGGTGGTTACCGGCGGGCACGAATACCCCACCACGTTCTACACGGTCTTCGAAGGGGCGGAGGACCTGCGCTGGGAGCACGCGGTTTCGAACCACGAGGCTTTCAAGAATGATTTCCGCAAGAATTACGACGTGCTGGTGCTTTACGATTTCTCGCAGGAGATCACGGAAACAGAGAAGGCTAACCTCGGGAGCTTCGTCGAAGCCGGCAAGGGTGTGGTCGTGCTCCATCACGCCATCGCCGACTACCAGAACTGGGAGTGGTGGTCGAAGGAAGTGGTGGGAGGCAAGTATTTGCTCAAACCCGAGGGCTCGACGCCGGGCTCAACCTACTTGCACGATCAGGAGCTGTGCATTCGGCCAGTGCTGAAGCACCCCATCACGGCCCGGATTGATACGATGCATTTCCGGGATGAAACCTATAAGGGAATGTGGATTTCGCCGGACGTGCGGGTGTTGCTCCGGACCGATAACCCCACCAGTGACGGCCCCGTGGCCTGGATCAGCCCCTATGCGAAATCCCGGGTGGTCTATATCGAACTCGGCCATGGGGAGACGGCGCACCTCTACCCAGCCTACCGGATCCTGGTCCAAGACGCGATCCGCTGGACCGCCGGCAGGCTCAGCGAGGAAAGGAAGTAGCGTGATTGCGCTGGGGCGGGGATTGCTGCTGTGCCGTAGCAGTTCTCGGGCTTAACGGTGGGGGGCTTTCCCGCCGGCTCATCGCGTAGAGGATCAACTCGACGCGGTTTGACACCCCCAGCTTCTCATAAATGCGAAACAAGTGGTTCTTGACCGTGTGCGGGCTGAGCTGGAGTTTCGAGGCGATCTCGCCATTCGGCAGCCCCTCCGCCACCATGCGCACAATTTGCTCCTGCCGCGGGGTAAGCAGCAGCGCCCCGATGGCATTGACGACGTGGACGGGTTCACGTTGGGTGAGCGCCTCGAGAATCCATTCGAGTTCCTGACTGTTGGCCCACACCTGCCCCGCGTAAACACACTGAATGCATTTACACAAGACTTCCAGAGGGTCGGTCTTGCATACCACGCCTTTAGCGCCTGCGGAGAAAGCCTCGATCACCTGCTCGGGCTCATGGGAATCCAGCAGCAGGATGGGACGCGTGGTCGAACCCGCAGCACGCAGCTCACGCAGAACTCTAAAGCCCCCTTTGGAATCGCCCTCCAGCCCGGCGCTAATCACCGCCACATCCGGTTGATGCTCAGCGACGTTCTTAGCGAATTCTTTGAGCGTGTGGGCGAAGCCCGGAACCGTGATGTGCCTGCCATAGCGATTGATTGCACAGAAGAGCAACTGGCAATCCAGAGGTGTCTCGCCGGCAATGACAACCTTTATGTTCATGGGTGCAGCTTCGGTTACCTCTACATCATAAATTGACCCAGGCTCTAATAGTAAGTGAAATATCCTACACGCAGTTTAGCCAAAAGGCATGCTAAATTTAAACAGGTTTCATGGTCGCTCCCCCCTGTGACATTTTGCCCTAAAGGGGTGGTACCTTCCAGGAGGTTGATGAAAAACCCGTCGGGACTGTCATTCTGAGGAGCCGTAGGCGGTCCTGAGTGAAGCGAAGGAAGAATCTCGTATTGCTATGAAAATGCGCAGAGCGAGATTCTTCGTGCAGTTTATCCTGAGCGGGCAGAGCGAGATTCTTCGCTGCGCTCAGAATGACAGCGAAGGACTCAGGATGACGCGAAGGGCTCAGGATGACAGCAGGGAAGGGTTTTTCAGCAGCCTCCTAGAATCGCACATACCTTTAGGTTAGGACCAGCCCAGCGCACTGTGTATGGGAAAAACTTCCCCACCCTAGGGCAGTCGTACCACCGCAGGACTGGGTGAAATTGTTCTAAGCAGTATCAGTGTAATTGCTGATTGAATAGCCATTCAATAGTAAGTACCCTCTCATCTCGAATTCTTCGCCCATCCATTGCCGCGGGGTTGCATCGACGTCGAGTCGTAACGTGTCGGGCTGACCGCCGACGCCCCCCCTGCTATGTTTTCAGAGGAACGCGGCGGGAGCGGACGGCTCTCAGGAAAGACGCGACCATGGTGCAGGCCCGAAAACATCATCGGTATCGGCTGGAACTTGCGACGATCTTCTCCTGGAAGGAAGGCGGCGATGTCTGGCAACACAACGTCGGCCTGACGCGCGACCTCAGTGCCCAAGGAGCCTTCATCTTCGCCGCCAGCCCCCCGCCCTCAGGTGCAGGCCTCAAGGTCCAGGCTCTTCTACCGCCCGGAAGTGCCGCTCTGTCGATAATCATGTCCGCGCCAGGGCAGGTGGTTCGCGTGGAACCACCCCAGGACGGCAGGCCCGCGGGTTTCGCGGTCTCGGGACGGCGCTTCGTGTTGCGCAGGAGGGAGGAACATTCATGAGGAAGCAAGCCGAACTCCTGCTCCTGAGTGTCACGCTCATCGCCACCGCGCTGCACGCTGCCCCAACCGAAAGGGAGAAGGCCCTGGCCTCCGGCAACCTCCTGGCCTCCGCCAGCCCCTCCGGGGAGCGCGAGGCTGCGCTGGAACGCCGCAACCCACGCTATCAGTTGTGCAAGGGAGATTCCTTCGACCTGGACTTCCCCTTCACCCCGACGTTCAACCAGCAGACGATCACGGTCGAGCCCGATGGCTACGCCAGCCTGCGCGCCATCGGAGACCTCCATGTCGAGGGCCAGACCATCCCGGAACTGACCGAAACCCTGCGGCAGAGCTACGCGAGGATTCTGCACGACCCCGTCATTACGGTGACGCTCAAGGACTTCGACAAACCCTACTTCACCGCCTCCGGGCAGGTCACGCACCCCGGGAGATTCGACCTGCGCGGAGATATCACCGTGACGGAGGGCCTGGCTATGGCGGGCGGCCTCACCCCGATAGCCAAACACTCCCAGGTGCTCCTGTTCCGCCGTGTATCGAGTGACTGGTACGAGGTGAAGAAGATCAACGTGAAGCGCTTGCTGCACGCGATGGATCTAAACGAGGACGTGCACCTGCGACCCGGCGACATGTTGTATGTGCCCACGAGCGCCGTGGGCAACATTAAACGGCTGATCCCGGGTGCAGGGCTGGGCATGACCTACAACCCTCACCCTTGAGTTGACGGGGGGACATGGAGAGAGCGCGCATGGATCGGACGAACTTCGGCGCCCCGGGAGACGGGCGAGTCCCATCCTCGACGCTTCGTGACCTGCTGGGCGTAATGTTTCGGCAGCGCCCGCTGGTCACGCTTTCCTTTCTGGGGGTCTTCAGCGGCGCGGCCCTGGCGGCCGTTCTGCTGCCGGAGAAATACGAAGCCCACCTGAAGATCCTGGTCAAGCACGAGCGGGTGGACCCCGTCGTCACGGCGCAACCCTACGCTATGCCACAGATCAGTAATACTGAGGCCGTTATCGAAGAGGATCTGAACTCGGAAGTCGCGCTGATCAAGAGCCGCGATTTACTGGAGAAGATCGTCGAAAGCTGTGGTCTCGATGCGCCTTCGCCTCACTTCTGGGACTTCCCCGGCGCCAACTCGGCTACCGGAGAAGACCTGAGAATGGCGCGGGCGGTGCGCAAGTTGGACAATGACCTGAAGGCCGAACCCACCAAGAAATCAAGCCTGATCGCAGTCAGTTATGCCTCTACGGACCCGGTGCTTGCGGCGCGCGTGCTTACGACGCTGGCCAGCGAATATCTGGTGAAACACTTGACGGTGCACCGTCCCCCAGGTGCGTTCAATTTCTTCCAGCAGCAGGCCGAGCAATATAAGCAAGAGCTGGCTGCGGCCGAGGCGCACATGGCTGAGTTTGGCCGCGAGGGGGGAGGCAGCGCCGTCTCCCCGCAGATTCAACGGGACTTGAAGCTGCAGAAGGCCAGTGAATTCGAGGCTAACTTGCGGCAAACGGAAGCCTCCATGGCTCAAACCCAGGAACGTATCCGGGCCCTCGAGGCACTGGCAGCAGCAACTCCCTCCCGGCTGGCCACCACGGACCGTAAGTCTGATAATCCTCAACTCCTTGGACAGCTTAAGTTGTCCCTCCTGACCCTGGAGCTCCAGCGGACCCAACTCCTGGATAATTTCGAGCCCAGCTACCGGCCGGTCCAGGAAGTGGAAGCCCAAATTGCCCAGGCCCGTGCCGCTATTGCCAGGGAGGAAAAAGCACCTGTGCGTGAGGAAACCACCGACCGGAATCCGACTTACCAATGGCTGGATGGAGAACTGGCCAGAGCTCGGGCGGACCTCGCCTCTTACCGGGCTCAGGCCGCGGCGACTGCCCAGATCGTCCGTGACTACCGCAGCAACGCCTTGCTTCTCAACCAGAAGGACATCGAGCAGCAGGATTTGGTTCGCAGCGTAAAAGCCGGGGAAGCCAACTACCTGCTGTATCTCAACAAGCGGGAGGAGGCGCGCATTTCCGATGCGCTTGACACCCAGCGCATCACCAATGTGGCCATCGCGGAGGCCCCCGCCGTGCCCGCACTGCCCGTGCATTCGCGCTGGCTGTACGTGCTCCTGGGTATCCCCTGCGCCACCGTGGTGAGTGTGGGGTCGGCCTTCGTCGCGGACCACTTCGATGCGTCGTTTCGAACCCCCGAGGAAGTTGCGGGGTTCTTAAACACGCCCGTCCTCGCCGCCATGCCGAACAGCACCGTCTGAGAGCCATATGTCGGCATCCTGACGAGTCGCGCCAGCAGCCGCGCCGAGCAACTCCCGACCCCGGCGGTCTCGATCTATCCCCGGGCGGCGCCCTGAGAGAGGGAGAAACGGTCGGTCGATGACCTTCGCGAGGAATTGCCCATGAGCAGAAGCTTCGCCTTCCAGCCGCAATTCGAGAGGGTGGAGGAATTACTCCCTGCGCCTCCCCGTCCGGAGATTCCTCGCAACGGGCAGAGGGCGGGGCTCGATCTGGAGGCCTTAGCCCGGGAAGAAACGGTGAAGCTCGTGCAGCGCTTGTTTCTCTTGCCGGGCTCGCAGGCGCCCCACCTGGTGCTCTTCTGTGGCGTCGAGAGCGGCTGCGGGTCAACCTGGGTCTGTGCGCACGCGGCCGAGACTCTAGCGTCGCAGGTGAAAGGCTCCGTTTGTTTGGTGGATGCGAATTTGCGCACGCCCTTTCTGCACGAGTACTTCGGCCGGGACAACCTTTACGGCCTGCCGGAGGCGCTCCTCGAAATCCGGTCGGTCCGCAACCTGGCGCATCAGGTCAACGGCAGCAACCTGTGGTTAGTGACCTCCGGTTCAAGTGCTCTTGACCCGAGTGCTCTGCTGACTTCCGACCGCCTGCGGGGGTGCCTGGTGGAATTGCGGGCGGAGTTCGACTATGTCCTGGTGGACGGCCCTCCCCCGAACCTGTATGCCGACACTGCCCTGCTGGGAAGACTGACGGACGGAGTCGTGTTGGTGGTGCGGGCGAATTCCACCCGCCGCGAAGCGGCGAAGAAGGCCGCGGACATCCTGGCCTCCGCGAACGTTCGGCTCTTGGGGGCGGTGCTGAATAGACGCACGTTCCCCATTCCGGAAGCTTTGTACCGAAAGATTTAGCGAGGCTTCGCCTCAGACCGGCGATCCCTGACCCCTCACCCGTCCCGATGCATCGGGACGGGTGAGGGGTCCTGCCGTCGCAATGGCTTCGGCAAACTTGACTCATATAGTCAAGTTCCGAATATCAAGCCTGCTAGTGGATCTTACGAGTTCGGACGGGATAGTTCAGCCAATCACGATGCTCGAAGAGTCCAACGTGGGGTTGCGGGAATGTGACTCAGAGGGCGGAGCTGTCACCAGCCCACCCCAGCTTTGGCCGCCGACTCCACCCCTGGCAAAGCTAGTAACCCCCGCCGAAAAGCTCCGCTGGTATGCCATTCATACCCGTGCCCGTCACGAGAAGAAGGTCTCGACGCAACTCCAGGCCATGGGCGTCACGACCTTCCTGCCTCAAATCACCCAAAGGCATCGATGGAGCGACCGGCACAAGACTATCCAGAGCGCGCTCTTCTCTTGCTACACCTTTGTCCAAATGAACGGCCGTTCGGAAAGGCGCCAGGTTGAGCTTCAGACCCCCGGCGTGGTAGGCCTGGTCGGTATCCATGGTGAAGCCCTCCCCATACCGGACAAAGAGATCGAGGACCTCCAGGCTCTCCTGTCACAGAACCTCACCTGTGCGCTCTACCCGTTCGTCAATGTGGGACAACGCGTACGGATCCGCGGGGGATGTCTGAACGGGGTCGAAGGGATCCTGGCGGCCAAGAACTCCGACCAGAGCCTGGTGGTCTCCATCGAGTTGATTCAGCGGTCGGTGGCGGTCCGCATTGATGGCTACGATGTGGAGTTGATTTGAAATGAACGTGGTCAGTACCGCCATCGACTCCGCGCCCGGTTACGAGGCTGCGGAAAACCGCTTCCCTGCTGTCATTCTGAGCGAAGCGAAGAATCTCGCTCTGCGCACTTTCATGGAAATACGAGATTCTTCGCGCAGTTTATCCTGAGCGGGCAGAGCGAGATCCTTCGCTGCGCTCAGGATGACAGCGAAGGACTCAGGATGACAGCGAAGGACTCAGAAAGACAGCAGGGAAGCGTTTTTCCGCAGCCTGTACATCCTCGCATGAGCCAACTGTCGCTATGACCCCTCTGCGCCGTCGCCTGCTTCTCAACGCCGCCAAGCTCTTTGACTTGGAGGTCATGGTCTTCGCCTTTGGGCTGGCCGCCGCGCTGGTGGCTTACGAAACGCCCGCGACGTCGCTCGCCCAATTCCTCTCCCTGCGCATCAAGGTTAAGAATCTTGCGCTGTTTGCCGGCTTTCTTCTCGCCTGGCACACCATCTTCATTTCCTTCAGCTTATACGACTCCAAGCGCCTTGGCATGCGCTTGGCGGAGGTCTTGGATACCGTCAAGGCAACCACCGTGGCCTCGCTGACTCTATTCCTCGCGGCCGCCCTGCTGCGAATTCGCCTGGTCTCTCCGCAATTCGTCCTCGTGTTCTGGGGCGCCAGCTCCGCCGCGGTGGCCGGCAGCCGGCTCCTGGCCAGATACTTGCTGCAAGGCGTCCGAAGGCGAGGCCGGAACCTCCGCCATGTGCTGATTGTGGGCACGAATCCCCGCGCGGTGCGCTTTGCCCGAAAGATCGAAGCAAGGCCGGATCTCGGATACCGGATCGCGGGATTCGTGGACGACGACTGGCATGGACTCGAAGAGTTCCGGAAGACGGGCTACCCGTTGCTCTCTGACCTCGCTGGTTTTCCCAGCTATCTTCGGAACCAGGTCGCCGATGAGGTGGTGGTCGCCCTGCCGATGGAATCCTCTTATGCGCGGGCGTCGCGCATCGCCGGGTGGTGCGAAGAACAAGGTATCGTCGTCCGCGTCCTCTCCGATATTTTCAATATGCGGATGGCGCGGCCGAAGGCGGAGGAATTCGGAGACGGCGCCGTGATCACCCTTTATACCGGGGGTCCCGAGAGCTGGCAGCACCTCTGTAAACGCACCCTCGATATCGCGATTGCGCTGGCCGGGCTGGTAGCGCTGGCGCCACTGCTCCTGCTCACCGCGGCGCTGATCAGGCTGGCCTCTTCCGGGCCCGCCTTCTTTGTTCAGGAACGAGTGGGCCTCAACAAACGAAGATTTCGATTGCTCAAGTTCCGCACCATGGTGGTGGACGCGGAAGACCAGTTTTACCACATTCAACATCTCAACGAGGCGAGCGGGCCGGTGTTCAAGATGCGGAATGACCCGCGGGTGACTGGCATCGGAAGATTCCTGCGGCAGTTGAGCATTGATGAGCTGCCTCAGCTCTTCAACGTCCTGAAGGGCGACATGAGCCTGGTGGGCCCACGACCCCTTCCCTGGCGCGACTACAACGGGTTCGACCAGGACTGGCAGCGCCGCCGCTTCAGTGTGCGGCCCGGGATCACCTGCTTGTGGCAGATCCAAGGCCGAAGTTCCATCCCCTTCGAAAAATGGATGGATCTCGACATGCAGTACATCGACCATTGGTCCCTCTGGCTGGACTTCAAGATCCTCGCCAAAACGGTTCCCGCCGTCCTGAGAGGGACTGGAGCGGCTTGAAAGGCTGCGGAAGAATGCTTCGCTGCCGTCATTCTGAGTCCTTCGTTGTCATTCTGAGCGAGCGCAGCGAGCGAAGAACCCTCGTAGTTTGTCCTTTTCACTCACCCAGGCCAACTGCCGAGGTCCTTCGCTCCGCTCAGGATGACAGCCTCGGCGGTCTTTCCGCAGCGGCTTGAGGGATTGCTCAAGAACGCTCCAAGGTCTAAACCGATGAACGAACTTCAGTATTGTGCTGAGAACTCAGTCGCCCTAGGCTGCGGGACCACCAGCATCGAGGCGCCCGTCCCACAGAATCGGAGCCTCCCCGCGTTCCACGTGCACCAACTGCCGACGCAGCCTTAGAGAGGAAGTGACTCTATGGTTGGGACAATGTTTGGACGTTACCTCATACAAAGCGAAATAGGCCGTGGTGGCATGGGGGTGGTTTATCGCGCGCGCGATATCAGGCTGGACCGGCCAGTTGCCATCAAGGTGTTGGGTCAAGAGCTTCCGTTGAACCCCCTCGCCTGGGGCCGGGTTCTCAGGGAAGCGCGAAACGCATCCGCGTTGAACCATCCCTGTATCTGTACGATCTACGACGTTGGCGAGCAAAACGACCAGCCCTACATCGCGATGGAATACCTTGAGGGTTGCACCTTGGACATGATGCTCATGCCGGCGGGCCTGACTCCGGCGCTGGTGGCTTGCGTCACAGGGCGCATTGCCGGCGCGCTGGCCCACGCCCACGAGCGCGGAATCGTTCACCGCGACATCAAGAGCTCTAATATCATCATCACTTATCAGGGGACCCCGAAAATATTGGATTTTGGCCTCGCCAAACGCATCCGGCCAGGGGTGATGCGAGGAACCTCCACATCACACTCCTCCTCGATGGAGTTGGGCCGTCTGGCGGGGACACTTCACTACCTGGCACCAGAGGTCTTGCGAGGGAAGCGGGCGAGCGTATTGACGGATATTTGGTCGCTGGGTGTGCTCCTCTATGAGACGGCTACCGGGACGTTTCCCTTCCGTGGCAAAACCGTCTTTGAGCTGGCCACCGCAATTATGACCTCGGATCCCGCCCCCTCCCCTAAGGAAATCCCCGGTTGGGTGGCGCATGTAATCGGATCGTGCTTGGAGCGGAACCCCGCCCGGCGGTATCACTGCATGAATGATATCATGATGGACCTGCCCTTCGAGGGAATCTCCGCTCCTGTGAACTTGGCAAAGCGGCTCGCTCGGCTGCGTGCGAGCCCGGCTCGGCGTGCCGCATTAGCGGCAGGCGCCGAGTAAGAAAACTCCAGCCCGTCCTTAAACTCGCCAGGCTCCGCCACCGCGATTTACGTCGTGGCGATTTCGTAAGGATATTTGAAAACCATCCCCGGGGGTGCTTGTCCACTTTTCAATCTTTGCAACAGATCCTTTTTCCATCACCTTGTCATGGTGTGCCCTGCCCGTTCGCCGCAACGTTTTCGCCCGAGACCCTTGAAACGCCCATTTGCGGCGCTCCTTCTCAATACGAGAACCCCGGTCCAAGAGCTATCCAGTTCGTGCCGTCAAACTGGAAACTCTGGGCGCTGGTCATGCCCAATCCGCGATTGACCGCCATTCCTCCTTTGATGTTGCTCGACCAGTACCAAGCGTGACCTCCGGGGGCTAACTGATAGATTTCAACGGTAGCACGCTCGGCTGCATAATTCTTCGTAAATGAAAACGAGGTTACGTCGCCGTTGAGCGTAAACTCCTGCATTTCCCCCTGGCTCAGGTCCATATTCACTACGCCAGAAATGTCCGGGTTTATCCTGAATGCGCTGAGCATCTGGGGGGCATATAGTCGTGAGACATTCAACGGGGCAAGGGAACCCGCGGTGTAAGGCAACGGAGCAGAAGGAGAACCAATGTCCGGTCCCCAGACAAGGGAAAGCGACGTGATTGGTTCGTTGTCATGTTGGAATCTCATCAATCTGGTCCCGGTAGAGGTATCGAAGTCGACGAAGTTTGCGGTTGAAAGATTGCTATCCGGATACTCCAACGAATCGGCACCTCCCCCATTCGTAATATGGATGGCGTTGTTAGTAGGGTCTGCGCCCTCAGCCGCAGTGAAGCTCGAGAGGGCCGCTTGACCCGTTCCGGCCAATATGGTGTTCTTAAGAGCCCCCGCCTCAAGCATGATGCCGGTAGCGACGTTCTCGAAATATGGGTTTATGATTGTGTCGCTGCTCCCAGTTACATCGTAAGCTGTTCCAACATTTCCGCTTACATTCTCAACGTCAGGATTTATAAGGGTGATGCCCCAGCCTCCGACATGGAAACCTGCGACCATTTCAGGATTGGAGCACACCACCTCTCCGAGAATCCAAACGTCAGAGTCCGTGTTGTCGAAGTAAGCGCCGTAATTGCAGATCGCCGCCTGAACCCCCTCGAAAACATCGTAGTAATCCCGATTGACGTAGACGCCCTTGGAGAAGTTGTTGATTCTTACAAAGCGGACATTGTTGAAGCCCCCAGCATTACAGTAAATTCCATTCGAGTTTGTGTTAGTCAGTGCTGTGTTGTCGATGGTAAGCTTCTCGACCGTCGAGAAAAGGCCAGTGGTGATGGCGTTGCAGTTTGAGGAGTTGGTTGTGATGTAGGTTCCGATTCCAGCATTGACCCACGCCCCGGCACCCTGCAGGTGGCTGTCTCTATTCAACTCAAAGACCGGGCATACCGAAGACGTCAATTGCAATCCGGACCCCAGCAACACGGTCACACCGTCGGGAATGTTGATTGTGGCAGACATGGACTGGACGCCGCCCAGCCCCGTGGCATCCACGGTCCCCCCCCCCCCCCGCGCGCGGAGGGCCCCCAGGACCTTCCCCCCGAAATTGGCCCCCGGAAACCCCCCGGGGTTTCTAACCGCCCCCGCGCCCTCTTGTAGACCCGGT
>Ga0116116_1000115_pt1 | contig 95142 bp, 99 predicted proteins | sample June2015DPH_10_1_FD_89722 | JGI IMG/M metagenome (GOLD analysis project Ga0116116, IMG submission 89722) | Peatland microbial communities from SPRUCE experiment site at the Marcell Experimental Forest, Minnesota, USA - June2015DPH_10_150 | ecosystem: Environmental > Terrestrial > Soil > Wetlands... | reverse complement strand
CGTACACGCCCGCAGGATGCAGCGCTCCAAGAAAGCCGAGTAGACTCCCTCCCCCAGTCCGCCCCTCTCTTCCTTTCCCAATTCTCTTCCAGGAGCACACGAATGAATCGCACAAGAATGTCTACGTTAACGCTGCGCGAGGCGACCGCTATCTGCGGCCCCTTGAGCAAGACCAGCAAAATGCTCTGCCCCGGCTATTCACTCCCGGCGGAGGAATGCAGATTGGGGAGATTCTTGCGGCAGATCCCAGGAACGGTTTGCGCGCACTGCTATGCGTTGCGCGGCCGGTACCTGTTCCCAGTCGTGCGGCGAGCGATGGGAAGGCGCATGGCGAGCCTTTCCGACACGCGATGGGTCGCCGCCGTCACGTCCCTGATCCGCAGGTCCGGCGAAAAGTACTTCCGCTGGCATGATTCCGGCGACATCCAAGGCTTGGAACACCTGGCAAAGATAGTCGCCGTCTGCAAAAAGCTGCCAGGCGTGAAATTCTGGCTTCCCACGCGCGAATACCGCCTCGTTGAGGTCTACCGCAGAATGGGCGGGAAGATCCCGCGCAATCTATGCATCCGGTATTCCGCCCATTTGATAGACGGCCGCCCGCCGCTCGGCTACGGCATGCCAGTCATCTCCGTTTCAGCGGACAGAAGCAAGACGCCGCCAAGCGCGTATCGCTGCAGAGCCGCAGAGGCCGGTAACGCTTGCGGCCCATGCCGAGCCTGTTGGGACCGGAGAATAAGGATTATCGATTTCCCGCTGAAGTGGCCGTCGCGCGTTTACGCGAAGGCTCGGCAACGGAAGCGCTCACAGGCAAATAGGCAATAGTTCTTTTTCAGGAAAATGGTCAGAAGACCTCCAGCCGCCTGGCCAACGTGCCGGCGGCTTTTTCCTCAACCTTTTTCTAAATCGACATATTTACATCACATGACGCTCGAACACCTTATCGTCAAAGCCCTCAACGGTCTCTACCGCCCGTCTATTCGCAAGCCGCACGGACGGGATTTGGTGCTGGGAACCGCCCGCACCCAGAACCGCACGAGCCCGGTCATCTTCGACGAAGGCGCCCGTCCCATGCATCTTGCGGTCATGGGTCTTTCCGGCGTCGGCAAGACATATTTCCTGGAAAACCTCATACGGCAGGACATCGACCACGGTACGGGGTTCGTCCTCTTTGACGTGCACGGCGACCTTGCCGACAGCGTCGTCGCGTACCTGGCCGAGCGGGCCAAGACTCGCCCCGAGCTCCTCGACCGCGTCGTGCTCGTCGAGCCGTTCGATGCCGATCACAGCGTCGGATTCAATCCGCTCGAGCTTTCTCCCGGAACATCCGCCTTCCTACAGACCCAGGAGCTTGCGCATATCCTCCGGTCTCGCTGGGAAAACCGGAGCTTCGGACCGCGCACCGAGGAACTCCTCCGAAGCTCCCTCTACACGCTCTCCATTCACAACCTCACTGTCCTTGAACTTCCCCGCCTTCTGACCAACGCATCGTTCCGAAAGCGGCTGCTCGGGATGCTGGCGGAGCCGGCCATCGCTGATTACTGGCAGGGCCGATACGAAGTTCTTAGCGAGCCGATGAAGGCCGTCGTCCGCGAGCCGCTTCTGACGCGCGTTTCCGCTTTCATCGCCGATCCGCAGATACGCGACATTGTAGGCCAGCGGAAAAGCACGTTCTCCTTTCGGGATGCCATGGCGGACGGAAGCTGGGTCATCGTCAACATTTCCAAGGGAAGGCTGGGGGAGAACTCCCAGGTACTCGGCAGCCTGCTTTTCACAAAGCTGGAATTCGACGTCATGGCGCGTGCTCGCGTGCCGCAAGCCGAGCGGAAGCTGTTTTCCGTCTACGCCGATGAACTGCAAAACCTCGCCGGGAGGAACCTGGCGACCCTGGTCGCGGAGGCGCGAAAATATGGAGTCTCCATCGTTACCGGCAACCAGTTCTGGCGACAGCTCTCGCCCGAGGTGCGTGCAGCGATGCTCGGCGTCGGGTCGCGGGTCCTCTTCCGGCTCCATTACCACGACGCCGGAGAACTCGCGGGCGAACTCGACCCTGTCGAAAAACAGTGGTACCTCGAGCTTCTCACGCGGCTCCCGAGGGGAGAGGCCGTGTTCCGCTCCGGCGCGGAACGCCCGGTTCCGTTCACGGTGCCCCGCCACCACGCGCCAAAGGCCACTGCCACCGAGATCGAGAACGTGCGCCAGCACTCCCGGTCGCATTTCGCGAGCCCCCGCAAAGTCGTCGAAGACGATATTGAGCGGCGCTACCAACAACAGCCGCGAGAGGACCTATCAATAATCCTCGAGCGCGACGACCAGCCACTCCATCTATGACAACCTTATCCAAAAACTACGACCCGCTTGTGCTGCAGCCCAAGGACCGCCAGTTGATCGAGTACCTCGCCACCGATTTCGTCCTGCTCACCAGCACCCAGATCCGCGAGCTCTTCCCGGGCCGCGCCGTGCGCCGCACGAACTTCCGCCTGAGAAAGCTCGTGCGCGCCGGATACCTTTCCCGTCGCTTTCCGACTGGAATTCTCCTGTCCCACACTTCTCTCTACTACCTCGGCCCCAGGGCAGCCGAAGCGCTCGGACTTGATCCGGCAGATCCCGCGCTCCGCTTGCGCCGCAAGCAGGCGCTCCAGCTCCGCGACGGCGTCCTCCCGCATTTTCTTCTCGTCAACACCGTTCACATCAAGTTCCTCACTGCCGCTCGCCAGTACCCAGACTACGAACTCTCCAATTGGATTCCGCAATACGCTCCGATATGGAACACTCTCAATCAATATGGCTTCCCGCTGCGTCCGGACGGCTACGCGGAATGCCGCCAAGCTGCACAGGTGAGCCACTTCTTCATCGAAGTTGACTGCGGGACTGAGCGAGGAAGCCTCATTCAACAGAAGCTCGCTGCCTACGCCGACTATGCCCGCTCTCAACGCTTCCAAGCCCAATTCTCGGCGCCTGACTTCCGAGTGCTTTTCATCCTTCCTTCTCGACGCCGAGCTCGACAAATTCTCCCGCTCATGCGCCGCATGCCATCCGATCTCTTTGCCGTGAGTACCGTAGACGACTTCCTCAAGCAAGGACTCCTCGAAAGCCACTGGGGGATCGCAGATTCCGACGTTCCCCAGGCACTCATCATTTCCCTATGAAAAGATGCTCGACCTGCAAAACCTTCTCGCCCGAGGAAAACCTCTTCTGCCATGCTTGCGGACGGACTTTCGGACGCAAACTATGCGCCAACCGCCATCTCAACCCAGCATCCGCCGAATACTGCGCGACCTGCGGCTCCCGTCTTCCTCCCCTGCCCCAGCCCCCATCGCCGCCCCCTCCCTCCCTATTCCTCTTCACCATCATCATATTCATCACCATAGCCGCACCCATCGCAGTCCTCAGCATTGCCTCCTCCCAACCAGTTCCCATCGCCACCCTTGTTCTCGTCTCGCTTCTCGTCTTCATCTACTTTCTTTCTCGCACTCCTTCCAAACCAAAAAAGCCAGCCCCACCGCATAGGTAGTTATTCGCAGATATTCGGCACCCCCGCACGGGCCGTTTCGCGGCTCACTTATGCGACTTTTCCCAACGCCAGGGTCACCCACCCAGGATCTACCCTGTGGAACACCACTCAACAATCCCTGCGACAGAATACCTGCCTCTTAAACACCGGTGGTCCCGGCCTGGATCACCCGCTGGATACCCCATAAATATGACCCCCTACCAAAACCTCGAGCCCGAGAAGCGCAGTGAGGGGCTTTTGGCGCTTGACCAATATTTCGAGGCGGTTCTTGCCATCTTCCTGCGCCTCGAACAACGCTCCTCCATTGACGACCCGCCCGAACCTCCCTACGCTGGGGACAAAGGTCGATTTATCCTTGAAAACTCAACGTAGGCTATGGAGAAGAAGCAATACAAAACAGCTCTCTTCTTCGCCTACACACGTGTCTCGACCCAAAAACAAGGCGTGGAGGGAGCATCTCTCGAAGCGCAACAGCGCGCTATACGCGACTACGCGCAGCGCAATGGCCTTGCAGTCACCCAGTGGTTCGAGGAGCGCCAGACGGCCGCCAAACGCGGCAGGCCGGTATTCCTGCAGATGCTCTCATTGCTGCGGAAGGGCAAGGCCAACGGTGTCGTCATACACAAGATAGACCGGAGCGCGAGGAACCTACGGGACTGGGCGGACCTGGGAGAACTGGTGGACCTAGGAGTTGACGTCCGCTTCGCTACCGAGAACTACGACTTGAGAAGCCGCGGTGGGCGCCTCTCGGCCGACATCCAGGCGGTAGTCGCCGCGGATTTCATACGCAACCTGCGCGAGGAGACCAAGAAGGGCCTATACGAGCGGGTGCGCCAAGGACGCTACCCGTGGACGGCTCCGCTCGGATACCTCAACAAGGGCAAGGGGATCAAAGAAACCGATCCTGTACGCTCACCCTTGATCGTGCAGGCATTCGAGCTCTACGCGACCGGCTGCTGGAATCTGGAACGATTGGTGGAAGAGATGTGCCGCCGCGGCCTGCGGAACCGCAGGGGAACGCGAGTCTCCATAAGTGGGTTCTCGGTCATTCTGAACAATCCTTTCTACACCGGCCTGATGCGGGTTCCCAGGACGAAGGAACTTTTCGCCGGGGCCCACGAACCTATCATCTCCAAGACCCTCTTTGACCGCGTCGGAAGACTCCTGAAAGACAAAGGCGCTCTGATAGACCACTTCAGCCGGCGTTACTTCGTCTTCAGCCGTCTGGTGCGCTGTCGCGCCTGCGGATACAACCTGACTGGCGAAAGGCAAAAAGGCCACGCATATTACCGCTGCCACACGAAGAGCTGCCCCGAGCGGAAGACATTCAGAGAGGAATTGATCGAAAAGGCGTTATTGGAGAAGCTTGGGACGCTCCGATTTGCTCCCGAAGAGCAGGCGCGTTTCCGCGAACGATTCGAGGCCTTCTGCAAAGATGCGAGCGCGGTCTCGGAATCCCGGCGCAAGAAGATCGAATTGCGCCTGGGGGAAATCCGGACGGAACTGAAGCGCCTGATCGACGGTTACACCGAAGGCGTGATTACGAAGGAGATTGCCATCGAGAAACAAAATTCCCTCACCGCAGAGGAGAGGGAACTTCGGGATGAACTGGACCGGCCGCAGGTGACCCAGCATGACAAGATCACCCAGCGAATGGCGCGTTACTTCGAACTCGCAAACTCCGCTACAGAGGCCTACAAACAGGCCCTGCCGGACGAAAAGCGCCATTTGGTTCGAATTCTCACTTCGAACCTCGAGGTCGAGCACGAAAACGTTTTCGTACAGCTACGTTTTCCCTTTGATTTGAACCCGAATGAGGTGAAAGCTACAGAATGTAGCCACTCGTTGGACTATGGTCGAACACTGGAATTCTTCGAAAAGCTATATGAACACTGTGTAGGCGAACCGGCGATCCCGCTTCGCGGCGCCGGTGGGCTAGTGCAATAAGTACGGTAGAAGATTGCACGGCCAACCTCAAAAAGCCCCTGTCTCAGCGGGCTTTTTGAGTTTCTTGGGTATTCCAGGCCTGGAACACCCAGTGCGCTGGTGTACTCGACGTTAGAACCTTTTTCGCGGAAAATCCCGAATTCGAGATACCCGTTCTGCCGAAACCTGCGTTGCCAGCAGCCGCATAGCCGCTCAAGCAAACTTGGTGGTCTGTCGTCTGTAGACTGCGACAGCCAACCTCAGAAGGCCCCTATTTCCGGGGCTTTTTGAGTCTCAGGGTGTTCCACCTGGATCACCCTTCTGGCCACAGTGGATGAAGTCAGAACTTTTTTTGAGGAGAATCCTGGCTTCGTAATGCCAGAATTGCCGATGCCCGCATGTCCGCCATAGGGATCTGCGAGACGATGATGAAGGAGAGGACTTTCCAAGTCCAGCAACCAACAAGCTCGCAGCGATGCGGGTCTGTTTGGGGTGAGAAACTCCACACCCTCTACCGCATGGTAGTTGCACCGTGCGGTCTTGGCACACTCCATTGAGACTGTGGGTTTATACCTGCGTCCAACGAACTCCGCAGGGCAGTCAGCGCGACGTAGCTGCATACCGCGAACGGGTGAGAACCGCGCGGCCGGCCGCTACAGCTACCACTTTCACCTAAGTTCGCCGCAGCAGTGCAGCTCAAAAATAGAATCTCAAACTGAATTGAATCTCCCGCGGAGGGAGCGTGGCCGTAATAAAGCCAAACGCAGGCTGTTGAACGTCGACGTTGCCGGTGTTCTGAAATTGAGCATGGTTGAAAGTATTGTAAAATTCTGCTCGGAATTGAAGCCGGTACCGTTCTGTTACAAAGAAATTCTTCAGCACGGAAATGTCCCAATTCGCCATGCCCGGACCAGGAACTGGATTGCGCGGACAGTTGCCGAAGGTCCCATTTGCAGGCACTGCGAAGGCACTAGGACTGATATACGCACCGCCGTTCTTCCGAATATCCAGTAGTTGAATAGGTCCGACGCAGTTGGGACGAAGTAAACCAGCACCTGTGCCTGCGGGATCACCCACGGGTGGTGAGTTGATAGTGATATTAATGGGAAAACCAGACTGATATTGTGTGAGGCCGGCAACTTCCCATCCGCCAAGGATCTGGTTAAGGGCGGGGCTCACATTTGAGAGGAACTTCTTGCCGCGCCCGAACGGCAATGCGTAGTTGTAGCCAATGACTAAGCGGTTCGGAGCATCAGCATCAGAGTTCGCTCTTTCTGCTTTCAAATCCCAAGTGTACTGTTCGAAACCACCGATGTTGAAGGAGGTGTCGTCAATGGCGTGTGACCATGTGTAGGACGCCATCAGGTTAAGGCCCGATGAATACCTCTTCTCCATTTGGATCGTGAGAGCATTGTAGTTTGAATTGGCGACGTTGTCGGTGTATTGCAGTTGCGTACTGAGCCGTGGATACAAATTAGTGCCTCCGAGATGATCCTGGTTGATATAGCGGCGACGCTGTAGCCTGTGCCCTTGCATACCCACGTAGCCTACTTCGAACAGCAAGCCGGAGCTAATCTCACGCTGAAGGGAGAGTGAGTAACGTTCGAGGTAGGGGTCTCGGTTATGTGGATTGATCGTGCGGCCCGCCGCAGCGGGCCCCATACCTGGCATTGGTATTGTTTGGGGATTTAAAGGAATGGCAGCCCCAGTGATAAAGCCGAAATTCACACCATTGCCGGGCAATTGCACGAATGGGTGATCAACAAACGGAGGTGACTGCATCAAAAAAAGTGTGTCATTCAGCATCGCATTGTCGTAGAAGATCCCGAAGCCGCCTCTGAGGACAGTCTTGTTCAGCGGCTGCCAGGCAAACCCGATCCGCGGTGCGAAGTCCTTGTAGTAAGGATCGAGCAACGTACTCCCTGTAGGCTTACTGAGAACGTTGGGGATCACCCCGCAATCGACCCCGAGGGTACAAGGAAAGAACTGCGAAGGAGCAGATAAAAAGACTGATGTGCTATTGGCTATCAGGAACCTGCCCTCACCCACGTCATTCACGTCCAAAATCGATTGCCTGTCTCCGGATATCGAAGGAGGGGAGTTGTATTCGTACCGTAGGCCCAGGTTCAGTGTGAGTTTCGGAGAGATCTTCCAGTCGTCCTGGAAATAGCCTTGCCAAAAGTTGCTTATCCCCAAAGTGGCCGCGGTGTACTTCGGATCGACCTGGCCGACTTCAACGTATGCTGGAAGACCCAGATCAAAATCAGAAATTGAGAACATGCTGGTGAATGGTGCCGGGATATCCAAAAACCCGAAGTAGCCGTTCTGGAAGTCAGCCTGTCCGACGCCGAACTGAACGTGCCGAAGATCAAGACCCGCTTTGAACGTATGATTGTGCTTGATAAACGTGATTGAGTCGATGAACTCGAAAGTGTTATTGGCCTGGGTCAAGTAGCTGCCCACTAACGGACTGCCGAAGGCAGAAACAAACCCTATTCCCCCCTGCGGGATGAATCCCTGAAGCTGCACGCCAGGCGGAGACGACCCAGGAGTATACGTCGCCCCAGCAAAGCCAAAAACATCACTAAGCCACTGTGGACTGCTGCTCGCAATGTCGGATTCGCGAGAATTTGAAAGCCGCATGAAAGCAAAGCGAAACTCATTCAGGAGCTTGTCCGATTGAGCGCGATTCCATGCCAATACTAGCGATTGCTGTCGACTCGGAAGCTGTTCACCGTTCCCCGGAATCACGCCGGGTGAGAAAGAGTGGGAATCTTCGAACGAGTAACGTGCGAAGAAGCGGTCCTTGCTTCCGTGATATTCGTCTACTCGAATTGTGAATTGATCGTCGCGGTTGCGATTCGTCGTCGGGCCGATGTAATTGAACGGCTGGCTCGCGGTCATGGAGGTGTTGGGAGCGGGAATGAATTGTCTGAACGTCTTGGCAAAATTATTGATCAGGTTCGCAGGGACAATGTTGCCAGGGAAAGAATGGCAGTTGGCAAAACCGTCGTTAATTGTGCATGCCGGATCTACGGCATTGTTAATCACTTGACATGGGAATTGCCCCGGACCACCGCAAGTGCCACTTCCGGGCAATAGATCAGAGAAGTTGGCGTTTCCATTGGGAGTGAGCCCAAGCCACTGCGGCTCCGGCACGAGCATATAGTTCGTGGCACCTCTGCGGACCCGAAGGCCCTCATAATTCCCAAACCAGAATAGCTTGTCCTTCACGATATACGATCCCGCACTGGCGCCGAATTGATTTTGCTTTAGGGGGCTTTTATTCAGCCCGGCGGCGTTCGTGAAGAAGTCAGTGGCATCGAACAGGTCGTTTCGCAAATATTCATACACTGTCCCGTGAAACGCGTTGCTCCCGCTCCGGCTGATGATGTTTATGATGCTGCCGCCGTGCCCGAATTCTGCGTTAAATGAGCTCTCTTGAACTTTAAACTCCTGGATAGCATCGAGCGAAAGATTCACTGCGGGAAGGTTCACGTTGTTATTCGTCTCATCGCCGCCATCTAAACGGTAAAGGTTGGAGCTGCCCCGGTCACCAGCGATCGAGATTCCACTCGAAACTCGTGAGCCCATCCCCGCGGTCGGCTCATCCGTTGAAGCCGGACTCAGGGTGATCAGGCTGCTGAAGTTCCTTCCGTTCAGAGGAATACTCGAGATCAGTTCATTGGGAATCACCGCCCCGACCGCGGAGTTTTCCGTCTGAAGCATCTCGGGCCGTCCTTGAACAGTGACGCTTTCCGTAAGGGGCCCAATTTCCATCGTGATGTCGACCCGGGCGACTTGGTCCACGGCAAGGGGGGTGCCGGTCACAGTCACAGTACGGAACCCTTGTAATTTCACCTCCACCGTATACGAGCCTGATGGGAGCGATGGCACGCGGTAGTCTCCGCGCTCGTCGGTCACGGTTTCCCGAACTAGCCCAGTGGCATCGTTTCTCACCGTCACGGTGGCGCTTGGCAACACGGCACCGCTCTTGTCTTTGACCGTGCCAACCATTGTCCCGTACGGGGTTTGGGCTTCCACTCCAACAACCGCCAGCAAAATCCCACAGAGAATCACAAAAGCCATTGACGGCAGCCCGATACGCTTCATCATTTCAATCCTCCTTGCGAGAGCATCAGCTCTCGCAGTGCTAAATTTGCCCTGACGACTCTTTCGTCGAACTGCTTGAGTCTCGAATTACCAGTTTTGTTGGCAGAATTTTGTGGCAAGGGGGACCGTGGAGCTCGCCTGCGATCCTCCCCACCAGCAATTCAGCGGCCTTCGCCCCCAGCTCATATGCAGGCTGGGAAACCGCTGTAATCCTGGGCTGGAACAGATCAAACCAATCCATATCGTCGAAGGTCACGAGCGCTACGTCCCTCGGACAACTCACGCCAGTTTCCTTTAAGGCACGAAGAAACCCTAAGGACATCAAGGCATTGCAGATAAAAACTCCAGTGGGTGGTTCGGCCAGTTTGAGCAGTTCCTTGGTTTCCTGGTATCCAGATTGCACGTCGAATTTCCCAATTCGAATCAATGGATCTGTGATGGGCAGTTGATGCTCGCGCAACGCACGCTTATATCCTTCCAGTCGCAGCCGGGCGTTGGTGAGTTCTAGCGGACCTGTTATGATCCCGATGCGCCGATGGCCTGCGTCCACCAAATGACACACTGCCTGATAACTGCCGCCGGCGTTGTCGGCCATGACGACATCCCCGCGCAATCCCCTGTGAAAGCGATCCACGTAAACGATCGGTGTGGCATCGTCCTTGTGTTTATCGCGCCGGAGGTACTCAGGAGGAGAAGAACTGGGTGAAACGATAAGGAGCATCCCATCAACCCGCTTGGAATGAAATGTGTTGTAGTACAGCTCCTCCTTAGCGAGGTCACCATCAGAGTTGCCCAGGATGAGGGTGTAGCCGTTATGGCGAAGTTCATCTTCTGCCCCTCGAACGACCATAGGAAAGAACGGGTTAGCAATGTCCGGGATGATGATTCCCACGGTTTTGCTTTTCTTCGTTTTCAAGGTGCGCGCGACTGCATTGGGGTGGTAGTTCAGTTCACGCATGGCCTTGAGGACACGTTCTCGCAGCGTCGAACTGACATAAGCAGATTTGTTGGTCACGTGTGACACGGTGGCGGTTGAAACGCCGGCACGGGCCGCGACTTCTTTTAGGCTGCTCATTTAATCGTTTAAATATACCTACGGCCACGCTGTGTCAAGACAATTCTTTGCGTACTAAGTCATTTACCATCATAGTGTAAGCAAGATAGGCGGGGGTCGCAGCGTTGAGCTCATGGCGACTTGACTTGGTATATAGAAAAACGTTTAATTGTGGCTGGCATAGGCCTCACGAACGCTGTCCTTTAGAGGTGCTTGACGGCAACCGCTCGTGTTCGGGTCCGCTCGAAGGAACTCACCCAAGCGTGCGGTTCAAGGGAAGGTTTCGCGAGAATTGTGAAAGTGAGGTTCGCATGTCGGCTGACATACTGGTCGTGGGCAGCATAAATATGGATGCCTCGGTTTATGTGCCGCATATCCCTTCGGTTGGTGAGACAGTGCTTGGCCGGAAGCTAGCTTTAACTCCCGGTGGGAAGGGGGCCAACCAAGCAGTTGCTGCGGCCAAGCTCGGCGGTCACGCGGCCATTGTCGGTAAGGTGGGAAAAGACTGGCTGGGTGAACAACTGAGGGAAAGCCTTGCGAGTGCAGGTGTGGATGTAGCGGGGGTCGACTTCGAGCAATCTGGTACACCCAGCGGGATGGCATTTATCTTTATTGATCCGTCGGGCAACAACGCAATCGCGGTAGCCCCTGGAGCTAACCGATGTCTCTTCCCCGAGGATATTGAAAAGTCAGACAGTCTGTTTAGAAGCAGCGGATTGTTGCTGATCCAATTGGAAATTCCAATGGATACTGTCCGGTACGCTCTGAGCAAGGCTAAACGTCGTGGGATGACGACAATTCTCGATCCCGCACCTGCAGTGCCTTTGCCACCTGAGGTTCTAGAGTGTGTGGACATTCTGACACCTAATGAAAGCGAGGCCCAGATCTTGCTGCAGAAAGCGCCGTGCGCAATGAGCGTCCCTGAAGCAGAGCGCATAGCAATTGCTTTGCATGAAGGTGGTGCACGCAGAGTCATTCTGAAGCTGGGAGATAGAGGGGCATGGGTCCAAGGTCCCAACAATGTTGGACGCCATTTTCCGGCCTACGAGGTTCAGGCCGTGGATACTACCGCTGCTGGGGACGTATTTAATGGTGCCTTGGCTGTAGCACTCAGCCGGGCTGAACCGGCAGATACTGTCATCTCGTTTGCGAATGCCGCGGCAGCTCTTTCAACCACGCGAATTGGCGCGCAAGTATCTGCGCCTGATCGAAAAGAAGTTGAACAATTCATGGCGCAGGAGGTTCGGCTTCGGCACCAGAAGTAGTTTTTCCTGGGTCTTATTGCGGAAATCAAGAACGGGATGGAGGCACCGCATGAAGATAAAATGTGCAGTTGCAATTTTGTTGTTTCTCGGAATATCCGGAGTCGCCCTGGCAAAACCGCGCGACATTATTCTTACAACTGACTGCGGGACTGAGATTGATGACCAATGGGCAATAGTGTACTTGTTTCTGAATCCCGATCTTCACGTAAAAGGAATCGTAAGTACGCATGCGCCAAACATTCCGAATTCGGAATTCTCGGCTGATTGCGTGCGGGACGTGCTTCATCGGCTGCAAATTGCATCGCAACCCCCAGTGTTTCCTGGGTCCGACGTCCCACTGCATGCGCGTACTCCTCTTCGCAATGCGGGAGTCGACTTCATTGTTAGCACTTCGCGGAAGTACTCCGAGAAGGACCGACTACTCATCCTGACAATTGGCGCCACGACGGACGTTGGGTCGGCATTTTTGGAAGACCCCACGTTGCCAAAACGTGTAGAGATCCTGACCATGGGTTTCAACTCTTGGCCCCAAGGGACCGATCCCTGGAACATCAAAAACGACCCCCTAGCTTATAAGGTGATCTTGGAGTCAGATGCCCCGATAACAATTGGTTCTGCAAATGTATGCCGCGCTCACCTTAAGTTGAGCGCAAAGATGGTCCAGGAGATGTTTGGTCAGCGCGGAGTAATTGGGGAGTGGATGGTTGAACTCTTCCAAAACTGGATCACGAAGAACCCAGATCTAGTTGCCCGAGAAGCGGGTCCCCAGCAATGGGTAATCTGGGACGTGGTCGTCGTGGCTGACATGCTAGGATATGCGCGTTTCAAGACGTATCCCCGACCGGACATAAGCACCAAGGATCTGACCTTCTCCTTCGCGAACACGGACAAGACCGTGAACTGGATCACAGAAATCGACAAGAAGTCAATGTGGGCGGACTTTCTTAAGAAGATTGACCACCACAATGAGGTGCTTTCGAGATCTCATCTGTAGCGGTTTAACGAAGAGGAAGGCCAGTGTGGTGGACGTTAGACGATATTTTCGAGAAAAACCCAGAATTCGAGATACCCGTTCTGCCGAAGCCCACGCCCCAGCAGCCGCATAAGCGCGCCTGTAACTTGATGGTCCGTCGTTCGTAGAAGACGACAGACAACCTCAGAAGGCCCCTATTCCAGCGGGCCTTTTGGGTTTCTTGGATGTACCAGGCCTGGAATACCTGGTATACCGACAGCAAATCTGATTCCTTTGAATAAAAAGGAATTCCCTCACTGAGCGGGCGCTTTTGTCGCTCCACATAAACACATAAACAATCATGAGCTTACAGCCCAGTAGATTGTTGTTCCGGCTCGCTCAGAACATTTCCTTTCTATATTGTTATTTGCACTGGATCGCGCCGATTCCGCGGCATATTTATGCCATTTCGCCAAAAGCGGATATAGCCGGAAGAACGCGAATGATCCTGTGACAATTCCCCCTCAAAAGGGATTGACAAATAACTATAGAAGTGTCGGTACGGACGTCACTTAAGCGTACGGTTGTATGCGATGTTGTGGGGGTCGAACCTCACCGTCGCATCTGACGGTTCGCTGCAATGACGAATAACCCGTGAGTGCTGACCGAAGGACTCTTAAAGATCGGTCCGCTCCGCGCAGCGTCAAGCGCGGTGAAATTCAGGGCAACGAAAAGCATAAAACGGCGGCTTCAAGGAGCTCGCCGTTTTATGTTCACAAATGCAGATTCGAGGGCTCTTGTGCCTGTTTCGCCGCTTCCGACCCGGATGGTGGAAGAGGCCGACTCGGAGCGCCAGGCGACCATCAGCGAACTGCTTCCGTATTTCCTGGTCCACCTCACCCATGAGCTGCGCCGGTCACCAGCGACCGTGGAGAAGTACAACGACTGCATGGGTTGGGTCCTGCGGATCATAGGCGACATCGCCCCGGGCGAGATCCGCAGCGAACACGTGCTCCTGATCAAGGCGCGTTGCGCAGAGCGCAAAGCCGGCCCGTCGCGTATTGCCAGCATCGTTGCCGCCCTGAAGTCCTTTTTGCGGTTCTCGAGGCTCACGCTGGGGTTGCAGACGATCGACCCTTCGCGGATCCGCGCGCCCAGGATCCCGAAGCGCGAGGTGCTGTATCTTACCGCGGCCGAAGTCCGTCAGTTCCTGGAGGCTATCCCCCTACGGAAAGGGACTCGCTCGTACGATATGAAGTGGTTGAGCTTCCGGGCATTGGCCGAAGTGCTTCTCGGGACCGGCATGCGTATCTCCGAGGCGTTATCGCTGATGCGTTCCTCGGTGAACTTCGAAACAGGGGAGGCTAGCATCATCGGCAAGGGCAACAAAGAGCGGGTGGTCTTCTTCAGCCCCCGCGCGATGAACTGGATCAAGGAGTATTTGAACCGTCGCACTGATGATAAGGAAGCGCTATTTCTCGACGCCTGGTCTCATCAGTTGGCCCGGAGCACGGCCATGGCTTGGTTCCGCCGACTCCGGAAGGCATCCGGCCTTAGCAAGAAGGTCTCGCCGCACATTCTTCGCCATACTGTCGCGACCACGCTGCTTTTCAACGGATGCCCCATCGGGCATATCAAGGACATCCTGGGCCATGAGTACCTGATGACGACCTGCAAGTATTACCTGGGTACGGACAAACGCGCGGCCAAAACAGCGCATGGGAGGTATTTGGATTACGAGCCGCCTCGGCGGCCGTCCGCCTCGTAATTAGGCGTGTCCATGCCTTGTAGAGAACCAAGTAGTAACCCCGCGCGTGCAATGTTCAGGAGATAAGAAAGAGAGGTTTCAAACTGGCCCTTCCATTTTATGCATTAGTGCAGAAATCGCCAGTATGCACATTGTATGCGACATGGCGCGATGGAAGATTGATGCAAGCCTGCCGAGTGCCGCGCTCGCGGAGACTGACGTCATTTTCCCAAGCCGCGACAGATCAGTAGGAGAACGGCTACGGCCAATATCCATAAGAAACTATCGCCTACACGGAAATACAGTGAACGGCCGCTTGGCACGAACATTCCAAACGCGGCGGCTTGCCGACTAAATGCCGGGAGTCTCGAGCCAGGTAATGTTTCACCACTCGCTGCAACTGCAATACTGTTTCCAGAGTTCGAGACGCGGATAACCGGAATCCGGTACTCAATGGCTTGGTAAACAGCTTCCGCCATCACGAAGTCAGGGATACGACTAGGTCCGAACCATGCATCGTTCGATGGACTAACGAGCACATTGCCGGTGTGTTCGATGAACCTCCGTACGTACCGTGGAAACAACATCTCATAGCACACAGCCGGAAACACGTTGAAATAGCTTCTTACCGGGAACACGGTAATCTGATTCCCAGGTTCATAACGCGAGGCATGCGGCAAATAACTGCGCAGAAAAGCAAATCGTCTTTCGGCCGGAATGTATTCGGCGAATGGAAGAAGCATCTGCTTGTCGTATGCAGCAACGTGCCCATTTGGGGTTAGGAAGAGTTCGGTATTGTAATCACCTCCATTAGGGGAAGGCCGCACGCAATTCACCAGAAACGGCACTCGGAACTGTGTAGCGATGGCTCTCAATTCCAAACGAGTTCCGTAGTCATCATTGCAACTGATTCGGGTCGGCGTCTCAGGCCAGATGACCAAATCGACAGAGGGATCGCGGGAAAGAAGATTGTCCGACATTTCCAACAAGGCATGGAATGGGCTCAAGGAATCCCCCGAGTGTGGATCAGAGTCCCCATGCAACGGGGTATTGGGTTGGATGACGCCTATTCTGATCCTGCGGTCGAAGGCGGCATGCGCTTCTTCATTGTGAGAACGAGTGAGGCAAAGATAGCCGTATGCAGGGATGAGAACTGTGATCGCTAAGATTGACGCCAGAGCGAGCTTCAGACTTCGACCGTTTCGGTGGCACAAGATTAATTCGACGAAGAGCCAGTTATAGAAATAAAGGATGAACAGCAGGAGCGGCTGTCCGCCTACGCTCAGTATTTGGACGAGCACAGGAAAACAGTAGAGCGCGTGAGATGAGTCGACTGGAAACAATGAAGGGAAGACACTTATCAGCAAAGCTAAACATGCGGCGGTCTTCACTGCGCCCACCTTGCCGTTCATCCATTGTCCGGCACCATAGAACAGCCCAAATACTCCGTAGGGCAGCGACGAATAAGCACACAGTACTAACAGAACACATATTGCCTGGGCTCTCGACAAATGAAGATACGCCGATAGCGCCACTACGATGCCATTCGTAGAACCAAGCCAGCCACCCAAGGCACACAGATAACAAAATGCACACGCTTCAAGAGGCGACGCCCCATGAATTGCCAGCCCCAGGGGCACGAGGCTAACGAGCACGAGTTGAGGAAGCGGGCCGCCCGGAAGAGAGAGTAGTGAGAGAATGAGAGAGAGAACAGTTAGGCACGCTCGCCTGCCTGTCGTCATGCGCCAGGTTCGGGTCCAAGCCTGCCTTGGTTGCCCCAGAGACTCCTGCCAGCACCTTCCTCCAATCCCTAGGGACGGTCTGTTACCATCAGCTGCCTGGCCGTGAGCTGAAGCGGATACGGCTTTTTCACCGGGTTGGAAAACCACACCTTTACCCACTCCTTAGGCCGGAGTGAACCGAAATCCAGAGGGCGAGTGGTCTCACCCTCCATCCTGACAATCGCCGTCTGCTTGGTCACCCTAACAATATGCCTTCGCACCATCTTACCCGCGTGTGACTCGACGGCGACCTGACCGATTGCATCACCTGGTCCAGAAGCCGGTTCGACCGCGGTAATGAAACCAACAAAGTCGGGCTCTGAGTCGAGACGCTCAGTATTCGGGGGCGACGAACAACACTGCATGACTATTCCTGCCAAGAGACCGGTCACCGCGAAGAAGCGAATGAGAGATGCACTCCCCACGTGGAACGTGACGCCTCCTCTACTAGATTTCCTCATGGACATGAAGAGTTCAAACCCGATCCGCCAAAGTAGAAGTATTCTTCCCAATCCCCGCTCGAGGATTGCAGGCTAAGGTCGTAGCACATGTTGTTCGTTACGCTGCGGTTCAGCTTCGTGGCTCGTTGATAGAAATTGGATGTATCAACGTACCGCACCGCTCGTTGATACGCCGTCCAGCCAAAGCCCTCGTAAGGCCAGTGCCCGCTTCCCATGTCGGTCCGTGTGTGGCGGTCGTCTGTCTCGTCATTCACGATTTCACCGCCGAAATCGACGTAGCTAGCCTGGTCACGCAACCCGGTGTCCTTAAACAGTTCTCTTGGGTAATATCCAACCCAGGTATCTCCGTACCGCAGCCACCAAGCGCCGTTGATTCCGTCTTTGTACCAGAGCAATTTGAACTCCCATTGCTGCCCACCCAAGGAGCTGTAGCTGGTGAATCCTCCACCTAGATAAACGCTCCCGTTGACTTGTACGAACCCGCTGCAGCTGGTGTTGTAACATCCGCCGCTGCCGTAATTATCTGGGGTGAAGTAAATAAACAGGTGGGCGCGCCAGTCTCCGTACAAGTCGTGATAGACCTGCCATCCACCTTCGACCGTTTGCAGGGCTGACCCCGACCCCTGCGTCACCCACATTTGCGACAGGCTGAATTCATCCTCTTTCTCAACGTAGGGACTCCACAGATTGAAGATGCATTCTGCACCCCAATTGTCCACGGATCGCGCGGCGTGCGCGTACTCATGGGGACTGGAACTGGAGCCACCGCCGATAGGCTTACGGATGTCAATGTATTTCTTCTGAAAAAACTCATCCAGTGTTCTGAACCGCCTCAACGTCTCCATGGTCAAGCGCGCCATGGGCACGGAGTGTTCCGGACACGTCTGGCCCGTAAGTGTGAAGAGCTGATTCGGTACTTGCAGCTTTTGCGTGGTGCTCAGAGTCTTTTCTTGCGACGCAGGCGGAGGATTCGTGGGAGCAAACTGAAGCTTATGCTCTTTCATCTCCGGTCGCGTCAACGCTGGTTGTGAATAGACATCGACGCAGTCAATAATCTCACCCGACGGTCCGGGGAAGCTCTTGACCACTTTCTTCGATGCCTGCAGACCGGCGGCGTACTGTTCCATGCGCGCCCGTTCAGCGGCGTCCTTGACGCGGTCTACATTTTCGGGCGTGTTGGGAGCTGCGTTTCCGGTCTCCACCGGCCGTGTTACTTGCCTACGAGCTGAAAACGCAAGAAACATTGCTGTCAGGGCGACAACCAATGAAAGCACTGCGAAGATCGTAGCGAGTTTGGTCATTCTGTTACTCCTTTCTGTTTAGCACTTCTCTTCTACCTCCCCACGGTTTCAATCGGAGTGTCCTTATCTTGCCTTCCATGGCGGTTGCTACCGATAATTTCGTGAACCGGCAGAAGCACCTTTTTCTGTCTGGGGCTACTGCTCAATGCCCTTCCCAGAATTGTATGAGGTCAAGAAAACACAGTGCGCTCTCGGGCGTCTGTCACGCACGTCCAGTACAATAAGTTGTGCGATTTGCGCCAATGCTACGGGCCACATCTGCTGCTGAAGAGACTCTCCGTATCGAGACACACCACTCGGAGCCTGCAAGAGGATCGGAAGCAGGCCCACGGCAAAAACCGACAAGAACCGGAAGTGCTCTGGCCCTGGGACGCCCTGGTGATTCATGGCAGTGTCCTGCTGCGCTGAGTTAGGGAACCGACCGGCAGGCGCGGAGAATGAAAAAACTGTGCTACCTCGGCTTGTTCTTGTCAAGAAGTATCTTTGTTAAACTACTAACGCCTCCGCAGGTCCGTAACCGAAAACGAAAGGCCATCTGCAGGATGCGAATGATCCTGTGACAATTCCTCCTCAAAAGGGATTGACAGATAACTCTGGAAGTGTCGGTACGGACGTCACTTAAGCGTACGGTTGTATGCGATGTTGTGGGGGTCGAACCTCACCGTCGCATCTGACGGTTCGCTGCAATGACGAATTACCCGTGAGTGCTGACCGAAGGACTCTTAAAGATCGGTCCGCTCCGCGTGGCGTCAAGCGCGGTGAAATTCAGGGCAACGAAAAGCATAAAACGGCGGTTCTTCAAGGAGCTCGCCGTTTTATGTTCACAAATTCCGATTCGATGGCTCTTACGCCTGTTTCGACTCCGGTCCGGGTGCTCGAGGCGGATTTCGGCCCGGAGCGCCAGGCGACCATCAGCGAGCTGCTCCCGTATTTCCTGGTCCATCTCACCCATGAGCTGCGCCGCTCAAGCGAGACCGTGGATAAGTACAGGGACTGCATGAATTGGGTCCTGCGTATCATCGGAGACATCACCCCAGGCGAGATCCGCAGCGAACACGTGCTCCTGATCAAGGCGCGTTGCGCAGAGCGCAAGGCGGGCCCCTCGCGCATCGCCAGCATCGTAGCCGCCCTCAAGTCCTTTTTGCGATTCTCGCGGCTAACGCTGGGGTTGGAGACGATCGACCCTTCGCGGATCCACGCACCCAGGATCCCGAAGCGCGAAGTACTGTATCTCACCGCGGCCGAGGTCCACGAGTTTCTGGCGGCCATTCCCATACGGAAGGGCTTGCGATCCTTCGATATGAAGTGGTTGAGTTTCCGGGTGCTATCGGAGGTGCTCCTCGGGACCGGGATGCGGATCTCCGAAGCGTTATCCCTCAAGCGCTCCTCAGTGAACTTCGAGACAGGGGAGGCGAGCATCATCGGCAAGGGCAACAAGGAACGCGTGGTGTTCTTCAGCCCCCGCGCCTTGAATTGGATCAAGGAGTACATCAACCGGCGCACCGACAACAAGGAAGCGCTGTTCCTCGACGGCTATGCTCACCCGTTGACCCGATGCACGGCCAATGTCTGGTTCCGCCGATTCCGCAAGGCCTCGGGTCTCAAGAAGAAGATCACGCCGCATATTCTCCGACACACCGTCGCGACGACCCTGCTTTTCAACGGATGCCCCATCGGGCACATAAAGGACATCCTCGGGCACGAGTACCTGATGACGACCTGCAAGTATTACCTGGGTACGGACAAACGCGCGGCCAAGACCGCGCACGGGAAGTATTTGGATTACGAGCCGCCTCGGCGGCCGGCCTTCTTGTGATCGGACGCCAAACTTGGCGGTCTGTCGTGTCGAATGTGACAGCAATCCTCAGAAGGCCCCTATTCCAGCGGGTCTTTTGAGTTTCTTGGGTATTCCAAGGGTGGATCACCCCGTAACCAGTCGCTGGACAATGGTCAAACTCTGGAACTCTTCGAAAAGCTACATGAACACTGCGTACACGAACCGGCGATCCCGCTTTGTGGCACCCAGACTTAAATCAGGCCCGCGCCATGGTTATCGACGCCCTTGACCAGGCCCCCCTAGCTGCATCACTCATATCGCCCGCACCAACCCATCATCCCTACACGGTCATTGTGTACAGCGGGTTGAAATCAGACCCTGCCTGCCGTCCTGCCATCCACCTCAGCACATAGACCGTTCTCGGATCGGTAAGGCCCCCGCTGAACAAGTTTGGCAACACCTCCATGAGACCATGCGACAGAACGTCCTTGTAATAATCGATGTCGGGCTCCACGACGACGCAGTCAACGGGGCCCTCCGGCCCCTGAATCCTCTTCGTGTTGTTCTGATGGAATGTCAGCTGGACGTTCGTCACGTCAAACTGCAATTGCTTGTAGCTGAGTGTTGCGCCGGTATGCCAGGTGCCGGGATCTTTCTCTTCTCCGAACGATCCCATCTTTCCGGCCTTCACCACATCATCGATCAGCGCCTTGTCGACATATGCAAAAAACCTGTCCTGCGCCATCGGAAATTGCGGATCATCCCAGATAGGCTGCCAGTAATAGTCAAGCGGAGTCTTTTCGCTTGGCAAGGTGATTTGCGACATGGCGGTCAGCAGGTTCAGCAGACACGCAAGGAGAAGTCCTCCCTGCTTGTCGGGCAGATTGCTGTAACGCTCGGGAGCATCGCCGATCCCGGCAGAAATAATCTGTGCGAAGCGGGGCCGCAGACTATTGAGTGCGTTCCAGTCCGCGCCACTGAAGTTCAGATGGGCGCCCTCTTGAATCAGCATCAGGTCGACCGTGGCCAGCCTCGCGGGCGAGATACGCACCGGCATCCAGCCGGCATCTTCATACCCCTTGGCGTTCACGATCACAGTGTAGTCGTCGAACAGATTGTTAAACCACTGCAACTCCTTTACGAGCACGGCTGAGCCGGAGCCGTCGAAATTCAGCATTTGCCACTCGTCCGGCGGACGACTATCGTGAACCCTGCCGGACCATTTCACGGCACTCGACAACGGTTTTCGCGTTCCGTCCACGATGTTGATGAGAATGCTTCCTGTCTGTCCCCCATTCATGGTATTCCCCCTCGCGAAGCCGGGTTTCCATGCCTGCTCACCCCACCCCAGCCGATTTTCGGGCAGGCAGAGGCAGGGCCATGCGGCCGACAATACTACGTGGCTCTTGAGCAACTCCTCCAACACAACAGATAAATTGCTCCCGCCGGCAGAACCACCCCCATGGCAGCCAAGCCCGCCAGCCGCCGCAGGCCGTTATAAAAACCTGTCGTCTCAAGCACCTCGGCGGCAAGGCAATCCAGCCACGCCATGGCGCGTGGTTTCATAAAGCGCCAGACTTTCTTGACGATCACTTCAACAAGGACATCAATGACGAAACACCAGATGTGCTTCATGCGAGCAATTATACAACCACGCTCAGCCCATCAGCTCTCTTCCTTCAGATGGCTCTTTCCGGAAGGAATAATCCAGAAAAATTCCTGAAAAGCGGTCCCGCTTCAAAATCCCAATCGCTACACCTGGCGTTTTCGCCCAGACACAATGCACGGTTTGTGGTAATGAGGCGCGGATCTGTTCTGCTCGCGTCTCATGGTCTTCTACCAGTAATATGGTCGGTTTCTTAATGGGCGGCCTCCTCTCGCTAGACGGAAGAAGCGCTCGAGGAAATGCGGTCGGCGCTCTAAAGATCGGCATTTCGTCGTTAGTTATTAAACTTGACCTGAACAGCAGAGCTGCTACTCTACACACAGAAGTGAAGTTCCTGCAGCGCGACTTCAGTGCTCGCTGTGTGCCGAGCCCGGGCCGTACGCAGGTGTCGGCATATGCGGAAAGCGTCCCACCTCCAAAAGGGGCGCAATGGCGATTCCGCCAGCGCTCCTATTGTAAGCATCAAGCGATCCGAGCTTCGCCCAATTACGCGACTCCTACTGGCCATCCGGGCGGGCGGGCGTTGTGAGTTCGACGGTTGCAACCGCGACCTCACGGAGCATCATGTGACCCTCACTGAGGGAAATTTTGCTGAAGTGGCGCACATCGTGGCATTCAAGCCGGAGGGGCCGCGGGGAAAGGATGCTCTGCGTCCTCGGGACGTCAATGATGTGGCCAATCTGATGCTGTTGTGTCCCGCGTGCCACAAGCTTGTAGACGATCATCCTGGCGATTATTCCCGCACCACGCTGGAAGAATACAAACGCCGTCACGAAGAGCGGATTCGACACGTTACGGGCCTCGGACCCGGCCAAAGAACTACTGTGCTCGTACTGAAAGCTCAAATCGGGGAGCAGACTGTTGCGATTCCGTTTGGCCACATTTTGGAAGCCGTTGCGCCGCGTTACCCGATCAGCCGACCAGGGGTCCTGCTAGATCTCACACTAGTGGCAGGCAACGGCGCTGGTTTCATGGACGTGGCGCGGACCACGATTGATCAGCGCCTATCGCGGTTGTACGAGCCACAAGGAGAAGCAAGCCAGAGCGGTCATGTTTCCGTGTTTGCGCTCGCGCCGATCCCGCTACTGGTTTTTCTCGGCACTAAACTGAGCAATAAAGTCCCGGTGGATATTTTTCAGCGCCATCGCGATACCGAGAGCTGGGCCTGGAAAACGGATGGCACACCTCTCGAGTACGAGTTCAGACAGCTGCGGCGGGGATCAACCAAAGAAAACGTGGCCCTGGCTGTTTCGCTTAGTGGCACCATCGCCCTAGTGGACCTTCCAGCTGAGATTGATTCTGGATTCAGCGTGTACGAGCTGCGGCCCATGGGAATAACCCCTAATCCGACCCTGCTCCGACTGCGCGCCGACCTGGAAAATTTCCGAGTCGCATACCAGGAAGCGATTGGCACGATTATCCGCGATCATGGTTTGATTCCGGCTATCCATCTATTTCCTGCTGTACCAGCGCCTGTAGCGGTGCTGTGCGGTCGCGAACTATTGCCCAAAGTTCATCCCGCGCTCGCGGTTTACGATTATGATAAACAGAAAGGTGGATTTAGGTTTCAATTAAAGGTGAATGATTATGAACACCAGTGAATATCTGCAAAAGGTCCTGGCATCGCAGGATCTGCCCGATGATAGCGCAGAACTCAAAGCGCTCCAGTCGCACCGCAAGGATGTTGAGGATCTGCTCCGGAATTACTTTGCCAAGTCCTCGCCGACTATCCGGTATGGCGGGTCAAAAGCTAAGGGTACGTTGATTCGGGATGACTATGATCTCGATATCGCTTGCTATTTTCCGCATGATGACACGGCTGCGGGCGCTACGCTTAAGGATATTTACAACAACGTGGCGACGGCACTTGGAAATGACTACTACTTGGATAAAAAAACCTCTGCAATCCGGCTTAAGAGCCGCGATCCGAAAACGTACGCCACAGATTTTCACATCGACGTCGTTCCGGGGCGTTACACCGACTCCAAAAAGAGCGACGCTTTCCTGCACCAGTCTTCCAGTGATAAAGAACGACTGAAGACAAATCTCGATGTGCACATCGAACATGTAAAAGACAGTGGCGTTGTGGATGCCATTCGGTTGCTGAAATTGTGGAAGACGCGCCGCGGATTGCGCGTAAAACAGTTTGTTTTTGAGCTCCTCATCATCGATCTGCTCGGCAAAAAGAAGAAGGACGCTCTCGCAGACCAGCTGCTGCACGTCTGGACGGAACTTCGGGACCGGACCGAGGCGCCCGCCGTGGAAGATCCTGCTAATCCAACAGGCAATGATTTGACGCCATTGCTAAAAGCTGAATGGTCCTCGCTTTCCGCGGCTGCCGCTAGCACGCTGGCGAGCATCGATACAACTGGTTGGGAATCGGTGTTTGGGAAAGTAGAGGAAAAAGCTGCAGCCGATAAGGTCGCGGCATTGAGGAGTGCGGCCGCCGCAGTTTCGGTGCCCACCAAGCCGTGGTCTCCACCTGAATGAAGCGGCCCTGGCATCTCCAAAATCCAGAGTTGTTGCAGCGAACCCGAGTCGAGCTTGAGGAGCGGTATCCAGACCTACATCTCTCCGCGGAAATCAATACGGTCTACGTCCGGGGTAGCTTCCCCGTCGAGCATGGCGGGGAGGTTCTCGACCGTTTTCAGATCCAGGTCGAATTGCCCGCCGAGTGGCCAAGTGTCACCCCAGTTCTCCGGGAGACGGGAGGGCGCATCCCCTGGAGCTCCGCCAGACACGTTAACCACGACGGCGTGGCTTGTCCTCTTGTGCCCGAAGAATGGTTGTTAAGCCCTAATCGTGATTCGCTAGTAACGTTCTTAGACGGACCTGTCCGCAATTTTTTCATTGGTCAAAGCCTGTTCGAAGCAGGCGAGCCATTGCCGTTCGGTGAGAGGCCACACGACAGGGATGGCCTGCTGCAGAGTTATGGAGAATTGCTGGGCGTGGAGGATGAGCCTCAGATCCGGCGATTTCTCGAGGTTCTAAGTCGTCACGAAGTCAAGGGTCATTGGGATTGTCCCTGCGGAAGTGGTATCCACTTGCGAAAGTGTCACATGGAAAAAGTCCAGCAACTCCGGAAACGGGTTCCTCCATCCGTAGCGGCACAAGCTCTTAAGCGGCTTGGCTGAATCTCTGGTCCATTGGCTTCCTATCCAGAACGGACGGACCTAAGTACCGAGTATGCGCAGGCATTCGCGCCTGACACTGGCTAATTTCTTTACGTCATCGTAGTCGGACACGAAGTTCTCCAATACATGGGCTGCGCCGTCGCGCATCCTCTTCATGTCCTTAATAACATGGTCGTCGAGCCGAAATGCGCCTTCCTTAACGGCCAATCGTAGGATGTCGGCGATATTGAGGTAATTGAAAAGACTGCGAGCCGCATCCCCAGCCCGCTTGTATTGACCCGCGATTTGTTGGAACCGCTGTGGAGGGAGGTTTCTGCGTAAATACTCGTCACTGCCTTTCACCGGCCGCAATGAATCCAGCGCCAGCCTTTCCACGGCTTCCAAAATCACGTAAAACGTCAATTTCACCAAGTGGTGGTTGAGGTCCGAGAAGTGCACGTAGCCGTCGATGTGCCGATGACTCAGAACGAAGGCGAACTCACGCTCCTCAAAGAATTCGACAAGGTCGAGGAGACTCGTTCCACCGCTGATCAGGTCTTCCACCTTAATCTCTTTCATGCAACCGGTATCGCGTTCGAAGTAGGCTGTGAGCTTTCCCTTCTGCCGAATGGGAATCACGCTGAAATCAGGATAGGCTTTCGAGACCGTGGCCGGTTCTGCCCTATCCTGCGCACAAACCAAGCTGTTGTCCGGAATCATGATGTCGCGCACGACGAACGTCACAGCGAGACGCTTGAGAGTTCCCTCGATAGTCGGCATCACTCCTGCCTTTTCATCTGGCAGCCATGATAAACTTAGTGGTCTGTCGTGTCGAATGCGACAGCCAACCTCAGAAGGCCTCTATTCCCGGGTCGATAGAGACGATCTTCCGCAATATGCGCTCGAGATCCTCCTTGTCTTTTTGTTCAAGACCCTCTGACAAATTCTTCCAGCGCTTGGCTCCGGCCTTGTGGTTGTCTTCCAGTATTTTCAGGCCCCTGGAAGTAATTTTGAGTCTCGTTATGCGATGGTCATGCCGGTCCAATTTCCGTTTTAGGCCTCCAGCTTTGACCAGACCCCTGACCATGACCGTCGCCGCAGGAGGGCTGATATGCAATTTTTTTGTGATATCTCTCATGCTTGGCAAGCTAGGGCTCGCTGCAAGAATGAGTACTTCCTCTTGCAGGTTGGAGAGCATGCCGACCCTGTAGCGGCGGGAAAGAATAGGCCTGAAGGCGGAATAGACAAGCGAGGCCATGTTTTCGTGTGCGGGCATAGAAAAAAGAAATTCTTAATTATATTGATATTGGGCCATCGACAGGTGCCGGCTGTAGTCAGATCCGTTCGGCGAGGTCTTTGAGGAGGCGCTTGTCATACTCGTATGACGTGATGACACGAGGCTTCTTGGCTATGAGCGCTCTCGAGGAGATCCTGAAAAATTCTGGGGCGTTGGTCTGGACACCGCAGACGAGGTAAATGTCGTAGCCTCGGTCGTTAGCCGCTTCCTGCTGTTTCTGGGTGAGGGAGATGAAATCTATCTCACTGAAGGACTTTTCCTTCGTCTTCACCTCGGCACATTGCCCGTCTACTTCAAGGTCGAATGTGCCCTTGATCCGTTGCACCTGGTGCCCGGAGTTCTTGAGGTGCTCGATCAGCATCTTGATTCCGGATTCTTCATTGGGATGAGGCATAAATACTTTCCTGAAATCGGCGGCCTCCCTCAGCTACGCGCTGAGGTTTTTTTACAGCTCCCCCCGGAACGCCTTGTCGAGAATCGAAGGCATGAAAGCATCGAGTTCTGTTGATGTCTCCATCTGTAATGCCTTTAACGAATTTGTCTTTTGTTGTAGGTCGTCTAGATACGTAACGATCCGGCGTTGTTCAACGAGCGAGGGGAGCGGAATTCGTTGGGCTCTGTAACGTCCCAACGTGAGGTGGCCGTGAGTCGAGTGAGTCAAACCGACACCTAGCATAAGATTGCAGCGGTGTAGAAAGTGAAAAAGGAATTCCCGTGAAAGTTTGCTAACATCAAGCGAATTAATACGCCACATGTTCTGATTCATCAGTGCTGGCAAGATCGACGGAGGGATAATGCAGAGTTTACCGACGCTGCCGCCGACCATCACCATCAGAATATCTCCGGCATCGAGTTGGTAATCGGCGTAATTACTTTCCAATTCACTCGCCAGAAACACACTGTCGGCGAAGTCGACGCTTTCATCCGCACGAATATTCGATACGCGGAAAATCAATCGACCCTCGGGCCGATAATCACTGCTTTTGAAAGCATAACCGGTGCGGAATCGCGCCACCTCCCCAAGCATCGGCCGAATTACTCCTGGATCCGACTCGAGTACTGAAAAAATACTGTCGCGGGTATTTGACAAAAGTGCTTCCGCTTCCTTCGCCGACTGCTGTCGCAGTGCGTGTGCCTCCTCAATTTTGCCTGCCAGCTCCTCAATCCGCGCCACGACCCGCCGCTGCTCTTCTACTGGGGGGAGTGGAATTTTCATCGACAGCAGTTCGTTTTCTTTTAGGCGGTTCCTGCTTGTGGGAGTTCCTCCGGTACTGAGACTTAGCACTTCATCCCAAACAGATGACCTGCTGAAATACTTCCAGATGTACCGACCGTCGGCACGATCCGTTCTTACTGTAAAGCACGGGAACTCATTCGAAACATAGCAGCCCTGGTGTTCATCACTCGCAACTGCAAAAGAACCCTTCCACCCAAAAAGCCGGTTATAAACGAAATCACCCTTCTCGACACGATAGACTTCACCTGCACGAATCTCCAAGCCAGGCAATACATCCTTGACGTACAAGCCCAGAGCGTACCAATGAGCTCCGAGAATGCGATAGGTCGTGGCAGAGTCGACCTTTTCGGGTCGGCTCACCGGAACCAGGACCTCGCCAGCCGGAACGAGTGGCCAGTTATTGATAGTGTTCGTCATTGCTGCGCACGCGTTAGCACTTGATTGATCTCACTCATTAACTCTGCAATGCGCTGTTCCTTTTGAATGATGCTCTTGGCAAGTTGCTCCGGCGGCAGATGAGTGATGTCCTCTTTGGCCCGAGGGTTCTTAATATCCAGATTAACTGAGACGAGATTTCCTTCGCCGTTATACATCAGCACATTTTTGGCCGACACCTTCCACGCCCGATCATTCTCTTCGCGCTTCTTCCACCACGCGAGGCACGTTGCAAATTCCTCGAACTGAATAGGCGCAGTCTTGGTATAGTTCTTCCGATCTTCCGGCAACGGCTGCTCGTAATACCAAATGTCTTTCGTTGGTCCCGAGCGGTCGAAGAACAGCAAGTTCGTTGGAATACTTGTGTAAGGCGCAAACACCCCGTTTGGTAGCCGCACGATCGTGTGCAAATTGAACTCCTTGAGGAGATCCTCCTTGATCCGCGCGCATACACCGTCACCAAACAAAACACCGTTCGGGACGACCATGCCGCACCGTCCGCCCTTTGATCCACCGACGGGGCGGCGAAGCTTCCGCATGATAAGTTGCAGGAAAAGCAGCGCAGTCTCTGCTGTCTGCTTGTCCTCCGGAAAGTTGGAAAGAATGCCGCGCTCTTCCTCGCCTCCAAACGGAGGATTAGTAACGATGATGTCTACCCTCTCTTTGTCACCCATCTCACGCAAAGGCGACGCCAACGCATTAATCGGAGCTATTTCCGGGTATTCCAGGCCATGGAGCAAAAGATTCATCTGGCACAGGAGGTATGGGAGCGTCTTCGGCTCAATGCCGTGCAGCGTACTGCGCTGCAACCGGGTGAAATCCTCGGCTTTCTTGCACTGCTTCTTCAAGTGTTCGAACGCCTCAACAAGAAACCCGCCCGTTCCCGCTGCCGGATCAAGAACCGTCTCGCCAAGGCGCGGATCAACGACGTTGACGATGAATTTCACCACGGGCCGCGGCGTGTAGAACTCCCCAGAGTCGCCAGCCGCATCCCGCATCTCGCGCAACATGCTCTCGTAGAGCTGCCCCAGCGTGTGGATCTCGTCCTGCGAGGTGAAGTGGATCTCATTCACCTTGTTGATGACGTCGCGGAGAAGATACCCACTGACCATGCGGTTGACCGTGCCTTCAAAGACTTTGGCGATAATGTCGCGCCGGTCGCCGTTTGAACTCTGGAGCGAACGCAGGTAAGCAAAAAGCCCCAAGCCCCGCTTGCCATCCGGCCGCACAGCCTCGTCCTGGTTGATGAACGCCAGAAGCTCGGGGCCGGTAATTCCGCCCTCCGTTTTTGCCGCCCAGTCGCGCCATCGGTAGGGCGGCTCGATGGCTTGCCGGAACTTCTTTCCAGAAAGCTTCGCTTCCTCCGCCCGAATTTCCTCCATGTCGTCCAGGAACTTGAGGAACATGATCCAGGTGAGCATTGGCAGCCGATCCAGGTCGCCGTTCAAGCCCTTGTCCTTCCGCATGATGTCGCGGCAAGACTTGACCAGACTTGCCAGCTGCTGGGCAGTTGACTTTGGTGCCTCTACCTTCTTTTTGCTTTTGGGCATAGTTTTGGAATCCAATTATGCTGCGTAAAGAAGACTCTGCATCTGCTGCACGGCCGCACGCAGTTTTTCTGCGCCGCCGAAGAATCCTGCGATCTGCGGAATCGTGCCGCGCTCTGAAATCGGCGGTACCTTCAGGATTTCCGGGATCTGAAACTGCGCGGTCCCGTACTCGATGTATTTATCAAGCATTTCGTCGAGTACCGTCCGCGCATCGGTTCCGTACTGGTCGAAGAAATCCTTCTTGTCTTTGCGGAGCATCTCGGCACGTTCCCGCCGCGTCCGCAGCGGCGCGTTGAATGCCACGTGACACAGAAGGTCGAACGGGTCGGCATCCGGCTGATTGGCAGCCTTCGCTAATTCCTCGAATGAAATCCCACGTTCCTCGAAGGCATCAATGATCTTCGCTCGCTCCTCGGCAATGCTCCACTTCGACCGGAGCGCAGCTGCCGAAGGATACAGGTTGCGTACCTTCTCGGCGGTGTAATCGGTGAATTTTACGACCCTAAGCTGCTTCCCGTTTGCGTCGAGTTCATAGACCAAGTGCGCCGCAATCTCCACCGATCCATTATCCACGTAGAACTTCCGTGCCGGGACCTCCGGTTTCTCGCTCCAGTCGATGATGGTCCTGTCTTCCTCAAGTTCTGGCGCCTTCGCCTCTTCCACGACTTTCGTCTCAACTTGCTTGCCGGATTCGTCCATCTCCTGCTCGGTGATAAGCGCCGGTTCGCCGTCAAAATCGGGGTCGGCAAAAAGCCGGGTGGCGCTGCCGGTGTAATCCAGAATATTGAAATAGAGTTTCCCGTAGTCGTCCCGGACGCGCGTCCCTCGTCCGATGATCTGTTTGAAATCGGTCATGGAGTTGATGACCCGCGCCAGAACAATGTTCTTGCAGGTCGGCACGTCCACGCCTGTCGTCAGCATCTGCGAGGTGGTGACGAGCGCCGGGACCATCGTTTCCACATCCATGAAGCGGTCAAGGTACCCCCGGCCTATATCACCCTCATCGGAGACGACTCGCACGACGTAGTCCAGCTGGTCCTTCACTATGTCGGTATTGCAGTTATTCAGGGCCTTGCGCATTTCCTCGGCATGCTCCTGGTCCACGCAGAATACGATGGTCTTGCCGAAGCGGTCGGTGTTTTTGAGGAAATCGCTCAAGTTTCTGGCAATCGCCTCCGTTCGCGCTCTCAAAGCCACGACGCGCTCGAAATCCTTTGTGCCGTAATCGCCATCGGGAATTTCCCGCCCGTACCGATCGAGTTCCCCTTTCGTAGGCCTCCATCCAGCCGCATCCACGGTCGAGACAATCCGGTGCACGCGATACGGCGCCAGGAACCCGTCGTCGATGCCTTGTTTCAAGCTGTAGGTGTAGAGGGGATTGCCGAAATACCGGTAGGTGTCCCGGTTGTCTTGCCGGAGCGGCGTCGCCGTCATGCCGAGCTGGAACGCCGGCTCGAAATATTCGAGGATCTCCCGCCAGTTCGACTCGTCGCGGGCGCTGCCCCGATGGCACTCGTCCACGATCACGAGGTCAAAGAAGTCTCTGGGAAACTCCCGATATAGACCCGGGCGCCGTTCGTCCCGCGCGATCGCCTGGTACGTAGCAAAGTACATCTCACGGCTCTTTACCGCTTTCCCTTCGATCTTCCAGCGCGCGTCCCCGAACGGCGTGAATATCTTGTCCTTCGGATCGTCCACGAGAACGTTCCGGTCCGCAAGATACAAAATCCGGGGTCGTCGATATTCGCCGGTCCGGTTCCAACGCGAGCTCCACAGCTTGTAGCAGACCTGGAACGCAATCACCGTTTTGCCGGTCCCCGTGGCCAGGGTCAAGAGCACTCTGCGTTTGCCTTGCAGGACTGATTGTACCGCGCGGTTGATGGCGATCTCCTGGTAGTACCGCGGGGACTTCCCCGAGAGGTGGTAATAAGGAGTGAGCAGACGCTCGGCGGCCTTGTCGTCGATCGCTTCGGCCTTGCGCAAGCGGCTCCACATCTCTTCTGCTGAGGGGAAGCTATCGAGGTCGTTGTCACGCCCGGTCAGGAAATCATGTTCGACGATCCCCTTGCCATTCGTCGCGTAGGCAAACTTCAGGCCGAGAATTTGCGCGTATTCCTTTGCCTGCTGAAGCCCGTCACCCGGGCGCTCGTAAATGCTCTTTGCCTCTACCACCGCGACCGCAAAGTCCTTGCGGTACCGGAGGAGATAGTCCGCCCGCTTTTGGGGGTGACGCCTGATCTTGTCTCCGGCAAGCACTATGCGGCCGTCGGTAAACGTCTTTTGTTCGCTGATTTGCTCGTCGGTCCAACCCGCAGCGTAGAGTTTGGGCAGGACGTACTTCCGACAGGTGTCCGCTTCGGTGAGAGTTGGCATTTGTGAGTAACTAATTCTGGATAATACCAAGAATCAAATCAGTGAGGGAGAAATACTAACTTTAATCGTACCCCGAATCTCAAAATCCGGCAAAAGCCGCCCCCGAAAACCTAAATGCGCTGGGGGAATGCACCATGACCATCGGGACACCACCGCGCGTGCCTTCCTTCCCCACTTCCCCACTCCACCGCCAGCGACCTATGTACCCGTCTAGTACATGCCCTTGACCCTAGGCATGTAGCTGGTACCGTGGAGAAGGTCCTGCGGATTAATGCAGGTCTGCACTTATGTACTTATCCAAAGTTTCTGTCAGGAACTTCCGCAACCTGAGAGAGCTCGACATCGCCCTCAGTTCTGGCCTCAATGTTATTGTCGGGGAAAATAATGTCGGAAAAACTAATTTACTGTATGCAATACGCGCTGGTCTAGGCGCTGCGTCTGCGACGGGCGAACTAGTCAGGCTTGATAAGGATGACCTACATATCGATGCGGCCGGTGTTCGAACTGACGCGCCGGTCCGGGTTGACTTTACGTTTGAAGGGCTGCGCGAACACGAACGCGCCCAATGTATCGAGATTCTTAACTATGACGCATCCGCACCAGAGAAGTCGACGGCAAGTATTCATTTTGAATGGTCCTGGAATGATAAAACCGGCCGTTGGACACTACGTCGCTGGGCTGGCGATCGTCCGGATGCCGAAGCCGCCGTACCGGACGAAATCTTGCAATCGATTCCTGTCACTCTACTCAGCGCCATGCGTGACGCGCTAAGCGCTCTTATGCCTGGCCGTCAAAGTCGGCTGGGCAGGGTTCTCGCAGCGACTGCGGGAGATGTAGATCGATCCACCCTGGAAGGAATTATGCTCGGCGCAAACACGGAACTCCAGAAATCCGAATTGATCGCTCGGGTCGAAAAACGCATTGATGACATATTGATGGGCACATCTGGGCTTGAACTTAGTCAGCAAGCGGCAATCCGGACGTCAGAGCCGCACTTTGAGCGTATCGTGAATAGTCTCCGCTTAGTGCTAAAGATTCCCCCAATCAACCAGAACGATGGAGACGAACAACCTGAGCAAGAAGAACAGCAGAAGCGGGAAGAGGCCATTCGCGAATTGCAATCGAATGGTCTCGGCTACAACAATCTGCTCTACATTGCAACAGTTCTGGCTGAGCTGACCGTCACCCCGGAGATCATGCTGCCTTTACTGTTCGTCGAAGAACCCGAGGCCCATCTTCATCCGCAGCTCCAGACCCTTTTGGCCGACTATCTCGCTGATGCGAGTCGTACGGGGTCAACCGGCCAAACTCAAACGATCATAACAACCCATTCGCCCACTATCGCTGCCCATGTCTCGCCAAAGGCAATCAAGGTCATGCACTGGGGCAAAGCTGGCGGTTTGAACTGTGTTGGCCTAGATCGATGCGGACTCAGTGAACGGGAAAGCAATCAATTACAACGTCTCCTGGACGTTACGAAAGCCACCCTACTGTTCTCAAAGGGAGTCATTCTCGTTGAAGGTATCACCGAAGCTTTGTTGTTGCCTGTTCTTGCACGTCGCCTTGGGATCTCGCTCGAGCAACATGCGGTTTCGATTGTACCTGTTTACGGCGTTGATTTCGCAACTTTAGCAAAGCTATTTGGCAACACAAAATTGCAATTGCCATTGGCGATTGTTACTGACGGCGATCCTGAAGTCATTGATGCTGCGGAGCACGGTGGCAAAGTCCCGAAAGGATATCCCGGAGATGCCGAAGCTTGTAACCGCGTGCAGAATCTCAAGCATCTCGAGTCCGCGGACCCCCTGACTAAGGTATTCGCCTCTACTGTTACGCTCGAGTACGACCTCGGACTTGCCGGGCTCGCGAACAGCGAGATCATGTGTTCCGTCTGGGAATCGCTGTTCGAAAAGACCCCCTTGACCTTCAACGCGGAGTTATTGAAGAAGTGCGGCGAAGATCCCAAAGCGCGTGCTCTACTCCTATGGCGAGGTATTTGCCTCAGCGCAGCGACCAGAAGCAAAGCTGAATTTGCCCATGCGCTTGCGCTAGCTCTTGATGAAAAACGAGATGGCGCATATGTCATTCCGTCCGGCGACTTCAAAGTTCCAGAGTACCTCGTCGCAGCCATAAAACATGTTGTCGGCTGACGAAAATATCGATGATCACCCTTACTCCTGAACAAAAATCAGCCTTGAACAGTGATGCACGGATCACCGTTGTGAAGGCTGGTCCGGGCTCGGGGAAAACAAAACTTTTCGTCGAGGCAGTACAGAAGTCTTTGCAAGCCTGGCAGTCCCGGACGGCTGGATTGGCTGCGCTCTCGTTTACGAACGTTGCACAGAACGAAATAACGGAGCGACTCGGAGGACATCTGGGAGCACCTCATTTTGTGGGTACGCTCGATTCGTTTCTGTTGCGCTTCGTAGTGCGACCTTTTGGACATGTGGTAGGCGCATCGACGAATGGCATTCGGTTAATTGCTTCCCCCCTTGATATGGAGATGCGGGGTCATGAAGTGCAAATCGGTCCAACGGCTAAGGACAAAATAGGTCTGTTTCGAGTGCGTTTCAACCAAGGCACTGGAGCATCACTCACTTTCAGGTATACCAATCACATGGGACGGAATGGCAATGTTCCGGCTGCCTATTCCGCCGCCATCTTGGCGAAAAAGAAGATGCTGTGGAAGAATACGGGCCTTATCACCCACTCCGATACCCACTATTTGGCCGCAGCCATACTCGAAATGCATCCAGACATCGCTGCACTGGTTGCACAGCGTTTCCCGGTATTGCTCGTCGACGAATTGCAAGACACCGCTTGGTTTCTCGGTCGAGCCCTTGTCGAGTTATTGAAGGTCAAGAATGTTCGCAGTATGGTGGTGGGCGATCCAGACCAAGGGATTTACGAATTCGGGGGAGCGAATCCCAACCTTTTTTCCGTAATCGAAGGACTTCCGGGTGCCAAAGTCTTCCCGCTAACAGTCAGCCAGCGTTGCTCACGACGCGTCTGCAGGGTTGCAAGTGCGCTTTCGGATTCGGGCGCTACAGTGAATGCCAGATCTGATGCCCCAGACGGCCGTACCGTTATGCTGGTCCATACGCTTGCTAAGCCCGCTCCTGATGCAACCCTGATTAAAGACATCATGGCACTCGCGCAGGAACCTGCGTGCGTCACCGTGCTGGCAAGGCGCAATCAGACGATATTACGGTTAAGAGGAGCGGAAGATAGCGCAACATTCCCTGGGCGTTCGCGATTGGCGCGCGCGTGCGACAATGCATGCGTCTTACTCCGGACGGGGCAGGCTGCAAAGGCAAGCAGCATCATCGCAAAGGAACTCCATACTCTAGCATTTGATGATGAGGTTTTTAGCCGGACGAAACTGCGGGATCGCGGTATCGACCTTATAGACTGGAAGCAATCGGTATATAAGGTCCTGTCTAGTGCAACCGAAAGTCCGGCACCTACTTGGAACGAGTGGATTTCCGAACTACGCAGTACGATTGAATCGGAATTGGCTCGCCTTACGGGGAAAACTCTATCATACGGTGCGTTGCTCAAGAAAGATTCTGCGAATGCACTCAGGAACACCGGAACGCTCACAGTCGCCACCGGCACATGGCCGCCGTCATACTCTTTCATGAACGTGCACCAGGCAAAGGGGCGCGAATTCGCCAACGTCCTCTATTTCCACCCGAAACCACACGCCCAAAACGATCCATGTCCTTCCAAGCAATGGTTCGCAAGCGGAAACGAAGAGAGGCGAATCGCTTACGTTGCCGCAACCAGAGCGAAGATGCTCTTTATATTGTGTGTTCATAAGGAAACGTATGATGCTTTAAAGGCGAAGCAGTCAAACTTTGTTGATCTCTTTGAAGTCTTTTTGCTTGGACAACTGGGTAGCGCCTCCGTCCCGGCATGAGATAGGAGCATATATCTAACTCTTTTAACATAGCGTAATGGAGTGACTATGAAAATCGCCTGCCTCGGATGGGGTTCCCTAATCTGGGATCCTCGCTCGCTTCCAATTCGGCGTGAGTGGTTCAAGGATGGGCCGTTCGCGCCAGTCGAGTTTACTCGCAAGTCGTCGGATGGTCGCATTACGCTCGTTATCGAGCCGAGCGCGTCTCCGGTGCGGCTGCTCTGGGCTCACATGCTCCCGACTAGCTTGCAAGCTGCTAAGGAAGCGCTGCGGGACCGAGAATGCATAACAGCTAAAGACTGGTCTTCAAAAATCGGATCGTGGCAGCAGGGCGAACCGGCGCCTGCCAATATGCCGGAGCTGCCGAACTGGGCCGAAGCCCACGGCCTGGATGCTGCTGTTTGGACTGCCCTCGTCACTAAATTTGACGACGTTCAGGGTGTGCCGTCAGCAGAGCAAATACTCGAATACCTCCGAGGACTTACAGGCACCGCGCGAGAGAATGCGAAACGGTACATTGAACGCACCCCGCGCCAAATAGATACAGAATATCGACGCCGCATTGAAGCAGCCCTCGGGTGGTTATACCCAGAACACTGAATCCGGTCCCCGAAGTCTCTCGCCTTAATCGCGCGGTGGTTTTGCATTTATAAAAGATCTAAAAATCGTGACCTTTCTAAACTTCCAGTGTCGTGACCACGCCCAAGGCGAAGACGATGGCCCCAAGGTCGTAGGGCATCATAGAAATATCCAGCAGCACCTCTTAACAAGGCTGGAGGAGCGCCAGCAGGCGGGAACGGGACGAACCCATAAAACTCTGCAGAAACCATTCGATTCTGGTTAAATATCGGCGTTAGAAAATACTTCGAGGAGGATTCTTCGCTGGTCATCCCTGAATTGCCCGAGCCAAAGCTCACGCACGCCGCATAGATGCTGGCAAAAACAACCCGATAACAGGCTCGATGGCCGGTCTCGTCTCGAAATCAGAGCCTTCTTCGAGGAGAATCTCGGCTTTGCAGCGCCAGAATCGCGGACACCAAGTCTCGACAATTAAGATTAAGAACTCGGACTACGAGGAGAATTCTGCCGCTCCGGCAACCAAGAGGCTCGCAGCGATGCGTGCCTGTTTGGTGTGGCGCCTTCAGGCGATAAACGTCAGATTCTTCTGGGAATGGCGCAAGTTACAAGTCGCGTACGTACTCACTCAGTTGCCCAGCTCACGAAATTGAGGTACGATTCTGCAAAGATCACGCCCAACATGTCGGAGGAACGTCATGGAGGGTAGAGAAACTTCTGGCGTCATTCTCAGCGCCCTCGGATTCAATGCGTCATTGGTTGCGTTGCTGTTGGCTGCACAAGGCTACGTCGCAGGGCGCTTGGTTCCTGCCGGAGCACGGCTGCTGTGGCACCGTCATGTCCTTTGGATTGTTCCAGGAATGCTACGCACCTACTTCGGCATCTATATGCTCGCCAAAGACTTCCGTGAGCTGACAAAGGCTGCCTCACATTCAAACACTGCATCAGTTTGTAGCAGACTGGATCAACAACTTCTGGTGGTTCTAGCTCATTGTTGCAATCGTTGGTAAACTGCGCGCGGGACACGCCGTTCAATCGAGGTCGCTACCATGTTTCCAGCAAATGTTCTCGCCTTGCTTAATTCACACGGGTCATCGTCGACGTTGCCTGGACCGACTGAACTATTCTATCAGCTCGAAGCCTTAGAAAAGAACAGTAGCCAGTTCCTGGACGGGGACGGCGCATCCGAATTCCCTCAGATCCTGCGATCTGCGGATTGGATCCAGCAATTCACGCTGTTTCCAGGCCAGCATTTCCCGCGGAACGTCGATGAGTTCAGGCAGATGGTGCGCTACGTGCCCACGACGGATGTGCTGTGCGATGATGGCGTGCTTTCGCCGCTTGCCGCGGTACTGCATCTGACGCCAGCTACGGGCCTCGAGGGAGGCATGCGGTTGCTCTGGGGGCTGATGGTAAAACTGAGCCGTGCCTATAGAATGTTCTTAGTCCTCCAGGACGCGGGCTGGCAGACGTCCGCGGCGGTCGCCGCGGCTATTCAAGCCATCAACTCCAACCCGGATCCAGACCCTCTGCCAATCCCCAGTGAGCTGGCTGAATACCTCGAGCCGTGCCTCAACCTCCTTTGGGCGTACTGGTTAGGGCCCACTTCTCCTCTGCGTGATCAGGCGATTTGGATAAAGCCGCAAGACGTTCAGAGTCTGGCCCCTCAGGTCATCTGCCGATCCCCGAATCAGGCCAAGGTGGAGGCGCGATTCATTCTGTCAGCCCGAGAGGAGGGGGTCTCTCAGCAAGACCTCTTCAAGGACGTGCTGTCGAAGAACCTGGTTCTTTCTGGGGGCGTTAACTGCCCCATCGAGTTTGTCGGAGATCCAATGCCGGTCGGTCCGAATGGCGCAGCCGACGGCACCTGGCTGTTTGTCGTTAGGTCCAAACAGCCCATTGACGGCGGAAAGGCTCATTCGGGCCCCGTCAACATGGTCGCTCCAAAGCTATGTACGGCCGTGGCACAGTTTCTCATGGAGGTGAGGAAGGCGTTGCAGGTGAGGTCAGATCGGTTCTGGCTCCCTTGGGATCCCTTGGAGCAGAATCTCCTGTGGGTCGGCGCGCCAGCCATGAATTTCACAGTGCCCGGATGGCTGATAGAGGATCCATCCCCCGAGAGCGTTCTACTGGATATTTGGGGCGGCGAACATCTGACGGTTTGGATCGACAGTGTTCAAAGCGTCGATCGAGATCTCGTGTCGCCCAGGAACCATCAGCGCGTATATGTGGATCTCCCTCGGGACATGCAACTCAGGAAAATGCAGCCCAGACCACCCTTCGGACCGGTGTACACCTGTCTGTGGCCGCGTCGGTACGATGTACGCATTGTAGTTGCGAACCGATGTGGAAATGTGGACAAGACATCGAACACCGGGGTCACCTATCCGGTGCAGTTGCATTATCTCGGCGCGGAAGTGGGCCAGACGATCGGGCAAGGCAGCCTCAGTGCCTACGCGGAACTCCGCCATCAACCCGCGTACGGATCCCACGTGCAAGGGTCACCGGACTCTGTGTGCCCCGTGACGCCACCGATCGTCAGGGGGAAGCCTGTGAGAATTCGGCTCTTCTTCGAACATGATGCGCCGCCACCGCACTATTCCCCGGACTCATCGGGGGTCGTAAACTCCCTGCCCATCAAGTGCACGGTGAATTTCTCGGGACCCTCAAGTCGATTGGTCGGCCAATCCTGCGAGGGCGTAGCCTTTGAGGGCGTTGTCGGCCCCGCCGGCATCAATCAGGCAAAATACGAAGAGATCCGATCGAGGTGGCCATCGATGTTGGGCGTGGTGGCGGTCGACATCGACCTGCACGATTATGACGCGACAGGAACGTACGCCGTCTCTGGTACCGTGGACTTCACGGATGCGATCAAGACCGAATGCGGGTTTACGACAAGCCCGGTGCCGTTCAACGTCTCGTTTCTCGTCAGCGACCCAAGCACCATCTGCGTTTACTGGGTTCGCGTAAAGCCGGAGGGCAAAGAGGGGAAGCCTGTCACTGACGATGAGGCGCTCGTGCTGGGCGAATGGCTCCAAGACGTGATCCCTTCGGCGATCCTGGAGTGTTCGTTTGGAGGCACCATCTCCATCAGCGAGAGCGGCACCAGCAGCGATGATATCCTCGACAAAGTTGAGAGTGTGCGGGGAGGCAGAAATGGCATATGGATCGCTCTCATTGATGAGGATCTGTACAATTCGTGTGACTCATCGGTGACGGACTGGGGCGGATGGACGAATCCCTTGGGAGGCCGAAAAGCGTGGGTAAAGCTTGATCGCGAAGCCGGGGCATTTAGCACGGCGGTGAGTGTCGCCCATGAGCTCGGACATGCGCATCCGCTGGCATTCAAGCACATCCGTGGTTGGGGCGCTCCTCCCACATACGAAGGCGTGGGAGATTACGTCTCCGGATCAGGGTACGACGCCGCGTTGCATTATTGGAGGCCGGCGATGAAGGATTTCTATCCGTATGCGAGCTGTGGAGAAAACCTGTTCGTCCCGGGGGGCAACGCGGGATGGGGACCGCCAGACGAGCTTTCCTATTATGTCGTATCGCCTGAGAGTAACCACGACGTCATGACCTATGCTCCCCCTATAAAAGGATACGAACTGTTCAAGACGGAGCAGTTTCTCCAGCAATTCGAAGAGTGTAGGTGAAAGGACCGAACGATGCGCACAAAACCAGGCAGAGATTATCTATTGGTCCGCGGCTCGTGTTCGGCAGGGGAGATCGTACGTCTGAGCACGCCTGACCTGGTCCATAGCGACCGGGAACCGCGTTTTGGAAAAAGACTGTTGGAGGACGTTGAGATCGTCGGGAAAGGCCAGGATGGGTCAATCCTTTTTGCCAAACATCCTTTTGCGCTGGTGCCTGGTGAGTCGCACCCGGAAGACGCGATCGTGCAACGGTTCGAAACTGCGGTTCCGTGGGTGCGGAAGCTGGATCGTGTGGAACTGAGTGTGAAAGGCAGGCAGGTCCGCGCCCTCGATAGGAGCAAGCGTGCGGAAGTTGATCTCGGTGAGGCCAGGCGGGGAAAGGCGGGCGTTTCGTTCGAGGTTCGCGGCTCGTACGACCGGTTGAACATCACCGCCCACGACCCCATAACGAAAGAATGGCGCCATCTGTTCTTGAATGATAAGCCCACCGAGCGGGGGAGGACGGTGCTCAATATCCCGTGGGACCGTTTCCCGGTCGCAGCGAATGCTGTCATTCGGGCGGTAGCGATTCGGGGGGCAGATGTTGCGGTCTCTTCGACGCGCCAAATAGTAGTACGGCTGCAGCGGCCGAAGTTGCACGTCTTCTGCGCGGGTTTCCGGAAGTCGGGGGAGAACATTGAATACTTCTTCCGGGCGAGGGCGTCGCTTCATGGTAAGCCGATCCCGGTGGGGGATTGCAGCTGGCGGATTGACGGCAAGCGATACCGTGGTCCGAATGCCGCAATCACCAGAGGCGGGGAGAAGCGCTTCAAGATCGAAGTGAAACTCGCTGGGTCTGCGGGCAAGACCGCAACAGCGCGAAATGCCGCAATCACCAGGGGCGGGGAGAAGCGCTTCATGACCGAAGCGAAACTCGCTGAGTCTGCGGGCAAGACCGCAACAGCTCGACTGGTTGTTGATCCTGTTGCGTTGACCAAGGTGTACACGCGGTCCGCGGCGCCAGGGTCTGAGGAAAAGGCCAGTCGCCCCGTCGCCCAACGTTGACACTTGCGGTTCGGCAGAATGGCCGCGAATCTGCACGGGCGCCACCCATAGAGAGGATCGCCCGCGGCCCGGTATCCAGGATCATGGTGGATCGTAGGCGGGCGATGACCGCGCTTGCGATTCAACCGCGGGCAGGCAGGCTACTTGTCCTCGACGCGGCCCACAGTGCTCGCTGAGGCTCTCATTCGCTGGGGTCACACAGAGAGGCTTTGACAACCGCCTGTCCGTTCGCGTGAACAGCTGAATCGGCAGGAGTTGCGGTGATCTCGGGTTCCCGCAAAACTGTCCAGTTCACCAAAAACGGCCTTCTGAGAGATAGCTCACGTCAGGCGGAAGCGCCGGAAGCAGTGAAAAGCCTCATTTCCGCTCTGCCGAGCATCAATGCAACATCGCGCAAGGAGAGCGCGCCGTTTTCGGTTTTATATTCCGACGCCTCGGACTCCTCAGTAGCCACCGCTTCAACCTGCGTTCATGCTTGACGAGCATGGCAAGTGTCGCAAGCATGCCAAAGGCGAATGCGAAGGTTCCAAGGTCGTAGGACATCATAAAAAAAACCGACCCCTCCTCTTAATTAATACGGCTGGAGGAGCGCCGGCAGGCGGGAACGGAACGAACCCATGAGATTCTCAAGAAACTCTTCGATCCTGGTTAGAAATTCTCGATGAAGGTCTCATTTCGACATCAGCGAAGGATTTTCGCCTCGCCAGTGCTCGCTGCCGACAACGCCCGGGATAATGGGCGCAAACCTATCCGCACGCTTTGAGACATACCGTACGCTAGAAAGAGACCATCCTTCGCCGCTATCCAGGTATGTGAATTCGCCCGAGCGCTCTCGCCGGACCGCAAACAAAATCCGCGCAGTGGTAGATTCCTCCAATACAGCCCAGTATTCGGCGCCGGGAACAGACACCTCCCTGCGATGGTTCAGGATGATTTCCTTGCGTTGCTTCCTATCTGTCACCTTAGATGGAACAACATTCTCGGCATTCCACCATCGCAGGAACCCGTGATACTCAAAGATATGTACGGTGCGAAATGCCGGCGCTGCTTGCACGATTCGGCGCAACTTGGTGTCTGAAGTGCCACGGCACTCAAACCAGAACGAAGGCAGTTTACCTTTGCCAAGAGCGTAAATGTCGGGGCGAAGGTCTCCAAGCCGAGGCTTAGGCGCTTCCTCCCATCGAATCTCCTCCCATGCGTAGCCCCAGCTCAATAGATGTGGCGAACCTGATCCTCAGCGAGAAGTGACCTCCATTCGCAGGGTCTTATGAAAGAGCGCCACTCCCCAGATGACAATCAAAACGGGGATGAGTAATCCTGCAGGGCCTAGCCACTCGAATGCGCCGGCTCCGGCAACGAGGACGGCTGCGGTCCCTAAACCAGCATAGAATCCACCGATGCTCTTGCGAACGGCGTTAGTGCGGCCCGGAGATTTCATCGAGTTTCTGAAAGGAGGTAGCCAATCGCGGCAAGCTCGCTCGATCTCTTTTCCGTTCTGAAAATAGGCGAGCAGAAGGCGGTGATATACAAGGACATCAAGCATCCACAGCAGGAGGATGCCGACGCCAGCGGCGACTCCAAGTCCACAAACCACCAGCCATTTCTCACGGGATTCGGCCATGTCCTTCACAACAAATCCCAGGCCACCAAACATCGCGAGCAGCCAAGTTGATGCTAGGCCGCGATAAGCGCTTTGTAGGGTGTTAAAGTGCCTTTCCTGCACACCACACTCGGTTAGGATGCTCCAAACCTTGTCGAATTCCGGTTTATTGATTTGCATCAGTTTTTCAACTCGACCCTTTGTGTCCGGCTCTGGATCTGGAGGGAAGGGTAAGTTACGAACGGTATCTGCCATGGGAATGCCTCCTTTGGTCACCGATTGTATCCGATTGACTGCTGCATGATGGAGGCTCGGGCTTTGGCTCTTGCTCGCGCGCATATTCGAACGCTCCTTCAAGCTGCATACAGGGGGAAAGATACAGAGATGTTTCCGATGCTGTTTAGAAATTCTCAGATGAACCGCGCAAGTTCCAACCGTCGCCGAAGACTTCCCAAACACTGGACTAATAATCCTCGGGGAACGTCACGACCGCCTTCCGGAGTTCCGTTATGTCGGTTGGCAACTTAGGTCGGGGACATACCTAGAGTTCCCGACCAGGTCTCAAACTTCCTGCCGTTCCTTTCGTCGTCTTTGAAGAAAGCGAGATACGTCATCACGTGATAGCCGGCGAACTCTTGCTCGCTTACATGAAGGCGCGCGAGCTCGTGGACGGTCCTCCACGTCCCCGAGTTGATGTAAATCTGAGCATTTGACCCATCTGCTACGACATTCAGGGGCATGATCTCATGATGGTGCGTGTGGCCATAGACGATGAAGTCGGCCTCCCCGGATTTGAATGCTGGCTCGGAGAACGCATTCGGGTAGAAGGGTCCCTCGTGCGATGCAACCTTGGCTGCCACCCAGTTTGCAACCTCGCTGAGGCTGCCCAACGAAACGCCATGCGAAAACTTGAGGGCCCATTCCAACTTCGCAACGCTGCCGAAAAGCCTGGATGTCCAAAGCCTTTCTGTGACAAACGGTAAGTGGATAAACTCATCGGCAAGCCGGTCCCAAATCTGTTTGATCTTCTCCGCAATCGGTTTGGAGCACGTTCTCCGGACAAGCCCGTTTACCCACACGGGAACAAGCACAAGCGGCCGGACGTTGTCTATTTCTCGGAGCCCTTTGGCGCACGCATCGGGTAAATCGGCTCCGAGCTCCTGGACTACGACAAGTGGGAAGCGATTGACGAGCTCGACCACGATGGCGTCTCCGATGGAAGAGGCATTGCGTTGCTCCTCGAAATTGAGCTTGTCGAAAATGTCTCCGTGGCGGGCAAATACCCGGTGGGCGCGATAAACGTCCATCAACTCACCGGATTCCACAGGGTCATGCGGAAAGGGCAATGCCGGGTTGTTCTGCAACCCCAGATTGTCGACGATTTGGCTGCGGATGCGGTCATAGGCTGGACCGGGCACGTGATACAACCAATCGTGGTTCCCGACCAGGTAGTGCATACGTGCCTTGACGCGAACACGGTCGACTGCGCTCGGTTTGTCGTGCGCGGTCAGCGCGGGCTTCCCGTCGTTCGTCGCCGGGGGCAGTGACAGAAAAGAGCCGTTGGCGAGGTTCTTGAGTATGGCGAGCGATGCTTTATTATGCTCGAGAACCGCGGCATTGATCTCCGAGATTTTGTCGACACACGGCTGGCTTTGCACGTCCGACCAAGGGCGAGCCGTGCCCGCGAGCCATTTTGCCGATCGGATTACGTCGAGAATGTCTCCGAGCAGAACGATGTCGATTTCTTCTATGGGGCGGTACTTTCCGCCTTTCCGCCAGGAAGCGTCGTAGATCAGCTCGCTCAAGCTGTCCTTGAAGCCGCCAAATGCACTCGCGCGGATGGTTTCTCCCGACGTGCCGTCGGTAAGGTGTAGATCACTTACAACAACGAGCATTGCTGACTCCCAAATCTCTTGGCACCCTGCCCGTGGTCGCGGCTGAGTCTTGACCTCGTTGGCCGGCCAAAGCCTGCAGCCGTGTCGTCATTCCACCAGCTTGTAAGGCGGGTCGAACTCCGGTAGCCCAAACTGCTTGCCAGCGATCCAGCGCAAGACGTAGACCTGCGTGGGATCGGTAAGCGAGTTGGTTAGCGTGTTGTAGATCACCTCCAAGAGAGCGTGTGCCGCGAGATCCTTATAATAGTCAATGTCGGGTTCGACTCGGATGCACGTGTCGCCGCCTATTTTCCGCGTGTCCTTTTCGTGGAAGGTGAGCTGCACGTTGGCTTCCCCGAACCGGATTTCTTTGAAGCTGGAAGTCGCGTCGCCATGAAAAAAAGAGGGGTCCAGTTCCGGCGCAAAGAGTTTCTTGGGCACGCCGGCCTTGACTTGGGAGACGAGTTCGGGAAGCGCGTATCCGAAGAAACGATCCTCGGCGAGCGAGTCCCATTCGATGGCGCGAAAATAGTCCAGGGGGGTGCCGTCACCAAGGAAGATCTGGGACATGGCGGTCGCGAGATTCAGCAAGCACGCCATTTGCCGCGGGCGTTGCTTCACATTCGTTTGGTAGGCGTTTTGTGGAGTGCCCGAGTCTGGCGAAAGTGACAAGAACTCCGCAATCTTCGGATGCATCGCCGACATCGATTGCCAGCTGTCTAATGCGAACGACGGCTTTGAAGGTATGAGCATCAGACTGACGTTCTGGGGAGTTTGCGGGGAGACCTTTACGGGGAAGAAACCTGTATCCCGATAACCGTCGGCCGTGACCAGGATCGTGTAGTTGTCAGCGAAATTGTCGAAGAAATCGACTTTCAGAATAACTTCGCCTTCGTTCAGGGACTTCACATTCAGGGCCTTCGTGAAGAACTGCGTCGTCTGGCCGTTGTGCACACGGAGTAGCACGGTTTGCTTCTCAGAGAAAGCTTGCCGCGCGCCGTCGTAGATTTTGAGGGTTATTTGCGCCTTGTTTGTAGCCATGATACACCACCAAGCCAGGAGTCCGAATCAGTTTCGAAATCATCCCAGATCAGCCAAACAATTGCAGTGACGCCTGGCCAATAGGGGATTGGCTTCTCTGAAGCTTCGCGCCAGGGGGACTTGAAGAACTGGGCTTCCCCAGATAATCGATCTTCACGCGACACGTTTGAAAAGGGCCTCCAAGCCTCCACGTCTGCAACCCGACGTATCAACAGCTAAAGTTACTGTCACTGCTGTAGATCATATGAGAATCGCAAACCCAAATGCTGGCAAGCGCAGCTGAACGAATCGTGATCCGTCCGCGGCAACGCCGACGGCGGTTGTGCCCGCCCCACCATACAGAAACCGCATCGTTGACCCGCCTCCATGCAGCGTTGAATCGACAATCACGAAATCGCTTCGCGGCTGGCCGGAAACGTTGTAGGCAACTAGCACCTCCTGCCCATAGAGCAGGCGGGAGAATGCGAGCGTGTACGTGTTTCCAAATGGGAAACCGAAGTGCTGCCCGTCGCCCGAGATTTGCCGGTAGTACATGCGGCCGAAGCGCAGCGTTTCATTAGTTCGCATAACTTCGGCAATCTCGGCGATTTCCTGGTAGATATGGCAGTCCGTATTGAGCAGATTCCTTCCGGGGATGGCCTTGTCGAACATAGCCTCACGTATTTGGTTGTCGCTACCGTGACCGGAGAAGCCCTGCTCGGTCCCGTAATAGATGCAAGCGGTCCCGAGAGCGCACAGCAAGAAACCGACCGCGCCGATGACTTGTTCGTCTGGAGCCCCGCTGGCAAAGCGTCCAGAAGGTTGCCAAAAGGAATCGTGGTTGTCGATGAACCTGACCAGGTACCGGCCGATTTCGCCGCGGTTCAGGGCTCGCTGACGTTGTGCCTCTAAGCGGTTGAAGAGTGTCTGCGGTCCCTTGAAGCCTTTGAGCACATCGCGTAGTGGTGCATTGTTGTCATCGCCAAAAACACCTTCTGCCAGTCGAAAATCGAGGACGGAATCCAACCCGAAGAAGACGGTTTCATTGCCATCGATTACGGACGTATTCTGCCCGATATACCGGTTATAAATGTCGTCGTCGGGAGTAGCGACCTCGCCAAAGAGAAAGAATCCGCGTTTGCCGAGGGAGTACGCATACTCACGGATATTTGAACAAAAGCGCGAACAGGCGACCGTATTCATATGCTTGACGGCATCCACACGGAAACCGTCGATATCGGCTTCGCGAATCCAATAGCAGTGAGCCTTGATGAGCGCGTTGACAACGGCCGATCCGATTGCATCATCATCGTTGGCGTAGTCCTTCAAGGTATCAATATCCCCATGTTCCAACTCGGGGTAGACGTCGTAATTTCTAATCTGGCCGCGACGGTGATACCAACTGGAATCGCGCAGTTCGATTGGGATGGGCCGGTCATTGCGCCTCCAGGAGCCAAACGGAAATTGCTGGTCATCAAAATAAAAGTACGGATAGTCCCCCGGATAAGCCCAGTTGTCGCCCGAGTGGTTGATCACGACATCGAGGACGATGCGCATCGGCCAAGGCTGACCATTTTTGCGGAAAGTATGCGCGGCGTTGACCAAGTCAATGAGGTCCTGCTTGGTGCCGAAATTCGGATCTATGTTGAGATAGTTATTGATGTTGTATCCGTGGTACGCACTGGGATTGTTCTCAAACACTGGAGAGAGCCAGATCGCTGTGCAACCGAGGCCGGCAATGTAATCCAGATTGTTGGTGATGCCTTTGATCTTGCCGCCATAGAAGCCATCGGGCGTTTGAACGCCCGGGGAGCGATTGGGCTGAAGCACAGGCGCCCGGTGCTGGTCATCATGAAAGCGGTCGACCATGAGGAAATAAACAAACTCCTCCCGCCATTCCCGTTCGAGCGCGAAATATTGCTTACCAGGTACGGGAGTGAGATCAATCTGGGAAATAGACGTGGGGTCAAGCATTGGGCAACCCCTTATTAGTCCATGGATCTCGAACCTTGTTCGGGTTTTGAGGAAATCTCAGTTGCGGCAAAACTCAACGCTGCGCTGCTGATCACTTGATTGTTACCTGTGCCGAGGCAGATTTGGTGGCGTCGGCTACGCTCGTCACGGTCACGGTCACGGTGCTTGGGGTGGGTACGGTGCCCGGTGCAGTGTATTCACCTTTATCCGAAATGGTACCGAAGGTAGAGTTCCCGCTTTTGACCTGGTTCACGCTCCACGTCACTGCAGTATTGCTCGTCCCAGTCAGCTTGACCGTGAATTGCTGGGTTTTCCCCCTGGCCGGGGTTGCCTTTGCTGGCGAAACGCTTATCGAAACCGATGCTGCAGTAACCGTTACTTTTGCGGACGCGGATTTGGTGGTATCGGCTACGCTCGTCGCGGTCACGGTGACGGTGCTTGGGGTGGGTACGGCGCTGGGTGCAGTGTATTCGCCTATATCCGAAATGGTACCCACGGTGGAATTCCCACCTTTCACATTATTCACACTCCACTCGACGGCGCTGCCTATCGGGCCAGCGAGAACGGCGGTGAACTGCTGTTTTTGCCCCGTCAGTACGGTCGCCGATGCGGGCGAGATCATTGAGGCTGCTGAGACTGTGACCTTCGCTGAAGCCGATTTGGTAGTGTCGGCTTCGCTCGTGGCCGTCACCGTAACAGTGCTCGGGTTGGGTACGGAACTTGGTGCAGTGTATAGTCCGGTCTTACTAATTGTGCCGAGACTCGGATTCCCCTCCTGTACGCCATTCACGCTCCAGATCACAGAAGTGTTCGCATTTCCGGTGACTGTGGCAGTGAATTGTTGAGTTTTCCCGACATCCAAATTGGCGCTTGTCGGACTAATGGTCAGAGCAGTGGCCCCCGGAGCGGGGGTATTGCTCTGCACTTGTACTCTCTGTAGATATGCGATCTCGTCGCCGACTATCACCATGTTTCCCAGAGCCATCTTGACTAAGAGGGGGCTGTGATCACCCGAGTGATAGCGAAATATGGGATTAACATCCTTCTGCTCTGAATTCTTGATTGTGGTGTTAGCGGATGTCATCGCATTCTTCGCCTGATCAGCAGCCAGTTTCTTTGCCTCAGTTAGGTCTGGTTGCTTCGTTAAATTAGCTGCTTCCGCGGATTTGGCGATATTTCCGGTTTGCGCTTGATTGAGGGCATTTGCAGCGCTGTCAGTCTCGGCTGCTCGTTTCTGTAGCTCCTGAACATACTGGCTGGAAACCTCTGTGAGCGCTTCGGTGAGTGCACGCTTCTCAATAAAAACCATCGTTCGAATGTGAGTGTTATTGGGGATGATTTGAGAATCCCGAAAACTCTCATCGTCGAGATTGTTCAGTTGGCCGACCACACGGTCCGGCCCAACGATGCCAATTGCCGCGAGCAGGGGCCCGCTGACAATAGACGCTGCCACTGCAAAATTTCTGCTTGCATTGGGGGCATGAAAGAATGGATTTAGCGAAGCCATGATTATGCCTGTTGCTTGCACGCTGTGATAGAAAACATTTCGGGGGCTTAACACTTCCTCTCTTAACAAGACGGCCCGCGTAGAGGCATAGCTCGTATTGGCCTGAGTGACGAGAGGATTTCCTGGTAACTGGTCTATATGGCGCGAAAAGCCAATCCCCGCTATTTGCAGAGGATGTCCTGTGTTGTTTCCGATCTTCACCTCGATGCAGTAGAAATTGTGTGCCACCCGTTTTCCGAATACGTCGACACAAACGCCTTGGGTCAGGACTTGGTACATTACGTCGACCTGTGGAACCAGCCCGTTGGGGATTGCCCCCGCTGTACTTTCCAGGATTGCGAAATCGGAGGTCGCAACAGGATTGTTGTTGTTATCGCGAAGCACCACTGCGAAGGTTCCGGGTGCGGCGCTAGCATCGATGGTCAAAATCGAAGTCATAACACACTGGCCAGCGGTTGGTCGCGAGAACGAGAGGCCACCACCAGTTATCATGAGGGAGTAACCGTTCAAATTGATTCCGGATTTCTCACAATCCTTCACAAAAACGGCCACATTTACACTGGAGGGCAGCTTGCCACCCACTGGTTGAATCACTTGCGGGCTTACTTGTATCGACGCTTGCGGAATAACTGGGGCTGCAATTTCATTCCGCGTCGAGACGGTGAGAGTTATTGAGCCTGTGGCCCCTCCCGACGATACCTGAATCGTTGTGCGACCGGGCGCAACAGAATTCACCAGCCCGTTCTTTGTGACCGTCGCGATGCTTTCGGCCAAAGACGTCCAAGTCGCTACTTCAGTCAGGTCCTGGGAGCTTCCATCTGTGTATGTTCCAGTAGCTAACAATTGTTGGGACTTTGAAGGTGGAGCAGCGGGATTGCTGAAGCTGACTGCGATTGAAGCTGGAACAGGGGCCGATACGACTAACACCGTGGTTTTGGTGATCGAGCCAGACGTCACTTGGATCGTCGCCTGGCCCTGGGAGATGGCGGTAACGAGCCCGGCCTGACTGACAGTCGCTATGTTGGGCTCTAACGAACTCCACGTCGCGGACTCCGTAAGGTCATGCTGACTGCCATTTGAGTCGGTCCCCATTGCTTTTAGTTGTAGAGTCTTGCCCGCAGGGGTCGAGGGACTATCAGGCGTTATTGCGATCGACACCAACTTGGAGGGCACTGCCCTTACTGTCAGCGTAGTTGATGCTGTTATTGAGTTGGACGAAACCTCAATAGTTGCTTTTCCAGGCCCAATAGCGGCCGCCAGACCGCCGCTTGTGATAGTTGCTACACCGGGCGACGAGGAAGTCCATTTAGCCGCAGCAGTCAAGTCCTTTGTACTCTTGTCCAAATACCTGCCCACCGCTTTAAACTGTTGTGTTTTACCTACCTCGATCTCGGGATCAGCGGGAGTCAATTCGATCGAGACCAGACTTGGTGCAGGCGTATAGCAACGGGCGGAAGGTCTTGCCATTCCGTCTCCAGATATGCTGAGCCCCAGGACGACGAGTGATCTCACAACAATCAGTCGGGGAGCCAAACGACCGCTCAATGGCGCTGGTGACATAATTGTTTTCGCTCCACAAAAATCAATAGCCGGAGAATCGATCGGTATCAGATATTTTTCGTATGTAATGGTTCTGTCGACTGAACTACTAAAGAACACCTCACACGAATTTTTGAGGAATTGGAACCGATCGCCAGGGCCGGCCCTCTATCTCCAATGCTCTTGAACCACCGACCGTCTTGCATCTCCCACAAGTAGATAAACTATGTTCCGGCACTTCTTGCGTTCGGTCGCCAGCTACTCACACTTTTCTCGATTGCGACATTCTGGTTTTCCGGCAAGTTCCCAGTACTTTCGCCAGTTGGTGGCGATTTGAATCTGGGCATCATGTAAAGAAATGTCTCGGTTCACACAGACGTGGAACCAGAGGTAATTCTCGAAGCCGTCTTTGTCTTTGTATCCCGGCCCCTGCCAGTTTTCGTATCCGGGCGAACATTGAGACCACAAGTTCGGGATAGTGTCGGCTCCGCCAAGTTCCAGCGGAACAAGATGGTCTATTTCGCATACCTGATTGCTGCCAGTATTATGTACCGGGTGGGTGATCCCATACATCGGGTACACCTGATTCTTCTGGCCTTGCGACGTGGTCTTGTTTCGCACTGAGCCCGTGTGGAAAGTTGCCGAACAAATGAGATCAGTTGTTTCGTCCGTGATCTCGCCGGGCGTGCAGTCTGGATCTGGCAGCCCATTCACGCTGCGGCAGCCCGTGCTTTTGGCAGGATTTCCCCACTTGTGCGAGATTGGAACCGCGAAGGCGTCTTCCGTCGGAGGTGCGTTGTCGGCGTTTGAAGCGGAAGGGGGCAGCTCCGGCAATCCCGTATACCGCCTCCCCATTGTCCGGTATACCCAGCCTTCCTGGCCTGTCTCGGGTACTTTGACGCGATAGTACCCATTCTTCTGCTGGTCCTGTACAAGGATCAGTTTCATTTCGGGGGCTAGTTTGACAATAGTTGCGCTGTCGCTACTCGGCGCCGCCTTAAGGGAGGTGGCGTGTTTTAAGTCGAGATAGTCGGCACGGGCAGAAACAGATGCGAATAACAGCATTAGCGCAAGTAGACGATGGGTTGGCATGGCTCCACCTCACAAAGCCTTCGCAGCAACACTGTCAGGTTTCGCACTTGGCTTGTGGGTCTGAGGATCGTCAGGGTACACGGCTTCATGCGCAGAACTTCGCACATCCAGCACATCATGGAAGAGTTTAAGCGATGCCTTGCTACCGCCAGCAATGACCGCTCCGGTCACGATTTCGCCGAAGACCGTTGTCTTGTCAGTGAGAATGATCATGCTAATCGCATCGAACTTCCAGCCGATGCAAACGGCGATGCACACCGCTGCTGCAATCCATTCTTTTATGCCTGCGCTCTCAAAGCGTTTGAGGAAAAAACGGCTCTCAAAGAGGATGGCCAACGCCCTCTCAAGAACAAAAGAGAGGACGACAATGGCTGCAAGTACTTCGCCAACACGCTCCCAATCTAAGTGGAATAAGTTAGGGTCCATGGGGAACCTCCCTGTTCATCGGTTGTCAAGCAAAAAAGGGATACGCTGGACAGCGGCGAGACTTAATACGCCCGCTGCCTGTGCCAGCGTGCGGAACGTCCTTGGTTCGACCCTGGATACTTGTCCATCCTATAACGCCTAACGTCACTAAATGTCAATCTATTTGTTTTACTGAGCATGATTTCGTTACCTTCTCCCCATTCCATTGGACTCGCGCGGCGGTATTTCGCTAGCCTTCAACGAAAGTCCCTTCGAAAAATACCAACGGGTTTCGAAGACCGATGACGAAGGGTACGATGAATTCGTTTTCGATGTTCCTTCTGGGAAGCTTGATCTGGTGGCAATCCTGGGATTCGAGACTCTCGGAGATTTTGAAGACTCCTTGCTCGAGAAGATGTCGCTTGGTCACTCATCTTAGCGAACGAACAATCCTTCGCCCGCTCCCGCGCTGCCGAGACTCATCAAGGCAGCATCGTGTAGGGAATGCCCGCTGTTTTTGGTTTTCTTTTCTGACGCCGCGGACTCTTCAGGAGCCACCGCTTTAACCTGCGCTCATGCTTGACGAGCATGGCCAGCACCGCAAGCACGGCGAAGCCGAAGACGATGGCCCCGAGGTTGTAAGGCATCATAAAAAGGTCCGGCAGTTCCTCTTAACAAGGCTGGAGAAGTGCCGGCAGGCGGGAACGGGACGAACCCATAAAACTCTGCAGAAACCATTCGTTCCTAGATAGTCTTGCGTCCCGGGTCTAGAATGAAACCGTAGACCCGCCGACGAGTTCTCTACGCTAACGTGAACGAAACTACCCACAGAAAGCGCGCACCATGCCATCCAGACGAAAAAGCAAGAGACGTGAAGACGAACTGTTCAAGGAGGGCGGCTGGTTCGCTCTTTCCGAGGACCTGTGGCGAGAGCCGGGCAGGGTTCCTAACAAATTGAGGCTCGTTTCGGACGTCAACTTTCCGGCACCCCTCGTCCACAAGCTACGTAGCCGACGAATCGTGGTGAAGACGGCGCACGAACTGGGCTATGGCAGGCTTTCGGACGAAGACCTGCTGACCCGGGTGTCGGCTCGTAATTATGTGCTCATCACCATGGACGCCGATTTCTGGTCGGACCACAAAACTCCGCTGCATCTGTGCGGCGGCATAATCTATGTAGACACTACAAGTCCATCGTTTATCGATTCCGACGGGCTTGAGCTCCTGATTATGCTCCTCAAAAGCATGGGCGGTGTTGGGCGTGGAGCGAAGGTCAAGGTTTCAGCGACTCAACTCTTTCTCAAGGGTGTGGCTGTCGGAGGCCGAAGGTTTTTCTATGAGATCAGGGCTATTCGCCCTCTTATATACGCGAGAGAAGTTGAAGAACGTTGACCCCAGGGGCACGTCTTTCAAGATGCGTTCCTTTTGAAAGTTGTTGACGCCCGCGGCGTTTGGTTTTCGAGTGTTCGGTGCCCGCCGGTCCGCCGGGAACTGTCGCCAGTCTGGAGATGCAAGCGGACTCTCGGCCACTCGCGCGCTGGAGAGGCTCGTAGGCATTTCAAAAAAAACCGAACGAACCCATAAAATTCTCAAGAAACTCTGCGTTTCTAAAGCAATCGCGACAAACCGATCATCCAAAGCACAATTGTCTTCAAGGGGCGAATGGCGAAGTTGGGAGCCGACCCGGATTAACTCCTGCCGCTGGATTGTAAAAGGACAAGGAGGCATCGTTAGTAGCCGACCTCGCAATCGGGGAATCGCTCGGCAAGCACATCTATATCGTACGGTTCGAGGGCGAGCACCGTGCCGTCGGTGAGTTCGGCCTCTACGTCAATCGAATAGATGTTGCTTCCCAAGCTGAAACGCCGGATTAGCTTCGATTTGTAGCACGAGCGAAGCTCCGCTTCGAGTTCCGCGCCGTGCTTCTCCAACACGCGGTTGATGGAACTCATTGCCGAGAGGCTTCCCATATCTTGGAGCCGGCCCTGACCCTGCCATTCGCCCTTTGAAGACATTCCGCACTCTGCTTGGTAATTCTCGGATGAACCGCGCAAGTTCCAGCCGCCGCTGAAGGCTTCCGCAAACAAGTCTAATAATCCGACGGGAACATCAGCGTGAGCCCGCCTATCTCGTTGGGCAAAAGCCAAAGCTCCCATTCCCGATATTTTCCCGTCCGCCAACCGCCTTCGTCCGGTGTACGCTCGAGCATCGTGCCGACCGCTTTCCGGAGTTCCGATATATCGGTTACGGAGCCGGTAATCGGGGAACTTCCGAGCTCGGTCGTGAACGTGTCGAACACTGCCCGGGTGATGCGATTGACCTTTCCGGGACCATCCCAGGGAACAAGCACTCCGTCCTCCACGGCTTCCCGGTCGGTATAGCTGGAGATGACCTCGCCGAATTCATTGTTTTCCATATAAGAGGCGACGGCGGCTGTCCTTGGCGGTTCATCCAAGAGCGAAAGACGACCGGCGGTTCTCCGACGGGAGAAATCCCGGTCATATAATTCGTGGCACGTGCCGGACGCACGTCCGGCAGTGGCTGCTAGCAGACTTCGAAGCCGTGTTTGGCGGCGAGCCTTTTGGCTTCCGCGAGATCCGCTTCCCGTGCACTCGAGGCGGCCTTTTCCAGAAGGCCGGGGATGTATCCCGAGACTCTTCGGTATGTCGAGCGAGAGGGATGAGGACGAGTCCTAAGTTCTTTCACAACTGAAGCGCCGCATCAAAACCAAGAGCCAAGCATTCCTTGGCTCTTTTCTTCAACGGGCAGACTCACACAAGTTGATACAGTTTCATCACTGCGTACAGCCTTTCCTCCAGGCTAGAAGGACGTTCCTTGATTGTGTCCTTCAGTTCTGTCAACAAGGGGGCGTACTTCTCCTTCAGAGTTCCGACTCTAATCTTATTCGCCATGTCCACATAGAAAACGCGTTCCAAGGCCGAGAGCGATTCAAGTCCTTCGAAGACCGTCAGACTCCTCCCGCGAAGATACAGGGTCTTATTGATCATGTGGCTTTTGGCGCCGCAGAGATCATTGACGACACCCACAATGTAGTTCGTCTCCTCGTATCGAATCGTGTCGATTGGGGCGCCGCTATCAAACTCGATCGTATAGGAGCCGTCCGGGGGAGTGGTTGTCTCGCCGATTTTTGTGCCTCCTCGGTACGCGGTCACCAGTACGCCACCGATGCCGGAATCATCCTTTTTCAGAACGGCCCCAGTCAACTTAGGGTTCGATCGGACCATACTTCCCTGAGCGAAATACAGGGACCCAGCGAATGCTGTCCCTGACGCAAGAAAGTCCCTCCGAGCTGGTCGCATGGCTATTCCCCTCCTTCCAGGTAGGCCCTCACGATGTCCGTGACATTGATCGACGCTTTTGCATCCCTGCCGTCGAGTCTGAACAACACAACCACATTATCTTGTTTCGCGCACTCTGACACCGAAACCTTAAGTTCCCGAAACGTGTCGTTTGATGGTGTGGGATCAAGCGCTTCCAACAACGGGTGGCCCTGCGCGCTCGCTTCCCGAAACGCGGCATGGCTTGCGAGAGCGTACCCTTCCGGCACGCTAAGGATGATCGTGAATGGAGTAGTTCGCCCACTCGCCATGTATTTGACTTCACCAAGTGCGTAGATAGCGATAAGGTGGGCGTCTTTGTGGCGATCACCCTCCTTTTGAAGCCAGAAGGCATGGTCCCCATACCATTCAGGCTGTCCGTCATAAGGTATTGCCTTCACAGTCGGGCTACCCTGGGGTTTCTGAGGAGGTTCACCGCCTGAGAGAGTTCCAGGCTTGATCGAATGAATAATGAACAGTGCCAAAACGGTCACAGCGGTGAAGGCGAATATATTGCCCCAGACGATCTGGAATTTCCTTCCCAATTTCAGCCGAGCCCTGCATTCCTCATTTACCGATGTCGGGCATGTGTGCCCAGCAGCCTTGAGAATTCTATCCAGACGATCTTGGGAGGCAAGACTGAGTCCTCCCACTGCCGCGGCAATTGCCAGCACAAGGAGGAGGGCATTTGCCACGCTGAGGAACTTCTGCTCGGGCGAAAAACTCACATTTATAAAAACAGCCACCGCGAAGCTAATGTAGCCAAGCTGGAATCTGGCAAGAAGGTCATTGGTGAGTCGCCAGAAGTTGTGATGTCGTTTTTGGAAGACATTCGTTCCGACAACTGCGAAGAGTGATTGAGCAAATACCAAAAGCAGGAGGAGAAACCAATACACCTTGAAGTGGTCAGACATTACAGCCAAGATGCTGAGAGTGCAGCTCATCGAAATAGAAAAGAGAGAGGATTCTCCCCTCTCTGTGTTGTCTGCCCCTTTGCAGGCTACGGAATCAATGACCGGATCATCCCGACAAAAAGAGCAAGCGCGATTCCGGCAAAACTTAGCGTTTGTGCAAGGGTCAGCTTCCCTAAGCCCGGCACGATTGCGGCCAATACTGCAATACTCACGTAGCAAATGCAACCTACAAGGTATCCCTTTGGCAAGCTCAGTCGACTCATGAAACCTCTCTTTCCTGTAGGAGGAAACGAGCCGACGGGACCAAGCCCATGCCGGCTCGATCCCTTGGTGTTTACGCAGACTTATAGTAGCAATTTGGGTAAACCTGTCAATGAAGTTCCGGCAATCCAGTCAGTAACCTAGTTCACTCGGCATACAGAAGATGCGTCGGCACGCGCCACGAAGATCAAAAAATCCAACTGCCTTCAGGAGAGGCGGATGGCCGGTTGGGCGACCCGCCGCCTAATCAAAATTACCCGCCAGAGAATACGAGGCACCTTGGACGTTATGCACGATCCGGTGCCAGCGTATGCCCAGGTCCACGGGTTGGTGTTCGTCCGCGGTGTGTTTGATGACGCCCCGCGCGTACACTTCCCCGCGTTGCGGACCGAAGCGGTAGATGACCGCTTCCTCGAGCTTGTGGTGCCCGTCGCGGCCGAGCACATGCTCGACTCTACGTACCGCGATACCACGCTCGACATCGCGCAAGAGATGCGAGGTCGTGAGCATCGTCGGGATCGCGAACCACTCGCCCTGGCGTCTCACGTAGGCTCCTTTCGCCTCCGCATCCTGGACGACCTTCGGTTTGAGGAAGTTGAGCGCGTCCTCGTACGTGCGCGGAGCGGAATCGGTGACGAGCTTGGCAAGGAAGTAGATGCCGCGGCCCAGTCCGGTCTCATCCACTCCGGACAGATAGAAGCGGTCCTGCACGCGGACCACGCTATCGCCCAGGGTATGGATCCTCTCGGTCAGCTCGTGGCCGTACTTGTCCTTGATCGTTACCTCTTTCCACTTCTCGCCCGTACTGGGGACGACGATCTCGACCTCTTTCCGGAGGTCCTTGAGGGTAAATGGCCGCTGGTCCCAGTCGCGGACTTTGCCGTCGGTCCAAGCGGCCGTGACCGAGTCGAAGGGTACGACGCCGAACGGCTTCTGCGAGTGTTCGAGCGTCTCCAGCACCAGCATCTGGTGCTGACTGCTCGGCCCACGCAGGCCGGCGCCGTTCGCCAGGAAGCCGTCGTCGTCCAAGTGGACGGCGAGCGGAACATTAGTGTTGTACGGGGCCCGCCAATGTCGTCGGTAGGTCGAGTACAATGCTTCATCACGGTCACTCGCCATGACGTTTGTTCCCCGTCCTGCGCGCCCTTCAGTGATAAATCTCTCGATCACTTGTTGGTGTGCTTGTGGCATAAAAAAAATGGCCGGTCACCGTTCCGCCATTCGCCTCTCCTGAAGGCAGATCTGGTTCTCACATATACATGTAGTTGCCCACCCGCCGGGACGCGAAGTCCCGGTTGCGCCTCATTCGATCACGATGCCGGAGACGTTGCCGTCCCCGCCTTCGCGACGGTTCGCTTCCGACAGGTCCCGCACCATCCCGGACATGAAGGAGCCGAATGCCTGCGCCCTTTTCTTCCGGTCCGCGACCATTTCCGCGGCTGTCTTCTCTTTGCGGGAAGAAGCTTCCACATCGACTATCGCGACCTGGGACGGCTCAAGCTCGAGCACGACCCGGCCGTTGTCGGAATACCACTCGATATAGGGATAGGAGACGTACGGGTAGTAGGGTTCTCCCGCAGCGATCTTCGCGGCGTACGCGGCGTCGACCTCTTGCCGCTGTTCCTCCAGCTTCGCGCCGCTGATGCCGTTCGCGCGCCACATGATCTCAAGTTGCGCCTTGAGCTTTGCGGCGAGCTCTTCGGTCCAACGGCCGAGCGGAAGTCCGGCGGTGATGTCGCCGACTGTGCCGCGCTGCGCGGGATCGAACCCTTCCATGTACGTTCCTTCCCTATCGAGTTCTGCGTTCCGATCCGACAGCTCGGGATTCTCGAGAACGAGCTCCGTGCCGCGGATGTCTTCGTGGAAGTCTCCCGCCAGGTCGAAGACGGCCTTAAGAGGGGACTGGCCTCGGCGGAAGAAGCGCATCCATCCGGTGACCTTTCCGGGGGTGCGGTTGTCGAGCCTTCCGTCGATCAGGTTGTTATGCGGACGCCATGCCATAGGCAGTGTGGCTAATGATTAGCCCGGATCGTGTGACCCGGCGGGTGAGCATAATGGGAAGAGCCCTCGAGAGTACCGAGGGCTCAGTCCCAAAAACAATGACGACGCCAAGGAATGCTTTCTGGCGAACGTACATCAATATTTTTTGTGGCCAAACTTCACTCAAGCTCCATGCCCGAGCCGCATCAGGCGACTTCAGCGCTTCTGATGTAAATCCTGCCGCACTTGGCGCACACCAGGTTCGATTCGCTCGGGTCTATATGGCTGCATATGAGCTCATCCACACGCGCGCCGCATTCGCATCGGAACTTCTCGGCTACCTGGAATGCTTCTGTCAGTCTCTTTAAATTCTCGGCATGGCACTTCGGGCACCACGGGTGGCATTCTCCGGACTTCGCTCTAATGTCCCATATGAGCAGATGCGTGCCGTACCCGATAACCAGACCCCTTCGGCGGATCCGTGAGGCTACAACCAGGGTGCTTACTGACTCTTCGTTCATCTCTACTCCTTGCCGCCTCGGCTATTTGCCGGGCGTGGCGGGCAAACTGTCGCCCACCGCTACCGATGTAGACGACGCGATGTGGTCTGAATTGACAGCGAGAATGCCGGGGGAAATATAAATGTTGCGCGAATGCGTGCGGGCGGGCGGGTCGAAACGGAGCCCGCGCGCGCTTGGGTCTTGTCGCATCCAGGAGAGGCGGCTGGCGAGGTTCCAAGGCGAAGCCGGTATTAGTAATACCCGAGAGTATCGCCGCACTCGACCCCGTGCCGCAGGATCGCGTACCAAGCGGCAACGGCGCGGCGCTCCCACTCGTCCTTCGTAAGCTCTCCGGGAAGTGCCGGATCCGCACTCTTGTGCGAATACAGGTATTCCCACAGGTCTTCGGGAGGATCTGCCAGGAGCGATTTTCCGAGTTCCGCAAGCTTCGGGAACCTGGTTTCCAGAACGGCGCACCAGGCCCGAGCCTCAGGATGGCCTTTCAGCTCGCATCGGTCGCCGCTGTTATCGCCGGAATACCAGCCGATGAAAGGATTGGGCAATCTGTTCTCGGAGCACCATTTTCCGAACCAGCTCGTTCCGGCCCAGTTGAAGTGAATGTTTCCGAAAAGGTCGTTGGCTACATCCAGTCCCATACTGCGCTCAGATCGTTGATTGATATTTGCATACGGATAGGGCTGCCTCGTCCCTGCCAGCCGCCTCTACTGAACGCGAAATCTGAAAAAAATCGCCGTCCGCGAGAGATCGCGGAGCGCCTTTGCTGCAGCCGGACGGGAGGAAGGGCAAGTTCCAGTCAGTCGAAGTTACCGACGATACTGTACGACCGGCGTTGCCGGGCACGCACGATACGCGACCAGGGTTCGAGCGCGAGCATCCTGTGCTCGCCCCGAGTGTGGCGCATCGTACCCCGCGCGAACACCCATCCCTTCTTCTCCCCGTACTTATATATGACCGCATCGGTCAGGACATGGTGGCCGTCCCTTCCCAGGACATGATGGCGGTGTCTTAAGGCATATCCGTCTCGGACGTCTTGCATCAGACGCCGGGTATTCATGTCTCCGGGGATGGCGAACCACTCGCCCTGACGCCTCACCGCGAGGCCCTTCTGTTCCGCTTCCACAACGAGCGGAGGCTTCAACATCTCGAGCGCCTCTGGCACCGAGGACGGCGGACGCCCGTCGGGCAGTTCCGAGAAGAAATAGACGCCGCGGCCTGCGCCGGTCTCGTCCACCGCCGAGATATAGCGTCGTCCGTGTACGCGAACCACGCTATCGCCCAGGGTGTGTACCATGCGCATGGCCAACGTGCCGTCCGGTTTCCTGTAGGGACGCTCGACCCAGCGTTCGCCGCTCGAAGCAACTATGATCGAGACGGCTTGCTTCAACTCCGCCTCGCCAGTGGACACCCGATGTCGGGTGAGGCGGCGAGACTCCTCGACTGCCATCGTCAACGCGGAGAACGGCACAACGGCATAGCGCTGGCGTTCCTTTGCGAGGGCGTGCAATACGAGGCCTTGATGACGGCCTGTCGACATGGAGTAACGGTTCCCATTGACCAAGAACCCGTCCGGCAAACGGACGAGCAATGGAAAATGGCGGCCGTAGGAATAGGCGGTATCGGTGGACTCGTCGGCAAAAACGCGCGAACCGCGCCGATACCGTCCGCGTATGAATCCGCGGATGACTTCAAGGTGAGACATGGGCAAGCGACATTCCTGTCCCTGCCATTCCTCCCATCGGGCTGCAGCAAATAACAAACAAAAGAGAGAAAGACCGGAACCCTTACCTCGAAACCGGTGCACGGTTCGTAGGTTTGAGATCCGGTCTCACCCTCACCGGTCCCCGCTCGCGGAGCATAGAGGCCGCACGCCTCGGCTATGGAGGCATCAAGCAGCCGGCTCGGATGACGGGGAACACGACCGAAAGGCGGGGACGCAGCTGGCATCACCCGCCAAAGATCATTGAGCGCTAGGCTCCGTGACTTGTGGTTTCCTGATGGGACTCTGCGTCGCGAGTCTCAACGGACTCACCCGAACGCTTACTGGCCTTGGTCTGAGCGGTTTTATTCTTCGGCGCATGTTGGTTTCTCCGCTCCCGCATCTTGCGGGAGACAATGTTGAACACGACCTCGGCCTTCTCGAACGGTGACTCCTCGAAGAACCTCAGCACTTCGACTTCGTTCATCTCTATCCTCCTTGACTTCAGTCCGACCTCGCGTATTGAGCGAGGCCTGACCAAATGGACGACCCGCAAGGCACCGCACTGACAAGAACGCAGCGGGCGACCATTGATCCTAAAGACGACACAACCTACGAAAAATTGACAGACACGAACCATATTAAGAAGGTGGGCCCGAGACCCTCTAATCGCATGAATAGAAAGGGGATCGACCGATAAACATCTCTTGTCGGCAAGAGACCCCGCAAGAGATCATTCCGCACCAGATAGATCGACAAGTTCGAAGAGCAGCACCTTGTCTGGCGAGAGGGGCAACGAGAAGAGGCGAGCATCCACGCCCTCGTCAAGGAGGCGTTGAAGCTCGCAGACGGCGATCTTGAACCGATGCAAAGCCTTGAGAGTCCGACAGAGTTTGGCTTCCAGTTTCTCCGAATCGGCGACAACAAGTACCGCATCGAAGCGGAACGTGCCCTGCAGCCAGTCGTATTGCGCCAGCTTCCTCCGCAGCATCTCGCCGCCCTCGGTTCCTCGGTCGAACTCGGTGAGCACCGTCAAACGGTGTGTGTCCTCGACCGAGAACGCCGCATCGGGTATCACCGCCTGCCTCCATCCGAGCTTCCCGAGCTCCCAGTGAGCGAAGAAGTAGTGCACCTTCCATTTGGACGATTCGACGGCGACGCGGATGTCGTTGATACCGATGAAATGCTCCAGATGCTCCGGCATACGCCCCCCAGTCCGCACCTCCAGGCCCCGCTCCGCGAGAAGCACCTGCCCCTCGCGACCTATCGAGTGCATCAGCTCAGCCATCGGGTGCGGTTGCGAAGAGCGAATATATCCGTCCTCCGAAAGTTTCCGGAGCCGCTTCCTTACCGCATCAAGCGTCGCGTCCGGGAAGAATATCCGCTGTACCTGGCCGGTCGTGAGCCACTGGGCAGAAGCGCACTTAACGATGAGCCGGATGTCCCGTTCAGTCACCCGTGCCATGGTAGGGCTCCGGAAGCTTGGTGGTGACGCCGCATCCGTAGCAGCGCACCATGGACGGAAGCCGTCCGCAGACCGGGCAGATCCGCATCAGGTGCCCGCGGTATGTGAAGCCGCACGAGCATCTCCACATGCCGACTAGCGAAATCTGCCGTCCGCACTCGCACTCGAGCGACGGTTTGGTGGCTAGGCTCAAGAACTGCGCATGCTTCCAGGAGCGGTACAGGAAAGCAGCCAAGAGCAGGGGACTGGCAAGAACGAAGAGCAAAATGTCCGCGACTACTCTCCACTTCATTGCACCACCTCCCTCTGTCGCCGGTAGCTCTCCTCGAGCCGCTCTTCCAAGCGGAGCGAAGTTCCAGCATCGCCCATCCATCTATGGTCGCGTTCCTTGATGAGACGCTCGTAGTCGCCGCGTTCCACGCGGCATCCGAAATCCGCCGTGTCCCGCAGGTCGTCCACCAGGCCCCTGAACTCCTCCGCCGGGGGAAGGTTCATATGCGGGATCTTCAAACGGATGGCTTCGGGCGAACGGGTCTTCAACCAGAGATACCCCTCTCGGTCGGGAAGATTGGCGATGCCGCTCTGCAGGAGCCCACGTTCCTCCTCGGGACGGTACATGGAAGGTTCCCCGAAGGGATTCACGTCAGGCCGACGCAGGCGCCCCGTCACCGGCAGCGCGGCGCGCAGGAACGTGGCGTCGCCCGGAGTCGAACGCAGGGTCAGCGACCAGCGGATGTTGGTGTGTAGGAGCTCGAGGATGCGAGCGTCCGGCACCGCCGTCGAAAGGTTCTGACAGAGGAAATAGAAGAAGGAGCCGAAGGAACGGGCCATGGTCAGAACGTCCGCCATGTTCTCCTGCTGCTGGCGGGTCAGAAAGAAGTTCTGCGCTTCGTCCGCGCACCACAGGTACGTGACCGGCGGGTTGTTCGGCCGGGCGAATATCGCCTGCCTGATGTCTGAGAGCACGAGTCCTTGGAGCAGCAATCGGACGCCGCGGGTGATCGTCGGCCCCGCGCAGTTTATGAGCACGATCTTGCCTTCGTTCTGAAGCTGCAGGAAATCCGGAGCGGTCGACCCGGAGAGCGCGAGTTTCACGCCTTCGGAAGCGAAGAGCGAATCCATGCGCGCGCGAAGCGCCGCCACCGTTTGCTTGCCTTCGGTCTGGTAGTGCTTGGCGAAGTAGAACTTCAGCTCCTCGTTCTGCGACTTGACCAGCAGCTTTTCGCGGAACTCGGGTGATGCCAGCACCCGGTCGAGGTGAGTTATCGGCAGGTCGAACTCCGACAGGAGAGCAAGGATGTTCTTCAGCACGCCCGCGCCTCGGACGGACAACTTTTCTCCCGACGGCAGGAGTTCCCGCAAGGTCTCCAGGCGACTGGTGATGAAGTAGTCGGACTCGGTGTGCCTCCAGCGAGCCAGGATGTTGTACGGGCTGATGGAGCTGCGGTTGGAAAAGTCCACGACCACTATCCGGTCCATGAACTCCTGCAGCTCCCGGCCCCGCAGTTGTTCGGCGCGCAGCGCCAGGAGATACAGCACCCTCTCGAAAAGCTCTCCCTTGGCGTCGAGTACCCCGAAAGCCATGCTGCGGGATCTGGGCAGTAGCTCGACGACCGCTTCGATCGGCAGGAGCGCAAACATGGTCTTGCCCGCGCCCATGCCGCCGGTGGTCAGCCCGCAGGCCTTCACGAAATCCATAAGCGGGACTTGCACATCCTCGCCCCAGGTGGTCGTTCCCACGTTGACCTTCAAGCCGGGCTCCGCGCGCATAGCCGCGAGAACCTGCGAGGCTGTGTTCCGCGAAGCACGGACGGGACGTTGCGCGAGGTCCCGAATGTATTCCGTGGTCGCCTGGCCCAGGCGCTTTTCCGATAACTTTTCTACCAGCCAAAGACTTTTCATTGGTCATCCTCCTCTATCTCTATGGGCATCACAGGGGTCCGCTCTGCGCGGCCGATGCTACGAGACCGGGCGGGGCTCGAAGCTCTCCGGTTCTGATAGCCATGGACAGCGGCGGCTACGAGGGTCACTGCGAGAGCAGCCACCAACATCGGGTGCTGTTCGAGGAACCGCAGCACGATGGGCGCCACGAGTAAAAAAGCGAGCATCCAGAGAAACCACCTGAATGCCCGCTCAACGATCCGATTAGGGTTTGGGAATTGCATAATTCACTCCTTTCGGGCACAAAAAAATCTCCAAGGAATTCCTTGGAGAGTGTTTACCCCGGATTTTGCTGGCCGTTACAGTACGGTCAATTCAGAGAGCCCTTCGCGCGCGAGACCGATATCCAGCTCGCTGAGCTTGCTCTCGTCGCAGACCGCGCAGCCTTTCTTAACCTTCGCGAAGGTCACCGCAAGCGGCTGGAGCGGTGAGTCGCAGTCGGAGATGTTCATGAGCCAGAGCGTGCAGTCGTAGTCGATGCAATCGAGTAGCCCCATGACGCCGAGCACCACCTGGAATTGCAGGCCGGTGATGATCAACATATTCGACCAGAGTCCCGGCTGCCCACCGGTCTTGGTGCCGTCAAAGTCGGGATCGGTGTACTTGCGGGGGTCGTTCGGGATTTCGACTTCCGACCTCCGGAAACCGGCGTAGCACTCGTAGCACGGGGTCTTGCCGGGGATGACGCAGAGGATCTCTCCTGCCGACGCGGCTCCCCATGCGCCGCCGTAGACCGCCGGGATGTTGTGTTCAAGACAGAATCCGTTGATGCTGGATTCGCAATTGAACGAATCCACGCAGGACACGACCAGGTCCGGCATGTGGTCCACCTTTGGGGGTCTTTCATTGCGCTTGCAACCGTCAGGTCCGAAAGCAAATGTCACCCACGCTTCAAAAATGTACGGCGAGAATTTGCAGGCCAACGCGTCAACTTGGCAGGCGGGATTGATCGCCAAGATCCTGGCGCGCATCGCTTCCACTTTCGTTTTGCCGAGGTCCGTCCCCGTCAGCATGTGTCTGCCCAGATTCTCGGGCGCTAGAGTGTCGGGATCGATTAGCGTGATCCTGCCCATTCCCGCCCGAGCCGCCATGTCGGCTATGGCGCTTCCGCCGCTGCCAACTCCAACAATGGCGATATGCTTTTGCGATAACACTTGCCGTTCCTTCAGGTTCCTTGAGAATACTTGTTCCATAAATAACCTCCATCTCCTCTCCTTCGAGATCTGTTTTGGTGAAACGTACCGGGTAAACGACCATCGAACCCGACACGCGCTGGATCACCCCGGCGATGAACTCGTCAGGATGGTACGTGTCATCGGTGCCCACGAGCACCTCCGCCACGGTTTTGCGGTCGCGGTCGGATAGCCACGTCATCCCCAGCGGATGCGCGTGCAACTCTCCCAACCACTCCATCGAGGGATCCTCGCGCCGTAGCGCGTCGAACGCCTCCGTTGCATGGTCCGCATCGCCGGAGTAGCGGGCGTATTCGTGGGTTGCGTCTTTGCCCGGATCGACTATCACCTTGACGATGCGCTCTTCTCCGTCCTTCCTTCCAAAGAGCGAAACGCCCGTCTCGAGCCTGGTCCGGAAGACGATCTCGCGCATGCGGTCCCAGAGTTCTTGCGTGAATACGAGCCTCATCGGTCGAACTCCGCGACGTACTTGATGGCGATGAGCAGGCAATTGGCGAACGTCAGCTGGGCCGGCATCCAAACGCCTCTCTCGCGCTGATAGCAAAGTTTTCCGCCATGCTCTCTCTCGTATGCGGTAGCCGAAATCCAGTGGTGTCGCTCCGGGCGCGGTTCCATGTAGATCGCGGGCTCGGTCTGTGGATAGTTGTCCGCCATGGCTTTGAGCACCACCTGATAACGGCGCCTGCTCCGCGGTCCCTTGAGGCAGCCGAAGAAACCGACCCATCCGCTTTCCGTGGTGAACGGGGTGAATGAAGGGAAATATTTCCGCATCATCTCTTTCTCGAACGACCATCGAGCTTGATTCAACATGACTCACCTCCAAAAAGGGGAACGCTCTCGCATTCCCCTCGCTCTTTCTTAGACCCTCATTCCCAGGTATTTTTGGGCAGCTTCTTCCGTTCCTGTGGCTTCTCCTGGTTATTGGCGTCCGGGCGATTGATGACGACTTCTTCGCCCTGGATCTCGACCCGGGGAACTTCCTGCTGCTGGTCCCTATCACTGCGGTTTACCAATGACATGGTGTTTTCCTCCTTGTTTTAGATCCCATCGCCTGAGGCGAAGGGGTTTGATGAGGCTGTTGAGGTTCTGGCCGGCTGCCGGTCTGCGCCGCCCTCATCAAATCGGCGCAGTTTGGATTCGACAGCCGCCAAAGGTTTTAAGTTGTCCTACGCGGTGTCTGTTTGCCCGCCAAGGACGCCCTCGCTTCAATAGACGACACTAGCCTCGAATTTTTGACTGAGGTTAAGCGTCCTGATCCGCTCAAGTGCTTTTTCGTACTTCGGCGCGATGCGGATCGGCCACAACCCGCAATTGCTATGTATGCCGGTCCAGCCCCAGGTCTCACCGTCCAGCGTCACCACGAACCACTGGCCATCGACGGGCTTCGAATAACGGAGATATTCCGTTCCGGGCAGGCCCGCATAAACCGTCCCGTCGTCATGGCGGACCGTCCAGCGCTCCATAACTATCTCGTGCACCCAGCCATCCGGCAGGTAAGCGCCTTCTTGTGAAGGCGGGCTCGCGCCCAGACCATTGAGGCGTGCCAGTGCGAGTTTGAATTTGCGGTCCATAAGAATCCGTCGGGGAGTCTTGGGCGCCAGCCGTGCCCAGCCCCAGGTCCTACCGTCAAGAGTCACGACAAAAGACCAGCCGTTGGAAGTCTGGAAGGAGCGCAAGAACTCGACACCAGCCGGGACGATCTCGCTCGTGTTTCGATCGCGGTGCAACTCGACGGGGAAATTAGCCACCGAGTAATCCCAACCTTCGGGGATGTAGGTGCCGCTGGCCGAATGGTCAAGCCCCTCGGTCACCGCATGAGACCGGTTGAGCGCCTTCTCGAATTTGGGGTCCATCGGAAGCTTCTGGTTCTCGGCTGGGTTCGAAAGCCGCGCCCACCCCCACATCTCGCCGTCCAGTGTCACTACGAATGACCAGCCGTTGGAAGTCGGGAAGGTTCGCAGGAATTCCGTACCTGATGGAATGGTCGAGCCTACTTGGCTATCGCTGTCGCGCAGTTGAATGGGACTGCCTGCGTACGTGTAGTTCCATCCAGTAAGGTATTGCGCCGCATTTTGCGCGCTTCCGCTTTTAGAGGTGCCGTCAGTCTGTTGCTGACGTGAGGTCCCACCATTGTCATCTGTAGCGCTTCTGGATTGCGCCGAAGAGCCCACCTGCGACGACTGCGCTGTCGTTGTTGATTGTGTCGCGCCTGGCGATTGGGACTGGGGGGCTACAGATGAGCGCGGCTCACTAAACATAGCCGCAGCCATAACCATCAATAGCAGAACCCCGACGAAACCCACCCAGCCTGAGTCGATGTCAGGCTCGACATGAGGCGGTCCCTGCACGTGCCCTACTCTCCGCACCCCTCGCCCTGTCTCGTATCCCAGGCTCGCCGCTTCCTCGGGGGTCAGGTTCAGGCTTTCATCCGGCATATCCGCTCCTCCTTTCACATTCCCTTACGGCTATGTAGACGACAAGCGCCCCGGATTTTTGACACACGCGCACCCCGCGCTTGCTGACAACTGTTTGCAATTGCTGGTCGAACTGGATGGGGTGTATAAAAGGAGGCGACGATATATTTAGTCGCGTGCAGCATATTCGTAAAGAGAATATATTATTCGTGTGACGACTTCAAGCAAAAAATCCGCCCGCTCTCTTCGCAAAACCGCCGTTGATCTTGTCGCGGTCGGGAAGCGAATCCGTCAGATCCGCGGGTTCGAGTTAAGGCAGGCAGATCTTGCCAAGATCCTTGGCATTACCCAGGCGCAGTTGTCGAAATATGAAGTGGGGCAGAGCGCACCGACTCTGGAGATACTGCTCAAATTGAAAGCTCACTCTGGCAAGAGCCTCGACTGGATACTCACCGGAGAGTAGCACCAGTCAGTTTGGAAAAAGCGGTCGCCTGCGGTCCTGTCAAAAGTTGCCTCTTTCCGTCGTCCATGTAGGGGAAAGGAGGCGACTCTTGGAACTCAAATTATCTTCCGGCATCATCGAAGGAATGGAAAATACTCCGCACGCTCTCACGGTTCGCGAAGTGGCCGAGTTCTTCAACGTCAGCGACATGACCATCTATCGTCTGGCCAAAGCCGGCCACATTCCCTCATTCAGGGTCGGCAATTCGCTGCGTTTTGATCCGAAGGCGCTGGCCAGCTGGCTGCGCACCCGGATGCGTGCGTTTTATGCGGTATAGGTTCCTCAGGCGGCGCGATTTGGAGTGATCCCAGTCATTTACAATGCATGTACTTTGTGAAACATTAAGCTTGTTATGGTGTCCATTCGGCGAGCACGGGTGTCTTATCCTGCGTTGCGTACAATGCTGATGCTAAAGCATGCGTCAGCCCACGACGTGCAGGTGGCCGAATATCCTACGGGAATTTGGGTTAAGCCGCACAACTGAAAATGCAAATGCCAACTGAACTCAGGATGGCAGGCTGAAGATCCCCCTTCTCACCTTACGGACACTACCTATAGGCGATCCATACTTCTGAGTAGACGTCGGACATCCAGTTGGTATCGCCTCTACGGGAGGTGCATCGTGTACTTCAGTCTGACAAGTGCTGCACGGACAGCCCTTTGGGCTGCCATCCTGATGTTGACTGCCCTTACTGGACCAACGGTCATCTGGGCCCAACAGGGTGTCCTCGTACCTGGGCGTGCGGTCGGCGACATTAAATTTCAGAATCCCTCCCCACCCTTACTGAACCAATGCGCCTCTGACCCTGCTGTAGCTCCGACTTTGGTTACCAACCCAGTCGTTCTTCGAAGCCTCTTGGACGGCAGCTCGGCACTAGGCGCTTACTCGACCGTCAACCAGCCTGTGGGATCCGACTTCACTCTTGGCTCCTTTGACATCAATCCCAATGTAATGGGCTCAGGAAGCAATTTCCTCATTTATACGGATAGCATCCAATTCCAGAGCGGAGCTACGTATCGCTTTGGATCTTACTATCCCGCAGGAGTTGGCGCCCGATTCTGCTCCGGAGTCCTTCCAATCACAGCCAATCCCGCCGGTACGAAATGCGACCAGGCTGAATGTGCCGTCCTACTGAACGTCAAGTTCCGTTTCGTCGGGACTCCTGCAGACCTGGGTGCGTTAGACACCGGTACTCTCGCGCCACCCGCGGTATGTAGTGTGAAAGCGGACATCTTCGAGCCCTCGACTTCCATCTACGTCACACAGGCAAAATCGGCGAACTTCAATTTCTCAATCGCGGACCTGATTGCCGGATACAAGTCGATTCCCCTGCTTGTGCGTGGAAACACGACGGAGCAGGTGATTGCCAGTTGCAAGGCCGCGGTCACTTCCGGTGCGACCGGATTCGTGATACTCCCTGGTACAAACCTGACACCACTGTCTTCGGGGCAGTCATTCACTCCATCGTGCGCATTGAGCGGGACACCTTCTGCACCGCTTGACGTTACCATCGACATTTCTGTCGCGCGCACAGCTGGCACTATCCAGGGGCTTCTCGACCTGAATGGCCATGTTGAGGAGAACGCTCAAGTTCAAATTGGTCCCCCCGGCTCTCCTTTCATAGCTGGGGCACAAGTCGATGCAGCCAACCCGGCTGGACCCCTTAAATGGAAGCTAGACGGCGTGCCCAGCGGCGAGCAACCTGTTACGGCATCGACGCTCGCGGACCAACGCGACAAATTTGTTATTTTCCCCGCTCGTGATGGACTCAATACGCGCGTGGCTATTACACCCGGATCGTCCACGGATCTTGGAGCCACTTTTGTTGCGAGGCCTAAGGAGTTAGAGGGGCAGGTAACCGTCTTTGACTTTGGTCAAGCAGATTTGTCGACACTGGTCATCAGTCCGTTTGCTGCTTACGAGAATTTTTATTCCAAAACGACGAGTTATGCGGAGGCGGTAGGCAGTCCTTCGTTACCCCAAGCTGGCGGGGCGAGCGGCATCGGGGGAACTTCGCGCGGTCGGTTACAGGGTGCCTACAACACGGCAACTTCGCAGGCCGTGCTGAATTATGACCTCCTTCTTCCTGGGATCGGGCTGCCCAGTAGCAGCCCTGACGGCAGTGGAGCGCAAAATACAACGTGGGACTTCACCGGCTTGCAGCTCAAGATGAAGCCGACGACGACCACTGACGAAACTCTCACGATAGCACCGGGAACACTGCTTCGCACCGATACCGGTTCGCCGCCTGCCACGATTCCCGATGTGGCGACGCCACAGTCCTATTGTTTCGGCCGCGTGAACGTAGACGTGAAAGTTGACCCAACGCTGGGTTCGCTATTCCAGCCCTATGCAAGTATGGCCAGCACGACTAACTATGAGCCGGTGGCCACGGGAACAACCCCCGTCGGAAGCGTCACGGGAAGCACATCCGTGAGCATTCCATTTAGCCAGCGGACGCCAACGGTTTCGCTGTCCAGTACTCTTGTTGCTGGTGTCGGCTATCGAGTTCTCCCGGCCGTTCGATTCGCACCGGCTGGTGCGACATCCGAATCGCAATCCACATATACAACCATTCCACCAATCAACGTTCCCGTGCAGGGCGTGATCGCATGCGCATCACCCTATGACATTTGTATTTCGCAGGGAGGGCCTTCCGGTCCTTCCAATTCACTCAGTGTCGATATCCTCGATCCATCGGGCATTGCCACCCCCAGCTATTGCCTTGCCTCGGGTCCCGCGACGTTCATTGTGAATGTGAATTCAAGTAACCCCACAAATGTTCAATATGAACTGGATCCTGCTGCCGCCGGGTGCTCAAGTGCAAATTCGCACGTATTATGTAGTGGGTCGTGCAATCCGAATCCTCAGTTTACCGTCAGCTTCGCGTCACTCCTCCCCGGCACACACACCCTGAGAGTCTGTGCCTCGGACGTGTATACTTGCAGCGTTTCTGAGGATTTCAATTTCCAGATCCAGAGCCAGAGTTTGGGAATCAGCTGCCCTAGCCCCATCTCAATCACACTGAATGAAGGTGAGACGTCGCTTCCCAGCTCGGACCCTCGAATCGCAGGACTACTTCACGCAACCGTGGCGGGTACATGTGGAATCCCGCCCGCAGTTGCAAACAACGCGCCTTCGAGCTTTCCTATTGGGACAACCTCAGTGACTTTCTCGGCACCAGATGTGGGCAGTTGCGTTACCTCAGTCACTGTGAACCCAGCCCGGGGACGCCAACTGGCTGTTGGAACGACACACTCTGGAATCCAAACGCTCGATATTTACAAATTGTCGAGCCCATTTGCAGCATTGGAGCAAAACATCACTGTCGGGACAGGATTCGCCTATGACTTCTCGCCTAACGGAGACAAGGTCGCAGTTGCGACGTACAGCGGAAGTACCGGAATCGTCGATCTTTCCACCGGGGCAAGCGCCATAGATTTCACTGGTACTAACACTGTAGCGACATCCCTCAATTCCCAACTCATAGTTGCCTGGCACAATTCGGGCAAAGTTTATGCGGTCCTGGGAAGGGGATCTACCAATCGACCAACTATTCAAGTCGTAGGAACTAGTGCCGGAGCCTCACCGAACCTTATGCAGACGGTTCATCCACCACTACCGAACGGTTTCGACCTTACCCAATTGCAGCTTCCTACCATCTCCTTTTCGAATGACGGCAGTCGGCTAGTAATAGCCGGTAGTGGTGCTTTCCACAGTGGATATCGGAACATCGCTCTCACAGCCAGAACCAATCCGAACGGCATGATCATTCCGGGCAGTTGGCAGACAGCAATGACGGAGATCGTAGACGCCGAATATCGCGAGGAAATACACGAAATTGCATTTCGCTCATCGACCACCGAAATCGCAACAAATCGAAATGTCTACACCCTCAATGCAGCCGGTACAAATTGGGTATTCGTGAGGGCACGAAATAACGTCGGCTCTGCTTTCGGGGGTTCCGGTCGAATACTTGCCCTTACGGAGAGCGCACCTTCCACGACTCTTCGCGTTGTGTTGATGGATATTGCATCCGGGACAGCCAATAATGGGCCGACATACTCGTACGGATCTCAGAAGGGCGAAGTGGCACTTTCCGTGGATGCTAATCGGATTGCTGTACTCGATAGACAAGGAGTCCGAGTTTACGACAAGTCCTTTAACCAGATAAGCCAGATTCTCGATCCTAGTGCTGGAAAAATGCGCTTCCGGCCCGGAAATTGAAGCAGAATTCTGACCCACCACTAGCGGTTCATTACACGTTGCTTAGTCCACGTTGACAGCAGCCCACGCGTGAACCGCGCAACGGTATCTGGGCCCTTTCACGGTACATGTTTACTCAAAGCGCCGCTACGACCTCGAAAGCCGCGTTCACCTTGGCGAGCAAGTCCTTCCCGAATCCGGCCTTTAGGTAACGCATCGTAGATGCCAGGTCCTTGTGGCCCATCCATATCTGTAGCGTCCGAATATCCGTGCCCGTCCGCAGCTGGTTCGTAGCGTATGTGGCTCGGAACTTGTGCAGGAACCAGTTGCTGCAATGCGGTCCTTTGTGGCAGTGGCCTTGTTTTGTGTGGCACGTGCCGCAGTTGAGCCCCGCTCTCCAGGCTATGCGTTTGCACTCGTCGAGAAAATGATAGGACACGCACCCCGTGGAGCTCGGAAACACCCACGGGCAATCCATGTCCACCCCCGCTTTATATGCCCGGAGGCTGGCGACGAGATTGTCGGGAATGAGGACTTCTCGTTCTTCCCAGGTTTTCGGTATGAAACCCGCGCGAGGTTTTGCCGTGACTCGCGCGGTGTTCATCGCAAGATCGATGTCCTTCCACGTCGCGTATCGTACCTCTTGCTCTCTGAATCCAGTGCCCAGGAAGAATTCGAAGAGCACGCGCTCGCGCTGGTCACATGCCTCGAAGAACAGCCGTAACTCTTCGCCTGTGTATGCCTGCGGCATCTTCTCCACATATCGCGGCCAATCGCGGGGCTTAAGCAAGTCGACTATGCCGTAGGCCTTCAGCATTTGCACGACAATGACGACCTTCGTCCAAATGGTGCGGGGAGCAAGATGCTTTTCTTCGGCCAAAAAGGCCATGTACCGCATCAGATCGCCGCGGTCGATCGACTGCAGCGACGTTGCCGAACAAGACGCTTGGAAGTATTCCAGCGCGACTGTGTATTGGGCCAATGTTTTGCGCGTCCGCTGCTGGCGTATCTCGTCGAGAAAATCTGCGCAGGCATCAGCAAGGGCCACATCAGGGGAGTCCTCTTGAAGCGAAAGCCCGCGTGCTTTCGCTTGAAGCATTAGGTCTTTCTGTTCTTGGGCTTGTTGGGCCTGTGCCGCGTTTTTCCCCACGGAAACCCGGCGCCGCTTGCCGCCCTCGTACCACTCGATCGAGTAATATCCTTCCGGGTGGACCTCTATTCTTTCGCCCACCGAGACGTGGTCGGGTTTGACGCGGCCGGTGCTGCCTCTCACGACAGGGCAGTGCCGCCATTTTTTCTCGCCGACCTTTACATATTTTGTGAGATTGGAGCTTCCCGCTTTGACCGCAGACATAGGCATTCTCATCCTTCCGACGGACCTCAAGAGCCGGGCGGAATTCCAGCCGGTCTCAAGAGGGAAGACGACACTGCCGGCGATTTTCCGACATGGCAGCCGTAAGTTGGTATTGATGGCGGTATTGATGGGGGTTAATTGCTAGAAAACAAAAAGACTGGCGGAGAGGGTGGGATTCGAACCCACGGTACGGTTCCCCGTACGCTCGCTTTCGAGGCGAGTACTTTCAACCACTCAGTCACCTCTCCGCAGTGGTCGTTGACAACATTTTAGCAGACACGGCTTCACGCTGGCTATGGAGATAGGGTCAAGATTGGCCACAAAATCACCGCGTGCAATGAGAACAGAGCAACACAAGGACGCGGGAGGAAATTAGCGGCGGGAGGCAAAGAAGGATTGCAGGAGGGCGGCAGCGTCTTCGGCGAGGATGCCCGACGTGACTTCGACCTGGTGATTCAGCTTGGGGCTGGTGAGCAACTCGAAGCAGGAACGGAACGCGCCGCCTTTGGGGTCGTCAGCGGCGTAGACGAGGCGAGGAACCCGCGCCTGAACGATCGCACCAGCACACATGGTGCAGGGCTCGAGGGTAACGTAGAGGACAGTGCCAGCAAGGCGATAGTTGCTGAGGAGGCGGGAGGCCTCCCGAATGACGATGATCTCAGCGTGGGCGGTGGGGTCATTGTCGCGAATGGTGCGATTGCCAGAGCGCGCGAGAACGGCATCGTTGTGGACGAGTACGGCGCCGATGGGAACTTCGCCGGCGGCGGCAGAGGCGCGTGCTTCGTCAAGAGCAAGCTGCAAATAGTAGAGGTCGTCAGGCATGGCCGGAATGAAAAAAAAGCTTAACACAGAGGCTACTACAGTGGAGGGTGTGGAGAATCTGGCAATCGACGAAAGGGACGAGGTGTGCCGTGCAGCCTTGACAAGTGGGCCATAGGGGAAAGAGACTGAAAGCATGAAAGAACTGGTGACACGGATTTTTCAAGCGGACCTCCTGAAGGGCATGAAGGTCACTTTCCGTACGCAGCACCCCAGCAATATTTACACGGAACAGTACCCGCTGGAACGTCCGATGGTGGCGGAGCGTTTTCGCGGAGCGCCGCGGCTGAACAAGCACCCGGAGACGGGCGAGACGCTGTGCATCGCGTGCAACTTATGTGCGTTGGCATGCCCGGAGAATCTGATTGTGGTGGGCTGGGAACGCGATGACACGACGCGACGGAAAGTGCTGACGACCTTTACGTATGACACCTCGCGGTGCATGTTCTGCGGGTTGTGCGAAGACGCGTGCCCCACCGATGCGCTGGAACTGACCCAGGATTTCGAGATGGCGTATTACAGCCGGGAAGGCGCGATTTGGGACCGGCACCTTTTGGAAGAAGGGCCGACGCCGACGCGGTACACACGATAGAAACTCCATGGAAATTCGACGAGATCCCATAACACAAAGCTGGGTTGTATGCGGGCAACGCGAGCGATTGGGGGAGGCTGGAGACCAATGTCCCCTGGATCCAGGCGTTGTGGAAAATACGAAAGCCATTTTGACGTGGCCGGCGGAAGGGGTGTGGCAGGGACGCGTGATTCCGCATCCGGAGGCGCTGTACCGCGTGGAAACCGACCCGGGGCGGGTGGCCGAAGGGATCTACGACAAGATGGGGCCGCTGGGCGCGCACGAAGTGGTGATCGAGACGCGCGAGCACGACAAGAAACTCTCACAATTGAGCGATGATGAAATTGAGCGGGTTCTGTGGGTGTGGGGCCTGCGGATTGCGGATTTGAAGAAGGACGCGCGCTTCAAATATGTGAGCGTGTTCAAGAACCAAGGGGCGCTGGCGGGAGAAGAATGGGCGCACGCCCATTCGGAAGTGACCGCGACGATTTTCGTGCCCCGGCGCATTAAGTACGAACTGGAATCGGCGCACGGATGGTACAAGGACCGGGAGCGCTGCGTTTTCTGCGATATCGTGCGGCAAGAGGAAAAGCAGGGCAAGCGCATCGTGGATGTGCAGGGCGATTACTACGCACTGTGCCCGTATGCCTCGCGCGTGCCGTTTGAAGTGTGGGTAATGCACCGGCGTCACAACCATCTGTTTGAGCAGCCGCGGCCGGGAGCGAACCGCAAGCAACTGGCGGCGCTGCTGGGGCGGGTGCTGCGGCGGTTGGAGAAAGTGACCCCGGCGTTTCACCTGGTGGTGCACACTTCACCGAACACACGGAACAAAAAGGGCGAGCTTTCCGGATACTGGAAGACGCTGGCAGAGGATTACCACTGGCACATCGAGATCATGCCCATCGTGGAAAAGCGCAGCAAGTCCTACAGCATCAAGGAAGTGTACTTCAACGCATTCCTGCCGGAACAAGCCGCGGAACAGTTGCGCGCAAGCGACCCAAACCCATGAGAAGGGGAGTGCAGCGCCACGGTGAGCAGGGAGGAATCCTTGTGAATCTTGTGGTGCTGTTGGTGGTGGCGGCGCTTTGCGCCCTGGTTTATTTTGCGCGGCATCCGATCATGCGGTATGCGGCCGAAACGTGGATCGTGGATGAGCCCGCGGCGCACGCCGATGCGATCGTGGTGCTGAGCGATGACAACTATTATGCGGATCGCGCCACGCACGCGACGGAATTGTACCGGCAGGGCGTGGCGGGAATCGTGGTGGCCAGCGGAAGAAGATTGCGTCCCAATGCGGGAATGAGCGAGTTGATGGAGCACGACCTCGTGGAGCGAGGCGTGCCGAAAGAGAAAATCGTAAGGTTCGCTCATGACGCCGACAGCACGAGCGAAGAGGCGGCGGCGCTGGCGCATTTTGCGGAACAACGCAAATGGAAAAGCGTGGTGCTGGTGACGTCGAACTATCACACACGGCGCGCGCGATATATTTTCCAGAAGGTGTTTCCCGCCGGGATTGTGGTGAGCGTGGGGAGTGCGCGCGACGGGGATTTTGACCCGCAACGCTGGTGGGAGAAGCGTACGTCCATAAAGCTATTTGCCCGCGAAATGGCGGGTATGTTATTGGCCCTGTGGGAATTACGCGGGGATGGAAAAGGAAGTGCTCTGCAAGGGGCGGAATTGCGTTTAGGAGTACTAGGGCCTGCGAGGCTGTATTCTTTCGGGTCTCGCGGGTTCTGGAAAAAACTCTTCTTGCCCTTTACAGCGAGTAAGTGCTGTAATATCTTTATCTTTCTGAGTCGCACCCCATAGCCAGTCCTTGCAGGCGACTTTGAAATTCTGAGAAATGCTTGAGGTGTCTCCATGTGGCGCAAAGAGGAGGGGAGGCCGCAAGGGCCTTCTGAGATTTCCACAGGTGCTGTGAGTTCCACAATGGGAACGGTGAGCGCGAAAAATCTGCCGGTACCTGCGGGTGTGTCACCCAAAGCAGTGGCTTGTGTGAGCCAGGGAATCAAGATCAAGGGCGAAATCAGCGGGAGTGAAGAGCTGTTTGTGGATGGCCAGATTGATGGAAGAATCACGTGCGCAAATTCGACCGTGACCCTGGGGCCGAATGCCACGGTCAAGGCCGATGTGACCGCGCGAGAAGTGATCGTGCGCGGGCGCGTGGAAGGAAAGCTGACGGGCACCGAACGAATTCAAGTCTGGCGTTCGGCGCGAGTACAAGGCGATCTGAAGGCGGATCGAATTTCCATCGAGGAAGGTGCGGAATTGCACGGCATGCTGGAGGCCGGGAAGCCGCCCGTGAGTGCATCGGAGAGGGCCAGCCGCGAGGGTTCCAAGAAGACGGAAGCAAATAGGCCGAAAGAGGCGAGCAAAGCGGAAGACAAGCCGGCCTCGGATGCGGCAGTTGCGGGGGCGGACTGAGCCATGGGATTTCTAAACAAGCTGGGACTCGCGATTGGATCGACCACGGGGTTGGCGGGCACACGGCCGCTGCCGTACAGCAGAGATGCGGACAACGGCAACGGCGGTCTGAGGGCGATCGGTGCGAATCGCACGCCGGAGTTACAGGAAACGACGCGCATTTCAAATGGATTGAAAGAATTCCTGTGGAACCTGGAAGGGTTGGGGCGCGGCACGTTGTTGGACTTGGGCCCCGCTTGGCAGACAACCATTAGCTTCTTCATCGAGCGCGGATTCCGCGTAACTTCAGACGACATTTTGCGCGGATGGTTCGACTTCATAAGAGAGCATGAATCGCGGAGCATCTTACCCCTGAAGGAAGAGGATTATCTGGAGCGCACGCCGGAAGCGAGAACAAAGAAATTTCTGGAAGAGAATCTTCAGTATCCAGTGGCGTCATTCGATGCGTTGTTGCTTTGGGATGTGCTGGATTACATGGAGCCCATTGTAGCGAAGCAGACCGTGGCGCGCTTGGAGGAGATGCTACGGCCGGGCGGCGTGGTGTTTGCGATGTTCCACAGCAAGAAGCCCGAAGGATTCCAGAGGTATCGCGTGGCGGATACAAGCAGACTGCAAGTGCTTTCGGCAAAGCCGATTTGCGCGGCGCATAAGGTGTATCAGAACCGCGAGATCCAGGGATTGTTCGGCAACTGCCGGACCATCAAGACCTTTATTGGCCGCGACCAACTTCGAGAGACACTTTTTCTGAAGTAAACCCCGAAAATTCACAGGATATATGATAGATAAGCAAGGGGATAGGTGTGCTTTCCACATTTCCGTACTTTCCCCTTGCCGGGGGTATTGCCGGGGAGTAGAAGGGAGATGTGAGCTCCCAGAGCTCCGGAGGGGACGGATGACTCCACCGGGCTTAGAAGCAACACAATGCTGCACACACCGCTGACGCGGTGCGAGTCGGCAGGTGGCAGAACGCAGTAACTACTGCTCACCACACGACACAGCAAAATTACAAGAAGGGCCCCGACTCCGGTTGGGGCCCTTCTTGCGTTTCAGGGATGGCTTGGGAGCAAGATCAGTGCGCGGAGTGGGAAGGTCTGTGGTGCTTGCCTGAATGCCTTTTGCCGCTGTGATGTTTGTGGTGATGAGAATGATGCTTGGTGGCTGCGCTTGTCGCAGTTGTTGAAGCAGCGGGGTGTTGCGCGGCCGATGCCAGCGCCAGGGACAATGCAAGCAAGGATGCAGCGACGAAGCGGTTCACGTGAAATCTCCAGATAATGATTTCCCCGCGGAAAGGATTAAACCATAGTGAAGAGAGAGTGAGCAGAAAAATGGAAAGGGAGATAGATGTTTCCCAACGCGCAACGAGCCAATCAGCCGCCGAAGGGCGTTTCGAGCATGCGAATGACGGCGTTCTGCTTGGCGATGACCTGGGCCTGCCATATCAAGGCGATGGACATAACGCTCATGGTGAAAATGCAGAGCGCGAGAACCAGGCCCATCTGGGTTTCCGAGGCGGGGACATGGAAGACGCGACTCATCCAGGACATAGGTGAATACTCCTAGCCTTCAGACCCCGCGCAGGGTGAGCCGGAAGACAATGGGATTGCAAGCGACGAGCAAAAATGAAGGAGCAATCGGTGTGCCAGGTTGCAGCAGGGTAATCAGTACTCTCAGAACGCGCCATTTTATTGGTTTTTTTACACCATTTCTCGAATTGCGAAAAGCGACCGCACTTGGCGTGTGCAAAAGTTCACACACAAAGGACACAGTATTTCCAGTGTCATAGGAGACCTTTGCGCCCACGAAAGTACTGAGGGAACTGGGACTTGCCTCCGGGTGGCGCGGCTAAAAGCGACGGTTGAGGATGATGTCGAGCACGAATTCCCAGGTGTTTGGTGAAAAGAGAGGGAAGGATTTGGGAGCGGGGCGCGACGCGCTCCGGTCGGAACGTGGGGCCGGGCCGGAAGACGAATCGCTGGCCGAGGAGCGATCCGCCAGAAGAATGGCGTGTTCGCAAGCGGGGAAGAGTTCGGAGGCTTCCTCGGATGTAGCGATGCCGACGTTGAACGCGTGCGCGCGCAGGGCGCGATCATAAAGCTTACAAAGCTCGCGGGTGCAGGCGGAGAGACTGGCGCCGGCGGCCAGCGACCAGAAGGCGTCGCGCAGGCGCAGCGTAAGCTTTTTCCGCGTGGCCTCGGCTTGAAATCTGACAATGTCCTCGTCGGAAGCCCCGGCGAAAAAGAAGAGTTCGTCGAAATCGCGCAGGCGGAGGAGTTCCGCTTCACGCTGCGGCAGCCCGGTGTTCTGGGAGAGTTCACGGGGAGAAAGCGCGCGCAAGGACACGACAGAGATGCCGGTCTCCTCCGCGAGGAGGTCGAGGGCTTCCGCAGCGGCAGGCTGTAGGGAAGCGACGGGAATGCAGGTGAAGCGGCCTAGGCGCGTGGTGGAAGCGGGTCTCAGGTGGAAATAGTCTTCGGGGAGATAGACGCCAGAGCCACCCTCGGCGATGAAGGGTTCGGATTTGCCAAGTCTGCGGAGCGTGGCATCAAGTTGGGTGCGAGTGCGCGAAGTGACCCAGACACAGGGTACGGAGGATTCCGCGAGGGAGTCGAGGAATTGAGGGAAACCAGTAAGAGGCTTGCCGGTGGGCGAGATTAAATTGTCGATAGCACAGAAAACGACGGTGGTGGAAGAGCGCAATGGGTGGCTCCGGGTGCAGGCAAATTGTAGCGGAAGTAAGCGGATAGTTGAAGTTGGCCGGGGAAGACCAAAAAGCAACGGACGAAAGCAAAGGTGGAACGAAGACAGGTAAGAGCTCTCAGAGCGGCAGAAATGGAAAAGGGGCGGCAGAAGCCGCCCCTCGGAGCGAATCGAGCTAGGTTACTTGCCGGAGTTGGAAGCGGCGGCAGTGACCGGGTGAGCGTTTGCCTTGGGGATGCTCAGATAGCCACTGATCTGGTTCTTGCCAATCTTGTTGATGACGATTTCCTGAGGCTGATGAGTGCCGCTCAGGTAGAAGAAGAGAGGCTGATTGATCGAGCGATTCTTGTCCTCGGTGCTCTTGTCCTCGACGGTTAGGATGAGGTTGGCGCGGTTCTTCTTCTCGTTGGTGCTCTTGAGTTCGAGCGTGATGTTGCCGACCTTCTGGGGCTGATTCTTGCCAGCGATGGAGAATTCGATGTAGTCGCGCTCGCCTTGGCGGCGAAGAACGTCGATCTCGTCATGGTTGCGGGCGATCAAGGTGCCCAGTTCGCTGCGCGCCATGTTGAGGTCGCTGATGGTCTTGTTCAGGTTGGTATCAACCTGAGTAACGCGGGTGTCGACGGTCTTGACGTCGTCGGAGGTCGCCTTGGTGGCGAGTTCCTGATGAACGGAAGTATCGAGAGCGGTGATCTTCGAAGTCGTATCGGTATTGAGCTGCTCCGCTTCGGCGCGCGCCTTCTTCAACTGGCCCTGCGTGATCTTCAGCTTATCCGTGACGACCTTCAGATCGCCCTTGAGGTCCGTATTGGCCTTTTCGTCCACGGCAATGCGGTCCTTGAGCGTGTTCATATCCGACTGGACGGAAGTCTGTACTGACTTCACCTGATCGGCGACGGCTTGCTTGGTAGCATCGAGCTTGGAAGAGTTACTCCAAGCCAGGCCCAGACCGCCCACGGCCAAAAGCGCCAGGAGGATGATCGCGGGCAACTGCCAAGACGAACCGGACTTCGTTTCCACGTAATTGTTTTGTGAATCTTGCTCAGACATAGTGAATTCCTTCTCCTCTACCCCTAAATGGGTACAACATTTTGCGAAATGGCAGCCTAAGTTTACTGCCGGAGCGTTAAGCCTGACAATGAGAAGTGCAAGCAGGATACCGCGAGGACCGGAATGAGAATGTTCTGTATGTGATTGAAGCAAAATGCGTTGGATTAAGCTGTGGGAAAGTGGGGTGGTACTAGTTCTGGGAATCTTTACGCGCCGATGAACGTCAGCGATGAATTCCTACGTAGTGCAAAAATGTTCCACATTTATGCCCAGGGCAGCGAAAGCCTGGAGAAGCTGCTGCGGCGATTCATAGTGGATCCCGCAGAGGCCAAGTTGCCGGGCAGCTTCGACGTTTGCGGGGATGTCATCAATGTACACAGCCTCGCCCGCGCGGACTTTCGCGGCGCGCACGGCTTCACGGTAGATGAGGGGATCCGGTTTGCTGGCTCCAACCGAGCAGGAATAGATGCGCTGCCCTTTGGGGAAATACTGGTAGAAGTCATAAGTCGCCTCGAGGTAAGCGACGTGGATGGGATCGGTATTCGAGAGAAGAACCAGGCGGTAGCGTTTGGAGAGCTCCTCGAAGAGACGTAACGGGTGGATAGGCTGGGGATCGAGAGCAAAATTCCACGCTGTGGTGAACTGCTGAAAGTTGAGAGAAATGCCCAGGCGCTGAGAAAGGTGCAGATGCCAATCGTGGGGGGAAATGCGGCCTTCCTGCCAATCGCGCCAGCGCGGATCTTTTTCGATGGCGGACCAGAGCTCTTCGGGAGTGAGGGAGAGGCCCTGAGCGAGGCCGAGTTGGGCGCGGCGGAGATCAATGCGGACCAGAACGCGGCCAATATCGAAGATGATCGCACGGATGGCGGCAGCAGGCATACGCTAGCGGCCTCCCGTGGAGGTACCTGAAGAAGAAGAGGAGGCCGAGCGGCGCGCACGGAGAGCGCTGATGATGGCGGGCAAAAGAGAGAGGAAGATGACGATCGCGATGACGTAGTGGATGCGCTGGCTGATGTTGGGAACGGAGCGGCCGAGGGAATAACCACCTAGGATCATGCTACCGACCCAAAAGGTGCCGCCAAAGATGTCGTAGATCAGATAACGGTAATAGGGCATTCGAGCAGCGCCGGCGACGGGCGGGCAAAAGGTGCGGATGATAGGTATGAAGCGGGCGAGAATTACGGTCTTGCCGCCGTAGGTTTCGTAGAAATCGTGGGCGCGCTGGAGGTGGCGCTTGTGGAAGAAGAGGGAGTCCTCGCGGCGATAGAGGGCGGAGCCGGCAGCGCGGCCGATCCAGTAGCCGATCTGGTCGCCTACGATGGCGCAGAGCATGCCGGGAATCAAGATCCAGCGGAGAGGGATGACGCCGGCAGCGGAAAAGACTCCAGCAGCAACCAGGAGAGAGTCGCCAGGGAGGAAGAAGCCCACGAAAAAGCCGGTTTCAATGAAGATGATGACGCAGACGAGAAGCGGGCCACCGGTGCGGATTATTCCTTCGACGTCATATATCGAGTGGAGCAGGTGGCGGATGTATTCCAGCAAGCGGCTTCAGTCCTCACAGAGACCGGGATGAGAAAGAGTGCGCGGACACGCAGATTCGAAATCACTTCCCAACCTATACGGTAACAGAAAATGGCCAGATTCTCCCTGCATTCCTCCCACAGGACGACGACGGCGCACACCAGAAGAAGCCACCAGGCGGGACGAATCATTGCAGCGCCTCCGCGAGGAGGAGTTCGCCCTGGCGACCCAGTTCGGAATGGGTCTCCTGCTGTTGGAGAAGAAGTCTGCGGAGCTGGGGAAGGGCGCTGCGAGCAGCAGCGGCGCCCGCTTCGATGGCGTCGTCAATGCGGTCGAAATCGTCCCAAGCAAGGGACTGCACTTCGGGACGCAGGACGAGGTCGGCGTGACGCTCCCAGCCTTCGAGCTGGTGCTTCTGCGCGGCACTCACGGCGCGGCTGACCACTTGAAAGATGTTGGTGGGAGCGCCAGGGTGGCCGTCGTGCAAACCAACGGAAATGCCCACGACGGATTCGGCGCCGAGTTCGCGTGCGGCCCGCGTGGGCACCGGAGCGACGAGACCCCCGTCAGCGAGGCAGCGGGTACCGATCATGACCGGCTCGAATAGCCCCGGGAATGCGCAACTGGAGCGGATCGCATCCGCGAGGCTGCCCTGCTTGAAGACCACGGGATCACCGGTGCCAAGGTCGGTGGCCACGATGGCGGTAGGGATCGACAGATCTTCAAACTGATTGGAATCGAAGAAGCGGTGGACGAGGGCGCCGAGGCGTTTGTTGCTGGCTAAGCCGAAGCGAGAAACACGCCAGCGTGCAAAGTCACGAAAGCGAATCTCGCGGCATTCGGCAACGATGCTCGGGAGCGGGGTGCCGCTGGCATAGGCGGCGGCGAGGATGCTGCCGCTGCTGCTGCCGGAAATGCAGGAAATGGGAATCCCGTGCTCTTCCAAGACGCAAAGAACCCCCAGATGTGCGTAGCCGCGTGCAAAACCACCACCGAGCGCCAGCCCGATGCCAGGACGCAGCGCGGCTGTCGTGGTGAACAAGGAGGCAGGATGAAGGCGTCGCGTCACGAGGGAGAGCGTCCCATGTGTGGTTGGAGAGGGGCGATGGGACGCGCGTCCCGAAGACTCGGTACGGAAGTACCCATTGGGAATTGTTGATAGAGCATGAGGATACGGGCGAAAACAGTACGGAAATACTAGTTTGGTACCCTCGCTGTACCATTGCTGCGCACTCGGGTCTGCGCGAATCTACCAAACGCGACAGGGAGTCCAAACGGATCTCTGAGGGGAAATTCATGAACACCGGGTACTCGAATTGGCTGGGGCATGCGGTGGTTCTTCATGTGGAAGTGGGGGATATCAAGGTGCCCCTGCGAGGGAAGCTGCTGAAAGAGAATCCTGAGACGGTGCGGATGAGGATTGGGGAAGGCTGGGACGTCGATATTTACAAGACGATGATCCTGGATGTGCAAGAAGACCTGATGGCAATGTTTCCATCGTGAGGGGAGGAACCGTGAAAAATCAGATCCCGAAGTATGTGACACAAGCGCGGGCGGCGTATTTGTTGGGCTTGCCGCCGGCGGAGATTTCCCGCATTTCGCAAGAGAAGGGAATCGGGCATTACGAACGCGCCGGGAACGAAGAAGAGCGGTTCTTTACCTACGAAGAGCTGCGCAAGATTTGCGTGCTGGCGACGTGTGAAGGAGTGGCAGCACATTAAGAGAGATTGAGTTTCCTCCGGCCCCCCTCGGCAGGACCCCCCGCCCCGGCTCGTTGCCCCCAGCGAGCCGGGGTTTCTTTTTACCGGCAGCGCGGTTCACGGCTATTGAATCGATTTAGAATTCCTTTGACAGCAAACCCCGCGGTGAGGAAACTTAGCAGCGATTCCAGGCACAGGGCTGCAAATCGCCAGCAGGCGGATTCGCAGTAGAGCGACGCGATCACGGATAAGCCTTAAAACGCCCCAAAACGCCCGGAAGGGGGAGAGCAACTTTGCACCTCACAGCACTCGATTGGGCCGCAATCGCCGGATACCTGTTGATTACGCTGGTGCTGGGGCTGTATTTCCGCGGCAAATCGGGAAAGAGCACCGCGGATTATTTTGTTTCCGGGCGCCAAGTGAGCTGGTGGCTGGCGGGCACGTCCATGGTGGCCACCACGTTTGCCGCGGATACACCTCTCGCCGTATGCGGCTTGGTTTACACCCAAGGTGTGGCGGGGAACTGGCTGTGGTGGAGTTTCCTGCCTTCGGGAATGATGACGGTGTTCCTGTTTGCGCGATTGTGGCGGCGCTCCGGGCTGATCACGGACGTGCAGTTCGCGGAGTTTCGCTATCACGGCAAGCCCGCGGCGTTTCTGCGGGGATTCCGCGCGGTGTATTTGGGCTTGCTGATGAATTGCCTGATCCTCGGCTGGGTGACGAAAGCGATGGTGAATATCATCAGCACATCGCTGGGGATCAGCGACGCCAAGGCCTTGGCGATTTGCGTGTTTTTTCTGATGCCGTTCACGGGGATTTACGTGTCTCTGGGCGGCCTGTGGGGCGTGTTGTGGACGGACCTGTTTCAATTCGTGCTGAAAATGGCCATCGTGATCGCGGTGGCGTGGTATGGCGTGCGCGCGGTGGGCGGGATGTCGCAGTTGCTGGCACAGTTGGCGGAAATGCGCAATGCCGCGGGGCCCGGTGCGAGCGACATTACCAAAATGCTGCCGGACTTTTCACGCGGGCTGACGGGCGAAGCGCTCTGGACGCTGCCGGTGATCACGTTTGTGGTGCATCTGGCGGTGCAGTGGTGGGCCTTTTGGTACCCGGGGGCGGAGCCGGGCGGCGGAGGTTATATCGCGCAGCGGATTTTCAGCGCGCGGGATGAGAAAAACGGGATGCTCTCGGTGCTTTGGTTCAACCTGGCGCATTATGCGCTGCGCCCGTGGCCGTGGATTCTGACGGCGCTGGTGGCCGTGGTGCTGTATCCGGGATTGGCGCAGCCAGAGCGCGGATACATGATGGTGGCGACGCGGCACACCCCGCACGCCTTGCTGGGGATTTTGCTGGCGGGATTTATGGCCGCGTTCATGTCCACCGTGGCGACGCAATTGAATTGGGGAAGCTCGTACCTGGTGGAGGACTTCTACCGGCGCTTCGTGAAGAAAAAATCGAGCGAAGCGCATTACGTGAACGCATCGCGGCTGGCGACATTATTTCTGGTGGCGGCGGCGGCGTGGGTTTCCATGCAACTGCAATCGGTCAGCGAAGGCTGGAAAATCGTGCTGGAACTGGGAGCGGGGACGGGCGGAGTGTACCTGTTGCGGTGGTATTGGTGGCGCGTGAATGCGTGGAGTGAGATTTCGGCGATGGCGGCGGCGCTGGTGACGACGCTGGTCATGCGGAATCATTCGCTGTGGATGGCGATTGTGGGACGCCCGGAACCTTTCCAGGGCTCGGACGCGGTGATTTTTGCGAAGACCACGCTGTGTACTACGGCCGTGACCACGTTGGTGTGGGTGGCGGTCACACTGCTGACTTCGCCCGAGGACACGAGAACGCTGGTCGAGTTTTACCGGAAGGTGAAGCCGGATGCCATCGGGTGGGGGCCGGTGGCCAAGATCAGCGGCGTGGAAGAGGTCACGCAGGATCTGGGAAAGAACCTTTTGAGTTGGGTGATTGGGTGCGTGTTTGTGTATGCGGCGTTATTCAGCATCGGACAACTCTGCTTTGGGCGACTGACGTCTGGCTTTGAGCTGGCACTGGTATCGCTGGTGTGTGGTGTGGCATTGTATCGGCTGATGCCGAAACCAACCGAATGGCGCGTTTAGCGCGATGGCTGCAACACAACGCAGAGCAGGGTCGCATCACGCCGTCCTCGCGGGGTTCCTGGGCTGGACGCTCGACGCGTTCGATTTTTTTGTAATCGTCTTCCTGTACGACACGCTGGCGAGGCAGTTTGGCGTTTCCAAACAAGCCATCATTTTTACGACGACGGCCACGCTGGCGTTGCGGCCGGTGGGCGCATTCGTGTTCGGATTGCTCGCTGACCGCTTCGGTCGGCGCATCCCGCTGATGGCCAACGTGGTTTATTTTTCTTTGATCGAGCTGGGCTGCGGCTTTGCTCCCAATTACACCGTGTTTCTGATCCTTCGCGCACTGTTCGGAATCGGCATGGGCGGGGAGTGGGGAGTCGGAGCTTCACTGGCGATGGAAGCGGCTCCTCCGCGGTGGCGCGGCATTCTGAGCGGAATCCTGCAAAGCGGCTACTCGATTGGCAACCTGCTGGCTGCCGTGGCGGCGCGATTTATTCTGCCGGCCTGGGGCTGGCGGCCGATGTTCTGGATCGGCGCATTGCCGGCGCTGCTCGCGCTCTATATAAGGACCAAGGTGCCGGAGTCCGTGGCCTGGGAACAGCACCGCGCCGGCTCTATGGGAGACGTCCTGCGCACAGTGGCTTCGCAATGGAAGCGCTTCGCGTATCTTGTGGTGCTGATGACGTTCATGATGTTTTTGTCTCATGGGACACAGGACCTCTATCCGGACTTCCTGAGGGAAGTGCACCGGCTGCGTCCCGCGCTGGTTGCCAATATCGCCATTATTTACACGGCCGGAGCGGTTCTCGGCGCGATCATTTTTGGGCATCTCTCACAGGTGCTGGGCCGGCGAAGGGGAATGATGTGCGCGCTGGCTTTGGCGCTGGCGATTATCCCCTTCTGGGCGTTTGGCGGGAGCATTCCGTTGTTGATTGCCGCGGCCGTGCTGATGCAGATGGGCGTGCAGGGAGCGTGGGGCGTAATTCCGGTGCACCTGAACGAACTGGCGGCGGACTCGGCGCGCGGGCTGATTCCGGGATTCGCCTACCAGTTGGGGATCTTGTTCGCCGCGCCAACGAACAATATCGAGTTCGCCTTGCGCACGAAATTTGGGTATCAATGGGCGCTGGCGAGTTTTGAAGTCGTGACGATCGTGGCTCTGGCCATGCTGCTCTGGCGCGGCGCGGAAGCCCACGGCAAAAGTTTCGTGAATCCCGTGTGATGGCCGGCTCGTTTGGAATTTTCCATCGCTGTGCTAATCTATTTACACGAGCCTGTAGCTCAACTGGATAGAGCGTCTGGCTACGAACCAGAAGGTTGTAGGTTCAAGTCCTATCAGGCTCGCCATTTTCTCCCGTTTTTACTCGGCTTTTGGCTATTTGACGCTCAGGGCCCGACTGGATAGAGTCCGCCTCCGGCGGAAACCAGAAGGTTGGAGGTTCAAGTCCTCTCGGGCTCGCCACTTTCCCCCAATAAAACAAAGGCGATTTCAATACCACCCGAAAACGGGTGTCTCCGGACGTGTTCCCGTGCAACCCCCCGTGCAACCTTTTGAAGTTTGGACGGGGAACTCAGTTCCGGCGCAGCGCTATACTCAACGCAGATGAGATCCATCGTCAGTTACGTCCTCACATTCATTGGAGGCGTTCTTGCTAAGTGGATCCATGGCTTGCTGCAGGACCGAAAGCGGGAATGGGTAGGCCGGAAGAGTGGAAAAATGAATTCCGAATCGCCGTGGAAACAACTAACTGAATTCATAGTCCGGCTTCAGCAAACCGTTGAGACTAAGCCGTCCGCACCCTTTTTTCAAGCAATTACATCAAGTGAAGTGTTTTTCACCAGAGCGGAACTCGGCGGACTTATGTTTTCCCGAGATGAGGCGTCCGAGTATAGACGGTGCATCAAGGCGATCCATGAGTCCGTAGGGGGTGAACACGGGCGAATCAGCAGGAGCGCAGTTGAGGATGCTGCCCAAATCGCAATCTTGAAAGCATTGGACGCCAACGGGAAGGATTCGGAGCGTGACTTCGCCAGCAGGCTCAGGAGAGAAGTTGAGGGCTTGAGACAGGCGCTAAAAAGAGCGCCGTACCCTTACATAGTTTACCTGCAAGTCTGCGGCCTGGACGCGAAAGACCTGCCTCGCCAGATAGGGAATGTGAAATTCTTTATCGCCGACGAGAGCAACGTGCCGGGATTAAAACCTGGCAACCACGAGGAAAAGCCAGATGATGAAGCGGCCGAAAAGCGACGCGAAGGCGTCCGTACTCTCCGCGAAAACGTAATCGCTTCGATCAAGGCCAAGACATACTCGACCATTGAAGTGGAGGCGTTCGATAAGGAAGCGGCAGCGATACTGGCAGAAAAAGAACTGAGGATGACCCTTGACGTCCTTAACTATTTCGGCGACTTCTTCTCCCACGAAGGCGCGAGAGTATTCTTGCCAGGGGATGCAGCTCCTTCCAGGCATGTGGGTATCATAGAGAACAAGAACGACATTCAGGATAGCAACTACTCGTTTTCGTTCAGGGGCCCCATCATGCCGTTCTCATTTCCAACTTCAAATTCCGACCCACGAAGTGTGGGAGCCCTCCATAAGGCCTCTTCACTTCTACAAAAACGTAGCCGAAACCGGTGGGACGCGCGGATTCTGGCCGCCCTACGGTGGGCCGGTCGCGCTTCTGTCGAGGAAGGCAAAGAGGAAGCACTTGTCCTCTTCTGTATCTCGCTTGAAGCTCTCCTGCTGACCAATGCAGATAAAGAACTCGCCTACCAGTTTGCGCTGAGGGGCGCTCATCTTTTGGGGAAGGAAGGCAGTAGGCGAAAAGAAGTGTTCGGAGATTTGAAGGCTCTGTACAACACGCGCTCAAAGATAGTGCACTCTGGCAAAACGGAAATCTTCGCTATCGACCTGGCCAAGGCTAATGTACTTGCAAAGAACGCCATCTTCATCGTCCTTACCACCGAACCCTTTTCCCGGTTCACCTCCGAGAAAGAATTCAACGATTGGGTTGAGGAGCAGACCCTGACCGGTGTTGGGGATACGACGCGGCCTGAGAGCGCAGGCGAGTAGTCTTCTCCTACTCGCAGCGCTGTTGACTTCACTTAGCCAGCGACCTGTGATTGCCGTCACAGTAGACATTCTTTCTTCGCCATATTGTTGAATGTTTTACTATCAGACCTCGTGAGGCACGTATGCAGAAAAGACTTGCTCTGCTCGTGGCGGCATTCGTTCTGGTGGGCTGTAAGTCGGGTTCCGCACCTGAAAAAGCTGCTGAGGCCAAGACTGCCTTTGATCCTTGCGAAAACCTGCGCCGGGTGAATCCGCATTGTGGCTGGAAGCCCCATTGGGATGACTCCGGTATTTCAACGAACGCCATCGATGGAATAAAGACAGAACATCTTTCCCTTGAATCGAGCGACGCTGACGGATTATCGGCCGGAGCATTGACCTTCGCAGAGCTGCGAGTCTGTTTCGAGAACGGGAAACTCTGCGGTCACGACATAGTAGGCGTTGGCGTGACGGTGAACGGCATGGTTGCCCCGCTGGACTATGAGCACGAACACGAAAGTTCTGTCAGGGTGAAATTCGATGAAGAAAAACCTACAAGGCAGACGTGGGGCATCTCCGATAACCACGAATCGCTCTTCCCGAGGCGAAGAGAAAAGCCATTTCTCGCTGAACTCCTCAAGCATAACAAACTGATTCTGGAGTTTAGTTACTACGAGAAGGTGCCGGAGACGGTCACGTTTGAACTGGCCGGTTTGGGAGAAAAGATGAAGTCGATTGGGATAGCCCCCCAAACCGTTCTCCGGGAACAGGCGGCAGCCGACCGGGCGAAGGTGGCTGCCAATCGAGCGGAAGTCGAAGCAGAGCGGGCGAAGCGGGCGAAGGTTGAAGGGCAGATACATCCCTGCCAGCGCAGTCATGCACCGATTCCTCTGGAAGCCTCTAAGAAGATGTTCTGTTGGGATCCACATGACGAAATCGGTGAACGCGGGCCGTTTGCAACGCGCGAAGAGGCGATAGAAGTGGCGTTGCACGGCTTCTACTGAGTGACTGCGTTACTTGCAAAGTGAGGTGGCGGGTGGCACGGGATCCAAATGAGAAGAAGGCCGGGTGCCCCACACGTCGGTATTACGTGTGGGGGTTTTGACTTGAATTCGTCGCTTGGGTTTCTCTTCCTTCCCCCTCACCACCTCCGTACCAGTCTCGGAGATAGCACCGCACTTCTCCCCTTGACAAATATAAATAATATAGTATAATGATTAAGTGTGTATAGAGGGCGGTCGCATTGGTCCACCGGACTTGTCAGCAAAGGACTCACCGCAGGTTCCATTTCGGCAAGTGCTTTGGAATCCGCACTTATCGAAAACCCTTCGGTAACCCCCCGCAGAATCAACACTTTCAAAAGTGTATGAAAACAAACGATTTTATCCCCCCAGAATCAACACTTACAAAAAAACGGCGGGGAGGGTCAACACCACTCTCCTCCTTCGATTGCCGAAAACGACGCGACGCTCATCAGGTCCGCCGAAGCGTGGGACACCCTCCGCCTAACGATACCTCCGGCGGAAATGTTCAGACGACGTTCTCACTCGGACAACGGTGCCGATAATTCCCAATCCGTTAAGACCGGGCCACCGCCAAGGCAATTCTGTTTGATGTGGCTCCGCAGGTGAAGACGGTACATATTGCGGGTAGCCTGCAATAGGCGCTATGGGCGAGTCACGACGGCTTACCAGGCTGCCGTTGTAATCGAACGCGCGGGAAGCGTCACGTGGAGCGTGCGCCCCTTGGATACAAGGTTGACCTCTTCATCCTGATTCAAACTGTTCAGGAGTTGGGTTACGTAGCCGCCCTCGGGCGTTTGAAACGCCATCACGCGTATGCCCTTGGCCGTACCCGTCGTTTGCAAGCGCACGGCACCGGGGCGAACGAATTTGCTGAAATGGGCTAGGTAATAATAAGTGCCAGTGTAGGTGATCTCATGGGTCGTCTTGTTGATGATCACGACCGGGTGCTGGGCGTTGGGATCGGGATTGCCGTGGACGGGTGAAACGGCCCAAGGACCGCCCGTTTCGTCAAGAATAGCGTTCCAATAAAGCCACGCAGACGTACCCGCTTCCAGATCGTTGAATATAATGTTGCCCCAGGCGTCGCCATCGTCGAAATCATAGATCGGCAGCTTCTTGTTCTTTGGATAGCCGGCCTCGTAGGCGTAGCAAAGCTCATCCATCCAGAAGGGTAAATCCGAGTATTTCTTTTCCAGCTCTGCAATCTTGTCGTAGTTCTTGAAATCATAACCGTGATAGCCAACGACGGACACGAACTTGCGTGCTGCCGGATCATCCAGCACGATGGGGTACCGATCGTAAGCTACCTTGCGTTCCGGCGCTTCGCTCATCATGAGCTTCGTCGTCAATCCGGACTGCAGCAGCGCGGGTCCCACGTGATCGCGCAAGAGCACCTTGATTTCCGCATACTTGATCTTTGTGTAGACCTCTTCCGGCTCGTTAAACAGGCTCAAATAGTCGACCACAATGCCGCGCTTTTTGTATTCTTCCAGATAGCGCATGAAATATCTGGCCAGTACCGGATAGTATTTCGGCTGAATGTCTTGGTGTTTGTTCACGTCATAGAGCATCCAGTCTGGCGGATAATCCATCGGCGCCTGCAGAGCAAAGCTGCCGTATTTCCGCGCGCGGAGAATATAGGTGCCCACGCCATTGGGGCCGAAATCGCGGTCCACGGAAAAATTCTTGAGTTCTACGTCGCCGGGCGTGTCGTCGTAGGTGAACCAGGGGCCCGCGGACTGGAAATCGGTGCCGGCCAGAGGTGTTTTCATTGCGGTGTAGCCCGCACCGTTCTTTGGATCGAACAGAGCACGCAGAACATCCTCCTGTTTATCCGCCGGAAGTGTATTCAGGGTCATAAGACCAGCTTCCATGATCGAAGCACCGAAGCCGTGGATTTTCTGGTATTTCACGGAATCACTGATTCGGAACGTGGCCCCCGTTGCGGCTTTGCCGCCGGCGAATTGCAAATCGGGCTTTGCGGCCAGCCGGTCCCCGGCCTTGGAGGATACGTGTACCTTCACGGTTTGTGCATACAGAGCGCCAGCACAAAGAAAAAGAAGCAATCCGGAAAAAATGCAAACGGAAGGACGCATCTTCATCATCAAATGTCTCCCCCAATTTAAGTGCGCAACGGGCACTTCTTAGAACGTACCTTTCAGTGCGAATGCAATCTGCCAATTATCGGCAGCATTGCTGGCGATGCTGTCGCCGCCCAGTACGTCGTGCTGAGCTCCCGGCAAGCGAAAATTTAGATGATTGACCAGGTTAAGAACTCCAGTTGATTCGATTTAATATTGCAGGTAGTGTTTTGTGTCAAGCAGGATTTACTGAATCGGTTTACTCCAGCCATTTTGTTGAGTCGCGCACAATGTTGTCAGAGCCCCAAAACCACAGCGAGGAAGCTGTTATGAATCACTACCGGCCCGATTGGGAGGCGCAGCACCTGGCGAAGGCCAAGGATCAAATGCGCGAGGAGCAGCCGCGCAACGATGGGCACCTTGTCGAAGCATTCCGGTACGCTACAGGCTCCAATCAGTATTGATATGCAAGGAGGAGAATCGCGATGGCGGAACTGGCATTGAAGGGCGGTATAAAGACGAAGCAAAAGGCGTTTCCCGTATGGCCTCTATACGATGAAAAGGAGCGCAAGGCTCTGATAGAGGTTCTGGAAAGCCGTGTGTGGTGGCGCACTCCGGGAACTAGAACTCTCGAGTTTGAAAAGGAGTTCGCCAGTTTTCATGGCGCCAAGCATGGCATCGCGGTAACCAACGGCACGGCGGCGCTCGAAGTGACGATGTCGGGTCTTGGCATCGGGCCCGGCGACGAAGTGATCGTGCCCGATTATACGTTTGTGGCCACACCGAGTGCGGTGCTCTACGCAGGTGCACTGCCGGTGACAGTGGATGTTTCACCGGAGACCTACTGCCTCGATCCACAACTCACGGAAGCGGCCATTACTCCGCGCACCAAGGCCATCATCGCTGTCCATATGGGAGGACATCCGGCGGATCTCGATGCACTGGGTGCGCTTGCGCAGAGAAAGGGAATTGCACTGGTCGAGGACAGCTCACACGCACACGCCACCGAATGGAAGGGCCGTCGGATTGGCGCGCTCGGCAAAGCGGGAACGTTCAGCTTTCAATCGAGCAAACTGATGACCGCGGGAGAAGGTGGCATTATCGTCACGAACGACGACGCGTTCGAACGCCAGGCGCGCAGCGTACACGACTGCGGCCGCATGCCCGGTGAGTGGTTCTACAGCCATTACATCAACGGCTCGAACTACCGCCTTAGCGAATGGCAGGGGGCAGTCCTGAGTGCGCAATTGACGCGCCTTGATGAGCAGACGCAGCGGCGCCACAACAATTCGCGGTTGCTAGACAAATTTCTCGCGCAGATTCCCGGGATCACTCCGCAGAAATTGGATCCGCGCTGCACGCGGAATGGCCAGTACGCGTATATTTTCCATGTGGACTCGAAGCATTTCGCCGGCGCCAGCACGAAAAAATTGCTCGAGGCCATGAACGCCGAAGGAATTCCGAATCAGGCAAGCTATCCACCGATCCACGCGCTGGATGTATTTCAAAAGGGGGAGTACCGGAAGCGGCTCTCCGGAGCGCAAGCCGCGGAGGCGCATCCCTTCCTGAACGCTACATACCCACACACGCATCGCGCCGCCTTTGAAACAATCTGGATTCCGCAGCCAGCCTTGCTCGGCGACGAAGAGGACATGCACGAGATCGCCGCAGCTTGGACAAAAATACAGAAGTATGCGAAAGAGTTGGTTTGATCCGCATCGCGTAGCAGGATTCCCCGGGGAAAGCACCACGCACATCGACCCTTGGTGATTTTTTGGTGATGTGGTGGAAAGTGCCGGCTATTCCTGGGTCAAAGAAAAACTTCTGCCGCTGATTGAGCGAACCCAGATCAATCGGAACCCACAATATTCCTTCCGGATACACTCCCGTACCCCCGCAGGATCAACACTTTCAAAAGTGTATGAAAACAAATGATTTTATCCCCCATTAGAATCAACACTTTCAAAAAAAGGGGGGAGGGGCAGCACCATTCGCCTGAGTGCCACCGCTTCCCCTCATCTGCCGTTCGACTTCTTGCGAATCCCGAGCGTCGCCCACCCGGACAACATGCATCTTTTCATCTGTTCTTGCGGCTGCGCACTGCGAGGATGGGTGTCTGTCTCAAAATGAACTTCGCAAAAATCCGCTCCGTCCTGCAGGTCATGACGATTTTCCTGATATCTGAAAACTCGTTCCATTTCTTGGGCTTAGACGCCCCCATGCGTTTCAGGTACTCCCATCAACTCCCTGATATGCCACGAATTCGCCGATTCCCGCCTTTGGCACTGCATTTGCTCCTGCCTACGGGAGAGGCGTTTCAAGGTAAGGTTTGTTCACCCCTTTCGGGATGGCTGCAGGCCACATTCGCAATGCGAAACCAAACAAAATACAGAAAAAACGAACAGTAGCCGCGCTTCTGGTATTAGGACTACTGAGCGTAATCCTCCCTCTTCTCTTCTGGGTCCTCTCCCACTCCTCACCTTCGGATCACTCCCAGTCCAATGTCCCAGCGTATTCCTCCTCTTTGCCTTCGTACTGGAATTGGAGCGATG
>Ga0116116_1000114_pt1 | contig 95166 bp, 88 predicted proteins | sample June2015DPH_10_1_FD_89722 | JGI IMG/M metagenome (GOLD analysis project Ga0116116, IMG submission 89722) | Peatland microbial communities from SPRUCE experiment site at the Marcell Experimental Forest, Minnesota, USA - June2015DPH_10_150 | ecosystem: Environmental > Terrestrial > Soil > Wetlands... | reverse complement strand
GCCAGACTCGCGCTGCGGGCGAACGTCTGCCCCGCCGGTCAGCTCTGGCCCGAGAATGTTTGTAACGTATTACGTTACAAACCACAGGAGGCCTGGCAGCGGAAATTTGTAACGTAATACGTTACAAACGGACGCCGGGTTGAAACGGGATGGTCGCGCAATAAATGAGATTCACCGCACGGACATGCAGCCGTGAACTACTTCGCCGTGGCCAAGGCCAGGCGGACGCCGAGGGCGAGGAGGATGACACCCATGGTGCGCTCAAACCAGTGCCCGCAGCGCAGGAAGGCCGCGCGCACGCGGTCCTGGGAGAAGAAAAGCGACACGAGTGTGAACCAGCCCATCGTCGCCAGCGCCATCCAGACGCCATAGGCGCTCTGGATCAGCACCGGGGTCCGCGGGTTGATGACGACCGAGAAAAGCGCCACGAAGAACAGCGTGGCCTTGGGATTGAGGGCGTTGGTGAGGAAGCCGGTGACAAACGCCGCGCGGCGGCCGGGTGTTTCCCGCGCGCCGCCGGCCGGCACGGTGGACACGGTTGCGTTCGGAGCAGCTTCGTTCGCAAACGGCTTTGCCCGGAGGGCCTTTTGGCCGATCCATGCGAGATAAACCGCCCCCAGCCACTTCAGGATGTTGAAGGCGAGCACGGAACTCCGCACGAGCAGTCCGATGCCAAGCAACGAGTAGGCGACATGCAGGAAGATGCCGGTGCCGATGCCCACGCTCGTCCAGATCGCCGGGCGCCGGCCGTAGGTGATGCTTTGCCGCAGCACCATGGCGAAATCCGGTCCCGGGCTGGCGACTGCCACAAGGTGGGCGAGCGCGACGAGGAGAAATTCAGACCAGTAGGAGGTCATCGACGGGCCACCACCAAAGGAGGAACCCGCCGCCCGGGCGAGTTCGAATCAATCCCGGCAGGCAGAAGTCCGCACCCCTCCCGCCGCGCTCACGGCCGCCTGACCTCACAAATCCGGCGGCGCGGTGGCCAGGGCCTCCTCAAAGGTCGAGATTCCCTCCTTCACCTTGATCAGGCTGTCCTGGTGCAGGGTCTGCATGCCACCGCGGATGGCGATGCGTTTCAGCTCGGAGGTCTCGCTCCCCTTGTTGATGGCTTCGATCAGCTCTTCGCCGATCACCATGAGTTCGTGGATGCCGACGCGGCCCTTGTAGCCGGTGTGGTTGCAGCGCACGCAACCCTTGGGGTTATGCTTGAAAATCTGCCCGCTCCAACCGATGGCCTTTTCGATCAGCTCCTTCTCGCGGCCCTGCGGCTCGAGGGGCTGCCGGCAGTTCTTGCAGACGCGCCGCATGAGGCGCTGGGAGCATACGCACAACAGCGACGCCGAGATCATGAATGGCTCCATTCCCAGGTCGGTGAGGCGCGCGATGGCGCTGGGGGCGTCATTGGTGTGCAGCGTGCTGAGGAGCAGGTGGCCGGTGAGCGCGGCCTCGATCGCGATCTCGGCCGTTTCGTGATCGCGGATTTCCCCCACGAGGACGATGTCGGGATCCTGGCGCAGGAAGGAGCGCAACGCGGCGGAAAAGGTGAGCCCGATCTGCCGGTGCATCTGCACCTGGTTGATGCCGGCCAGCGTGTATTCGATCGGATCCTCGACGGTGCGGATGACCAGCTCGGGCGAGTTGATCTCGTTGAGGGCCGCGTAGAGAGTCATCGACTTGCCTGAACCGGTCGGGCCGCAGTGTAGAATCATGCCATAGGGCTGGCGGATGACCCGGCGGTAGAGGGCAAGGTTGGCTTCGGTGAAGCCGAGCATCGGCAGCGGCAGCGTGGATTTCTGCTTGTCGAGGATACGCATGACCATGCCTTCACCGTGGTTGAGCGGTGCGGTGGAGATGCGCAGATCGATGTCGATGCTCTTCTTCGTGAATTGCTTGAAGATGATGCGGCCGTCTTGCGGCAGGCGGCGCTCCGCGATGTCGAGATTGCCCATGATCTTCAGGCGCGCGACGAGCGCCCCCGCCACCTTGATGGGCAGGCGGAGCTTCTCCTGGCACACGCCGTCGATGCGGTAACGGACGACAAGGTCCTTTTCCCACGGCTCGATGTGGATGTCGCTGGTTCCCGCGAAATACGCGTCCTCGATGATACGGTTGGCCAGTTCGATGATCGGCCCGGACTCCTCGCTGGCGAGATCCTCATCCCTGATGTCCTCGGCCGGGCCGAATTCGATGCCGATCTTCTCGACCACATCGGTGAACTGCACCTCGACCTGCTGGGTCTTGCTGAATTTGTCGCGGATCTCCCGATCCCGGCCAAGGAGGCGGACGACCCTCTTGCCGGTCATCTCCTGGATTTTGGTCGCAACCGAGACCTCGAACGGATTGGCGAATACGACGAGCAGGTAGTTGCCCACCTGTCCCACGGGCAGCACGAGATTCTGCTGGCAGAAGTCATGCGGGATGCGTTCAAACGTGGTCGGGCCGATCTGATAACGCTGCACGTTGAACGGCGCCAGACCGTGGGCCCGCGCCTTGGCGACGAGGAGCTGGAAGTCGGTGATCTTGTGTTCGTCCTGCAGGAGCTTGTCCAAGGCCTCGCCGGTCAGGTCACCGGGCGTGGCGAGGATGGTCTCCTCCTGTTCGGAGGTGAGGCGGTCCATCTCCTCGAGCTTCGCAATAATCTGTTGCTGGACTTTGCCGAGTGCCATGGGTGGAGTTACGCGGTCTTCGCAACCGGCTGGGCCGGGGCGTTCTTGGTCAGTTCAGCCGGGGCGTTCTTCGCCAAGTCGGCTTCGATTTTTTCCAAAAAATCCGAGATGACCTCGAGGGTCGTGGCGTACCAGAGGATGTTGCTGCCCAGCTGCTTCTCCCAATGAGACCGCACGACCGGGCTGAGGTAGTAGGCGGTGGCCACGAGATAGAAGTCCTCCTCCTTGTCGAACGGCACCGTCCACGTCGCCCAGCACGAGCCGAGGTCGACGTTCTTGCGGAAATCCTCCGGCACGTCGTAGGTGCGGAGATCGATGAGGCCGATGCCGTCGTTGTCGACGAGGTGATGCAACAGATCATCCTCGCTGAGCACCTTCTTCTCGTACATCAGCACGCCGAGCAACGTCGCCTGCCGCTCGGCGTTGCTTTGCAGCAGCCCGAGCAGGCGCTCGTTGGCCGCCTCCAAGTCCTCGATCTTCACCAGGTTGGCTTCAACCAAGGCGGCTCCCAAGAGGCGGTTGGCCCGCATGAGCAGTGTACGATGCTCCGACATGTGGTTGGAGATAGTTTAGACCTGGGGCGAAGGCGACTTCTTTTCGCGGGCCCGCAGGACCCGCAGGCCCTTTAGTAATTCTTCTTTCAGCCCCGGCAGCCCGGTGCCGGTCACGCAGGACACCCCGACGATCTTCAGGCGGTGCCGGCGCCTGAACTTCGCGAGGTTCGCCGCGGCTCCGGCGAGGTCCATTTTATTGGCGACCACCAGCCGCGGCTTCTTCAACAGCGCGGGATCGTACAATTCGAGCTCGCGCAGCAGCGTGGCATAATCACCGCGCGGGTCGCGCCCATCGCTGCCCGCCATGTCGAGCAGCAGCAGCAGCAGCCGGCAGCGCTCGATGTGGCGCAGGAAACGGTGGCCGAGGCCGCGGTTCTCGCTGGCTCCCCCAATGAGGCCCGGTATGTCCGCGATCTGCAGCCGGTGCGGGGCGCGGGGGTCCGCGGCGGATTCAATCACCCCGATCTGCGGCTGGAGCGTGGTGAAGGGATACGGCGCGATCCTGGGCCGGGCCTTGGTCAGCCGGGTGAGGAGCGAGGACTTGCCGGCGTTGGGAAAGCCAACCAGGCCGACGTCGGCAATGCTCTTCAGGATGAGCCGGTACACGCCGCGCTCGCCCGGCTGGCCCGGGTTGGCATGGCGCGGCGCGCGGTTGGTCGATGACTTGAAGCGCGTGTTGCCCCAGCCGCCGTTGCCCCCCTGGCACAGCACGACTCTCTGGCCATCTTCGACGATCTCGGCGACGGTCTGCCCCGTCTCCTCATTGATGACCACCGTGCCGAGCGGCAGCTTGAGCAGGACGGACCGGCCTTCGCGCCCGTTGCAATCCTTGCCCCGCCCATGCCCGCCGTGCGCGGCCTTGCAGTGCGGACGGTAGCGGTAGTCGATGAGGTTGTTGGTGTCGTCGTCGCCGACGAGCACCACGTCGCCGCCGCGGCCGCCGTCGCCGCCGTTGGGGCCGCCCCACGGCTCAAACTTCTCCCGGCGGAAACTCACGCAACCGCGCCCACCGTCGCCGGCCTGCACTTTGATGACGCACTCGTCGACAAACATGGGAGGTACTGTGCAGAAATCCGATGGCCTTGCCAAGCGGCACATGCAGCGGCTGATCATCCTAAGCGTGCCCCTGCCGTGTTTGTAACGTATTACGTTAGGGGATTATCCCCTCTGCATACGTAAGAACGGGCTCGACCCTAATGCATTTAGTTCCCATATACAAAAAGCATGTCAGCACGATCACGGCGACCGCAGACGGGCACGGAGATCAAGAAGCCTGACTTGGGCTGGTTTGGTATTTTTCTCGGCGCGGCATTGGCTGTTCTCTTCTTCGTTCTTCAAGCGAACGGAGTTGTCGAAATGAACTGGTTGTTATCAGCCATCGTCTATTTCGCCGTGATCTGCGGTGTGGTTTGGTCATTTTTGACCCACGCAGCGCCACACAAAAGCCGAAATACACGAGCAGCTGGCGCTATATTGTGGATATTGGTAATCGGCGCTCTAGGTTCTTATGGAACCTTTAATCAATTTCGCAGGGAATATCCCAGAGAACCCTTAAAGAATGAGTCGACCAAAGAGATCCCCAAACCCCTCCTCGCAGTCACAAGTTTCTTGATTGAAGACCGCAAAGATGGCGGGTTCACAATAAGAATAAATTACCACAATGCCTCGCCGACGATCTCAGCGATTGCTCTAGATCCAGAGATCTCCGTCCAAAACCCCAATTTCACCATAATTGGCGACACCGGCGGTGAATTTGAAATACTGCCTAGTCAAGACGGAGAATTTATCTGGCGGTCAAGCTTCGTGGGCAACGATCCCGTAGCCTTAAGTAAAATTGTAGGAGCAATGCGGTCCGGGAAGACCCACATCACGATTAATACGCACTTCAGAGATGAAAAACACAACTGGTACGCAAAGCGAGTTGTCGGTAAGTTTGTCGAAGGCGGATTTGAGTCAATCGAGGCGCCCCCAGCTGAGCCATCGGCAGCGCCAGAAAGGCTGACGAATCAACTAAAAGACCTGGGTATATCGGCACCGACAGCCATGGACCCGGAGCTTAGGAAACGCCTGCTTAAATTATACGATGAGCACATGAAGCGAATGGAGACATTGGAAAATGAACTTGGATCGGTTGGAGTCCTCATTGGTGACTCTACCTTGACGATGGAGCAAAGGCTTCGTGGTGAGCATGCTCCTACGACCGCTGAAATACGGCAATCCATCGACAACGAACAGCGGGCATTTACAGAGGGCGTAAAAGCATTAATTCAGGCCGCCGCAACGGAATCGTCTCAAAAACCATAACCCTGCGACACCCATGCACCTCAAAGAAGCCAAAGAGAAAAACAAGCTGGAGCACTTCATCGCTGAGAGGGAGAAGACTCATCCCCGCGCTAGCCACCGCCATTTTCACGGCACCATCAAGTCGATGGCTGGGGGAACTGTGAAACCAAAGCGGGGAACATCGAAGAAGGTTTCTCGCGGGAGTTGAACCGGAACTCAAATTCCTTGGCGTACTTAGCCAGGTGCTTTTTCGACACGCTCATGTGAGTGCCATTAATGCTTCCCTTGAGATGCTTCCAGAAATTCTCAATGCCGTTAACATGACAGTCTCCGCGAACATACTCCTCAAGCCGATGGGTGACGCTCTTGTGGTTGTAGCCCTTCGCTTTCAGGCCGCGGTAGGAAATCAATTCGTCCGTGTGAACCGTGGAGCCCGGCTGAATGTTTTCCTCAATGATCGGGTGAAGCGTCTCGCGCTGCACGTTCGGAATGACCTTCGTCATCACGTCTCCATCACGCTGGAGCATTCCCATCACAATCGTTTTGCCCAGCGCAGCGCGACCACGCGGGCCGGGGCGGTAGCCACCCACTATCGTTTCGTCAACCTCCACCTGCCCGAACAACGGCCATTCACCGTCAACCGCCTCCATGTGCTTGCGGATATGGTGCCCCATGCGCCACGCAGTCTTGTAGGTCACGCCAAGCTGGCGTTTCAGTTCCAACGCGGGAACGCCATGGCGGGAAGTCGTGAACAGGTAGATCGCATAAAACCACAGTTGCAGTGGCGTGCGGCTGTCCTCAAACGGCGTGCCGACAGTCGGGTGAAGGTGATTGCCGCACCATTGGCAGGAATAGGCGCGCTCGGCTTTGATGCGGTACCAGTTCGCTTTCCGTTGGCATTTCGGGCAGACGTGGCCCTGTCCAAAGCGAGCCTCGAAAAGATGCTCCAAGCAGGATTCGTCAGAGGGAAATTGAGCGAAGAACTCGCGGATCGTCAGGCTGGTTTTCTCTTTCATGGCTCCAATAGGAGCACAATTCATACCGTATGTCAAGGGGATAATCCCCTTACGTTACAAACACCCGGTGCGGGATGATGATCGCGCCGGGAATCCTATGGAGACGACCTCTTCAGATCGGCCGGCGGTCACACTGTGACCTTGATCCCCTTCCGCAGGTAGGTCGGCACGTCGAGATCCTGGCCCTCAAAGAGATTCCGGTCGGTTTTGTCGAAATACCCCCGGCTCTCCTGCTCGTTGAATGAGAATTCGTTTTGTTCCGCTTTTGCGCCCACGACAACGGGCCGGGGCGTCTCGGTCGCCGTGACCGGTGTCACCGCCGGGCCGGCGGGCCGGGCGGGCGGCGATTTTGCAAACGGCGTGTGGGTGCCCCGCATGCCGGCGAGCGTTCGCCGCTGCGCGAATCCGCGGCCGCCGATGTCCGTCGTGCCCAGCACGCAGACCTCGAGGCGCTGCTGCATGCTTTCGTCGATCACCGCGCCCATGATGACGTGCGAATCCTTGCCGTACTGGTCGGTGATGGCGGTCATGAGTTCGTTGACCATCGGGAGCGTGAGGTCAGTGCCGCCGATGATGTTGACGAGCAGGCGGTCGGCCTTGCGGGAATACTCGGTCGTATGCAGCAGTGGGCACAGCTTGAGGTTTTCGATGGTCTGGGCCACCGCCTGCGGCCCCTCGCCGCTGCCGAGACTGAAGAGCGTCTTGCCGCCGCGCGACTGGAACACCTGCTGCAGGGTGGCGAAATCGAGGTTGATGAGTCCGGTGCGGAACAGCATGGACCAGATCGACTTTACTCCGCGGCCGATCCACGCGTCAGCGCGGGCAAAGGCATCGAGCACGCCCATGTCGTCGCCGCACTCCTGAAGCAGGATGTCGTTGGACAGCGGAATGACCGCGTCGCAGGCCCGGCGCAGCGCCGCAAGGCCCTCCTCGGCCTGTTTCAGCCGCCGGCCTCCCTCGAAGCTGAACGGCATGGTGACAAAGGCGATGACGAGCGCCCCCTGCTCCGTCGCCACCTCGGCGACGATCGGAGCGGCGCCGCTGCCCGTGCCGCCACCCATGCCGGCGAGCAGGAACACGAGGTCGCAATCCCTCACCACCGCGGCAATCTTTTCCCGGTCTGTCTCCGCCGCCTCCCGGCCGAGAACAGGGTCGCCGCCGGTGCCGAGGCCGCGGGTCACGCCGCTGCCAATGAGCACCTTGTCCTGCACGGGGGACGTGGAAAGCGCCTGCAGATCGGTGTTGATGACGGCCAGCTGCAGCCGCTCGAGATTCTCCATCTTGAGCCGGTCGATGGCGTTGGAACCCGCGCCGCCCACACCCACGAGTTTGATGGCGATGGAACGGTCGGTAAGGATCTCGTGCGTGAGTGGCAGCTCGTTGTGGTTGGGATCGAATTGCATGGCTCAGACGGGGATGAGGATGCGCTTGATGTTCTGGAGGAAGCCGCCGGAGCGGCGCGCGGCGGAGGTCCGTTCCGCCTGCGCATTGAGTCCGTAATAAAGCAGGCCGAGCACCGTGCTAAAGCCGGGGTCGCGGAGTTCGTCGGACACCCAGGAAGGCGCCTCGCCGAGCCGGCCCGGCACGCCGAAGACCTTGCTCGCGGCCTCATCCATGCCGGGCAGTTTCGCGGCGCCGCCCGTGAGGACAACCCCCACCGGCGTCTGCTCGGGCACGAATGCCGGACCAAGCTTCTTGCGCACCACCTCGAGCAACTCCCGCGCACGGGCGAAGGTGATCTGCTCGATCGATTGTCGCGGAAACTGCCGGTCGCCGATGGAGTAGTCGCCGTTCAGCCAGACCTTTTCGTGCTTGTCGCGCGCGCGCAGGGTGGCCGAGCCGTAACGGAGCTTGATCTTCTCGGCCTGCCCGCGGGTGAGGCGCAGGCCGAGGCTGAGGTCGTTGGTGAAGTGATCGCCGCCCACGGGCACGACGCCGGTCTGTTGGGCCACCCCGTCGCGGTACAGCGCGTAGTCCGTGGTGCCGCAGCCGATGTCGAGCACGAGCACGCCGTTCTGCCGCTCCTCGGCCGAGGTCACCATCGTGCCCGCCGCCAGGCTGGAGAGAATCAGTTCCTCCACCCGCAGGTTGAAGCCGGTGATGACATGAATGTGGTCGCCGATCTTGGCCTCACTGCCATGCACGGTCCAGTAGCCGGCTTCCAAGCGCTGGCCGACGAGGTGCTCGGGGTTGGGTACGAGGCGCCCGTCAAGGCGGAAGGGCCGGCGGATGTGATGCACCACGGCGCGTCCCTCCGGCAGCTCCTTGGCCTTGGCCAGGCGGCAGACGGTGTCGATGTCGAGCGTACTCACGCAGTTGTCGGCTGCGTTCACGTTGACCGCCGCCTCATTATAAAAGCCCTCCAGGTGCGCCCCGGTCTGAGCCAGGTAGACGACCTCGACCGCCACGCCCGCCCGCGCCTCGGCAGCTTGAATGGCGGCCTGCGTGCAGGTGCTCGCCTCCTTGTAGTCCACCACGCTGCCTTTGATCACGCCGCGCGACTGGCAGGAGCCGACGCCGATGATGTTGAGGGTGCGTCCGCGCGTGAGTTCACCCACGAGGACGGCCACCTTTGCTGTGCCGATTTCGACGGCGCCGATGAGTTTGGTCTTAGAAATCACGTCTCTGTTTGGGTTGGGAGGTTGTCTTGGGCAAAGAGGAACGCGCTGGCTTCAACGGAGTGGAGTCCTGCAGTTCGACGGGCACCTGACCGCCCAGCGCAAGGTTCACTCGTTTCACGGGCGGGGCGTCATGCGCTTTCAGGGATTCAACGATGTAGGCCAGTTTCGCCAGCTGACGCGGGAGATCCCCCCGGGCTTCAAAGATGATCTCCGGGATTTCCTGCGAGCGCACGATGATCTCCTGGTCGGAAGCGAGCCGGGCGAGTGACAAAACCTGCCAGTCCGCACAGAGCAGCGGGATGAGTCCCTGGGCCGCGGTCAGCAGCCCGGCAACCCGCTCCATGCCCTCGATGGGTTCAAACCCGCTTTTGGCGGTGCGTCGCAACTGGATGCCGTCGAGCCACAGCAGCCGCTCGAGCACGGTTCGTTCATAGCCGACGCCCTCGTAAACCACGCCATCGCGCGCCACGAGCCGCATCCTCGGTGAGGCCTCGCCGATCTGCACCATCACGCGCGCGACCGGCGTGCGCTCCTGCACGGTCACCATCAACGTGTTGTCGGCGAACCGCCGCCTGAGCACGACGCTCTGCACCTGCCCCGAGGCCAACAGCCTGCTTTCCATCGCGGAAAGGTCCAGCGTCATGAGGCTGGCGCTCGCCGGCAGCGCCAGGGTCTGGTCGAGCCACGCCCGCTCGAGCACGCCATCCGTGGCGAATACGATCTGCCTGAGCGGCACGGCCTTCACCGGTTCCTTGAGCCGCGCCGGATCGCTCTCCCATGTCTGGTAGACCTCAACCGCCGCCCAGATGCCGCCGAACACCAAAACACACAACGCCGCGAATTTTACGCTCGCAAACACCATGCGTCGGCGTCCCTCCTTCGACATGGCGTGCGGGCTGACTCCCTGGCGGATATCCTTCCAGGAGCGCGAGGCCGGCGGGATGGTGGCAGGCTGGCTCATGGGGGGAGGGAGACGGAAAGGGCGGTGTCTGGAGGCCAACGACGCCTCACGGCAGGGGCAACCGGCTCCTGAAACGTTGCGCGCAAATCCATCCCCGCGCCGCCCGTGCCCCCCGACCTGGCGCCCGCCTTCCTGATGCCGGGAGCGGCATTGATTTCGAGCAGATAAATCGCCGACACGGAAGCATTCACAGCACGTCCTTCCATTCCTTTCCGTAAAGCAGCACCTCGGGCTCCAGCGTGATGGCGCGGGCTTGTTTCACCCGTTCGCGCACCCGGCGCATGAGCGTGATGATGTCCGCGCTGGTGGCCTGACCGCGGTTGATGATGAAGTTCGCGTGCACCGGCGACACCTCGGCGTCCCCCACCCGCTCGCCCTTCAGCCCGGCTTCGTCGATGAGCTTTCCGGCCGAGGTGCCGGGCGGATTCCTGAAAACGCAGCCGGCGCTTGGCTCGCGCGGCTGGGATTCATGGCGCTTGCGCCGGTAGACGTCGATCTGGCGGCTGATGGCCTCGCTCTCGACCTGCGCCGCCGGCTTGAGCAGAGCGCCGAGCGCGATGGCTTCGAGCAGGTCACGGCACTCGCGATAGGCCACGCGCATCCCGGACTTCTTCAGCGTCCGCACTTCTCCCGCGAGAGTCATGAGCTGCACCTCCTCGACCACATCGAACATCCAGCCGCCCATGGCGCCGGCGTTCATCCGCAGCGCGCCGCCCACCGAGCCCGGAATGCCCTCAAGAAACTCGAAGCCCGTGAGTCCGGCCCTGCTGGCAAAGCCGCAGAGACTCTTGAGACGCAGACCGGCCCCCGCCCACAGGCAGCCATCAGGCCGCAACTCGCACGCCTGCCAGGCGGGATGCGCGAGGCAGACCACCAGGCCGTCCACCCCTTCGTCGGGTACGATGAGATTGGAGCCGCGGCCGAGAAAGTAGACGCGCAGTTTACGCGCGGCGGCCTCCCGCAGCAGGGCTTGCAGATCGGCGACATTCGCCGGCTCGCAGTAGCAGCGCGCCCCCCCGCCGGTCCGCATCGTCGTCCGGGGGGCGAGCGGCTCCTCGCGAATCAGCCGGGTCTCGGCGGAAAGCCGCGGCCTCATCTCCGCGACAAACCGGTCCCAAAACTGGGCGCGGGCAGAATCTTCCTCCAGCCGGGCCGCCAGTTCGTGCGCCAGCTGGTCGATATCGCCCGCTCCGACAAAAGCCAGCCAGTCGCCGGCCTGCAGCGCCGCGCGCAACACGCCGAGAAAGATGCCGTCGCGGCCCGGCAGGTAGGTGACGGGTATGGGCGCGCCGGATTTCTTGATTTCGGCATGGATGTCGGCCGTGGTGCCGCCGGGGACGGGCGCCTCGCCGGCCGGATAGACGTCGAGCAGGAAAAGCTGGTCGGCCAAGCTCAGCGCCGCGGCGAATTCGGCCTTGAACTGCGCGGTGCGGCTGAAGCGATGCGGCTGGAAAACCACCACCAGCCGTCCCGTTTTGCGCTGGCGCAGGCTCGCGAGCAGCGCCCGGATTTCCGCCGGATGGTGCGCATAGTCCTCAACGATCGTGAGGCGGTCTGTCGCGCGCAGGACGCTCTGCCGCCGGCGCACGCCCGGATAGTCGGCGAGCAGATCCGGTGAAAGCCTGGCACCCATCAGGTGCGCCGCGGCCAGCGCCGCCGTGGCGTTGTGGGCATTGAAGGCGCCCCAGGCCCGAACCGCTATCTCCAAAGAGGGAAACCCGGCGTCAAGTCGGAGCACGAGGTGGCTCGCCGATTCGCCCACCACGCGCGAGCGGTAGTGCGCGTTGGCGCCAAAGGTGAACGCGCCGGCCTTTGCGCCCGCCACCGCCCGCACGGACATGGCGCAAGCCGGGTCGAACACCACCGCCTGCCGGGTGCGGGCGACCAGCTGGCGGAAGGCTTCCTCCAGCTGTTCGATCCGTCCGTAATAATCGGGATGATCCCAGTCGAGGCTCACCATGACCGTGATCTCGGGTGAAAACCGGTCGATGGTGCCGTCGCTCTCATCGATCTCAGCCACGACCCAGTCGCTCGAGCCGATGCGGCCGGGGGGCACGGCATCGTCGTTGAAGAGGCCGCCCAGCAGCCAGCCGCAGGGAAAGCCGGACCGGCGCAGCGCGGTGATGAGCATGCCGGTGGTGGTCGTCTTGCCGTGCGCACCCACGACCGCGACGAGTTTTTTGCCTCCGAGAAGCTCGGCGAGCATCTCGCCCCGCCGCACCAGCGGCAGGCCGCGCGCCGCGGCGCGTACCCGCGCCGGGTGGTTGGCAGGGATGGCGGACGAATGCACGACCAGTTCGCAGGCCTCGGGCACGTCGCCCGCTTCGGTGATCGCCACGCCCGCCGGTTCCAGCCATGCGCGCACCGCGGGCGGGAGCGCGTCATCCTCGCCGCTCACCGTGAAGCCCGTCTGCCGCAGGCAGAGGGCCAGCGGTGCCATGCCCGTTCCGCCGACGCCGACAAGATGGATGGCGCGGAGATCACGGTCGAAGGGTCGGGGCAGCGGCGAAGCTCTCATGCGGCTTGCTGCTGGGACTCCGTCGGTGAAGGAGGCGACGACGGGCCTTCCGCCGGCTTGCCGGCGGGGGGGGACGCCAGCCCCTCGAGATCGTCGAGAATGAGGTCCAGCATGTTGGCACGGTCCATCCGCTGCAGGTTCGCGCGGAACTTGTGGAGCAGCCAGTCGTTGAAAATGACTTCGCCCACCTCGCGATCGAGGTTGGCGAGGTAGTGCTGGTCGACGACGATGCCGCCGCCCTGCCGCTCGAAGAAGCGCGCATTGGCCCACTGGTGGTTGTCGGCGGCCTGCGGGAATGGCACGAGGATGGCGGGGGTGGCGCAGCGGATGAGTTCGGCGATGGTGCCCGCCCCGGCGCGCGACACGACGAGGTCGGCCGCAGAGAGCAGCGTGGCCACGTCGTCGCAGAAGGGCATGAAGATTGCCTTTACCGTCCGGCTCGATTTTGCGCGCAGCTCGCGCACCTCGTCCCCGCCCTTGCCCAGGCCGGTGACGCAGCAGACCTGGATGCCCTCGCCCGCCAGGCGCTCGAGGCGCTCGCGCACCCAGCGGTTCAGCGACGAGGCTCCCTGGCTGCCGCCGAGGATGACGAGGACTTTTTGCGACGGATCAAACCCAAGCCGGATCCGCGCGGCCTCCCGCGGAAGACTGACGATCTCCTTGCGCACCGGCAGTCCGGCGTGACGCACGCCGGCCATGCGCACGCCCGTCAGGCGGACGCCCGGCGGGAGGTAAAGGCGCCGGGCGAGCCCCCCGAGGAACCGGATGGCGCGGCCGGGCACGCGGTTCGCCTCGTGCAGCGCGACGGTCCGGCGGAACAGCGCCGCCACCACGATGATGCCCGCGGTGGTGAAACCGCCGAACCCGACGATGACATCCGGCCGCCACACCCGGATGAGGCGGGCACTGAACAAAAACGCCGCCGTCTGCAGCCAGACGAAACGCAGGAGGCCGAGGGGATGAAGCGTGAACGGCGCGCCGGGGATGCGTTCGAAATGGAGCTGCGGGTATTTCCCAATGAGCCGTGCGTCGACCTTCTTGTAGCTGATGAGGAGCATGGTCTCGTGCCCGCGCGCCGTAAGCCCTTCCGCCAGCGCGATGCCCGGCGAGAGGTGCCCGCCCGTGCCCCCGCATGCGATGAGAAAGCGACTCATGATGAATGTCCTTTCCGTCTTCCGCCTCCGGCCGCCCCGCCCCTCACGCCATGACCTCCTTCAGGCTGCGCTCACGGCGCATGAATGCCGGCCTGGTCCACGCGCGCTGGGTGTTGAGGAGAATCCCGACCAGAATGCCCATCAGCAGCAGATTCGATCCGCCCGCGCTGATGAACGGCAGCGACATGCCCTTGGTCGGCAGGCAGCCGGTGACGACGCCGAGATTGATGAGCGCCTGCAGGCTGATGAGCAGCAGGCTGCCGGCCACCAGCAGGAACTGGAAAAGGTTCGGCGCCTTGCGCAGGTGAAGGAGCCCCGCGGTGAAGATCACCGCGAAGATCACCACCACGCCGATGGTGAACACGAGGCCCAACTCCTCACCGATGACTGCGAAGATGAAATCGGTGTGCACCTCGGGCAGGAAGCCGTTCTGCTGGCGGCCCTGGCCGAGGCCGACGCCATCCACGCCGCCGGCAGCAAAGGCCAGGATCGCCTGCCAGAGCTGGTAGGTGCCGCCGCTTTTGTTGCCTTCAATGTCGAGAAACGCCGTGAAGCGGGCCAGCCGGTTGGGGTTGTGGAGGACCGCCAGGGTGAGGACGCCGGCCGCGCCCAAGAACGCCGAGAGGAGATGGCGCAGCCGGCCGCCGGCAAGGAACAAGAGCGTGACGCCGATGGCGAAGGTGAGCGCGGCGGTGCCGAAATCAGGCTCCAGCAAAATGAGACCGGCGAAGAGACTGATCCCGGCCAGCGGCACGACCAGGCCGCGGAAAAATTGGTGGATGCGGGTCTGGTTCAGCGCGAGATAATGCGCGAGGCCGAAGACCATCGCGAGCTTGGCAAACTCCGAAATCTGCAGCCGCGCCGGTCCCAACCCGAGCCATCGGCGGCTGCCTTTCACCTCGATGCCGATGCCGGGGAGCAGGACGAAGGCAAGCCCGACGAGACACACGACCGCGAAAACCCACACGTGGCGCCGTGCATCCTCAAGATCCAGGCGGCTGACTCCAAAGCAAGCCACTGCGGCGAGGACAAACCAGAAGACCTGCTTGGTAAGGTAGAAATAAGGATCGCTCTTGAGCGACACGACGCTCGCGCTGAACAGGACGGTAAGACCAAGGATGGAGAGACTGAGGACGCAGACGAGGATGATGGTCGCGGGATTGATAACCGGGACCCGGCGCGGTTTTTCCAACGGTGCGGAGGACATCTAAGGTGGGAAGCGGATCAGTGCAGACGACATGAGCGGCGCCGCGAGGCGTCCCCCCTTCCCCGAAACAGGTGAGGAGAGGCTCGCTGCGCTTGGAAAGCTACGATGGGAAGGGAAACCTTACGGAGTCTTCGCCGCACCCGTGTCATCGACCTTGATGACGGGCACGTTGTTCTGCGGCTTCAGGCCGGCGTCGAGATCTTGGTCGGGCGGCGGCGGTGGCGGCGTCGTGGGGGGCGTCGGCGCCGGGGCAGCGGGCGTCGCCGCGGCGGATGGGCTGGCGGCAGGCGCGGTCGCCGGGGCGGCTCCACCCACAGCCGTGAAGCCAGGGATCACGAGTTCCTGGCCCGGGCGGATCTTCTTGGGATCGGCGATATTATTCGCCACGGCGAGATCGGAGACTTTCACCTGATACTTCCGCGCGATCGCGCCGAGGGTTTCGCCGGCTTTGACGACGTGGATCACGGAGCCTTCCGGTTTTTTGCCTGGCGCCGTAGAAGCGCTGGACGCAGCGGCCGATGGACTGGCGACCGTCGCACCCGTCGCGGGGGCGGCCCCTGACGGCAGCTTGAGTTCCTGACCGACGCGCACGTAATCGCTCTTGAGGTCATTCACGCGCTTCAGCTCGGCGGTCGTGGTGCCGGCACGTCGGGCGATGCCGGCGAGGGTGTCCCCGGGTCTGACCGTGTAGGTGGCGGCGGCCACAAGGTCGGCGCCGCCCGCGGCGGCGGCAGAAGCGGCCGGGGTCTTGCCGGGGATGATGAGCTTCTGGCCGACACTAAGCCTCGAGTTGCTAGTCAACTTGTTGGCTTTCTCGAGTTCAGTGACGGTGGTGCCGTTTTTCTTTGCGATATTCCAAAGATTGTCACCCGCCACCACCGTATACGCGGTAGCCGGGGTGACGTCGGCAGGCGGCGCGCTTTCCAGCGCCGCGGCGGCGGGACTGCCGGGCCGGGTCGGGCTATACCGCACGACCGCCGAGGGGGGAATGTTGACCGAAACCGCGGAGGCGGAATCGGTCGGCGCGGCGACCGGATTGGTCGCCGGCGAAGTGGCGGTGCCGGCGCCGACTGCCGGGGCCGTATCGGTGGCGATCGGCGCGGACCCCTGGCTCGTGGAACGGCAGCCGGGATTAACAAACATGAGAAAGAAGGCGACGACGTGGACGGCCACGACGATACCAAGGATCTTCAGGATATTCATGGATAGTGGCGGTGTGCTGGATTATGGGTCGGGGAGTGACGGAATGGCTACTGAAAAGTGGAAGTTGTTCCCAAGTTGCTCACAAGCTTTTCAAACTGGTTGCCGCGGTCGGCATAGTCACGGAACATGTCGAAACTGGCGAACCCCGGACTGAGGACGACGGGGTCGCCCGGCTGGGCGGCGGCATAAGCCCCGCGCACCGCTTCCTCGAGCGTGCCGCACACGGTATGCGGGACGTGGTGGGCAGCGCAAAAAGCGGCCAGCGCGGTCCGCGTCTCGCCAATGAGCCAGGCGTGCTTGGTTCGGTTGGCAATGCGCTGGATGAAGGCAAAGAGATCGCCCCCCTTGGCCCTGCCCCCGGCGATGAGGTGAACCGGTGCCGGAAAGGTGGCCAGCGCGGCCTCGACGGCGTGGAAGTTGGTCGCCTTGGAATCATTCCAGAACGACACCCCGTGGAGCTCGCCGATCCGGGTGAGCCGGTGCCGGCCGAGATTGAAGGTGCGAGCCGCGGCGTAGAGCGCGGATTCGGGCCGGCCATCGTGCCGCCACCACGCCCGGGCCAGCAGGAAGTTCTCGCGCTGCGGATACCGGGCGAAAATGGTGCCTTCAAGCTGCGGATCAGGCGCGGCGCCTTCGCTGGACACCGTGGCCTCCGGCGGCAGCCTCCGCCCGAACCTGCGCGCAAACCGCTGCACGCTGGTTCCGGCAAACACCGCGCCGGCCCGGGTACGCTCGAATAGATTCCACTTCGCCGCAAAGTAGGCCTCGAGGCCCGGATGTCGTTCGAGATGATCCTCGGCGAAATTGGTCCACAGCGCGGCGTCCGCGCGGAAATGCTGCAGCGTCTCGGCCTGAAATGAACTCACCTCGCAGACGGCGACCGAGTCCGCTCCCGGATCGCGCTTGAAGGTGATGAGACGGCTGAACGGAAAACCGACGTTGCCGACCGCGTAGGCGTCCTCGCCCGCGCCCGCGAGCGCATGGGTGAGGAACTCGGTGAGCGTGGTCTTGCCGTTGGTGCCGGTGATGGCAATGAGCCGGCCGCGCCAGAAGAGCGACGCAAAGTCGAGTTCGCCGAGGCAGGTGCAGCCGGCGGCGCGCGCCGTTTGCAGCCACGCGTGTCCCGGGGTGAAGCCGGGGCTGAAGATCACGAGCGGATGCTGCTTTGCCTCGGCCGTGGTGAAGACCTGGGCCGCACCGCTGCCGGATTTCTCGTCGAAAAACCCAGCTTGGGCGCCGAACTGCGCCAGCAATTCGCGCACCGCCTGGCCGCTCACACCGCCGCCGAGGATGGCGACGGGGCGCTGGAGCAGCGGTTCGAGAAAATCGGGCGGGAGCAGAGCCATGGGTGGGTTGCTGCCAGCATAGTCGCCGAAGACGGCGAGGCGACGTGATTTGAGGGGAGCGGCGGATAGGGTGGAGGTAGGCATGGGATAACATCAACGGAGTTTGAGGGTTCCAAGGCCCGCGAGGGCGCACATGAGCGAGAGAATCCAGAAGCGCAGCACCACCTTGGTCTCCGGCCAGCCGCGCTTTTGAAAATGATGGTGGATCGGCGCCATGAGAAAGAAACGCCGGCCCTCGCCGAGGCGGCGCTTGGTGGCCTTGAAATAACCGATCTGGATGATGACCGACACCGCCTCCATGACGAACACGCCGCCGACGATGATCAGCGTGAGCGGCTGCTGCACCATGAAGGCCAGCACGCCGATGAGGCCGCCAATGGCCAGCGAGCCGGTGTCGCCCATGAACACCTCGGCCGGGTACGAGTTGTACCAGAGAAAGGCCATGCCCGCCCCGACCAGCGCGCCACAGATGACCGTCAGCTCGTTCGTGCCCGGAACGTAACTGATCAGCAGATAGTGGGAGGTGTCCACCCGTCCCGCCACATAGGCCATGATGCCATAAACCAGGGCGACGGTGATCGTGCACCCGATGGCCAGACCATCGAGTCCATCCGTCAGGTTGATCGCGTTGCTGAAGCCGACGATCCATAAAAAAACCAGCACGAAAAGCGCGATCACCCCCAAGCTTCCCGCGAACACCAGCACCGGCTCCTTGTAGAACGGCACCCACAGCTCGCGAATCTTCTGGGCACTGGTCGGGTGCCACACCAGAAGCACGAGCGCGGCGATGGTGATCAGCGTCTGCCAGAGGATCTTCTCCCAGGAGGAGATGCCGTCGCGGCTCTTGCGCACGACCTTCAGGTAGTCGTCACGAAAGCCCACCGCCGTGAGCGCCGCGAATACAAACATGCTCACCACCACCCAGATGTTGGGCTGCGCCCAGAGGAAGGTGCTGCCGAAGACCGAGAAAAAAATCAGCAGTCCCCCCATGGTGGGCGTGTTTTTCTTGTCGAACCGCTGCGCGAGATCGCCGGTGCGGTCGTCGTCGTAGTGCTGGCCGAACTTGAGCGCGCGGAGCTGCGCGATCAGCCAGGGCCCGATGAGAAAGCCGATGACCGCCGCCGTGCCCGAGGCCATGAGCGTGCGCAGGGTGATGAACCGCAGCAGGCGCAGCGGCCCGAACACGTTTTCGTATTGGGAGAGGTAGCTCAGCATGCCACGGCCTCCTGCGGCGCGTCCGCGGCCAGCGCCTTTTCCAGTTGATACCGGCGGCTCCCCTTCAGGAACACGGCGCCGCCAAATCCGGCAAGAAACGCCGTGACGGCCGCGAGTTCCGCAACCACCGCGATCTGCTCCGCCGTGTTGCCGTTTTCGAGCAGGCCTTCGCGCAGCGCCGCGGCCTGGTCGCCGATGATGAACAGCCGGTCGCCCGGACGCAGGTGCAGCGTGCGGCCGAGCCGGCGGTGATACTCCGCGGCCCGCGGCCCGAGTTCCTCCATGCAGCCGAGCACGTAGGCGCGCGGCTGGCTGGCCGGCGCCAGCGACTCAAAATTGTCAAGCGCGTCCGCCATCGAGGCGGGATTGGCGTTGTAGCAATCGAGGTAGAACAGCCGGCCGGCTTCGCGGCGCAGTTCGCCCCGCCACTTCGCGGGCTGCCACGCCGTCAGCCGCTTCTGAATGACCTCGGGCGTCACGCCGAGCCAGAGCGCGGCGCAGATGGCGAGCACGGCGTTCTGCGCCATGCCGGCGGATACCCGCTGCATCGTGAAGGTGAGCGGCGGCGGCGGTCCATAGGCGATGGCCAGCGCGGTCGTGTCGCCGCGCTGGGCGACGGCAAAGTAGACCTTGTCCTTGGGCGGCTCGGCCGGCCGCACCACCTCGGCCGGCTCGACCGTCAGCGCGCGCACACTGAGGTCGCGGAAAGCATCAAACTGCAGGCACGGACGGGGAAAGACCGCGATGCCGGCCGGCCGCACGGCGGCGGGCAGCGCGGCCTTCTCGCGCGCAACCCCCTCGACATCGCCCAGCCCCTGCAGATGCGCCGGGGCGATCAGTGTAATGATCGCCAGGTCGGGTTCGATCATACCGGCCAGCGGCCGCATCTCGCCGGGCGCGCTCACGCCGGCCTCGATGATCGCAAATCGATGCCGGGCGGGATCGAGTCGCGTGAGCGTGAGCGGCACGCCGATGTGATTGTTGAGGGTGCCCTCGGTGGCGAGCACGGTGGGCGCACCGCCGAGCAGAAGCGCCAGCAGATCCTTGGTGGAAGTCTTGCCGACGCTGCCGGTGATGCCGATGACGGGGCCGGCGAACATGCGGCGGTGTTCGCGGGCGATGAGCTGAAAAGCGCCCAAGGGGTCCGCCACGACCAGTTGCGGCAGCGCCCGCGCCGGATCGGCGCGGCTGACCAATGCGCCCGCGGCGCCGGCGGCCTGCGCCGCGGCGAGAAATTCGTGCCCGTCGCGCCGGTCGGTGGTCAGCGCGACAAACAGCTGGCCCGGCTGGAGCGTGCGCGTGTCGTTGCTGAAGCCGGTGATGGGTGTGGCCGGGACCGTGGTCCAGCGTCCGCGGGACCAGGCGGCAAGTTGGCCTGGAGAAAAAACCGGCATGACTAGATTCCGCTGCAGCTCATCCTTCCTTGATCTGTTTCACCGCGATCAACTCCCGGACCACCTGCCGGTCGTCGAATGGGATGACCGTGTCGGCGAACTCCTGGTAGGACTCGTGGCCCTTGCCCGCGATGAGCAGGCAGTCGCCGGGCCGGGCGGCGTCAAGCGCGAGGCTGATGGCCCGGCGGCGTTCGTCGATGAAGATGATTTTGCCGGGCGTGGTGACGCCCTGCTTCATATCCGCGAAGATCTGCGCGAGCGGTTCGCTGCGCGGATTGTCGGCCGTGGCCCACGCAAAATCGGCCAGCTCCTGCACGGCGCGCGTCATGAGGGGACGCTTGGTCCGGTCGCGGTTTCCGCCGCAGCCAAAGACGACCAGCAGGCGGCCGGGCGTGACGGCGCGGAGCATGCCGAGGGCGTTGTGCAGCGCATCATCGGTATGCGCGTAGTCCACCAGCACGTTGAAGGGCTGGCCCTCCTCGATGCGTTCCATGCGGCCGGCGACGTTCTTGAACGAGCGCAGCTTGGGCAGGAGCGCGGCCACGTCGCAATCGAGGGCATAACAGGTGGCGAGCGCGGCCAGGAGATTGCTGACATTGTAGCGGCCGATGAGCGGGCTTTCGACGACAACGGCGCCGCCGGGCCAGACGCAGCGGAATGCGGTGCGCCTGAACTCGAGGTTGACCGCCTCCGCGCGCACGGTCGCGGCGGGATTTTCACCGAAGGTGACCAGCTTCAGGCCAGGGGGTATCTTCGCCGCCAACCGCCGGCCGTACGGATCGTCGAGGTTGATCACGGCGACCCGGGGCACCGAACCGGTGCCGCCGGCAAACAGGCGCGACTTCACCTCGAAGTAGGCGTCCAGCGACTTGTGATAGTCGAGGTGGTCCCGGGTGAGGTTGGTGAAGACGACCGCGCCCAAATGCAGGCCGAGCACGCGTTGCTGATCGATGCCGTGGGAACTCACCTCCATGACCGCCCGGCGGCATCCGGCATCGCGCATCTGGGCGAGCATGCCGAAAATGTCGAGCGACTCGGGCGTGGTCTTGTAGGACGGCACCGTGCGCGTACCCAGGTCGTAGCTGACCGTACCGATGAGGCCGACGCGCTGGTCGCCGTTCAGCAAATGCTTGAGGAGATGCGTGACGGTGGTCTTGCCGTTCGTGCCCGTGACCCCCACCACCTCGAGTTCGCGGTCGGGAAACCGGTAATAGCGCTGGGCCACGCGTGCGAGCGTCGCGCGGGCATTGGCCACCTGGATGAAGGTGACCTTGCCGTGCGGCCGCGTGACCGGTTTCTGGGTGACCACGGCCACGGCGCCGCGGTTGATGGCCTCGTCGATGAAGATCGCACCGTCGGTGCGCAGGCCGGGCAGGGCGAAGAACAGGCTGCCCGGCACCACGCGCCGGCTGTCCATGGTGAGGCCCGAGATGGGACGATCGAGACTGCCCTTGACGGCAACGACCTCGTCCGCGGGAAAAAAATCCTGAAGTTTGGGTGCCATTTTGAAGATCTGGCGGCGGACGTGCCTGCCGCCATAAATTAATCCACGCGGGTGCGGGCGAAAGGCATGGATGAGGGTGTAGTTTTGAGGAAGGTAGGCGATCACCAGCGGTCTCCTTGGAGGGCGAGGCGGTTGCGGGGAAATTCGGTGACGGGCTTGATGTCGAGGTACTGGATGAGCCGCAGTGCCACGTTGCGGAACGACGGCGCGGCCACGATCCGGCCGTAGGCGACACCCCCGCCTGGCATCTGGGCGTCATCGACGATCACGGAGACGACCACCTGCGGACGGCTCGCCGGGAAGAAGCCGACAAACGAAGCCACGTGGTGCGTGGTCGAGTATTTCCCGTCGATGACCTTCTGGCTGGTGCCGGTTTTGCCGGCGACCTCGAAGTGCGGAATGGCGGCTTCGGGTGCCGTGCCGTCGGGCGAGGCGACCCCCATGAGCAAGCGCGCCATCGTCTGGGCCGTGCGCTCGGTGATGACCCGCCGGTGCGGCTGATCGCCAAGGCTGAAGACGAGGTCGTCGTTCTCATCGCGCACCTCCCGGAAAAGCTGCGGGTGCTGGAGCACCCCGCCATTCGCGATGGTGGCCATGGCATAATGAATCTGCATCGGCGTGGCCGCGACCGCCTGGCCCATGGGCATGCGGGTGATGGTCAGGCCGTCCCAATCCTTCGGCGGCGCGAGCAGGCCGTCGACCTCGCCTCCGAAGGGAAATCCCGTCTTCTCGCCAAAGCCGAAGGCGCGGGTGTAATCATAGAACCGCTGGTCGCCCAGCAGCATGGCCAGGTGGGCCGCGCCCCGGTTGCTGGAATGGCTGATGATCCCCGCCACCGTGAGGTCCTGAAAGGGATGATCATCCTTCGGCAGATGCAGATGACGGCCGCGATACTCCACCTCGTTCGACCCGACATCAAAGACGCTGTCCGGCGTGACCAGCCGCTCGTTAAGCGCGCCGCTGATGGCGACGATCTTGAACGTCGAACCGGGCTCAAAAACGTCCGTCACGGCGTAATTGCGCAGGGCATCAAGCGGCGCCTTGTTGAACTCGTTGAGGTTGAAAGTCGGATAATTGGCGAGACCGAGGATGAAGCCCGTGTGCGCGTCACTGACTATGATGGTGGCCTTCGCCGGCGCGTATTTCTCCGCGATCAGCTGCAACTCCGCCTCGATCATGTGCTGGATGTACATGTCGATCGACAGCTTGACGTCGTAGCCGGCGATGGGCGGCACCTCGCGCGTCTGGAACTGCGCCTGTTCCTGGCGACGGCCGTTGCGCTCCGATTCGCGCCAGCCGTCCTGGCCGCGCAGGAAGAAATCCATGTAATGCTCGACGCCGGCCGCGGGCACGTTCTCCTTGTTGACGTAGCCGATGAGATGCGCGGCCAGCGAGTTGTGGGGATAGAACCGGCGGTAGATGCGGTTGCCATAGACGCCGCGGATCTGCAGCTTCTTCACCTCATCGTAGACGTTCTCGTCGACACCTTCGGCGAGCTTGATCCACTGTACCGGCTTTGCCTCGCGTTCATCATCTTCCGGCGTCGCGAGGAAACGGCGGGCCGCCGCGGCGCGGATATCGGCGGCGGTGATGCCCAGCAGCCGCGCCAGGTCCGGCCAGCGGGCTTCGTCCTCGGGGCGGAGCATATGCGGGTCCAGCCCGATGTCGATGAGCGTGCGGCTCGTGGCGAGGATCTCCTTGTTCGCGTCGCAGATGTTGCCGCGGCGGGCGTTTTCCACGACAAAGGTGCGGCGCGCCTGCTCGACGTATTTCAGCAGCTCCGCGCGCTGCCACACATGCAGGTCGACCAGGCGCGCGGCGACGCCGCCGAAGCAAAGGAAGATGCCTGTGGCGAGGAAAACGATGCGGTAGTTCGACGCGAAACCCTTCGACATGGCCTTCAGCGCGTCCCTCCGCGGCGGAAAACAACCGGTTGAATCTCGGCGGTGAAAAGCCCCGGGTTGCGCCGGCCGGCGAGCCACTGATCCACATTGACGGGACCTTGCTCGCTTTGCTCCTGGCGCGGCGGGACCAAACCGAGACGCATTTCGGAATTAAGGCGGATGAGCGTATCGGGGCTTCGCGCGGCGGCGATCTCGGCGGTGAACTGGTCAAGCTTCCGCTGTATTTCGGCGAAGTCCGTCTGCAGCTTCTTGTTCCGATCGGCGGCAAGCGAAATCTCGTGACGCAGCCACACCGTGCCAAAGCCGATCGAGCCGGTGAAAACGAGCATCACCAGCGTGTAGACCAGAAGCTGGTTGATGAAGGCGTTGGCGGTGGACGTGTTCATGAGGCGGAGGTCGAGGGGGGCGTGGCGATGAGTTGAAGCTTGCGCAGAGCGCGGAGCCTGGCGGAACGGCTCCGGGGATTGGCGGCCAGTTCGGCCTCCCGCGGCATGACCGGACGGCGGGTGAGCGGCTCGGCGAGCCGGGTGCGGAGTTGCTGCGGTGTGGCGTCGGCGGCGCTTTCGGGCTGGCCGCACCAGCGGCGGAAGAGCTGCTTGACGAGGCGGTCTTCGAGCGAGTGGAAGCTGATGACGCAAAGCACGCCGCCCGGCACAAGGCGGGCAAAGGCGGCGGGCAGCGCCCGTTCGAGCGCGCCCAATTCGTCGTTCACCGCGATGCGGATGCCCTGGAAACTGCGCGTGGCCGGATGAATCCTCGCCGCATGGCGGTCGCGGGCCGGAATGGCATCGGCGATCAAGGCGGCGAGGCTGGCCGTGCGCTGGAGCGCGCCGGTGCCGCGGGCGGCCTCAAGGGCGCGGACGATGCGCCGCCAGTGCGGTTCCTCGCCATATTCCCGGATGGCGCGCGCAAGCATCTCGGCAGTGGCGGTCTCCAGCCATTGCGAAGCGGGCACGCCGCTGCGCGGATCCATGCGCATGTCGGCCGGCGCGTCATGACGGAAAGAGAAGCCGCGCTGCACGTCGTCGAATTGAAAGGAGGATACGCCAAGATCGAAAAGCACGCCGGCGAATGCACCGAGATCCAGTTCGCCGAGCCGGCCGAAGTCACGATCGAGGAGCGTAAAACGACCTGCGAACTCCTCGCGAAGCGAGGCGGCGCGCGCCTGCGCCGCCGGGTCGCGGTCAAGGGCGATGACCTGCGTGTCCGCCGCGGACTCGAGGATCGCCCGCGCATGCCCACCCCCGCCGAACGTGCAGTCGAGATAGCGGCTGGCGGCACGCGGGGCGAGGAACTCCAGCACCTCGTGCAACAACACCGGTTGGTGGCCCTTGCTCATCGCCGGCCGGGAAAGATCATGGGGCGCCGTGAGCATGAGAGGTGGCGCGGTTCTCAGTGGAAACAGTGGCCTCCACCGCAGCGCCACCCGTCGGACCAGGCTCCCGGCGGGGCACAGGGCTCGGGCTCGCCCGAGGCGTTGCCGTGGTGTCGACCGGCGGCAGCCCCCCCGGCACACGCATCATTGGCGAATAGGAACGGCGGTGACCGAGAGTCCAGAGGTTGATGCTGGCGGTGCGATGAATCGGAGAATTGTTCATGGCGAAAAGGTGCGGGGAATCAGATGCCGGCGCGCCGCATGAGATCGCGGTAGGTTTGGGTGTCCATACGCCGGCCCTTCACGTCCCAGCGCTCGGGGCTCCAGATCGCGAATTTGCTGAGCGAGCCGGCCAGGACGGCGTCCTTCGAGATGCCGGCGTGGCTGAGCAGTTCCTGGGTAAGACCGATGCGGCCCTGCTTGTCGAAACGCAGCGTCTGCGCGTGGGCAAAAAGCTGCGTCAGGACATCCTGTGCCTCACTGTCACTCAGATTTTTGGCCGCGGCCTTTTCGTAGAGGCGATCGACCTCCGGAGGTGGCAATATGGAGATATAACCATCGGGGTGAGGCAGAGCGACGAATTCATCGTCTGCGGTGTGCGCAATGCGCCAGCCCGATGGAATCGTGAGCCGATTCTTGTCGTCCAATGAATGCCGAAAGTGACCGGTGTAACGCGGTTTGGTCGTTGAAGACATGGGGAAGGGCCTGCTGTGTCTCCCAAGATGCCCCACTATTCCCCACTTTTCCCCACACAGTCAAGAAAAGTTCGTTTAAAAACCGCTTTTGACCGGGATTTTCACGAGGTCATGCGGACTCCGCCTCGAAGACGTGCGGCCACTTGGGGTATTTACCCTGTAATTCGACCGCTCGGCCAAGTACGAGCGCCTTAATTCATCCCCTGCTCTTCCGGCGGTTTCACGTGACTGAAGGTGCACCAGATGATGAGATCGTAGACGCTTTTCAGGCTGCCACTGATGATAAAGCACCAACCGGCGAGCATCGGTACGCCCATAAGCGGCCCGGCGGCAAGTGGCCCAAGCGCGGTGCCTGCTTGGCGGATCGTCGTGGTGATGCCGTTGGCGGCCGAGCGCTCCGCGGCCGGCACGATGGCGTTCACGTAGCTCTGGCGCGTGGGCACGTCCATCTGCGCAATGAGGTGCCGGGCGAGCAGAACGCCTACCGCCAGCCCGAGCGTCGGCATGAACGGCACGAGGATCAGCAGCACGTTGGACGGCAGATGCGTGAACACCATCGTGTTCAGGAGGCCAAACCTTTTCGCCAGCGGCACCGCGGCCAGTGCCGAGAGGCCGGAGAGCAGCGTGGTGCCGAAGAAAATCCCGCCGAGCGTCGTGAGATCGATCCCAAATTTCCGGTGGAACCAGTAGGCCACAAAGCTCTGCACGATGAAACCACCGCCGAAGGCATCGAGCGTGAACAAGGCGCTGAGTCTCGCCACATGTCCCCTGGCCTCATGCAGTCCATGCCACGACGCGGGGATCACGCCGCGGCCCGATGCCGGATCAGTCTTGGGCGCCTCCACCTGGCGTCCGAGCATCCAGAAGATCATAAACAGGGCGCCGCCAAACACCGCGTAAAGCCAGAGCAACGCCCGGTAGCTGGCCAATGGCGTCCAGCCCCGGTGCTGCAGGACGTTCGCCAGCCAGCCGCCGGCCAGTGCACCGAGGGCGTTGGCGGTGAAACCGAGCACATGCGACCACGCGAACACCCGCGTGCGATCCTCGTTACGGATCACTTCCGCCAGGCACGCCTGCTCAATGGCGAGGAACGGTCCGATCTCGTTGCCGCTGGGGCTGAGCACGCCGATGATGGCTGCCACCAGCAGCAACCAGAAGTTGTCGAGCATGGCCATGCCGACACCACCGAACACCATGAGCACGGCGCCCAGCAGCAGCATCCGCTGGCGCCCGAGGCGATCGGCGCGCGTCGTGATGGTAAGTGAAATCACTGCGTCGCCGAGCAGCGTGAACGTCAGCAGCACGCCCACCCGCGCCTCGGAATAGCCGAGCGCCCGGAGGTAAAGCACCAGCACCAAGCCCAGGAAACCGTAGGCGAAGAGCCGGAACATCCGCGCGGCGAACAGCAGCGCGAAATCTTTGGACGCGGAGGTGGGCAGAGGCATGGCGCGTTCTGCGCCAATGGAACGCTCCAGCCTCCAGCGCAAGCGCAGCCGCACAAGCTGACACGGCAGACCCCCCACCGCGCAACCCCTGCCTCTCCTACCCGCTCATGGCGAGCAGGAGAAGCCACTTAACCTGTCAGGGCGAAAGAAGCTGCGGCCCAACAGGGACGAGACGCGCATGGACCGCGGCTAAGCCGCGGGTTTCGCGGGCGCAGCGTCCGGCTTCGGTTGGTTCGCTTTCGCCGCAAGCATCCACAGCCAGACACAGAGCAGGCCGGTGATTACCACGGCGGCGGCGCTGAACCAGCGATGAATGTAGAATCCCCCGACATGCAGTTGGACACGGACAATAATCCGCAACAAGTGCCCGAGACACATAAGGCCGAAGACCACGCTCGCAACACGCAGTCCACAGGTTGGTGAGTTCATGATACAGTCCTTTTCTGGGGTTTGCCCGCCGGGGCGGGCCGCACGCTTAGCTTGGGAGCCGATCAATACCGTTTCTTTCACCAATCAAGGGATCGTTCAATCCTGATTTGCGTCCGACGCCTCGTTGGGAGCCAACGGGGAATTTCGCCCTAAGCTTTGGGTGCACGGACCGCGGCAGCCGACAGGCGGCGCTTCCGTCAGGCGCTTGGTGGTATTCTGGGAACAAGGAGATGAAGGGCGAACAGCGACAGAACGTACATCATCGAGGCCCCGGCAAAGATCGTGACGTAGCTGCCGGAGGTTTTGAGCACATAGCCAATCAACTCGGCAATGGCGGCTCCCGTGAGATAGGAGACGAATCCCCCCAAGCCCACGACCGAGCTGATCGCCTGCTTCGGCATCGTATCGGAGACGAAGCTGAACAGGTTGGCCGACCACCCCTGATGGGCCGAACCGGCGATCCCGACGATGATCACCGTCAGCCAGACGCTGGGCACGTAAGGCGCCAGAAACACCGGGACGACGGACACCGCGCAAAGCAGGAGCGAGATCTTGCGGGCGGCGTTGATGCTCCAACCGCGGCCGATGAGTTTTGCCGCCAGCCAGCCGCCAGCCACGCCGCCAAACGATGCAAGCAGATAGAACAGTGCCGTCCAGTTCCCTACCGCGGTCAGCGTCAGGTTGTAGCGTTTGCCCAGAAAATCGGGCAGGAAAAACATGTAGATACCCCAGACCGGGCCGGCGAGTATGCTCGCGATCAAATAAGCCCACACCGCGCGGTAGCCGAACAGCGAAAGCCAGGGCACCGACGTCTTCTTCTCCTCGGTCTGCGACCGGCCGCCTCGGATGTAATCACGCTCGGACGCGGAGAGTAATTGGTGTTGGTCCGGCGCGTCGTAAAGCAGCCACCACGCGACAATCCAGAGCAGCCCCAAGGCGCCGGTGACGTAGAAGGTCGCCGGCCAGCCCCAAGCGGAATACATCCACGGCACGGCGATCGGGCAGATGATCGCGCCCACGTTGGTGCCGGCGTTGAAAAGCCCGGTCGCCAGCGCGCGCTCCTTCACCGGAAACCATTCCGCCACGGCCTTGATGGCACCGGGGAAGTTGCCCCCCTGCGCCAGTCCCAAGGTGACCCGGGCGGCCATGAAACCGAAAACGGTCGTTGGGATGGACCAGGTTAACGTTTTCGCCGCCGAAGAAGCCCACGGGAGGGAAACGCTTAAGATGTCGCTGGCCGGGATAAAGGAACAGAGACCGTGCGCGGCTGCCGCGATGCTCCATAGCAGAACCACTGACGGAAGGCCGCGTTTCACCCCCATCCAATCCATCATCCGCCCGCCGAAAAGGTAACCGCACGCATAGGCAAATTGAAAGGCTGCCGCGATGTGCGCGTAGTCGGTCTCACCCCAGCCCAGTTCCCGGCTGAGCGGCATCTTCAGGATGCCGATGATGTTCCGGTCGATGTAGTTGACCGCGACGGAGAAGAACAATAGGCCGCAAATCACCCAACGGAAGTTGCCGCCGGCCAGAGGGAGGGACTGGCCAGATGAAACCGGACTGGCCGCGTTGCCGTGGGTTGGGTCTGGTGCATCAGGTGATTTTTCCCGGTGGGGGTGACCGGCTGCTTCAGCAGGTCATCCACCGGCGGAAGCGTCAGCCTTGACGAGCGGCGTGTCGGCATGCGGGGCGCGCGTGCGCAGCCGCGCTGAATCGATCTCCGTGGCGTTGTGGAGAATCAAGGCGGGGCCTTTGTCAGTGTCGATCACCACATCCAGAAAGGAAATCCCCTTCGCATTCGTGCAGGTGAGACCGGCGGCCGCCTGCACGTGGACGTTGCTGAAGGTGATATTCTCGACCGGCAGCTCGCGCAGCCCCGTGATGGCACCGGCATCCCTTGCCCCGCGCGCCGTGATGTTACTGAAGAGGAAATCGCGGTAGCGCGGCGTACCTTCATCGACCGGATGGATTTCATCAGGCGTATCGCCGCTGGTATAGAAGGTCGTTATGACGAAAGGGTGCGGCACGTCCTGCATGACGATGTTCGACGCCGTCACCCCCTCCACCACGCCGCCGCGTCCGCGCTGCGACTTGATCCGGATGCCAATGTCGGTGCCCTGGAAAACGCAGTTGGTCACCGCCACATTCCGCACGCCGCCGGACATCTCGCTGCCAATCGTAACGCCACCGTGCCCGTGATACATGACGCAGTTGGCGATGGTGATGTTCTCATCCGGCCTGCCCATGCGCCGCCCCAGCTCATTCACGCCCGACTTCAACGTGACGCAGTCGTCGCCCGTATCGATCCGGCAATTGAGAATCTGCACATTGCGGCACGCCTCGGGATTGATGCCATCGGTGTTGTGCGCATTCGTCGCCGGAGCCGTGATCGTGATCCCGTCGACGCGCACCCGGTCGCAGAGCGTAGGATGCAAATGCCACTCCGCCGAATTGCGCAGGTTCACCTGTTCGATGACGACATCCTCGCAGCGGACAAGACGGATGAGATGCGGACGTCCGCGTGACAGTTTTTTCGCCTCCGCAAAATCCTCCGGTGTCTGCGGACCGGGTGGATACTTCCTGGGATCATTAAGCCGGAGACGCTTCCACCAAATCGCCCCTTGTCCGTCGATGGTGCCGCGTCCGGTGATCGTGATGTTCTCGGCATCGGCGGCATAGATGAGCGGTGCCATCACCTCCTTATCGTCGCCCCAAACGCTTGGGGTGGACGGATAATCGTCGGGATTTTCGCTGCCGAGGACTGTTGCGCCCGCCTCCAGCTCCAGCGTCACGTGGCTCTTCAAGACGATGGTCCCGGTCAGGTACCGGCCGGGCGGCACATAGACGGTGCCGCCGCCGGCTTTGGCGCAGGTGTCCATGGCTTGGTTGATCGCGACGGTTTCGAGCTGCCGGCCGTCGCCGACCGCGCCGTAGTCACGCACATTGAATATGGCGGGGGGAGTCGCCGCCGGCAGGAGCGGAGCCCCGCCAAGCAGCAATCCGAGGAGAAAAAGATGTTTGGAGTTCATGGGATTGGTTGCGAACTTGGGCGTACGGAACAGGTCTGAGGTGGGCGCCGCAGGGGGCAACGGGCAGAGCGGAGAAATCACCGGTGCGTCCCGCCGGTGCCGGGGTTCCACCCGTCCGCCCCTCCGAGCACGTTTTCGACGGTGAACCGGGCGGCTTCGGCGGCGGTAAGTTGTTTCGCCCACGGGACGCGCGCCGCCGGACTGCCGCCCGGTCCGGTGCTGTTGAATTCGGCGTAGCGGGCGGTTTTCTCGACCTCGGGTTTGTTCCAGTTGTGCCAGCCAACGGGACGCACCACTTCGGACATCTCGGTGTTGAGAAAAACGACATGGGCATAACCGCGCCACGGGCGACCGAGGTAGGTCTTCACCTCGGGCGATTCACCGGAGATTTGGCAGTGCGAGAACACCAAGCCGTAAGGTTGGCTGTCCGGCGTCGAGGCGGCCGTGATATAACCGTCCCGCAGGCAATGGATGTGGCATTTCTCGAAGAAGGCGGTCGCAGCGCCGAAGATGAAATCCACGTGTCCTGTGATATAGCAGTCCTCAAAGTACTGGCGGCCCCGGTTCACCAGGACCGTATCCTGCCAGCCGAGGAAGCGGCAGTGGCGGAAGACCACGCGGTCGCCGTCGACGCGGATGGCCAGCGCCTGCCCCTGCAGTCCGGCGGAGTTTTCAAAAGTCAGGTTCTCCACCGTGAAGTCGTCCGCATCGATCAAGGCGGTGGGCGTGCGGAACGTGCCGATCGGTTTGCCATCATGCCCAAGGACGTTCGCATACAGGCCGTAGGTGATCACCGTCTTCACAGGATCCTCGCCGACCAGGGAGACGAAACGTTTCTCATGCTGCGCGTAGATCAGCTCCTTGTAGGTGCCCGCCTTGATGTAAATGACCCAGCGAGGGCCCGGACTGCTGAGCTGCGGCGCGGCATTGATGGCCTCCTGCACCGTTTTGAACTCACCGCTGCCGTCGGCCGCGACCACGGCGTTGGCTTGCGTTGCCCAGTCAACGCTTTCACTGGCCGAGGCGGATCCAACCAGCAGCAGGACCGCCGCCCATCTCGATGGCATGCTGTGTTTCATGTGCGTTTGCCTTCTGTTTAACCGGTGTTCGTCGCCGCTGCTTGGGGCGGACACGTAGTGGAAGAGAATTGGGCCGTTTAAAAGCCGCAATCTCGAAAGCGCGTAGCCCAGCCAGAAGAGAAGCCAGCGAGGACAGCCTCGCTGGCTTCCAAAGACGTGATCATGTCGGCTACTCAGGCCGCGACCGGTTTCGCCTCGACGTCGGCCATCTCGAGCTTGGGCGCGAGCAGCTGCACGATGCCCATCGCGAGGATGTACGCCAGGCTGGCCGCCAGAAAGATCGGGAAGTAATTGCCGGTCTCGCCACGCGCCACCGCCGCATCGCGGATGAAAGCGACCACCACGAAGAGCACCACGCCGCCCAGCGCCCCAATGAAGCCGCCCAGGCCGGTGACCGAGCCAATCACGCGGCGCGGGAACATGTCTGACGCCAGGCTGAAGGCGTTGGCGGACCAGGCCTGATGCGCCGACGCCGCCAGCGTGATCAGCGCCACGGCGACCCACGGATTGCTGGTGACCGTGGCAAAGACGACCGGCATCACAGCCAGCGCGCAGATGAGCATGGTGGTCTTGCGGGCCCGGTTGGGCGCCCAGCCCAGTTTCATCAAATGGCCCGCCAGCCAGCCGCCGGCGACGCTGCCGACGGACGCCACCACGTAGATGATGGCCACGGGCGCGCTCCGCGACTTCAGGCTCAAGTGAAAGCGGTCGGCAAAGAAATAAGGCGAACCGAACAGGTAGAACCACCAGAAGCAGTCGGTCATGACCTTGGCCGTGGCAAAAGCCCACATCTGGCGGTGCGGCAGGAGCCGGCGCCACGGGATCTTGACTGTCGGCTCCGGCGGCTCGCTCATGATCAGCTCCATTTCCGTCTTGGAAACGCGCGGATGCTCCTGCGGCGGCCGGTAGACCAGCAGCCAGGCCACGATCCACGTGATGTCGAAAATGCCGGTGCAGATGAACGCCCCGCGCCAGCCGAGCGTGTGCCCCGCGATGGTGATTCTCGCGAACACCGGCATCAACAGCGGCAGCCCGAACGGCACGAGGATGCCGCCTACGTTCGAGCCGGAGTTGAACAGGCCGATGGCCATGGCGCGCTCCCGCTTGGGGAACCACTCCGCGATAGTCTTGTTCGCGGCGGGAAAATTGCCGCCCTCGAACAGTCCGAGGAGGATGCGCGCGACGAAGAACCCCGTCACCGTGGACGCCAGCGCATGCCCCATCGCCACCAAGCCCCACAGGGCCACGGCAAGGACGAAACCCCAGCGCAAGCCCATGCCGTCGATGATCCGTCCGGCCACGAGCATGCTGAAAGCGTAGGCCAGACTGAAGCCCACGGTCATCCACCAGTATTGGCCTTCGCTCCAGCCGATTTTGGTTTGCAGCTCCGGCGCCAGATTGCCAAAGACATTCCGGTCAATGTAGTTCGCCGTGGTGACCCAGAAAAGCAGGGCGCAGATGACCCAGCGGAAGTTGGTGGTTTTATGCGGAGGGGATGGCGGGGGGATCATGGGGAGGGGCGGGAGTTGAGGCTGCGGCTCGTCTGCGCGGGTTCGATGGTGACGTTATTGAATGAGATGGAACCGGCGTGTTGCAATACTTCCGCGGTCTGCACGCCGCTGAAGGTGCAATCCACGAAACGCACGCCGTCGATCATTGCCCCGGCAAAACCTGTGACCCACATGACCCGCGGGCTGGAGCGGCTGGTGATGTTTTCCAGCACGACGTTGCGCACCAGCGGACGGTAGGGGCCGTTGGAGCCTTCCTCGTAGAGGAAGTCGATGGTCAGCACCGCCTCGGCCACCTGTCCGACCTCGATGTTGCGCAGGAAGACATTCTCGATGACGCCGCCGCGGCGGGCATTGGACTTGAAACGCAGCACGCGGTTGAGATTGGGGCTGTCCATGACGCAATCCTCGACAAAGACGTTGCGGCAGCCGCCGGACGTCTCGCTGCCGATGACCACGCCGCCGTGGCCATCCTTCATGGTGCAGCGCCGCACGATGATGTTCTCGGACGGCACGGCCACGCGCCGGCCGTCGTTGTTGCGGCCGGACTTGATGGAGATGCAGTCGTCGCCGGTGCTGAACTGGCACTGCTCGATCAGCACGTCGCGGCAGGATTCCGGGTTGCAGCCGTCGTTGTTTGGACCGTCCGAAAGAATATTGACCCCGCGGACGATGACATTGGTGCAGAGCACGGGATTGATCTCCCACATGGGGGAGCGGCGGATGCGCACGCCTTCGATGAGGACATTGCGGCAGCGGTAGGGCTGGATGAAATTGGGCCGGAGGAAATAGCCTCCGCCGAGAAGACGTTGGGCCACCGGCACGCCGCGCTCGCCCAGATCGTTCAAAAGATCGCGGCTGGCCTTGACCTTGGCCGGAGCTCCAGCCGGCCCCTCCTTGTTCCAGGCCCACCAATTCTCCTCCGAGGCTGCGCCGTCGAGGGTGCCCTCGCCGGTCACGGCGATGTTCTCCTGCTCGAAGGCATAAATGAGGGCGGAGTAGTTGAAGCACTCCGTGCCCTCCCAGCGGGTGTAGACCGCCGGCAGATACTTGGCGGGATCGGTGATGAACTTCAGGGTGGAACCTCCGGCGATGTGGAGGTCGACATTGCTCTTCAAATGGATGGCGCCCGTCAGGAAGATGCCTGCGGCGGATACGGTCACATGCCCCCCACCCGCTTCGTGACAGGCTTCGATGGCCTTCCGGATGGCCTCGGTGCAATCCGTTTTCCCATCTGCCACCGCCCCGTAGTCCGTGATCGCAAATTCGCTGGTGGGAAACACGGGGGCTTTGATGCGGGCGAGAATCTCGGAGACGCCGGCCCATTCCGGGGCAGCGGGGCTTTTCGCAGGCGCGGCAATGTCCGCGGTCTTCGCAGCCGTCTCGACGGTCGGTGTGAGGCCGAGCAGTTCCTGCAATTCGATGCCGGCAAGGATGAAGGGCCCCACCCCCTTGAGGTCGTTATCAACGATGGGCTCGCTGAGGTAGTACTCGTAGGTGCCGTCGCGGCCATAGCCGAGTCCGGCCCCGGAACAGCATTGGGTCAGGGTGACCTGGCCCGTTTTGTCGACCTTGATGAGTTTCTCGACGAGCCCCGTGTAGCCTTTCAGGAGTAGGGGCAGGTAATCGCGCGAGAGGTAGCCATGGTTGATACCCTTGGCCAAGGTGTAGACAAACATGCTTGATCCGGTTGCCTCGAGGTAGTTGCCCTTGCGACTGCCTTGGTCGGTGACCTGATACCACAGGCCGCTGCCGGCGTCCTGGTACCGGGCCACGCCGGCGCAGACCTTCTGCAGCATGGCGATGATCTCAGGCCGGGCAGGGTGTTCGGCGGGAAAATAGTCCAAGGTGTCCACCAAGGCCATTCCGTACCAGCCGATGCCGCGGCTCCAAAAGCTGGGTGAGGTGCCGGCGGTTTGGTTGGCCCAGGACTGGGCCTTGCTCTCGTCCCAACCGTGATAAAAGAGGCCGGTTGCCGCGTCATAGGTGTGGGTTCCGGCCAGGCGAAACTGTTTCGCAATGTCATCGAATGAGCCAACGGGTTCGTGGAAAAGTCGCGCATACTCGGCATAAAACGGCGCGCCCATGTAAACGCCGTCGAGCCACATCTGGTGCGGATAACGCTGCTTGTGCCAGAAGCCGCCCTCGCTGGTGCGGGGCTGGGTCTCGAACTGTTTGCGCAGAAGACCGGCGGCTTGCTTGTAGCGCTCTTCGTTCGTCAGGCGATAGAGCGCCAGCACGGTCCTGCCGGAATTAATATTGTCGAGGTTGTAGTCCTCCAGTCGGTAGCCCCTGACCTGCCCCTCCGGGGTGATGAAGGAGCCGATGACGGAGCCAGCGAACTTCCAGTAGCGCGGTTCATCCACCCGCTCACTGAGCTTGACGAGCGAAAGAGTGAACAGGCCGACCGTATAATCCCATTTGGCGCCGCCACCTTCCTTGTAGATCAGGCTTTCGCCGCGCCGCATGATTTCGGAGTCGGCCATGCGGACCGACCATTGCAGCGGACTGGCGCCGGCAAACTCGCGCGGGAGCGGTGTATCGGTCGCCCGAACGGCCGTGCCGGCCAGGAGAGCGATCAGAAAAAACGAACGGTGACAGATCCCGGGGGTTCTTTTCATGATGAGGGGCCGCCTTGAGGCGGCTCCGCCGTTGCAGGGAAACGAATTGGGGTAAGTGTAGGGGTGTAGCGGACACGTGTCCTAAACACAAGCAAAACCCCCCATGAAAACTGGAAAACCAGCGGAGGTGATCGCTGAAAAAGCAGGAAGCCGCCCGGCCAACCCGGGCGAAAGGAGAAAAGGGTCGGGAAATGGCTACGCTGGGTTCAACGGGCCAGCCAGCCACCATCGACGGCAATCGTATAACCGTTGATATAGTCGGACGCCGCCGAAGCGAGGAACACCACCGTCCCCTTGAGGTCATCGGGCGTTCCCCAACGGCCCGCCGGGATGCGGGCGAGGATCGCGGCGCTGCGATCAGGATCGGCGCGCAGCGGCGCCGTGTTGTCGGTGGCCATGTAGCCGGGTGCGATCGCGTTGGCGCTGATGCCCTTTGCGGCGAGTTCGTTGGCCAGGAGACGGGTGAGACCCTGCACCGCACTCTTCGAAGCGGTGTACGAGGGCACGCGGATGCCGCCCTGAAAAGAAAGCATCGAGGCGATGTTGATGATCTTGCCGGGAGCATGGCGTGCAAGAAGATCGCGCACGAAGCACTGGCTTAGGAAAAACACGGCGTTGATGTTGATGCCCATGACATCGTCCCAGTCCTTCTCGCTGAACTTGTCGAATTCCTCACGGCGGATGATGCCGGCGCAATTCACGAGGATATCGAGATGGCTGAAGGTTTTTTTCGCCTCGGTGATGACCTTGGGGATGGCCGGGCGGTCGCCGAGATTCGCCACGATGGTGGCACACCGGCGCCCGAAGGTCTTGACCTGCTTTTGCGTGTCATCCATCGGGAGGACGTCGACCGCGACGATATCGGCGCCGGCTTCGGCCAGTGCCAGCGCCATGCCCTGGCCCAAGCCACGGGAGGCTCCGGTGACGATGGCGACTTTGCCGTCGAGTTTGAAACGATCCAGAATCGAGCTCATGATTGGGTGAGGGTTGGAATTAAGGCGCAGAGGGCGTTGCTCAGCGGAGCTCATTGATCGGCGCCGGGTCCATGTCATGGAACACCTGGTTGTCGCCGCCCATCGCCCAGCAGAAGCGGTAATTGCCCGTCCCCACCCCGGCGTGGATCGACCAAGCCGGCGAAAGCACAACCTCGCGATCGCGCACGACGAGGTGGCGCGTCGCTTTCGGTTCGCCCATGAGGTGCACGACGATCTGCTGGCCGAGGTCGAAATACATATAAATCTCGGTGCGCCGGCTGTGGGTGTGCGGCGGCATGGTGTTCCATACGCTGCCAGACTCGAACTCGGTGAAGCCCATCACGAGCTGGCAGCTCTTGATGCCGTTCAGGTGGATGTAACGGCAGATGCGGCGGCGGTTGGCGAGGGCCGCATCGCCGAGTTCCTGCACCTCCGCCTGGGCGCGCGTCGCCAGCGTGGTCGGATACTTGGCGTGAGCCGGTGTGCTGATGAAATAAAACTGCGCCTGTCCGGCGCTGCCGTTTTCAAATACGACCTCGCGCTCACCGAGGCCGACATAGAGGCAGTCGAGCGGGTTGAGCGCATGCCGCACGGCCCCCACCCGCACCGCGCCCGGGGCGCCGATGTTGAGGATGCCGATTTCACGACGCTCGAGGAAAAAGGCCGTGCCCGTCTCCTTGGCGCTGGGCAGCGCCAGCGGAGCAGTTGTGGGCACGGCGGTCCCGACGATCATCCGGTCGAGGTCCGTGTAGTGCGCCGTGACCTGGCCGGGCTGAAACAGCCCGGTGATCAGGAACTGCTCGCGTAATGGTTCCGTGCCGAGCGTATTCGCCTCGGCGGGACTCGGGAAATAATGCAGTTTCATCGCGCGGATAAATTCACTGCGCCTCAATCTTGGCGATCTTAATCGGCGACTGCAGGCGCTTCGCCCAAGAGGCGAGATAGGCGTTCCAGTCGTCCTTCGTGGCGAAATCGCCGCTCTGGGCCCAGCCGGCGCCGGCGTAGTAACGAAGGGTTTCGCCGGCTTTCACCTTGGCCAGGATCAGCCGGTCATTCGGCGTCTCGGCCAGACCGGCCAACCTGGTGTCCGGGGCGACGATGACACCGGTGCCCAAGTTGCCGGCCATGGAGTTTTGGAAATCTTCCCACAGGCTGATCCATCCCGCCTTTTCGTCCTGCGCGGTCACGGCCGTGGCCTGCTTGGGATGCCTGGTCAGGCCGATGGCGATGGTGAGTTCACCGCTCGCGGCGGGCGCGGGCGCAAAATCAAAGGTGCTCTCGATCTCATCGAGATTGTGGCCGGCATCCACGGTGAAGCGCTTGGTCTCGGAGACCTTGACGCCGCCGCCGGCGTCCCACGGGGCGTACGCGAGTTCGAACACGGCGCGGATTGGTCCGTTCGCGAGCGCTTTCCATGTCTTCCAGTTGTGCGACACGTACAGCTTCCGGCCATCCCACACGCCGGTGCCGCCGCAGCCACGATTCGTGCCGGTGTCGTACATATCCAGCCCCTCCCCCGTGTCGGTGTGATAGTGCCCCTTGACATACCAGCGGTCAACGATGAGGTAGCGGACCCGCTTGCTCCAGACATCGACGCCGCTGCTGATCATGCGGGTGCTCCCCGCGGCCGGCGTGTCGAGGCCGGGCCCGTAAATGCGGTGCGCGATGCGGTCGTTTTCCCACGCAAAATCATCGAACCGCTCGGGGACATATCGGGCAAAGACCTTGGCCGGAAACGGCGGCACCGGCGCATCCGTCTTCTCAATCGTGAAGGTGGCCGACTTTTCCCCCGCGGCAAAATCGTGCTGAAAGAGCAGATCGAGGTAGTTGTCGCGATGCTCGTCCGGCTCGAAGTTGGTGACCTGCGCGGGCAGCACCGCACCCGCGGCGTCCTTCACCACCAGATGGTCGATCATCACGCCCGGCAGCAGCCGCAGGATTTCACTGAACGGAACCGCCACGACCTCCGCGGGGCGGGCGGCATCGAGATCGTTGGTGATGGTTACGACGATCTTCTCGGCGGCACGCGCGAACAGCGCGCTGCAGACCAGCATGACGAGGGTGATCTTTTTCATGACTTTGCAGGCAACATTTGAGCGGGCCTGTGTTTTTGATGGTCCGCTGCTCCAGGGAAATCATGAGAACCCTAGGTCCTGGAAAGGAGAACTGCAAGCCGGCCGGCAGGATGGAATGCAACTCGCCAATCCAGAACCTTGGGAGGTTGGCCGTCCTTGTTTTCGCACCGCGCAAGCCCCCTCCGCAGACGAATCTCGCTGGGCCAGCGACGCGGTGACCGCGACGGCCGGCGCGTGCAGGCAGCCTGCTGAAAAACCGGCACCCGGCGCACGACGCCCCACCCTACCGGCTTTATTTGCTGTCCATCACGCGGACTTTGCCCCAGAGACTGCCCGTAGACGCATGCTGACGCCGGTCGATGTGCAGATCATTGGCTCCGAGGTCGCTCTCCGCTGGAGCGACGGCCGCGAAACCTATTATGCGGCCGACCGGTTGCGCGCCGCCTCACCGAGCGCGGAGACGCAGGGCGAGCGCGATATTTTTGGCCAGCAGCATGGTGGACATGGTCCGCGTGATTTTTCCGGCGTCACGGTCGCCGGCTGGGAACGGATCGGCAACTATGCCCTGCGCTTCGACTTCAGCGACGGACATCGCACCGGCATCTACGCGTACGAGTATCTGTTGAAACTGGCCGACGGGATGCAGGTGTGAGCTTGCCCGCGATGACGAGCCCCGTTTCTCTGGGCAGGGCATCATCACCCGCCGGCAGGCTCCCCCCCTAACGCTACTCTTACTTTCCCCCATCATCCATGAGCACCCACGCCTTCCCCGCCCGCACCACGACGCAGGAAATCGAGCTCGGCCTCACCTTGCAGCCGAAGTTCGGACCCGACGGACTCATCCCCTGCATCACGGCAGACGCGAAAACCAACGAGGTGTTGATGTTCGCGTTCATGAATGCCGCGGCCCTCGCCCACACGATCAGGACGAAAACGGCCACCTACTGGAGCCGTTCGCGCAACAAGCTCTGGATGAAAGGCGAGGAGTCGGGCAACGTGCAACTGGTGAAAGAGCTGCTCGTCGATTGCGATCAGGACGTGGTGCTGCTCAAGGTCGACAACGTCGGCGGCGCCGCGTGCCACAACGGCTATCGTTCCTGTTTCTACCGCCGGCTGGCCGATGAGCTGGCACTGCAGCTTGAATTCACGGCCTCCCGCGTGTTCGACCCGGCGACCGTCTACAAGAAAAAGTAAGGGCCGGCGGCCCCGGTTCCCCGCGCCCCTGAACGGCGCGGGGCCGCTCAGCGTCCCGGCATCAGCCCGCGTTCGCTGGCGGCGGCGAACGAGAGTACGCGTTGGAATTCCTCACTGGCGGCCTGCGGGTGCTTCTGCAGTTTCTCGAGGGCCTGCCCGCGATTGAGGCCCTCGCGAAAAAGAATGCGATGGATTTGCTTGATGCGCTCAATCTGCTCGGGCGTGAAGCCGCTGCGTTCCAGCCCCACCTTGTTGATCGAGCGGATGACCGCCGGGTTGCCGTCAGCAATGAGGAAGGGCGGCACATCCTGCACGACCTTCGACATGGCGCCGAGCATGGCATGCGCACCCACGCGACAGAACTGATGCACGCCGGTGCCCCAGCCGATGTTCACGTGCTCCTCGATGACGACGTGGCCGGCCAGCGCCGACTGGCTGCTCATCACGAGGTGATTGCTGATGACGCAGTCATGCGCGATGTGGCTGTACGCGAGGATGACGTTGTCGTTGCCGAGCACGGTGAACACACCGTCCTTGGTGGCAAAATGCACGGTCACGTACTCGCGAAACACGTTGCGGTCGCCGATGCGCACACCGGGATTGCCGCCCTTGAATTTCAAATCGTGGGTCTTCGTCCCGATGGCCGCGTAGGGAAAAACCTCACACTGCCGGCCAAGGATCGTGTTGCCCTCGACCGTGCCGTGATGGTGGATGACCGTGCCGTCGCCAATGACGGCCGGGCCTCCGACATAGGCGTAGGCGCCGATCGTGACGTCGGCCCCCAGTTGGGCCTTCGGCTCGATAATCGCGGTGGGATGGATTTGGGAGGCCATGAACTAGGTGGGGGACATCCCGTCTTCGCATGTCCGCTGACCGTGGCGATACGGCGGGATCGTTTGGCTGATGTCGTTTCGCTCGATGGTCGCTTTGCTCCTCGCCAGGACGGGATGAAAGCCTGGTCCCTCTTGGTCACCGCCCTACTCCAGCAGTCCCTCCTCGACCAGGGTGAACATCAGCTCGGCCGATGAAACCACCAGCCCGTCGACGCTGCACGTGACTTCGGCCGTGGTGATCTTGTTGCCGCGCAGCCGGGTCAGCTTGGCGTTGATGACCACCTGGTCGCCCGGGCGCACCGCCTTGCGAAACTTCACCTTGTCGGCGCTCATCAGGAGCGCGACCTGGCCCTCGCTGGAGCCGCGCCGCAGCAGGAGGACGCCGGCAGCCTGCGCCATCGCCTCGACCTGGAGCACGCCGGGCATGATGGGATTCCCCGGATAATGCCCGCCAAAATAGGGTTCGTTGTACGTGACATTCTTGATCGCCACGAGCTCGTCCGCGCTTACGAATTCCACCACGCGGTCGAGCATGACAAACGGATAACGGTGCGGCAGCATGTCCAGGAGGCGGCGGATGTCGAGGGAGGTCTCGGTGGCGAGCACCTGCTTGGGGCGCGCCGCGGGTTTCTTCCTGGCTCCGTCCTTGATTTCCTCCATCCGCGCGTAAAGCGCCTTGGTGAGCTCGGCGTTGATGGCGTGGCCCGGCCGCGTGGCGATGATGTGCGCCTTGAGCGGCAGGCCGAGCAGCACCAGGTCGCCGATGATGTCGAGGATCTTGTGGCGGACGAACTCGTCCTTGAAGCGCAGCGGGTCCTTCGAGATGATCTTGTCGCCCTTGATGACAATGGCGTTGTCGAGACTGCCGCCCTTGATCTTGCCCAGCTTGATGAGTTCCTCGATGTCCTCGTAGACCGTGAAGGTGCGGGCGGCGGCCACCTGCGTGATGTAGGTGTCGGGATCGATCGTGAGCGAGAGGTGCTGCGTGTGGATGCCGCGGTCATCGGCCGAGGTGCAGGAAATCCTCAGGGTGTCGGATGGCAGCGCGATGAGCGAGGAGCCGCCGCGCGTCACGGAGACCGGCTGGTCGAGCACAAAGTACTGACGTTCCGCCTCCTGTTCGACCGGCTCGGCCTCCAGGATGAGATTTACGAACGGCTTGGCCGAGCCGTCCATGATGGGCGGCTCGCTCGCATTCATCTCCACCAGCACGTTGTCGATGCCACAGCCGTTGAGGGCGCTGAGCACATGCTCGACCAGGATGATCTTGGCGTGACCCGACTGGATCGTCGTGGCCCGCACGAGGTCGGTGATCTGGTCGACCCGCGGCTTGACCTCGGGCTGGCCGGCGATGTCCATACGCTTGAAAAGAATACCGTGGCCGGCGGGCGCGGGTTTCATCGTCAGCGTGACCGCCTCGCCGGTGTGAAGCGCATTGCCGCTGAGCGAAACCTCACGCAGGATGGTCCGTTGCTTCATGGGTTTGGCGCAGTGTCGGAAGGCGGGCCAAAAGGGCAAGCCCGGAGATGCACCACGGCCGCCTTGGTCCCGCTTTCGCCCAGGATCGGTGGCCGCGCTCCCCAGCGTAATAATCCTGCAGCGCCCGGCTTGACAGTGTGCTGTGCGACTCCTTACTCCCTCCACTCTTCGCAACACCAAACCCTCTCTTCGCAACCTCCCATGCTGTCCGCCAACGACCTCCGCAAAGGCCAGGTGATCAAGTTCAACAACGAGCCGCACCTGGTGATGGAAACCCAGCACCGCACGCCGGGCAACCTTCGCGCCTTCGTCCAGGCCAAGCTCCGCAACCTCCGGAACGGCCGCTCGTTGGACCAACGCTTCAACTCAACCGAAACGATGGAGGTGCTCAACACGGACCGCCGCACACTCGAGTTCAGCTACTCCGACCGTGATACCTACGCGTTCCTCGATCCCAATAGCTTCGAAACCGTCGAGTTGAGCGCCGCCATGATTGGCGAGGCCAAGTACTATCTCGTGGCCAACGGCAAGGTCGAGGTGCTCTTCGTCGATGACCGGCCCGTCACCGTCGACCTTCCCTCCGCCGTCACGCTCAAGGTCACCGACGCCCCCGAAGGCATCCGCGGCGACACCGCCAGCAACGTCCAAAAACCCGCGGTCTGCGAGACGGGCCTCAGCGTGCAGGTGCCGCTCTTCATCAAGGCCGGTGACGTCATCCGCGTGAGCACGGCCAATGGCGGCTATCTCGGCCGCGCCTGATTTGATACCGGATTGCCGATACCGGATACCGGAAAGATTTGAGCTCGCGAGAAAACGCGGGCCTTTTGCCGAAGGATCTTGCCGGCGGCTGCAGCAGCCGCGGAATTCCCCTTGTGACGTCGAGCTCGGACGATTACATGCATCGTGTGATTCACCGCTGATGCCCAAACGATCGGACTGAGTCCCGCATCAGCAATTTCCCAATCCGATTCTGCTATGGACAAGCCCAACATCCCCCAAAAATTCCCGATTGTGAAAGAGATGGCCGCCGGAACCTACTCCTGGTGTGCCTGCGGCAATTCGAAAACCCAGCCGTTCTGCGACGGTTCGCACAAAGGCACCGGCTTCACCCCCAAGCAGGTCGTGATCGCCGAGGCAAAGAAAGTGGCTTGGTGCGCCTGCAAGCACTCGAAGAACGCGCCCTTCTGTGACGGCACGCATCGGACAGTGTAAAGCCGACCATCCATTATATCCGCAATCCAGTATCCGGTTTCCGCAATCAAACCACCCGCTCCCAGAGCACCTTGAGGTAGCGGCTGTCGAGGCAGTTGGAAAAAACCGGATGGTCCGGGCCCGGGCCGGTGCGGTCGAAGAACTGCAGGCGGCGATTGAGGCGGTGCGCGGTCTTGATGACGTGCGCCTCGAACTCCTCGAGACTCACCAAGCCGGAACAGGAGCAGGTGACGACCAGCCCGCCCGGCTTCACGAGGCTGAGCGCGAGCTGGTCGAGGTCCTCGTATTTGCGGCGGCCCTCGAAGTGGCCCGGGCCTTCACGTCGGGCGACACCCGGCCCAGCATGCGCGGGAAGATGGGCGGCTGGAACGTGACGAACTTGAGCTGCGCCCACGGACGGGACCACGGCGACTGGTCGCCCCTGTCGCGAAAAGAGTTGGACGGAACTTCATCCATGCAGCCTCTCGCAAAACCGCAAAGTCGCAATGAGACGGTGAAAAAACCCCGCCGCGAGGGCGGGGCAGAAAGGATTCACGCCTTGGCGTAAGGCACTTCCCTACGCCACGCGCTCGACAATGAGCGGCGGGGGCGTCGGGCGCTTCGGCGCGAGGCGGTAGGCGCTCTTGAAATACTCAAGCGCCTGCTCGAGCTTCGCCTCGTCGTTGTAGTGGATCATCATGAGCGGCTCGCCCTGCTTCACCTGCGTGCCGACCTTCCTGATCTCCGACACGCCGATCGCGTAGTCGATCCGGTCGTGCGGATTCTCGCGCCCCGCGCCGAGCAAGTGCACGCCGCGGGCGATCATGGCCGCGTTGATGGTGTGCACGTAGCCGCGCTTCGGGGCGGGCAGCTTGCGAATGTGCTTCGCCTGCGGAAACTTCTCCGGATGATCGATGAAGGAGGCGTCGCCCCCCTGCGCCTTGATGAGTTCCTTGAACTTTTCGAGCGCGGAGCCGTCGGTCAGGTGGCGCTGCACGGTCTGCTTGGCCGAGAGCGTCGAGCCCGCGACGCCGGCGAGGCGCACGATTTCCATGCCGAGCTTGAGGACCAGTTCCTTCGCATCCTCGGGCCCCCCGCCCTTGAGAAGCTGGATGGCCTCCCGGATTTCGAGCGAAGTGCCGACCGAGTCGCCCAGCGGTTGGTTCATGTCGGTGACCAGTGCAACGCAACGGCGCTTCATCGAGCGGCCGACGCGCGTCATGGAGCGTGCGAGTTGCTTGGCCGGTTCGAGATCCTTGATGAACGAGCCGTTGCCCCACTTCACGTCGATCACGAGTCCTTCGGAACCCTCGGCGAGCTTGCGCGACAGCACGCTGCCCGTGATGAGCGGGAGGCTCGGGATGGTGCCGGTGGCTTTGCGAAGCTCGTAGAACTTGGCGTCGGCCGGGGCGAGATCGGGCACCTGCGCGACGATGGCCCCGCCAATCCGGCCGAGCTGCTCGACGAAATGAGGGATGCTCTGGTGACCCTTGAATCCGGGGATGGCCCCAAGCTTGTCGAGGGTGTTGATGATGAATTCCTGGTCGATCCCGCACATCATGGGCACAACCACGCCGCTGGCCATCGCGAGAGGCACGAGCACGAGCGAGGTTTTGTCGCCCACCCCGCCAGTGGAGTACTTGTCGATCTTCGGCTTGGAGATGTGCGAAAGATCAATGACCTCGCCGGAAAGCATCATTTCCTCCGTGAGGATCGCCGTCTCCTGTGCTGACATGTTGGCGAAATAGATCGCCATCAAGAGAGCCGCGAGCTGGGGCTGCGGCATCTCGCCATCCAGCGTGGAGTCTATGATGTAGCGGATCTCCTCTTGGGTAAATTCATTCCCATCGCGCTTTTTCTCAATGAGATAGCTGAAAGAAGGCTTGATGAACCTGCGCTGTGGCAGGGGACGTTTCCTCATGTGCGTGGTCATGGAACTTGTTGGTGGCCGTTGGCGCGAAAAGTTTACCACAAAAAACAATCTATCCTGTTTGTCGAGACAATTTTACCCATCTTGGGTGGGGTGCTTGGGACAAAGCCTGAGACGATTTTCGATGCCGCTGGAAGACAACCTTCGGTCAATTACGCGCTTGCGGCGATTTCGGGCGCTTCGTTGAGTGGCCGGATGGATCTTCGCTTCGATCTTGCTGCCGCCCTCGATCGCGCGCTGTCCGATGCTGCTCCCCAAGCAGGCCTGATTGAGGCCGGCTTCGCGCCTGAAGTACGGCCGGCCGATCCCGTTCACGGCGATTTTCAGGCCAACGGTGTCCTCGCCTATGCCAAACGTCATCGTCAGAACCCGCGCGTTCTGGCTGATGCCTTGGCAAGGCAACTCGGCGAACTCACGCCGCTCTTCGACATCGCGATCGCCGGGCCGGGTTTCATCAACTTCAAGCTCAAGCCTGCCACCTTCCTCGCCTGGCTCATGGCCCACGGCAGCCGCGCCGTGCTCGCCGCCGGCGCGGCGGCAGCTGAACAGGGGCACACCGTGGTCGTTGACTACAGTTCGCCCAACACCGCGAAGCAGATGCACGTCGGCCACCTGCGCTCGGCCGTGATCGGCGAGGCCATCTGCCGTCTGCTGGAATTCAGCGGCGCCAAGGTCATCCGCGACAATCACGTGGGCGACTGGGGCACGCAGTTCGGCAAGCTCGTCTGGGCCTACAAACGCCACCTCGATCCCGCCGCCCTGGCCCGCGATCCGCTCGAGGAGTTCGAACGCCTCTACAAGATCGGCAACTCCATCGCCGAAGCCGATCCCGCCGTGCTCAAGGAGGCGCAGCAGGAACTCGTCAAACTCCAGGCTCACGATCCCGAAAACCTCGCCATCTGGAAGAAGATCAACGACGCCAGCCTCGCCGCCTTCCAGGAGATCTATGATCAACTTGGTATCCGGTTTGACGTCACGCTGGGGGAGAGCTTCTACAACGACAAGGTCGATCAGATCTACCGCGAGCTCAAGGCCTGCGGCCTCGCCGAGGAAAGCCAGGGCGCGCTCGTGGTCTTCCACCCGGAGCACCGGCGCTTCAAGACCCAGCCGTTCATCATCCGCAAATCCGACGGCGCCGCCAACTATGCCACGAATGACCTCGCGACGATTCTCTATCGCCTCGGGCACTTCCAAGCCACCGACGTGCTCTACGTCGTCGACAAGCGCCAGTCTGACCATTTCGACCAGCTTTTCCTGACTGCGCAAAAATGGCTGGGAAAAACCGGCCGCCCCTATCCGCGCCTCGAGCACCTCGACTTCGGCACCGTGCTCGGCGAGAACGGCACGCCCCTGCAAACCCGGAGCGGCGAGAACATCCGCTTGAAGGACCTCCTCGCTGAGGCGGTCGAGCGCTCCTACCGGCTCGTCAGCGGGAAGAATCCCGAGCTGCCCGAATCCGAACGCCGCGCCATCGCGCAGATCGTCGGCATCGGCTCGGTGCAGTACGCCGACCTCTCGCAAAACCGCTCGAGCGACTACGTGTTCTCGTGGGACAAGCTGATCTCGCTGGAGGGCAACACCGCCGCCTACCTCCTCTACGCCGTCGCGCGCATCCACAGCATCTTCCGCAAGCTCGGCTTTCAGCCGGGCGACACCGCCAACGAGGCCGGCGCCACGCCGTTCGAAACCCCCGCCGAACTGGCCCTCGCCCGCAAGCTCACGCACTTCCCCGACGCGCTCGATCTCGCCGTGCAGCAGCTCCGCCCGCACTTCCTCTGCACCTATCTCTACGAGCTCGCGGGCGAGTTCAGCACCTTCTACAACGCCGACAAGGTCGCGCTGGACGATGCGCCCGTGCGGGCCCGCCGCCTCATCCTCTGCCACCGCACGCTGCTGCTGCTCGAGACCGGTCTGCAACTCCTCGGTCTGCGCCTGCTGACCAAAATGTAGGCGGCGGCCGCGGGCGGACGTCGGGCCGCCTTTCACCCCCGCCAAAACACTCTTGCCGCACCCTGGCCTTCACGCCAGATTCCCTGCTCATGGCGACCCAGGAGTATTACGTACGAGGAATCAACGACACGGAAGCCCGCGGACCTTTCACCGTGGAGCAGCTCCTCACCCTGGGCGAAACCGGCCAGATCGACAACGAGACCCTCTTCTACGACGCCGCCACCGAGCAGTGGTCGACCATCGGCTCCAACGAGGAGTTGAAGAACGCCGTTTTCCCCCAGAAGAAGAAACTGACCTTCAAACCCAAGGAGAGCATCGAGGAGCTCAACATCCAGAAAGAGGAGCACCGGCCCATCACCGTCGACCAGATCCTCGCCGCCGCCGAGGGACGCACCGAAGAGACGAAGGACATGCGCAGTCGTGTCGCCGCCCAGCACAACGCCGCGAGGATCGGCTTGTATGCCGGGCTGATTATTTTTCTGCTCAGCACCGCCGCGCTCTTGGTGCCGAATGTCGAAATTTTGTCGTCGTTCGACTTCAATGCCATCGTGAAGCAGCCCCTGATCCTCCTCGGCCTCGTCGATCTGGCGTGCTCGGTGCTGCTCGGCCTCGAGGTGGTGAACGCCTATCCGTTCATCCGTTTCCGCGCCGCGTTCGGCCTCGGTTTCCTCAGTGTGATCTTCTGGTCGCAGAGCCATCCGCACGTGGTCCTGGCCGTCGCCGTCGGGTCGGTGGGCATGTATTTTTGCACCGTCTCTGTGAGCTACGTGCCGGTGATCACCGCCGCGATGCTGGGCCTGGCCGGCATCGGGGGATTCGCCTTCTTCATGCTGTCATGAGGGCGTACGGCGGCGCGCGTCGGAACATTTTTCCGCATGGGCTGGCTGGCTGAAAGTTATCGCAGGCTCGAACACCTGTTCCGGCGCGGCATCTGGCAGCCGATGGCGCTCAAGGATCATCCGGTGCTCGGCCGCGTCCATACCCTGTTGCGCGTGGTATCGATCACGTACACCGGCCTGTTTGAAAACCACATCACCACGCGCGCGGCGGCGCTGAGCTACGCCTCGCTGCTCGGGCTGGGCCCGCTCATGGCCATCGCCATGCTCCTGGCGGGTTTCGCGCTCAACCAGCGCGACCCGACGCTCGCCGTCAACACGATGAACCGGGTCATCAAGTTCATCGCCCCGCAGGTCGCGGAGTACGAGCATCTCGACCAGCGCGCCGGCCCGCCGCCAGCTTCACCGGAACCCGGAACCGCCGCGCCCAACACCCCGGTCGGCGGCGCCACCGTTCCCCGGCCCGCCGCCATTCCCGCGCTTGTGCAGTTCATCAACAACTTTATCGCCGGCACCCGCTCGGGCACGGCCGGTGCCGTGGTCGCGCTTATCCTCATTCTCATCGTCATCCAGCTCTTCACCTCGGTCGAAAACGCCTTCAACGCCGTCTGGGGCGTGCGCCGCGGGCGCTCGTGGCTGCTGCGCGTGGTGTTCTACTGGACCATCATCACGCTGGGCACGGTGCTTTTCTTCGTGTCCCTCACCGCGCTGTCGGCGGCGGCGTTCATCAGCGTCTTCTTCGAGAAGCTCCGCTACGGCCCTGACCTGCTCCGGGCGCTGGAATGGATGCTGCCCTCGCTCTCGATCCTGCTGCTGGTGGCGCTCCTCACCCTCTTCTACCGCTACATCCCCAACACCCGGGTCTTTTGGTGGGCCGCCCTCATCGGCGCGGTCCTCGTCACCGCCCTGCTCTTCCTCAACAACTACCTCGCGTTTCTCTACTTCAAGCACGTCGTGGTCCAGCGCAGTCTCTACGGCGCACTCGGCATCCTGCCGATCCTGATGCTCGGCCTCTACACCTTCTGGTTCTTCGTGCTCGTGGGCGGACAAATCAGCTACGCCGTGCAAAACGTCCACTATCGCAGCAGCCAGGTGGCCTGGCACAACCTGAGCGAGTCCGCCCGCGAAAGCCTCTCCCTGCTCGTGCTGCTCGTCATCTGCCACCGCTTCAAGGACGGCCAGCCCGCCTACTCCGCGTCGGAACTCGGCCGGCTCATCAAGGTACCCACGCAGCTCCTCAACGAGAGCCTCAACCGGCTGGGCGATCTCGGGCTCGTCGCCGCCGTGCCGCCGGCCGAGGGGCAGGCGGCGCCCGACCACCGCTACCAGCCGGCGCGGCCGCTCGGGCGCATCACGCTGGCCGACTTCAAGCAGCTCTTCGAGAACCACGGGGAGAATCCCGGCGGTGAGACCCTCGAGGCGGTCGACTCCGTGCTCAAGTTCTACCACGACCGCCTGGCCCGCCACCTGCAGGACGCGCTGGGCGCGCCGCCGCTCGACGCCCTGCTGGACGAGCTGCCCGCCGCTTCCAAGCCCGCGGGGACCTAGGTTCCATTCGACCTATCATTCGTCAGGGCAAGAAAACGTTGCTTGAATTTCTTATTTTATTAGTTTTTCTATTTTGCGTGTCTTCCCCTCCATCTCCCCAACAGAAGTCGATTCTTCATATCGAAGGCGATGTTCTCTGGGGCAGGGCTGTAAAACGAATGATCAGTACCTGGCGCGAGGTGCACCATGTTGGAATAGCGACTACCGCTGCAAAAGGGCTTGAATTATGCCAAGTCCTCCAGCCCGACATCGTCTTGCTCGATCTACAATTACCTGATGCCGACGGCTTCGATCTCGTGGCGGCTCTCGCCAGCTTACCATTCCCGCCTCGAATCTTGCTGCTGACGGTGAAATCCGATGAAGCGACCCTCTATCGTGCCAACCACACCCCTATTTCAGGGATGGTCTGGAAAGCCAGTCATGTTCATGACACCCTGCGGCAAGCGATTGGAGAAGCATTGGCTGGGCGAAAATATTTCCCCGCTGACGTACGCGATGCCATGCGCGTAATTCGGAGCGATCCCGCCGCTTTCTTTAAGATTTTATCTGAGCGCGAGCTCTCTTTGCTCCCGTCGCTCAGTCAAGGATTCACGGATGCGCAAATTGCGGTCCAGACTGGTCTGAGTCCGGCCACTGTGAAATCCCACCGTCAACACATCATGGCCAAATTGGATCTGCATCGAACGGCTGACTTAATCCGTTGGGCGGCGGGGAAAGGCTTTGTGGATTTCCTTCGGCCAAAGCGGGCTGCTTTCTAGCAGGATAATTCTGTCAAGCCTTAATTTTCATTTATTAGGTGGAAACTGCAAGCTGTCAGTTGCGAAGCAGTGGCGCATGGTGATACGCCATTATGTCGGGCATGCCGTTGATCCCCGCGGAACTAGGGCAAGACATGGTGGAAGGTCTTAACGCGGGGCATCTGTTGGCCCGTCCTGTTGTCTATTGGCTGATCCTTGGGGCTTGTGTGGCCGGCATGATCGCCGCGCCGCTTGTCAAGATCGATGTCTCGATCAGCGCAACCGGCATGGTGCGCCCTGCCATCGAGCGTTGCGATCTGCAGGCTCCCATCGCCGGTTTGATCTCTCAGGTGCTGGCCCACGAGAATGATTGCGTTCAGGCGGGTCAGCCGCTCGTGGTGCTTCAATCGCGGGACGTGGATGAACGCCTCAGCCGTAATCACGCCATTCAAGCCGAACACATTGACATGATTTCCGACTTGAACGCCGTCACCGTGGCGGCAACGGAGCATCGCCCCCAACTTCTTCCGCCCACCGCTTTATCTACACTCCCCTCGGCGGATTTCAGAACCTCTGCCTTCCGTCAAGAGTACCTTCAGTTCATCGCCTCGATCGAGGCCAACCGGCTGGCTACGGCCAAATCCCGCACCGAATTTGACCGCGTCGCCACGCTGGTCGCCCGCGGGATCACCACCTGGTGCGAATTGGATAACTCCCGTTACGAGTTGAGTCGCGTTCAGGCCGAAGGGGCCTTCCTGGTGCAGCAGGCGTTTACCCGCTGGCAGGCGCGGCTGCGTGAAGAACAAACAGCGCTTGACGCATTGGTGTCCGAAGAGAAACGGCTTCGCGAGGAACGCGCGCTTTACACGGTCCGCGCCCCGATCGATGGCGTCCTGCTGGGTTTCAATGGACTGAGCGCCGGTGTCTTTGTACCTGCCGGACAGTCGCTCGGCACCCTGTCACCCGATGACTCGCTCGTCGTCGAAACCCTCATCCCCCGCGAGATGTCGGACTGATCCGCCTTGGCCAGCCGGTAAAAATTCGGATTGATGCCTACCCTTATGCCCAGGGAAGCATGCTCGAGGGCGAGGTTATCGCCATCTCCGGGGATGTCACCGCGGGGTATGGCACGGGCGCCAGTGGCGTTTCTCCCTTTCAGTTTAAAGTCACTATCCGCCCTGCTGCCACGGCGTTGTACCCACCTGACGGTCACTGCGGCGAACTGAAAAAAGGCCTCCTGGTGCAAACCCGTTTTCTCGTTACCCGCCGCAGTCTCTTCCGGCTTCTATATGATGATATCAGGTCCTCCTTCGATCCTTATCCAGTTCAAATGCGCGGCGCAAGTTAAGGTACGCATTCAAGCCGCACTAGCATCCATGGCGCGGAGAGAGGGCATATTCCACCGGGCTGAAAACAAAACATTACCCGCAGAATTCAATACAACCCTGCAGCCGCTGCTCAGATCTGGAAACACCTCCGATGTTCTCCGCCTTTCCCGTGGCCACGGAATTCACCCCAACCATCAACCATCATGTCCTCTATGAAGACACTATCATCGAAAGATATGTATCTCATTCAGGGTGGATACGCACCTGCTCTGCCTGATCCACCCTTCCCGGATCCGTCCAATGAAGCCCGGGACATCATGCGCTATTTCATGAATCTGGCGATGCGTGCATTGATCACCCATCACCCGGGCATCGCGGAATGATTCCTTCTCACCATCCCTAAACTTATACAATTCTCATGAACACCTTGGAAGATCAAGAAGCTCAAAACGTCCGCGGAGGATTGGGCGTCATCGAATCAATCCTCGTGGGTCTCGTGGTTGGGGCCGGCCTCAATATCATTAATAACTGGGATAGTTTCAAAGCCGGCCTCATGGGCTATCCCGATCCTGCAGCGAAACATTCCGCCCGTTGAAGTTACCCATGAAAACATTCCCACAGTCACTATCTGAAATGCCAGAATGCGAACAGCAATCGCTCGCCGGCGGCAATTTCGCTTACGACGCCGGCCGGGTAATCCGCTTCATTTTCATCGCATTGACCGATTGCGGAGGCGCCCCCATCGGTATTGGCGTGCCCTCGGCGGTTGGCGACTGGATCGTCCACAGCGCCTGAAAGTCGTAGTGGTCCCATAAGTCCTATGGTCCAACCGGCGGTATGGCCGCCCTGCCGCCGGTATCAATTCAGATGAACAAAAAGCTGGTCTATGAACTGCGTGCCTGGGTGATTGTTCTGCTCGCCGTGGTGATCGCGTACGCAACACTGGAAAAATGGGATGCGATCAAGGCGTGGATCGTCCGCTTGTTCAGTTGATTTTCTACATGCGCGACAGGCTGGACGCTGTTTTAACCCCCGCTGTGCCAGACGGTGAATCGGCCCATTGAGAGATCGGCCGGCGGTTTTTCTGCACTCTTCTAGCGTTTGTGGTTCGAGGGGGGGCTCCACGGCTCGCCTTTTTATTATTTATGACGCCAGGCCTGACCCGCCGTGGTTTCCTTCAAACAACGCGACGCCACTGACTGTGGTCCGGCATGCTTGAAATATGTGGCCCACCATCACCGGCTGCGGCTGCCGATTCCGAGCCTGCGACAACTGGTTGGCACTGGTTCCAATGGTTCCTCGGTGTATGCGCTCGTCGAGGCCGCCAAGAGTCTCGGGTTTTCCGCCAAGGGCGTAAAAGGGCCCGTTGAAGCATTGGCTGGCGTGCCGGTGCCGGCGATAGCGCATGTGCTGATCGATCGGCGCTTGTGGCATTATGTGGTGCTGGTCAAATGGTCGCCTAGGCACGCCAAGGTCATGGATCCGGCCGTGGGCCGCGTGGAGCGGTGGCCGCACGAGAAATTCAAAACCGTCTGGACCGGCGTGCTCATCCTGCTGGCACCCGGCGGCGGCTTCCAGCCGGGCGATCACACGTCGCCACCATGGCGACGGTTCTGGGGTCTCATCGCCCCGCACAAGGCGATGCTGATCCAGGCGTTTGCAGGTGCAATGGTTTCGACCGTGCTGGCCTTGTCGATGTCGGTCTATGTCCAGAAAATCGTCGACGGCGTCATTCCGGAGGGTAATCCACGTCTCCTTAATCTCCTGACGGTGGCGATGTTGGTGCTCCTTGGATTCCGGGTGGTGCTCGGAGTCTTCCAGTCGTTGCTGTCCCTGCAGACAGCGCAGCACATCGATGCCACGTTGATTCTCGCATACTACCGGCGCCTCCTGCGGCTGCCGCAGCCGTTTTTCGACGCCATGCGCGTGGGCGAAATCACGTCACGCGTGGCCGACGCCGTCAAAATCCGGAATTTCCTCAACAACGCGCTGCTCAACCTGCTGCTCAACCCGCTCATTCTCGGTTTCTCGCTTTGGGCGATGTTCTTTTACTCCTGGAAACTGGCGCTGGTCTCCCTCGCGTTGATTCCGGCCAACCTCATGATCTACGGGGTCAGCAACCGCCTTAACCGCGAATACCAGCGCCGCATCATGGAGCGCGCTGCCGACTTCGAGGCCCAGTTGGTGGAGTCGCTCAATGCCCAGTCCGTGTTGCGGCGTTTCCGGCTCGAGGAATGGGCCGGACTTAAAACCGAGGCGCGCCTCGTTCGTCTGCTGAAAATTGTGTGGTGCGCAGCGGTGGGCGGCCTCGGCTGCGGCACGGCGACGACCTTGATCACACAAACCTACATGATCGCGCTTCTTTGGATCGGCACGCGTCTGGTGCTCGAAGCCGGTCTGACACCGGGACAGCTGATGTCGTGTTACACCTTGGCAAACTACCTCACCGGTCCCCTCACCGCACTGATCGGACTCAATACCACGATTCAGGAGACCCTCATCGCCTCCGACCGGTTGTTCGAGATCATGGATCTGGAGTTGGAGAAGGACCAAGGGAGCATCGAATTCACCACCCAGAAGGCGGGGGACATCCGCTTCGAGAATGCCACTTTCAAGCATGCGGGCCGCCTCGCCACCCTGCAGGAGGTGACAGCCACGATGCCGGCCGGCCAGATCACGGTGCTGGCGGGTGAGTCCGGTTGCGGCAAAACCACTTTACTGGCGTTGCTGCAGCGCCTCTATTTGCCGGAGAAAGGCCGCGTTCTCATCGGAGACGTCGACATCCGATATTTCACCCTCGAGAGTCTCCGGCGCGGCTTGGCGGTCGTGCCACAGCAGACAACTCTGATCTCCGGCACGGTGCTCGAAAACCTCGCCCCGGCTGACCCCATGCCGGACATGGAACGCCTACTCCAAATCTGCCGGGACGTCGGCGTGTTGGAGTTCATCGAACAACTCCCGCAGGGATTCTTCACCTACCTGAACGAAAACGGCGTGAATTTCTCCGGCGGACAGCGTCAGCGCATTGCCCTCGTCCGGGCCTTCTACCTCGACGCGCCCATCCTCCTGCTCGACGAGCCGTCCTCGGCGCTCGATGCGAAATCCGAACAGGCCTTGATGGACCTGCTGATGCGCCTGCGCAGCGCCGGCAAGACCATCCTGCTGGCCGCCCATAATCCCCGCTTGGCCGCCATCGCCGATCAAATCATCACCCTCTCGGCCGGCCGGGTGGAATCCGTGGTCTCAAAGGATGCCAGTGACCCTTCCAGGCAAATCGCCGCCCCGCCCCATCGTCTGGAGCCCGCGATGGTTTGACGCTGGCGCGATATTATCCATGCGGCTTCCTGGCTTCTTCATTCGTCATCAGCTTGGCGCAGCGGTTTCTCTTTCCGCGGGATTTCCCGCGTTGCCTGCCACCGCCCCGCGTGCCTTAATCTGCCCGACGCCACCAAACTCACTTCACCCAGGACGGCCCACGCCGTCAGCCTCAGGAATACCATGGAACCAATCTTAACGGCCCTCTGCGACTTCGCCGCCGACTACCAGGGGAAACTGTGCATCATCGGCGCGTTCGACACCATCTGGGCCCGCTCCTTCCCGGCGGTGCATCCGCAATGCACCGTGGCGCTGCGTTTGCTGCTCCGCGAGGAGGACAAAGGCGAACACCGCATCCAGATTCTCTTCGTCAACCCCGACGGCCATTCCTTGATCCCCGTGGAGAAAAGCCCGAATGTGACATTCAACCTTCCGGCCCTGCCACCGGAGTCGTTCTTTCTGTCGCAGAATTTCGTCTTTCACTTCCAAGGCCTCCCTTTCCCGCAGCCGGGCGTCTATGATGTGCGTGTCCTGATTGACGGCAGGCCCATGAGCACGCTGCCGCTCCAGGTTATGCAGACCGTGCAAACGGGCTGAACCAGCCCTCCTCGCGAGCCGCCGTTTGCGTCCGGCAGGATCCCATGACCACGACCACGTTCATCGTCGTACTCCTCGGCCCGGAAACTAGCGACCGGCCTGCGCGGCTTCCTGGCTTCTGAATGGGTTGCGCATAGCGCGCGGTTGACACCCCGCCGGGCCCCGCCTTAGCTCGCCCCCTTTCGCCCATGATTTCCTGGATCCAACGCTCCTTCCAGCATCACTTCCGCATGGTCTTCGGCGTCCTGCTGGCCGTCACCATCATCTCCTTCATCTTCACCATCGGCGCCTCCCCCGGCATCGGCCGCGCCGGCCCCAAGGCCCTCCGGCAGCAGTTCTTCGGCCATGACCTCACCCGCCAGGGCACCAGCGACCAGCTCTTCAGCGACGCCTCCCTGAGCGTCCAGTTCCAGGCCGGCTTCATGGCTCTCAGCAACCTCGACAGCACCCAGCTCCAGCAATACGGCTTCCAGCGCGCCGCCGCCATCGCCCTCGCCAACCAGCTCAAAATCCCCGCCCCCACCAAGGACGACCTCACCGCCTTTATCAAAAACCTCCGCGTCTTCGCCGGCCCCGACGGCCAGTTCGACGCCAGCCGCTACGCCGCTTTCCGTGACAACCTCAAGATCAACCCCCGCCTTTCCGAGGGCGACATCTCCCGCGTCCTGAACGACGACGTCCGGATTCTGCGCCTGCAGCAGCTTCTCGCCGGCCCCGGTTACGTGCTGCCCAACGAAGTCCGTGACCAGCTCGTCCGCTCCGACTCCATGTGGGACATCGCCGTCGCCACCGCCAGTTACCCCGCCTTCAAGCCCGAGATTCCCGTCATCGAGGACACCCTCAAGCGCTTCTTCGAAGACAATGCCTTCCATTACGACGTGCCCCCGCGCGTGGGCATCGATTATGTTGAGTTCCGCACCGCCGATTTCCTGGGCGCGGTGACGGTCAGCGACGCCGACGTGCGCGCCTACTACGACGATAACCGCAAGCGCTTCCCCCGGCCCGAGGAGAAGAAGGCCGAAGGCGACAAGAAGCCGCCCCAGCTGGACGCCGCCGCGCAGTACAACCCTGATGCCGATTTCGCCGCCGTACGGCCCCAGGTCGAACAGGCGCTCAAGCTGGAGCGCGCCGGACGCCTCGCCACCAAGGCCGCCGCCGACCTCACCGTGGCCATCTATGAGCAGCGGCTGAAACCGGGCATGCCCGCCTTCGACGATTTCCTCGCCAAAAGCAAACTCACTGCCCGGCGGGTGGCCCCGTTCTACCGTGAAACCGTCCCGCCGGAACTCGGCTGGACCCCGCAGATCGTCGAACAGGCCCTGCAGCTCGCCGCAGATCGCCCCGTGTCAGATGCGCTGCCCTCTGCTGCCGGCAGCATTGTGCTCTTCTGGCGCGAGACCCTGCCCACCTACCGGCCCGAACTCGCCCAGGTGCGCGAACACGTTCTTGCCGATTACAAGGAAAACGAACGCCGCAAGCTCTTCATTGCATACAGCCGGACGGTGCGCAGCCAGCTCGAGGCGCGCCTCAAGGCCGGGGACTCGTTTGACAAAGCCGCGGCGGCTGTCGCCGACGCCCAGTCCAAGCTCGAAGTGAAGACTTATCCCCCCTTCATCCGCCGCCAGCCCCCCAAGGATCTTGATCTCGCCGTTTTCAGCGCGCTCGAACGGCTGAACCAAGGCCAGGTCTCCGACATGCTGCTGACCGAGGACAAGGGCTTCTTCGTTTACGTGAAAGAGAAGAAGCTCCCCGACCTGTCCGAGACCAACCCGCAGTATGCCGTCACGCGCGCACAACTCGCCCGGCTGACCGCCACCTTCGACCAGGAATTCGCACTGAACGAAATCGTTGCGAGCGAGCTGAAGAAGAGCGCGCCCGCTGCCGCTCCCCGCTGATCCGATGAGCCGCCGGGCGACGGCCGCAACCGTTGATCCCCTCCCGCTGCCGCCGATCCAAAAACCTTCAACGCCGCGTGGCAAACCAGACAGTCTCGGTTGCGTCATGCCGTCTCCCTTGCCCGCTCCCGCCTTCGCCACCGTCCGCCCATGCAGCCCGGCCTCCAGACAACGTCAGGCCGGGCGGGCGGCGCCCCGTGCGAGTGTCGGTTCCCCGAAACCTTCCGCGCTTCCGGGCGTCTCAAGGGCGAGGCAGGCCGGCTTCAACGCTTGGATACACCTCCAGGTGGATGGGTTTGAAAAATCTCAAACCTTTGTCGCGCCCGTTGTGTTCTTAGCCAGTCCGTTGTCACCCGCGCCGCACCTATTCCCTTTTCTTCAGTAGTCTTACCCGCCATGCCGAACCGACTTCGCCTGTCCCTCGCTGCTGCCAGCCTCCTTGCCGGTTGCCTTGTGCCAGCCCTCGCGCAAAACACCCCGCCCCCGGCCACGGATGCGTCGGCCCTGACCGCCGCCGCGCCGGCGCCCGCGAGCGCGCCCCTCACGCTGGAGGACTGCGTCCAGCGTGCGCTCGAGCACGGTTTCGACATCGAAATCCAGCGCTACACCCCGGCCATCGCCAAGGACTCCGTCGACATCGCCCGGGGCGCCTTCTTCCCCACGCTTTCGCTGACCGGCTCGCAAAGCCACTCCAACACCGGGCCCATCGGGGGCACTCCGGGCACCAGAAGCGATGCGGGGCTCTTCAACCTTGGAATCACCGAACTGCTCCAGACCGGCACCTCGGTCAGCGTCAGCACGAGCTTCGACCGCTCCGAGAGCAATCCTCCCTCGTATACCAGCTTCTACAACCCGACCTACACCTCGGATGTCACCGTGGCCGTCACGCAACCGCTCCTGCGCGGCGCGGGCACGGCCGTGACCACCGCCACGCTCAACCGCGCCCGGATCGGCCAGCAGCGCGCCGGTTTTGACTTCAAGGCCCGGGCGCTCAACATCGTGCAGCAAACCGAGGGCGCCTACTACAATCTCGTTTACGCCCGCGAGCAGCTCAGCGTCTACAAGGTTTCCCTCGATCTGGCCAACCGGCTGCTCGAGGAGGCCCAAGCCAAGAGAACCGTCGGCACTGTCACGGATATCGACGTTTTGCAGGCGCAGGTCGGCGTCGCCAGCGCGCGCAGCAACGTCATCTCCGCCGAGGAATCAGTGAAGAACAACGGTGACGCCCTCCTCGCCCTCATCGGCCGGTTCGAGCTCGATGCGCCGCTGGGTACTACGAAATTGGCGGACTTCAGCGGCCAGCTCCCCGTGATTGCGTCCTCCTACCAGCTCGCGATGCGGAATCAGCCCGACTACATCTCCGCCAAGATGCAGCTTGATCAGTTCAAGCTCGATCTCTTCGTCGCCAAGGATGCCCTCAAGCCCACCCTCGATCTCAACGGCGCCTTCGGTTTCAACGGCACCAGGGGCAGCGGTTCTGACGCCTTCAGCAGCGAGGCCAATCGGGATAACAACTCATGGCAGGTCGGCTTCACGCTGAGCTATCCGTGGGGTCGGGTCAGCGACAAGGCCCGCTATCACCAGAGTCTCTCCACCCTCAACCAGCAGACGCTCATCGTCCGCCAACTCGAGCAGACCATCCTGGTGCAGGTCCGCTCCGCTGTGCGCGACGTCGAGACCAACAACGAGAAGGTCAAGATTGCCGCCCTCGCTGCGGAATACAGCGCCAAACAGTACGACCTTGAACTCGCCCGCTTCGCCGCCGGCCTCGCCACCAGTCGCGAGGTTTTGCAGACGCAATCCGACCTGGAGAACGCCCGCGTCGCCGAGCTGCAGGCGCGGGTCACCCTGCAGAATTCCATCTCCGCCCTGCACCGCCTCGAGGGCAGTTCGCTCGATCGCTACCACCTCACGCTCCCCGAATAGGCCGGGATCACCAGCCGTTCCGTTCCTGGCCCGACGGTTCCGCTCCCCGCCTGTTGCCCCGATGGGTGCGGGGCCTCTCCCGCGACCCCCAACCCTAAATCTCCGTGCGCATCATTGTTCGGCTTGTCCTCTGGACGTGGTTCCTCGCCGCGCTCGTCGTCGGCCGATTGGAGTTGCTGGCGCGCCTGCCTGCGCCGGCGGTGCAGATCATTCTTTTTGTGCTGACCGCACTGCTGCTGACCGCCTGCTTCGGCATCACCGCCGTCCGCACCTGGGCCGTTGCGCTCGATCTGCGCGCCCTCGTGCTGCTGCACGTCACGCGTTTCGTCGGTTTTTATTTCCTGATCCTCTACGGACGCGGCGAGCTGCCCTATGCGTTCGCTGTGCCCGGCGGCTGGAGCGACAACATCGTGGCCTTCCTTGCCTTGGGCGTGGTCTTCGTGCCCCTGCGCGAGGAACTCCGCCGCCATGCCTACCTCATCTGGAATACCATCGGCCTGGTGGACATGCTGCTTGTCGTGACCATCGCTGCCAGGATTGAACGCTCGCAGCCATGGCAGCTCAGCGAGTTCCAGCACCTGCCCCTTAGCATACTGCCGACGTTTCTTGTGCCGCTCCTCATCACCACGCACGTGATCATCTACGCGCGCTTGAGGCAAAAATCCCCGGAAACAGCGAGTCCAGAGTAAGGCTGCCTGCCGCCAGCGCGGAATGCGGCGGCAGTTGCGTGCGAAACCAGGTGAGCTGTTTTTTCACCAGCGCCCGGGTGCTCCGCACAATGGCGGGGGCAAGTTCGTCCGCGCGCAGCCGTCCCTCCAGCCAGGCGATCGTTTCTCGATAGCCAATGGCCCGGGCCGCGCTCGCGTTCTGTTTCAACCCCGCGCCTAGCAGACGCCGCACCTCCTCCACCAGTCCCGCCGCCAGCATCGCCTGGACGCGGACGTCGATGCGCGCCTCCAGTTCCAGCCGGGGCCGGTCCAGCCGCGTGAGCCGCACCTCCCACCCGGCGAAGGGCGCCGGCTGGCGGGCAAACGCCTCGGCCAGTTCCGCCAGGGTGCGGTGCGATGCCAGGCACCGCTCCAGCGCCCGTACCACGCGTCGCGGATTGTGCACGTCAAGCGGGCCGAGTCCCTGCGGGTTCAGCCGCCGCAGTTCCCCCACCAGCGCCGGCAGACCCTCGTGTTCCAACCGGACCGCCACCGCGGAACGCACCGCTGGGGGAATGTCGACTTCGTCGGCCACCGGCGCGAAAAACGCCTTCAGGTAGAATCCGCTGCCGCCGGTCACCAGCACCCGCCGGCCGCGCGCCAGGATGCCGTCGCAGGCCGCGCGCGCCGCTGCGACGTAGCGCGTCACGTCGCAGGTCTCGGTCAGCTCCAGAATGTCAATGAGGTGGTGGGGCACGCGCGCCCGCTCCGCCGGCGTCGGCTTGGCCGTGCCGATGTCCATGCCGCGGTAGAGGAGCAGCGAGTCGCACGACACGATCTCCGCGCCATGGGTCTCCGCCCAGCGCAGCGCCCATTCGGTCTTGCCGACCGCCGTGGGACCCGTGAGCACGTGCAGGATGCGCTCCATCACCGCGCGATGTTCAACGAATGCCGGCCGCATGCAAGATTCCGCGGCGGCCGCGACCGGCCTCCATAAAACAAGGATTTCTCCCGCGCCGGCCGGACCGGTGTTTTTGCGTGCGTTTCGGCGGCGGCGTCCGCATAGTACGGCGCTCACTTTCCCTCATGAACAAGGGTCTGCTCACCTCCCTCCGCAACGCCTTTCTCTCCGGCCTTCTCCTGCTGGCGCCGCTCGCCGTCACCTGGCTCGTGTTCAGCTGGTTGTTTGCGCGGGTCGGCGGCTCCTTCCGACCGCTTTTCGAGCCCTACCTGCCCCGCTCGTTGCAGAGCCTCGCCCTGCTCTGGGACGTGCTCGCCACCATTGCCGTCCTGGTGATAATCACCGCCCTGGGTTACCTCTCGCGTTACGTCTTTGGCCAGTACTTCGTCGGGCTGGCCGAGCGCTTCATCCAGAGCATTCCCGGCGTGAACACCGTCTACAAAACGGTGAAGCAGATCGTGGACACGTTCTCCGCCCAGCATCGCAGTCTCTTCACCAAGGTCGTGCTTGTGGAGTTTCCGCGCAAGGGTGTCTACACGATCGGCTTTCTCACCAACAAGGCCAGGGGCGATCTGCAGTCCAAGGTCAGCGAGGAGCTCTGGTCTGTCTTCGTCCCCACCACCCCCAATCCGACCAGCGGATTTCTTCTGATGCTGCCGAAGCATGAAATCATCGAATTGGAAATGTCCGTGGGTGATGGCATGAAGATGATCATCTCCGGCGGCACCGTGGCACCCTCGTTCTCCGGCGGTAGCCGCGCGCCCATGCCGGTGCAGCATCCGCCGCTCGCCCCCTCGGCGCTCGCGAGTGGCGAGGGAAAAGGGAATAAGTAAAGCAAACCCCTGCCTCCCTCCCCTCACTCCCTTATACCTCACTCCCTCCCTTGCCCGGCCTGCAGCTCCATACCGACGCGTTTGTGCTGCTCAGGAAGCCCCCCACCGAACGCTTTCAGCAGTACACGGTCTTGTCCGCCGACCACGGCCCGCTCCTTTGCCTGCGGCGTCTCGCCATCAAATCCGTGTCCACGTCCGTCGTACTCGATCTGTTCGACGAGGCGGCTCTTTTTCTCGAAAGCTCCAACCAGGGCCGGACATGGTTTCTCAAGGAGGCCCGCCTGCTCGTGCGCCAAGCCGCCATCGGCCGCAGCTACGACGCGTTGCGCCTCGCCTCCGCCTTCGCCGCAATCATCGCCCGCAACCCCGTGCCTGAGGAAAGCCGGGCCGGCGTCTATGCACTGCTGCGGCAGACCTTTGCGGCCTTCGGCACCGCCGCACGGCCCGATATCGTGTACCTCAAGGCGCTCTATTGCTTTGCCCGCGACGAGGGCTATCCGGTCAAGCAGGAATGGTGGCAGGGACTGCCCGCCGGCGACCGCTCGGCCACGACCGAGCTGCTGAACCAGCCGCTCGCCACCCAAATGGCCGCCGCCCCCGCCGTCGCCCACCTGACGCGCCGCCTCGAGGACTACCTCCGCGGCCATACCGAGATCCTGTTGGAGTGAAAGTGAGGGTGAAAGTGATCGTTGGCTGATAAAAGCGTACGGGCCTGACTTCACCTCCCCTTTCACCCTCACTGTCACCTCGTATGCACTTTTCCCTCGATGACCGCACCTGCGCGCTGAGTGTCGGTGAATTCGCCAGCTTCACGCTTGGGCCGCGCGACGCCGGCCAGGGTGGGCCGCAGGGCATATGGCGAGCGCAGCTCGGCCAGCAATGGCATGCCCGGCTCCGCGCCCAAGCCGAGCAGGAGGTCGCCTCCCGGACGGCGGCGGGTGCCCAAGCCAACGCCGCCTTTGAAGTACCGCTGGCGCTCGGCCAGCTTCACCACGGATGGAACTTCACCTTCACGGGTCGCATCGACCAGCTCGTCACCGCGGCCGATGCCACCATCGTTCGTGAGATCAAGACGGTCAGCGGCCCGCTCCCCGCCGACGAAGCCACGCTGCGCGCCGACTACCCGGACTATTTCATTCAGACCGTCGCTTACCTGGCGTTGTTGCGCACGGCGCAACCAGGCGTCGAAGGGCCAGGGTCCAAAGTCCAGAGCCAGCTGCCTCCACCTTCGACCTTGGACTTTAGCCTTTCGACCCGCGGCGCCTTGCGCGCCGAGTTGATTTTCGTCGAAGTCGGCACCGGGATCACCCAGACGGTTGTCCTCACCGCCGACGACGAGGCGCTTTTCCGGACACAACTCGAACGGCTGGTCGAGTTTCTCAACCTTCGGCGGCGGGCGCGCGACCGGCTGCGCAGCCTGCGTTTCCGGCCCGCCTTTGCCGTTCTCCGTCCCGGTCAGGAGGCAATCCAGGCCGACTTGCTCGCTGCTTTTGGCAGCGAGGTCGAAAGTCCAAAGTCCAAAGCCGAAAGCCAGAACGTCCAGCCTTCGAGCCTCGACTTTCGACCTTCGCCCGTGCTCCTGTTCGAAGCTCCGACCGGTTACGGCAAGACGGGCGTGCTGCTCGAGTTCGCGCTTGGCCAGCTCCGCGCCGGCCGCTTTTCGCGCCTGCTCTATCTGACGGGCAAATCCACCGGCCAGCTTCAAGTCATGCGCACGCTGGCTGCCATGACCTCCACTGACTCTCCCTCTTCTCTTTTTCCTCTTCCTTCTTCACTCGCCGCCACGTCCGTGGCGGTGGCGGCCTGGCAGGTGCGGCCGAAAGCCGAGCATTGCGTCAATCCGGTCTTCCATTGCGTGCGCGCTGTGTGCCTGTTCCTCGCCGACATGGAGGCCCGCTGGCCGCAAAGCGGGCTCGCCCGCTTCTATCTGCGCGAGGATCAGCCGCGCGACCTGGAGGCACTCCGCTCCGCCGGCCGCGACGCGCACATCTGCCCCTATGAGATCACCCGTGCGGCCCTGCCTTTCAACGATGTCTGGATTGGCGATTACAACTACGTTTTTGCGCCCGACAGCCGCGGGGTGTTCTACGAGCGCCCCGGTTTCAATCCGGCCGAGACCCTGCTCATCATCGACGAGGCCCACAACCTGCCCGCCCGGGTGGCCGACGCCTACTCGTACGTCGCGCGCGCCGGCGATGCCGAGGCCGTCCTGGTTGAACTGCATCGCGTGCATCCGCCGGCCTCGCTCCTGCTCGCGTGGGAACACTGGACCCGGCTCCTGACCGGACTCCGCCACGCCGAGAGCCTCGATCCGATGACCGAGGACGATATTCACGCCGCGGTTGACCGCCTGGCCACCCTCGTCGCCACCACGCCGCTCGACTATGCGGCGCTCGGACCGCACGTGTCGGAGCAACTCTGGCAGACGCTTGCCCTGCGCGACTGGCTCACCGGCAAATTAACGCTTCTTCCGCCCTCTTCCGAATCTCCACTTTCCGGTCTCCGGCATCCGCAATCCGAAATCTCGAGACTGGTCTGGTGCCCGCACGACGGCGAACTGCATCTCACATGCCTTGATGCCTCCGTCATGATCGGCCGGACGTTGCGCGCCTTTGGCGGCGTCATACTCGCTTCCGCCACGCTGCAACCCACGGACGTGTTCGCCGCCGCCTGCGGCCTCGATGATCTCGGATATCCGATGCCTTCCTCCGCCAAGGCCATGGCGGGCAGGCCGGATACCGCCAAGAAAATCGAGCCACCTGCGGCCCTCGGCAAACTCTCACGGCGCGCGCGGAAAACACTGCGGACGCTCACTTCCGGCGACCAGCTGCTGCAGGTGGAGGAGGCGCGCGACGCAGCCCGGCCGCGTCTGCTGCACGCCCGGACTCCCTGGCGGGAAAACGCCTATCATGTCGGCATCGATATGCGGGTCGATACCACCTTTCAACATCGCTCCCGCCACTACGCGACCACCGCGGCCACCACGGAGGCTTTGCACGCCGCAGCGTGCAATGCCGTCAAAAGTCCAGAGTCCAAAGTCGAAGGCCGGAGTGGGTTTTCGACCTTGGACCTTGGACCTTCGACTAACGCAATCGCGGTGTTTTTTCCCAGCTACGCCTACGCGGAAAACATCCTGCAGGCGCTAAAGGCCGCCGGTTCCCCTTTGCGCGCGGCGTTGCAACCACGTTTGGCCGACCTCGCCACGCAGCTCGCCTGGGTCGAGGAATCACTGGCCCTAGCCGATGCGCTCCTCCTTGTGCTCGGCAGCAGTTTTGCCGAGAGTATCGACCTGCTCGGCGGCCGCGTGACGCACGCCATGGTGGTCGGGCCGGCGCTGCCCGAAGTAAATGCAATCCAGCGCACCCGCATGGCGGGACTCGAGCGCGCCGGATTCGGTCGCGTGGCCGCATTCCGCCGGGTGTACCAGATTCCCGGCATGCAGAAGGTCAACCAGGCGCTCGGCCGCCTCGTACGCGCGCCGGGCCAGCAGGCCCGCGTGCTGCTGCATTGCCGTCGTTTCGCGGAGCCCTCCTACGCGACGCTCCTCTCGCCCGAATACCAGCGCGGCGATCTCATCGCCGCTGACGCCGATCTCGCTGCCTGGCTGCATGCCTGAACGTGTGATCGCAGTGGTTTGTCACGGAGCATGTTTTGCCCGTCACGGCTTTTCGCTTTACCGGTCCGCCGGTCCGCGTCACAACGAAAGCTCGTGGCCACACCGAACCGCATCGGCTCCGCGGAGATCCAACCCGCGATTCAGCAGCTGGCCACCGCCATTGCCGCCCGCCACGCCGCCACGCCGCCCGTACTGCTCGGCATCGCCAACGGGGGCATTACCCTCGCCCGCCGGCTGGCCGCCCTGCTCCCGGGGGCACCCTGCGGCGTGATCGATATCTCCTTCCATCGCGACGACTTCGGCCGCAACCCCATCCCCAAGGAGTTCGCGCCCACGCAGATTCCGGTCGACGTCAGCGGCGCCAACGTCGTGCTCGTCGACGACGTGCTGTTCTCCGGCCGCACGGCGAAAGCCGCGCTCGATGAGCTCTTCGACCAAGGCCGTCCTGCCAAGGTCGAGCTGGCAGTGCTCATCGACCGCGGCGGCCGCCGGCTCCCGATCGCCGCCGACTACTGCAGCTTCACGCTGAAAGCCGGTGACACCGAAAGGGTCTCCGTCCGCCTTGATCCCGACGATCCGGCGAATGACTCCGTCCGCGTCCTGCCTGCCGAGCAGATGTCCACCCCGCCGGTTGCCGACCGCCGCGACTGAAACCAATCGAGATCCGCAACCCAAAATCCGAAATCAAAAGTGCCCTGGAACCGCCGCAACCTGATTGCCATCGAGGAGCTGAGCCGCGCCGAGATTGACCAGATCCATGCGACCACGGCCGCGTTCAGGAAGATCCTCCAGCGCAGCATGAAGAAGGTGCCCGCACTGCGCGGCAAGACGATCGTCAATCTCTTCCTCGAGCCGAGCACCCGCACCCGCATCGCCTTCGAAATGGCCGCCAAGCGCCTCAGCGCCGACGTCATCTCCTTCGACGCCGCCGCCTCCAGCACCACCAAGGGCGAGACCCTGCGCGACACCGCGCAGAACATCCAGGCGCTCAACGCCGACCTGATCGTGCTGCGCCACTCCGCCGCCGGCTCACCGCTCTACCTCAGCCGCCTGCTCAATATCCCGGTCATCAACGCCGGCGACGGCGCCCACGAACATCCGACCCAGGCGCTGCTCGACACGTTCACGATGAAGGAGCACCTCGGCTCGCTGAAAGGCCGCAAGGTCGTGATTCTCGGCGACATTCTTTTCAGCCGCGTCGCCCGCTCCAACATCTGGGCGCTCACCAAGCTCGAGGCCGACGTCACGCTCGTCGGCCCCGCCACCCTCGTCCCCCACTGGTTCACCGACCTCGGTGTGAAGGTTTCGCACGACCTCAAGTCCGCCCTGGCCGACGCCGAGGTCGTCATGCTGCTGCGCATCCAGCACGAACGCCAGACCTCCAGCCATTTCCCCTCGCTGGGCGAATACACCAGCATGTTCGGCCTCAACAAGACGCGCGCCTCCTGGCTCAACCCCAAGGCCATCATCATGCACCCCGGACCGATCAACCGCGGCGTCGAGATCGACAGCGAGCTCGCCGACTCCGCCCGCAGCGTGATCCTCGAACAGGTCAGCAACGGGATCGCCGTGCGCATGGCCGCGCTCTACCTCTGCTCGGGAGGACAGCCGGAAGCCGTTCTCCCGGGCGGCTGAGAATCATTCATCCTATAGGTCCTATTGGTCATATATCATGTCCCTCCTCTGGATCACCAACGCCCGCGTCATCGACCCCGCGGCCCAGCGCGACGCCCGGGGCGATCTGTTCATCGCTGACGGCAGGTTCGTGGCCGGCTTCTCCGCCGAACAGAAAAAACAGGCGAAGAAAATCGACGCGCGCGGCCTCGTCGCCTGTTCCGGACTCGTGGACATCCACGTGCACTTCCGCGAACCCGGCCAGACGCACAAGGAAACCATCCAGACCGGCTCGTGGGCCGCGGCCGCCGGCGGCTTCACCACTGTCGTCTGCATGCCGAACACCAGCCCGGTCGCCGACAACGCCGGCACCATCGAGTACATCCACAACGCCATCGAGCACGGCGCGGTCGTGCACGTCCAACCGACCGGCTGCATCACCGTCGGGCAGAAAGGCGAGCAGCTCGCGCCCACCGGCTCGCTCAAGCGCGCCGGCGTGGTCGCCATCACCGACGACGGCCATTGCGTGCAGAACAACGAGCTCATGCGCCGCGCCGTCGAATACGCGAAGATGTTCGACCTGCCCGTCATGGACCACTGCCAGGACGAGGCCATGACCCAGGACGCCGCCATGAACGAGGGCGTGATGTCCACCCGCCTCGGCCTGCGCGGCTGGCCGCACGCCGCCGAGGACGTCATCGTCTCGCGCAACGTCATCCTGTCCACCTACACCGGCGCGCACATCCACCTGCAGCATATTTCCTCCAAATACTCGGTGGACAGCATCCGCCGCGCCAAGGGCCGCGGCGTGCGCATCACCGCCGAGGCCACCCCGCATCACCTCGCGCTCACCGACGCCGCCCTCGCCGGCTACGACCCGAACTTCAAGATGAACCCGCCGCTGCGCACCGAGGAGGACCGCCGTGCGCTGATCGAGGGTCTGCGCGACGGCACGCTCGACTGCGTCGCCACCGATCATGCGCCGCACACCGACTACGAGAAGGACAAGGAATTCGATTACGCGCCCTTCGGCGTCATCGGCCTCGAGACGGCGCTGCCCGTCGTGCTCGAAGTGCTGCACCGCCAGGGCAGGTTTTCGCTCCCCGACGTCATCGCGCTCATGACGCACAAGCCGGCGCGCCTGCTCAACCTGCCCGGCGGCACGCTGGCCGAGGGCGCGGTGGCCGATGTCACCCTCTTCGATCCTGACGAAAAGTGGCTCTACAACGCCGAGGCCGGTTTCAGCAAATCCAGCAATTCCCCGTGGCATCGCCAGACCCTGACCGGCCGGGTCAAGACCACCATCGTCTCCGGCCGGGTGGTCTACGACGGGCAGAGGATCGTGGCGTAGCGGAAGGTCTCAGCCCCAAGCGCAACTCTGGAATTGTCGCCAGACTCGTGAGAGTTTGGGCCGGTTTAAGAAGCGCCCAAATTCTCTTGAATATAACTGCGTTTCCCTCCCTCGCCTTTCGTGTTGGTTTCGGGGCGGGCTCCGCCATTCTGCTGCCCAGCAAAACGCCCGCCGCCATGCCTTCCTTTCTTGAACAAACGATCATCGTCCTTGAATCCACCCTGCTCCTCGGCGGGCTCGGGTTTCTGGGCTGGCTCTTTCTGAGCGCCGCCGGCCGGGCCGCGCGGGCTCGCCCCGCCGCTCTGCCGGTCTGGGAGGTGAGCCTGACCGACTTTCTGTTCCTCCTCTGGCTCGTCCTAACGCTGGGATTCCTTGGGCAAGGCCTGCTGCGCCTCCTGATCGGCCATACGCTCCGCAGCCAGCCCGAGAGCGGGACGATCGAGCTCGTGCTCTATGGCTCGATGTTCCATGCCGGCGCCATTCTCGCCTGGCTTTGTGCCCATGTGCTCCAACGCCGGCGCCAGCGGACGCGGGGGGAAACAGAGCCGTTCCGGCCGCGCGCCTGCCTGCGTGACAGCGTGCGCGCCGCGGTGTTGACCTTCCTGGTGGTGGTGCCTCTGGTCGGCGGAGCGGGCTTCCTCTGGGAACACCTGCTCAAAGTCGTCCATCTGCCCACGGAGCGTCAGGAACTCGTCGACCTTTTCACGCAAACCAAATCCCCGGCCCTGCTTGGCTTCATGGTCGTGCTGGCGCTGGCCGTCGCCCCCATCAGCGAGGAACTCGTGTTCCGCGCCTGGCTCTTTCGTTTTCTGCGCACCCGCATCCCGCGCTGGGCCGCGTATGGCGCGAGTGCCGGACTTTTCGCGCTGCTGCATGCCAACTGGGTCACCTTTCTTCCCCTCTTCATCCTCGGCGTCCTGTTCGCCGCCGCCTATGAGCGCACCGGCGACATCCGCGTGCCGATGTTCGCCCATGCCCTTTTCAACTTGCACACCCTGCTGCTGGTCTTGAGCGGGATCAGTCAGTAATCCACTTCCCCTCTCACTTTCACTCTCACTTTCACTCTCACTTTCACTTTCACTCTCCCTCTCACTTTCACTATCCGGTGCACCCTTTCACCAAACACTTTGCAGACTCGGTTTCCGCACTCGGCGAGACGCGGCTGATCGAGTGCATCCGCCGCTGGCTGGGGGACGTGTCGCCGCCCGCGCCGTTCGGCATCGGCGATGACTGCGCCGTGCTTCCGCCCAATCCCCGCCGGCAGCTGGTCACGACCGATCCGGTGATCTACGGCCGCCATTTCGATGACGCGGTGCCGCCGCGCGCGGTTGGCGAAATGCTGCTGAAGCGCAACCTCAGCGACCTCGCGGCCATGGGTGCCCGGCCGACCGCCGCGGTCATCGCCCTGGCCCTCGATCCGCACGTCCGCACGCGCTGGCTGGAGCAGTTTTATCGCGGACTCGCGGCCGCGGCGCGGCGCTTCGCCGTACCCGTCGTCGGCGGCGACGTGGCGCAGGGTGACGGTTTTCTGGGCGCGTTTCTCACGCTCTTTGGCGAGGCGGCCGGCCCCCGGGTCGTGCCGCGCACCGGCGCGCGGCCCGGTGATTGGATCTACGTCACCGGCGCGCTCGGCGGCAGCCGGCTCGGCCGCCACTGGCGGTTCACGCCGAGGCTGGCCGAGGGCGAATGGCTGGCCCGGCGCCGCGAAGTTCGCGCGATGATGGACGTGAGCGACGGTCTCGCCAAGGACCTGTACGCCCTCACGCCGCCGGGCGCCCGGCCGGCGCTCAAGGCTTCCGTCATTCCCATCAGCCGCGCCGCCCGCGTCTGTGCCGGGCGCACCGGCCGTCCACCGCTGCACCATGCGCTCAGCGATGGCGAGGATTACGAACTCGTTTTTGCCGTGGCGCAGCGCGCCGACCGCCCCATCTTGGAGCGCGCCTGGCGGCGGGCGTTTCCGCGCCTCCGGCTCACCTGCATCGGCCGGTTCGTCCCCGCAGGGAAAATTCCGCCGGGCTCACTGCCCTTGGAGGAGTTTCACGGCTATGAACACCTGCAGTGACCACCCCGCAGTTTGTAACGTAATACGTTACAAATCTCTCACCGCAAGGCCCGTGAGACAAGAGGCGTTGGTCACGTATTACGTGACAAGGCAGAAGGGTCCATCTGGCGATGGTCTCCGGATATTCTGGGCAATACGGCTATGAGCATCTTCGCTGAACTCCGCGCCGGCGTGGTCACCGGTTCAGCCGGGGAGACCCGGTTGCTGGGCGCACGGCTCGCCGCCGCGCTGCCACCCGACGCCACGCTCGCCCTGCACGGCAATCTGGGCGTGGGAAAGACGACGTTCGTGCAGGGTCTGGCCCAGGGTTTTGGCATACCGGACATGGTCACGAGCCCGACCTTCAACATCCTGCATCTCTATCGCGGCGGACCTGCCCTCCCTAGCCTTGGCGAAGGAGGGCGCACCCTGGTGCATCTGGACGCCTACCGCCTTGAAAATGCGCACCAGGTTTCCGAGCTGATGCTCGAGGATTTTCTGGCCTCGCCCTACTGCCTGGCCGTTGAATGGCCCGAGAGGATCGCGGCATGGTTGCCCGCCGATGCGCTGCACCTTGTCCTTGGCATTGAAATGCCGGGACGGCACCGGGTGGCGCTGGCGTGAGCCGTGCCCCAGGCATCCGGGCATGCACGGCGCGGACGTCTCGCCCGCCTGAAACCCGGGTCCACCGTCCGCGAAGGGTTTCCAGCGAACGACGATTCCCTCGAGGCCCTCCTTTCAATCGTTTCCCGCCTTGGTTTTCTTGGGCAGCGGCGATCGCGTCGTTTCTCGGGCGCGGCGGGAGGCTTCAGCCGGTCTGGCGCGGCGCCCGTGCGAACGGCCTCCCCGCGATTGATCGCCACACCGGCCGACCTGCGCCGTCAGCATCCACCGACCGATCCGATCGAGGCGGAACGCGCTTATCGCTCGCGAGGCTGGGTCGCGGCCGGCGCGAGCTGGTCGTCGAGCTTCCGCACCACGCGGATCACCAGATTGCGCAGATTGAAGGTCACGGGGCGCAACGTGTTTCCGTCGGGCCGGCTCGGCGGTCCGTCCGCCTCGAAATGCCATGGATTCCCCCCTGGATCCAGCCGGATGTGCGGCAGGCGTACGTACGCGCTCTCCCGGCCGACGCGCCCCTCCCACCGCAGGGTCTGGCCTTGGAAAACACGGATCGTGCGCGCGTCAAAGGCCCGCAGGTCGAAATCCATCTCGATCTCCACCGCCACCGCCTGCGGATTATGAATCACGATCCCGGCAGAACCGCGGCTCCAGCGCCAATACTCAAAATTGGATCGCTCGTCCTGATACCATTCCTGGCTGAAGGTGATGTCGATGGCGCGGCTGTCCGGAGCCCGCCAGATCGTGAGCGGACCCTCCAGCCGGAAGCTTTCCCGGCCGGGCGGGGTCAGTTGATCGGCGGCCGTCAGCACGGAGAGGTTGCCCAGGATCAGAACCGGCCACCACCAGCGGCCGCGCGGCAGCAGGACATTGAACGCCAGGGTCATGGGCAGCACGACGCGCGGTGCCGCGCCCGGAAAGCCTGCCCAGACCGCCTCGCCCAGGAAGATCATCAACATGGCAAACGGCGCGCCAATCCGCCACCAGGGATTGGCCCACTGCGGACGCAGGAGGAGCACAAGGAACTGCACCGTCATCGAGACCAAAAGTAGGATGGTCCATTTGGCGGAGGAGTCCCAGCCGTTCGACTGAAACTCCACCAGGGTGTTGAACCACTTGGCGAAATACGCCGTGAAGGGTGCGGCTAAATTTGCGCCGCCGGCGTTGCTCGGCTCGCCAAATACGCTCCAGAGATAAGCCACCCACAAGGCCAGCGGGGCCGCCACCAGCAATCCGCGGCCGGCGGCACCGAGGACTTCACGCCAATTCCATTTTTGCGCTGGTGCGTGAACCAGGGCGGTCAGCAGATTTGTCTCCCGTCCGAGTCCCGCAACACCAAGCACGCAGGCCGACGACCAGCGGCGGCCTTGCTCGGCCAGCGCCACGCCCCAGGCGATCAGCAGGAGACTGGGGCCGTCCATCAGGGCCTCGCGCACGCTCATCGTCAGACCCCACGCAAACATCGTCCCCGCCCAGCGCACGAGGTTGCTCAAATTGGTGGGGGGAAACCAGCGCAACAGCAGCCAGGCCAGCAACAGCCAGCAGAGGATGTTTTGGAGTGCATAGGCCTGCAGAATCAGGTTCGGCTGGCCCAGACCAAGCAGGTACGCCGTCCAGCAAAACAGGATGCGCCGCGCCCGGTACGGCAGATTGTCCATCGCCGCCCGCAGATCCCGGCTCGTCAGCACCGGCTTTACGGCGATCTGGGCGTAGTACTGGCCGTCGTAGCCTTTGGTGTCCCGGTCCACGTAGTAATCGAGCGCCTGCAGTTCCCGGATGCGATGCAACTCCGGGTTGCCGCCAAAGTAGATCAGCCCGGTGAATCCCTTCCCGGGAAGATAGAACTGTGCGGCCGTCCAGACGAAAAATCCCACGGCCACTCCATAGGCGAGCCAGTACAGAGAATGTGGCTGGCGCCGGAAAATTAGTTTGAACCGCTCCACGAAAAGAGGACAAACCAACCGCTTCGGCTCCACGAGGCAAGAATGGATTCCCTGACTTCTCACGCTACGCAGCTCCCGGCATCCCGTCCGCGTTTTTCCTGGAGCGTTCTCGTGCCCGCGCTCGGCTTTTTGGTTTATGCCTGCCTGCTGGCGCATTACATGGGCGCCTGTGCGGGCGGTTCAGATTCCTCTGGTTATCTGAACAACGCGCGCATCCTCGCCCAGGGACAGGTGACTCTGCCCATGCGTCTGGTGCCCGGGCTCGATCCCGCCACGATGCCGGCGTACACGCATGTCCCGCTCGGATTCATTCCGAACCGGGATCACGTCACGCTGATCCCCACTTACCCCATGGGTCTGTCCTTGCTGATCATGGGCGCGGCGCAGCTGGTCGGTTGGGAGTGTGCGCCGGGACTGGTGATGGGGCTGCACGCCTTGATCGGCCTCTGGCTGGTCTTCCGATTGGCGCGTGGCTTGGGCTTGGAGGCCGGGTGGGCCTGGTTGGGCGTCCTGCTGCTGGCGGCCAGTCCCCTGTATCTCATCATGTCGTTGCAGGCGATGAGCGACATACCCGCGCTGGTGTGGGTGACGGCTGCCGTTTGGTTCGCCTGGAGCAGCCAAAAGCGAACCTGGCTGGCTGTAGCGGGAGGCTTTGCCTTGGGGATCGCTGTGCTCGTGCGCCCAACGAATCTCCTGGCGGTCATGCCGGTGGCGCTGGCATTGGGCTGGTCCCTGCGCCGCTGGCTTCTGCTGATACTCGGCGGCCTGCCCGGAGCCGTGTTTCTCGGGTATTTCAATCTGACCGCTTATGGCCGCATCCTCACGACTGGTTACGGCGATGTCGGTGGAGTCTTCGGCCGCCAATACGTGCCGGTGACCCTCATGCATTATGCGATCTGGATGCCGATGGTGCTGACTCCGCTTTGCCTGCTGGCCCTGGGCCTTCCGGTTCTGTGGCGCCGCCAGCCGCGAGTCTCGGCGATTCTCGCGCTTTGGGCTCTCCCCTTTTTCGTCTTCTACTTGTTTTACCTGCACACGCATGAGGCTTGGTGGTATCTGCGTTTCCTCCTGCCCGCATTCCCCGCTTTGATCGTAGCCACGATGCTCGTCGGCCGCGCGCTGCTGAACCGATTGACAACGTCGTGGCGTCCCGGGTGGTTGGTGGTTGCGGGGATTGCCGTCGCCGTGCACGGCGTCGCGTGGTGCCGCCATTACTACGTGCATCACGCCGGCTTTGGCGAGAGGGTCTATCCGATGACCGCCGCCTGGCTACAGGCGCATCTGCCGGCCAATACGGTCGTGGCTTCGATGCAGACCAGCGGCGCGATGCTCTACCACACCCGGTTCACCTTCTTCCGCTGGGATATGATCTCGCCGGCTGACTTTGCGCGGATCGCCGGAGCCTGTGCCGCGGCCGGACGTCCGATCTACGCCGTACTGTTTCCGTATGAGATCGAGGACAAGAACTGGGCCGCCTTCGACAAACATCTGACCGGCCACTGGGTCCAGGTCGGCGCCGTGCGTCAGGTAAGCATCTGGCGTTACGATACGCCTGCCGCACCATGAGCCGACTTCTGATCGATCTCACCCACACCAGCCACACGCGCGCCCACACTGGAATCCAGCGCCTGTGCCGGGCGCTGTACACCGCGCTGTGTGGGCGGACGGAGGACGTGCTGCCCCTGTGCTACGATGCTTATGAAGCCGTCTGGCGTCCGCTTCGCGGGTGGGAGCGACGCGACCTCGTACCCCCCGGCGGCACGGTGGCCGGAGCCCGTGGCGCCCGCTGGCCGCTGCACGCCAGGATCGCCGGTCACGTTCGGCGGCTGTTCGCAGTCCGGTCAAAAAACGGGTCGGCGGCGGCGATCCGGGGCGACAGTCTGATCGAACCCGAAATCTTTTCGCCCGCTGTCAGCCGCGCGCTGCCCGGCCTGCTCGCCGGCATTTCCGGTCCGCGGGTGGCGGCGTTTCACGATGCCACCGTCCTGCGCTTGCCCGAGCTTTCACCGGCCAAAACCGTCGCCCGCTATCCCCACTACCTGCAGGATCTGCTCCTTTTCGACGGGATTGCCGCGATCTCCGAGGCATCACGCGCCACGCTGGTCGACTACTGGCGATGGCTGGGTGTCGCGAACCCGCCGCCGGTCGTCGCCCTCCCGCTGGGCATCGACGCGCCTGTGAGTTCTCCGTACGGCCAGACCCTGGCGTCAAATGCGCCACCTGCGGTCTTGAGCATCGGTTCAATCGAAGGCCGCAAGAATCATCTCGCGCTGCTCGAGGCCTGCGAAATCCTCTGGGGCCGCGGTCGGCGGTTCGAACTGCGCCTCATCGGCCTGGCCCATCCGCGGACCGGCCGTGCGGCCCTCGCGCGGCTCCGCGCGCTGCAGGCCGCCGGCCGGCCGGTACGCTACGACGGCCCGGCTTCCGAGGCCGGCCTGCACCATGCCTACCGCGACTGCGTCTTCACCGTTTATCCCTCGCTCATGGAGGGATTCGGTCTGCCCGTGCTGGAAAGCCTCAGCCACGGCAAACCCTGCATTTGTTCCGCGCACGGCGCCCTCGGCGAATGTGTCCCCGGCGGCGGGTGCCTCGCCCTCGATCGCGTGGACGCGCCCAGTCTTGCCGCGGCAATTGAGCGGCTGCTTTCCGACCCCGATTGCCTCGAAGCGCTCACCCGTGCCGCCCTTAGGCGCATCTTCAAGGCGTGGCCCACCTACGCCGACGAACTTGCCGCCTGGATGCGCTCCCTGCCGCGCCGCGGATAAGACGGATTTTGTCCACCCTTTTTCCGCCCGGGCTTCACCAATGGCTGGAATGGCGGCCTGCCCGGCGACTTTACGCGCCGGCGCCATGCCAGGCGTAAGCCACGCGCCCGCCGGGCAAAAGCGGGACCTTTCGGTTTGCTAACCCTTTCCCTCTTACTCAACGTGGCCGCACAACTTATATGGCGCTGACTCTCCTAACCCGGAACAAGAAGGCCATCCTGGAACGTTGCCGCGAAGATTATGCCACCCGCATGCGGCTGAAGTACGCGCCTTATTATCACGCCATGGAGTGGCAGCAGGGCACGCACATCCGCCTGAACGGCCGCGACATGATCATGCTGGCCAGCAACGATTATCTCGGCCTCTCCTTTCACCCCGCCGTGATCGAGGCGGGCCGCGCCGCCATGCTGCAATGGGGTACGAGCACCACCGGCGCCCGCCTGTCCAACGGTTCCCGCGCCTACCACCTCGAGCTGGAAAAAAAGCTCGCGACCTTCCTCGACCGTGAAGCCTGTCATGTCAGCGTGGCCGGGTACCTCTCGTGCATGTCCAGCATCGCCACCTTCGCCCAGCGGGGTGATGTGATCCTGGCCGACAAGAACATCCACTCCTGCGTGTGGGACGGAATTCGTCTCTCCCTGGCCTCCTTCGAGCGCTTTTCGCACAACAACCCCGAGGATCTGCGCGAGCTCATCAAGAGCATTCATCACCACACCTCCAAGATGATTGTCGTCGAGGGCGTCTACTCGATGGAGGGACATATCGTGCGTCTGCCCGAGATCGCCCAGATCGCCGACGACAAGGGCTGTTTTCTTGTGCTCGATGACGCCCATGGCCTCGGCGTGCTTGGACGGCAGGGGCGCGGCACCGTCGATCACTTCCATCTCAACGACAAGGTCGATCTCATCTGCGGCAGCCTGTCCAAATCGCTCGCCAGCACCGGCGGTTTCGTGGCCGGTTCGCGCGAGCTCATCGAGTACCTGCGCACCCACTCGAAGCAGACCATTTTCAGCGCCGCCATCAGTCCGAGCCAGGCGGCCTGCGCGTCCGCGGCGCTCGACATCATGCAGACCGAGCCGCAACACCTGGATCGCCTCTGGCGGAACACCCGCCGGTACCGCGAGATGCTCAAGGGGCTCGGCCTCGACATTTGGGAAAGCGAGACACCGGCCATTCCCATCGTGCTCGGCTCGAAGGAGCTCGTTTACCGCTTCTGGCAGGCTCTGCTCGAAAAGGGCGTGTTCACGGTGATGTCCATCGCGCCCGCCGTCCCGCCCGGCAAGGACTTGGTGCGCACCGCCGTCTCGTCCATGCATAGCGACGAGGATCTCGACCGGGTCGCCGAGGCCATGGCCTACGCGGTGAAGAAACTCTAGGCGGCCGGCCGGATTATTGCAGCCCCGCCAGCAGCGTCTTCGCGGTGTCCGCCCAAGTGGGCAGCGGCCGTGACGCCGCTTCGGTCGTCAGCCGCCGCCACTCCGCGTCATCCGTGAGCACCGTGCGCAGTGCGGTTGTCCACGCCGCCCGATCGTTCGGTGCCGTCATCACGCACCCGCCCCCGTCGGCGATCTCGCGCAGCACCGGCAGGTCGCTGCAGACGCACGGCCGTCCTTTCCACAGTGACTCCAGCACCGGCAGCCCGCCGCCCTCCGCCATGGTGGGAAACGCCGTTGCCGTCGCCGCCGTGTACAGCCGGTTCAGGAGCGCATCGGACGCCACTTCGTGATGATGCGCCCGCGGCTGGATTTTTCGCAGCGCCTTCAGCCGCGCCGCGATTGGTCCGCCGAAAAAGGGATTCACCCGGCCAACGAGGTGCAAGTCGAAGTCGGCGCCCCCGGCCCACAGCGCCTCGCACACGTCGAGCAGGAACATCTGGTTCTTGCGCGGTTCAAGGATGCCGACGCACAGCAGGCATGCGGCTTCAGGCTTGGGGGGTGAGACGGCGCGGGGACTGCCGTCGAAGTCTGCGCCGAGCGCGATGGTCTCCACGGCGGCGCGCACCTCCCCTCCCTGCCAGCGCCAGAATTCCACGAGGTCGCGCCGGCTCGCCCCGGAAATCGCCCACACGCAGTCGAAGGCTCCCAGCATCTTGAGGTACTCGGGATGCCGCGCCACGCTTTGCGGCCAGGTGATCCGCGGATGCCGCAGCGGGATCGCATCGGCGAACATCGCCGCGAGCCGGCACGGCCGCGCGTGCAGAAAACTCCAGAAACCCGGCCGCTCCGCCTCGCTGAACAACTCGGCCGTGAAGAGCCAGTCCGCCGCCGAGAAAGTCGCGGGCGTTCTCCCGCCGGCGTGCCGCCACGTGCCCTTGCGCCCATCCCACTGCACCGGCGTCACTGCCGCGCCCAGCTCCTGGCGCAGCCGCGCGCTCAGCCGCATCAGCCCCGACTGATGCCGCGCCGCGCCGGCCTTGGTGACGTCGAAGTAAATCATGGGCCTGCTCCCGGAGCCAGACGCGGGGGAGTCCGGCTATTCTCACCTTTCACCGCCTGAGTGAAGCACGCGTGCAGCTGCGCCGCGTTCTTGTGCGCGTCATAATTTCCCTCGGCCCAGCGCCGCGCCGCCAGGCGCAGCCGCTCCGCCAATGCGTTGTCCTCCGCCAGCCGGCGCAATGCCGCCACCCACTCCTCCGGCCGGTTCACGTCGGCCACGAGACCGGTCGCCTCGTGCTGGATCGCCTCGGTCGTCGCCGCCGTCGAGGAAGTCAGCACGAGCGTGCCGATGGCCATGGCTTCGGGAATGGCGTTGGGCAGGCCGTCGCGGTCGCCGGTTGCCGCCACCACACCGGTGTGCAGCAACACGTCGGCCCACCGCAGGTGTTCCCACACTTCAGCTGGAGGCACTTCGCCGGTGAAGGCCACCCGCCGCGCCAGCCCGAGCGCCGCGGTCTGGCGCTCCAGCTCTTCGCGCAGTTCGCCACCGCCCACCAGGCGCGTCTCGAAATTCATCCCCGCATCGCGCAGCGCGGTGTAGATATTGAGCTGTGCCCGCAGGCCTTTCTTCGGCACCAGCCGGGCCACGCAGATGAGCCGCAGCGGCCGGCGCGGCGTGCGCAGCGGCTTCAACGCGGGAAAGGCGTCGAGACCCCGGCGGATGACGGTCACCCTGGCTGCGTCGGCTCCGCGTTCGAGGAGCGTGCGGCGGCCCATCTCGGTCGACGTGTGCGCAAAGCGGGCCAGCGCCACCTTCTCCATCAGCCACCAGTCGCCGCCGTGCTCGTAGAGGTCGTAGGCGTGCGCACCCGTGCCGTACGGAATGCCCGTCAGCCGCCAGATGAGCCACGCCGCCGTGGCCGGCGCGCCGGTCCAGGCCGCGTAGACGAGGTCGGGCGGATCGCGGCGGAACGAGTGGACAAAGCACGCGGTGAAGCCCGCGCCGAGCATGTTCTCCCAGAAATTGAGCGCCGAGGGGGCGCGCCGCCCGAGCGTGTTCACGATGAGCTCCCAGAGCAGGTCGGGCCGCCGGACCGCCTCGTACGGGATCCACCAGAGCAGCGCCACGAAGAACCACCAGCGCGGCAGGGCCTGAACCGGCAGGCCGTGGAACTCGCCGCCCCCGCCCCAGAGGGAATAGAGCCGCAGGTTGACTCCACGCGCCTGCATCGCCGCGACATCGCGCTGCAGAAACGCCTCGGACGTCTTCGGGAAGGTCGTGAAAAGATAAGCGACAGTGATCGGTGGCTCAGCCAATCCGCCCGAGCATGCACGCCGCCCCGCGCCGCGCAATGCTGGGATGAACCGTCGCCCCCGGCTTGGCCCACCTTCCTCCTGCTCCCTCGCCGCAGTTCCCTGGTTCGGTCAAAAACACATTGTCAACTAATAGTTGACATTCCGTTTAACGGGAAGCGGCTTCAGAATAATGCCGTCTGCAACCTTGTGTCATGACTCCAAGCCACGCCCACGCGATTACTTTGGCGCAGTATTGCCGTGCCACCTCTTTTCGAGATAATGCCGCACCATGCCAAAGACATCCGTATCCACGACGCCAGGGAGCGCCGGCATGGTCAGAGCCGTTCCGGCTGGCTGGCGCGTCGACCGCCGGGATTTTCTGAAGGCGTCGGCCGCCTCGCTCTTCGGCCTGATGGCGGGTGGCTGCAGCTTCCTGGCGTCCGAGGAGCCGAACGGTCCCCGCCTGCGTTTCGGCCTGCTCACGGATCCGCACTACGGCAGCGCCGCCCCCAAGGAGACCCGTTACTTCCGCGAATCGCTGGGAAAAGTGCGCGAGGCGGTGGAGCAGTTTCACACCGCGCGGGTCAGGTTTCTGGCGGAGCTCGGCGACCTGCTCAAGGACACGGCACCCGACGAGCCGGAGGAACGCACGCTGGCCGATCTCGCCGCCATCGAGCGCGAAATCCAGCGCTTCGGCGGCGCGACCTACCACGTGCTGGGCAACCATGACATGGATAATCTCTCCAAGGCGCAGGTGCTCGCCCGCATCACCAACACCGGCATCGCCGCCGGCCGCAGTTACTACGCCTTCAGCTGCGGCGGCGTCCGGTTCGCCGTCACGGACGCCAATTATCTGCGCGACGGCCGGAGCTACGACCACGGCAACTACGACTGGCGCGAGTACAACCTCCCGCCCGAGGAACTGGACTGGCTGCGCTTCGAGCTGCAGGCCGCGACCGAACCGGTCATCATCCTCGCCCACCAGCGGTTCGATGGCGACGGCGATGCGCAGTTCGACAATCGCGCGGAAGTCCGCGGCATCCTCGAGGGCTCGGGCAAGGTGCTGGCGGTCTTCCAGGGCCACCACCACCCGGGCGCCTATTCGTTCATCAACGGCATCCATTACTACACGCTCAAGGCGGTCGTTGAGGGCTCGGGGCCGGAAAACAATGCCTACGCCGTGGTCGACGTGCATCCCAATCTGAACCTCACGGTCACCGGCTACCGCCGCGCCGTCAGCATGGAGCTGCCCCACGGGGCCGCGGCCGTCAGTCCGCCGGCAAATTCTTGAGCCCGTAGCCGGGGTCCTAATTTGTCATTGCGAGGAGCCCGCGAATGCGGGTGACAAAGCAATCCATCTAGCCCTTCGACAAGCTCAGGGCCCCGAGCCCTGTCGAGGGGCTGGATCGCCACGTCCGGCTGTGCCGGACTCGCGATGACAAGGCAGATTAGGACACGACCAGTCCGCAGCCGGATTCGCGGGACTTTGACTCATCACCCGCCGAGCATCCGCAGAAACTCCGCTTCGTCGATGACGGACACGCCGAGCGATTTCGCTTTCTCGAGTTTCGAGCCAGTCTCCTCACCCGCGAGCACGTAGCTGGTCTTGCGGCTGACACTGCCGCTCACCTTGCCACCGGCCGCCTCGATCTTCGCCGCGGCCGCCTCGCGGGTCAGCGTGGGCAGCGTGCCGGTGAGCACGAAAGTCTTTCCCGCCAGGGCCGATCCGCCCGCCGGGCGCGCCGGCGCGATGGGCGCCACGCCGATCGTGAGCAGCCGGCTGACGAGCGTGCGGTTCTTCGGCTCGTTGAAATACGTGATGATCGCGTCGGCCATGGTCTCGCCGATGCCCTCGATGGTCAGCAGGTCGTCGCGCTTCGCCTCGGCCAGCGCCTCAAGGCTGCCGAACTTGAGCGCGAGATCCTTGGCCGCCGCCACGCCGACATGCGTGATGCCGAGTCCGTTGATGAAGCGCCACAATTCGACGCGTTTGCTCGCGTCGATCGCCGCCAGCAGGTTGTCGGTCGATTTCTCGACGCTTTTGCCGAGCGTCAGCAGGTCGTCCCGCTTCAGGCGGTAGATGTCGGTGATGCTCTTGACCCAGCCCTTCTCGACCAGCGTGTCGACCATGGCCTCGCCGAGCCCCTCGATGTCGACGCCCGCCTTCGAGGCGAAATGCTGCACGCGGCGCCGCACCTGGGCGGGGCAGTCGGGATTGGGGCAGCGCAGGGCGACCTCGCCCTCGTACTGCACGATGCGGGTGCCGCATACCGGGCATTTGCCAGGAAAGAGGAACGGCGCGGAGTCCTTCGGCCGGCGTTCCGTGTTCACGCCGACGACCGCCGGAATGATCTCGCCGGCTTTCTCCACAAAAACGTAATCGCCCACGCGGATGTCCTTGCGCGCAATCTCGTCCCGGTTGTGCAGCGTGGCGCGCGACACGGTGGTGCCCGCGAGGACCACCGGCTCGAGCTCGGCCACGGGCGTGAGCACGCCCGTGCGGCCCACCTGCACGGTGATGGCGTTGAGGCGCGTCTCGGCGCGCTCGGCGGCAAACTTGTAGGCGATGGCCCAGCGCGGTGCCTTCGAGGTGCTGCCGGCCTCGCGCTGCTGTGCCAGCGAGTCGAGTTTCACCACGGCGCCGTCCGTGCCGTAGGCGAAGCTGTGCCGCAGTTTGTCGAGTTCCTGCACGGTCTTCCAGGTCTCGTCGATGCCATGCGTGGTCCAGAACTTTTCCACCGCGGGCAGGCCCCACGCGCGCACCAGCCCGTGGACACCGCTCTGCGTTTCCATCACCGCCGGCTCGCAGAAACCGACTCCGTAGAGGACGATTTCGAGCTTGCGGCGGGCGACCTCGCGCGGGTCGAGCTGCTTGATCGTGCCGGCGGTGAGGTTGCGCGGGTTGGCGTACAACACCTCGCCGGCCTCCTCGCGCTCGCGGTTGATGCGCTCGAACTCGGCCAGCGTCATGTAGATCTCACCCCGGATCTCGATGACGTCGGGCAGGCGCGCTCCGCGGACGGCCTTGAGCCTTGAGGGGAGCGTGCGGATGGTTTTCGCGTTGGCCGTGATGTCGTCTCCCTCGAAGCCGCTGCCGCGCGTGACGGCGCGCACGAACGCGCCCTTCTCGTAGGTCAGGCTCACGGCGATGCCGTCGATTTTCGGCTCGACCACATAGGCGAGGTCCTCGCGGCCGAAAAGCTTGACGAGCCGCTGGTGGAAGGCGCGCAGGTCGGCCTCGGAATAGGTGTTGTCGAGGCTCTGCAGCGGCTGGCGGTGCCGGTAGGTGGCGAAACCCTCGAGCCGGTCGTCGCCGACGCGGGTCGTGGGGGAATCGGCCGCCTTGAACTGGGGAAACTGCGTTTCGAGGTCGGCCAGCTCGCGCTTCAGACGGTCGTACTCAAAATCCGTGATCTCCGGCTTCGCCTGCCGGTAGTACAGTTCGTCGTGGCGCGCCACTTGGGCGCGCAGGTCGGCGATGCGCTGCCTGGCCTCGGCGGAAGTCATTCCCAGTGATTAGGCAGTGGTTCGGCCAAAATTTCAACACGTGGTTGTCATGGCTGCTGAGGCAGCACCCGGAAACGTGCCGCTGTAGCCGGCCTCGGTGAGGCCGGTCATCCGGGGTCGGCGACCCCGGCTACAACAAATGCAGACCTGAACCATCGTAACGATTCAGGTCGCCGTCAGTCCGATCAGAAAACCCTTGCCTCGCTCACCGGCGTGGCTCTAGCTCTCCGTTCCTTGGTTCGGGCCGTGGCGCAGCCTGGTAGCGCACTTGCATGGGGTGCAAGGGGTCGTGAGTTCGAGTCTCACCGGCCCGACCAATTAACTTACAGTCAACTGTTTAGACTGTGTTTTCTTTGGCAAATATCGCCAAGGTCCTAACAAATTAGGCCAGCAGGTCCTAACAAGTCCTACTTTATGCTGACTTGTTTGCGGTTGTTCAACGGTTCTGCTGGACAGCAGAACGTGTTCGTTGAACACGCGCGCCAGCAAGCCCGCCTTTGCTGTGCGTGCGCGCATGGCAGGCCCGATCTCCTGGCAGGGGGTATCCAATCCAGGGTATGCCTTAGGCCGCTTCAAGCCCGCAGGTCGCGTAAACAAAATCGCTGGTGACCGGCATCCTGATGATGGCCGGAATGGCGGTGGCAGCGCCGGCGCGCATTGCTGTCGCTGGGCTGGTCAACGGGCTGGTCAACACCAACGGCGGCGGCCTTCACCACTCTGCTGACCGGCAGAGGCGGCCCCCGCACCCGCGCCGCCTTTCCCGGCGTCGGCGGTATCAGCAGGTAAACCACATTGCTGGACGCGCCGAGCATGGGCGGCCTCGAGGTGATCCTGGCGCGCGTCCGGACCACGGCGTTGTCGCGGTTCACCCGCGGTCGCCTCACGAAGCACGTCGTGGTAGGTGGCAGCCGCCAACGTGCCAGGGTTGAACCGCACTTGGGTAATAGTCAGGTGGGCGGCAGCAACTGAAAACCATCTCCACCATCTCGTAACGGTCACGGACGGCGCTGGCCTCATCGGCCGCTAGCCGAGCCTGTAAACATTTCTGCACCGTTGCAGTGCAGGTCCTTGAGACTGGTGCAGGCAGCGCCGCGTTCTTTTTGAGGATGCCCTGCGGCATCCCTGCCCCACGCGGCTGGACTTCTGTTCTTAGAGGGTGCGGCCGGAGTGCCACTCAACGTCGCCGGCTCGGTGACCGAGCCTTTCCCATTACCCACGTCACTCCGGCCTAATCCCTCACAATCTAGGAGATTAGTACCATGCCAATGGAATTTGACTTCAGAGACGGTTTTCAGGAGATGTTCCTTTCCTGCCTGATGCGGGAACCGAAGCACTTCCTCCACGTCGCGCCGGAGATAAAGACGGAGTACTTCACGGGCGCTCAGCCCAGGATGGCGGCTCGGTGCATGTTGGAGCATTTCGAGCGGTACAAGCGCTTCCCGACGTGGGAGGCGCTCGACCAGCGCCTTCACGAGGCGTGCAGCCAGGTGCCGGAGTCCGAGTTCATGCTCGTTACCGACTTCGTGAAAAGGCTTCAGGAGCTGGACGTGTCGGACTGGGAGTTCGTCCGCGACCACGTGGCCGACTTCCTGGCCGAGCGAGCGCTCGTGGGTGGGATTCGGAGGGCGGTCGATATGCTGCAGGAGAACACGGCGCCCGTCGGCCGCGTCACTTCGGTCTTCGCCGAGGCGTTGCAGGAGGTGCAGGCTCTGCAGCGCCTGGGCCGCCCTCAAAGCCGCCAGGCTTTGGGCCGACGTCGGCCGGCCACGCAGCCGCCCGTTGTACGCGCTCGGCAATGATGGCCCGCGTTTCCCCCGCCCTGCTCCGCCCGCAATCCGGTTCTGTTCACGGTGAAGTGCCATGCCCTTGCCTGAGGTTTGCCACTATTGCCGGAAGCTGAAGCCCCGTGCCGCCGGGCGCTTCCAGCGAATCCCGGGCCGCTGCCACTTCAAGTTCGTGTGCGACGCCTGTCGCGCCAAGCTGCAGGAGAGGCCCGGTCTCCGCCACCGCCGCCGGCGGCCATCCTACCTCGAGCGTATCGCCATCAGGGTCTTGACCCAAACCGGCTACCGGTTCGACCAGGAGTATCCGATCGAGGGCTTCTTCTTTGACTTCGCGATACCGGCGTTACGCCTCCTCATTGAGGTTGACGGGCGCACTTGGCACAGGCAGCCCAGCCGCAAGCGCCGCGACCGGGTCAAAACCGAAGCCGCAAAGAAGCGGGGCTGGGCCATCGGACGCGCAAGCCCTCCGGACATCGAGGGGAAGATCGTAGTCATGATCGACTACCGAGAGGAGCAGCTGATTCGAAACAACTGATGATAAATAGCTCACCCAGGCTGACCCGACTCCCTAACAACAGGTTGACGTGGAGATTCGGGAAATGCCCATAGGGCGTTTTTAGTACTCAACTCTTTTGTGAGGTCAATTTCGAGCGATCGAATACTTAGATGGCTGCCGTTGGCAGAGCGCCTTTGAAAATGGCAACTGATTCACGGCGCCAATTCTTTGACAACTTCACGGCCCGCCGCGCTCGTTGTAGCCCGGCTTCAAACCCGGCACTGGCCGTCCGGCTCTAACCCACAATCTCACGGCCTGCCGCGCCCCTTATGGCCCGGCTTAAAAAGGACGACGGCCTGCCCACACCACGCCAGGGCGGCAATCTGGTCTTTCCCCATGATCAAGCCCGAATCAGCGGCTTGGCATTCCGCACCCAACATCTGCAGCGTCTTCAGAAACCTCATCCCTGAGGTTTCGGCTTCGTCCGACCTCTCGAACGCGGCTAGCGACTGCTTCACATAAGTGCTAGATGCGTCCGGTCGGGCCTCGGCTAAACCCGCCGACTTAGCGCCGCCGGCCCCGACCTGCCCGGCATATGCGCCACGCTCGCCCAACGACGCGCGCCTCTCGCGCGCGCCCGCAATGCGCCTGAAATAGGGCGAGCTGCGTCCGCAGAGCTCGCCCAGGTGGCCCAAACTGCATCTGTTTTTCGCCTGTAATTGCCGGCTAATAAAAGCGTGGATTTTATTGTCCACGCGCACCCCGATGAGACCGTTTCTATCGGTACAGTCACGGCTGACGGACCGGGGTATTGGAGAACGCTGGCTGACGTCTGGGAGGGCAGCGAGTGGGCGGTTGAAGACAGGAACGTCTGGCGGTGGCTCTTCTTCCTCAACCGGTACCTACGAGGAACGTGGATGATGATGCCGCTCAATCCCAGGGTCACTCGCCCTCGGCCTGCAACAGCAGCTCGCCCTGAAAGAACTCGAAGAACTCTTCGAGTTTGGAGGCGAGTTCGAGCGGGTCGATGGCGAGCGGTGTCTCCTCGAAAGCCATTATGCCGATGCCGAAGAGATCGTTGAGCACGGCCATCGATTCGTTGGGCAGGTGACTGCCGTGGGCAGGCAGATGGAGCAGGTGCGGGAACTTGCCAGCCTGCAAATCGCTGATGAAAACGGGCGGGTAATCGTTTCCGACATTGTCCTGCTTGCGCAGGGAGTAGATCGGAGCGAAGACGTAATGGCTGGGATTGACAGGCTTTGTCGTCAGTCGGGCGATGTACTGCGCGAACCGCCGCGGGTGTAAGCCACCTTTGAACAGCAGGACGGCCAGACGCCTTTTCACCTTCTGGATGAGCAGATCCTCGCTCGCGCTGAGAGAAATCTCCGGCAGCGGCATTCGCTTGTAGAACTCGGCCTTCTCGGCTTCGGTCGGTCGTCCGACGTCTTCCCAACGCAGTCTGGAGATTTTGAGCGGGATTTGAGTGATGTCCTGTCCCTCCTTGAGAAGGCCCAGCCGTAATCCGAGCGCGCCCATGCTGATGATTGGCGCGGGCACCCAAAAAATCTGGCCGGGCTGATGGGAGCGCATCGGGCCAGCTTGCAGCTGGCAGTAGAAGTCACTCATGACCGAGCTCGTTGAGCGCGGCGACGCTGTCTGCGTCGAGGTACACCTTGCGTCCGTGCAGGTCGGGCAGCTCGCTCCGGCGCTGCTGGGCGAGCAGCAGCATCGCCTCCTCGTAGGCCGGCGTCTGCATCGCGGCGCGCCACTGGCGGGCTTTTTCTTTGAGGTTGGCCGCCTTCCCGCGATAGGCGGCGATGCGGATCTGGCTGGCGGCGCCGAGCTGCGGCATCGCGCGCGTGGTCACCTGTGGATAGAACACCGGCATCTCGTTCGCGACGGGAACCGTGGAAAAATCCAGCGCTTCGCCGCGGCGGGCAGCCAGCATCGGTTCGGTCTGCGTGTAGCACCAGTCGATCAGGTCGGTGACATCGCGATTCTTGAACGCGCCGAGGATCTTCTGGATCATCCCCTCGATCCCGGGTGCGAGCTTCTCCGCAATCGCGTCAAAGCCATGAAACTCACGCTCGTCCTCGTTGTTCGCGGTCAAGTCCCGCCAGCCTAGGCGAAAGTGGGCTTGCACGCTGTCCATGACCGCAGCGGCGTCTGGCGACCAAGGGCCGTAGTTGTAGAAAATCCAGCGGATGTCTGTCAGCTGCCCGCCGTGAAAACGCCAATGACAGTAATCCAGCAGGTAAAGATACTTGGTGAACTGGATCTTGTCGGGCCAGTGTCCGGCCTCGAGGCAGCGCGAGAACAAGATCGTGCCAAGGTGGACGGTTTGTGCGTTGGGCATGTCAGAAGCTCGTACGGCGTGCTCAAGGTCGCATTTTGGACCGCCTTGCGCAAGGCCTGATGTGTGGCTGCCAAGCCACCTGTTGCAAGAACGTCGTAACCATCTGCGTTCCGGCGCCCCACGCCTGGGTTCGCGCGAGTCGTTCCAAACGCCCGCGTGCCACTCCCCATCCCGCCCGGCACGCGCCAAAAGGGATGGGCAGGGCCACGACAGCGCCCGACGTCCAGTGAGGGTCTCGCCGGGCATGGGTGGTCTCGGTAGTTATCACAACATGGACACTTTGGATGACGGTATCCCGCAGGCCAGCAGATCGGCAAACGCCAAGATCGAGGACGCGAGCGCCGGGGCCGACCTCGACCAGGCCCTCGCCGACCGGATCGCGCTTGCCGAGGTCGCCATCAACCCGTTCCTGCCCAGCGCCAAGATTGCCGCGGCGTTCGCCAGGGGCGCTTCTGGCCAGGCGGACTGCGCCGCCATCGCTGTGGCGCTGTCCCAGAACTTCCGCGACATCGCGGCGGGCGACATGCGCCGCCCGGAAGCGATGCTCTACTCGCAGGCCGTGGCCCTCCAGACGATCTTCGCGCTCCTCGCGCAGAGGGCGATGGGAACGAATTGCGTTCCGCGATGCAACGAACCCACGCTGGCGCTGGCGCTCAAGTGTCAGGCCCAATCCCGCGCGACCCTGGAGACATTGGGCGAATTGGTGAACCCGAGGTCGGCGACGTTCGTCCAGCAGGCAAACGTCGCTGGCCAGCAGCTCGTGCAGAACATGTCCACCGCGCGCGCGGACCAAGGGAAAATCAGCACTCCTTCAAACCAACTATTATCCGAGGACAACAATCGTGAGACTTTGGAGCCAGGACGAACGAAACCGGCAATCGAAATTGATCCACAATTGGCAGCCGTGGCGCAAGAGCACCGGGCCGACAACCATCGCCGGCAAGGCCCGCAGCTCCCTGAACAGCTTCAAGCACGGCGGGCGATCCGCCGGCTGGCTGGCGACGGCCAGGCGGCTGGACACGGTAGTGCGGGAGTGCCGGCGATTCACCCGGGAATGCCTGGAACACAGCCGGGCGGGCTCAAGGTCAGCGGCGACGAGGCGGAGCGGCTCGACAGGCTGATCTCCGAACTCCCCGCGCCGAAGATTTGAGGGGCGGGTTGCGTTCCTCCAAGGCACTGTGGGCGGGTGCTCTACCCGTGGCCCGCCCACCCAGCCGCCGGGTGCATACGCGGGCCGGCTGGCGAAGACTGGATGCGACCGCTCGAGCCCGTGGACGACCACGTGGGGCGGCAGGCGCCCCGCCCGCTCCGCCGCCGCCAGCTGCTTCCTCAGATATTCCAACATCATCGGGTCGCTGTCGCAGGACACGCTGTGGCGGCCCTCCTCGACGCAGACGCGGGTGACGACCCCGCTGCCGGCGAAGGGGTCGGCGACCACCGAGCCCGGCCACGAGAGGGCGCGCACCAGGCGGCGGACCAGCTCGGCGGGCTTCTGGGTCGGGTGGCCGACGCGCTCCTTGGAGTTGGCGCCGAGCCGCGGGATGCGCCACACGTTGGTGGGGTTCCGCCCCCTCTCGACGTTCTTCGGGCGCAGGCGCCGGTCCTTGAGATAGATCTTCTTTGTCGCCTCGTCGTACGGCTCCCGGACGGCGTCGAGGTCGAAGTAATACTTGTTGGTCTGCGCGAGCCAGGCGACAAGCTCATAGCGGTTGCTGAAAAACCTGCGCGCGCCCGGCCCGTTGGGATAGTTCCAGATGATCAAGTTCACGAGGCGCATCCGGCTCCGCGCCCGCAGGTGGGCCAGCAGCGTCAGCAAATCGCCCGAGCCGGCCATGGTCTGGTACTGAATCCCGCCGAAGAGCGCCATGCTGCCGGTGTTGGCCAGGACGCGCTCCGCCTCGGCGAGCCAGGGTGCCGCCCAAGCGAGATAGTCCTCGTGAGCGTCCCACGGCGCCAGACGGAGGTTGTAGGGCGGGTCGGCGACCAGGAGTTGCACCGAGCCGTCAGGCAGCGCCCGCAGGAGGTCGAGGCAGTCCGCCACGAGCGCGCAGTGGAGCGTGCGCCCGGGCAGGACGCCTTTGGAGGGAACAGGATGGCAGGTCATTCCCTCTGAGAACTCGGCGCCCGCGGCCCATAAACAGCATGGCGGCGAGCTGCCTGCCCGGCGACCTCCTCGTTCGTCACGCCTGGGCGAGGCGCCGGCGCTCGGCGGGCATCCGAGGGGGGCTCCGCGTTCCCGAGCGTGGCGGCGGTCTCCGCCGACCTGCCCTCCCCTCAGCGCGCGCCTCCCCATCGCCGGTTCCGGGCGATCAGTCGATGTGGACGATTCTCCCGTTCCTCACCTGGAAGCGCAGCGTTTGCGGCATCTCGATCCGCTTCGGCGGCGTGACCCAGTCGTCCCGGGGCCGTTCGGTCCCCCGGTAGTTCACCACCACTGACACCACCTCCTTGCCGGCGTTCTTCACCTCGTAGCTGTCGATCACGTACCGGGTGACCAAGGAGGTGTCCACGCCCACCTCGACGAACTCGTTGACGTCGCCCTCCGCGATCGCGGCGTCGAGGCACCTGCGCACGACCGTCTCCGCCGAGGGTTGTGCGGGCTCGCAGCCGCCAGTCAACCAGAGAGCAAGGCAGAACAGGACCGATCGGATAGCGGGTTTCATCGTGAAGTGACAATCGGTACCCACGGGTTGCGACGGCGGGATTCGGCTACGGCGGACCGGCGCCTAGCTTGGCGCCTCCCTTGACGGGGCGGAGGCGGGCGGCTTCCCGGTCGGCGGCCGCGGCGTCCTCCTCCCGCCCGAGCCTTCTATAGCAGTGGGCGAGGTCCTCGTAGGCGAACCAGAGGTCCGGCTGCAGTCTGATTGCCTCTTTGTACGCCGCGATCGCCTCGCGCATATTGGGGGATTCGGATTCGGCGTCCCGGCGCCCACCCATCCCAGCCTGCACCCAGTCCAGCAACGCCTGCATCGAAAGAGCCTCTCCCAGATCATAATGGGCTATGGCCAGATCCGGCGCGCGACGGATGGCCTCCTTGAACAGGGCGATCGCCTGCTCGTTGTCGCGGTCGAGATAGCAGCGGCCCAGGCCGATGCACGGCCACGCATAGTCCGGCGCCAGGCTCATCGCCTTCCTGTAGACCGGGACCGCCGCATCGAATTGCCGGAGGTGAAAATAACAGTTGCCCAGATGGTAATACGCATGGGGCTCGTCTGGCCGGAACCTGAGCGCCTCCCGATAGGCCCGGATGGCGTCTTCGTATTTCTCGGCCTTCTCCAGGCGGCGTCCTTCGTCGTAGGATTCCGCGGACCGGATTGAGCCACGCGAGCAGGCGGCAGCCAGGATGAGGCAGCAGACCGACACGGCAGAAAGCACAGCTTTCACGGTTGACCACGAGGTCATGACCAGAATGGGCGGTGGTGTAGACAATACCGACCAATCACCGCATCTCGGTGATGGTGATGCTCGAGGCGCCTGGGTACTGGGATTGGATCATCTCCTTCGCCTGCCAGTAGCCGTTGGCGGTGATGGTCGTCTGAATGTACCTGCTGTTGAGCCAGAACGACGCCTTGTAGGTTTTCATGTCTCCGTGACACCACGAGGAGCGGTTTCATCTCAATATTGTCCGGAAATTCAGACACATGAGACCGAAAAAGCCGCTAGGGTGCAAGTCCGGAAATCCGGACAATGCGCCCCAGAAGGACACAACCCCGAAACGTCGTCGGCAGGGCAGTTCAGAAGCGCCGGGCCGAGCTGGGCTGGTCCCAGGCCGGCCTCGCGGTCAAGTGCCAGCTCGCCGGCTGGGATGTCTCGCGCAGCATCGTCGCCGCCATCGAGGGCCGCGTGCGGTGGGTGGGCGACTTCGAGGTCGCCCTGCTCGCCAAGGTCCTCGGGACCTCCGTCGCCGACCTCTACCCGCAGCGCTGCGACTGGGGCGAGCTGGGGCTGCCCGGCGTGGGGCCGGCGCCGCGGAGGCGGTGAGACCCCCGCCACCGGTCCCCCCGGCGCGGGCGGGCCTACCGCGGCGGCCTGGTCATCGGCGTCCCGTCGGCCCTGCGCAGCGCCCGGACCACCTGCACCGTGTCGACCCGGAGCGCCCAGCATGCGAGCATCAAGGCGTGGTTGACCCGCACGAAGCGACGTCATTTGCAGCAAATGGCATCGCCGAACATTAAGGCCCGTCAGCTGTTGTCAAACAGCTCCACCACCAACTCTCCCGTCGTCTTGAGGATTCCGAACTCGAGCATCGCGGGCATCGACGAACCATCCAGATAGATCGGCCGGCTGAAACAAAACGTGCCCGGGTTGCGGAAACAATACCGCTCCAAGCGTCGATAGCGTTTGCCGGAGGGCGACCACCCACGATTCAGATCGCGACGCTGCACAAACACGTTCAGCTCGCACTGGTCGACCGTGCCCCCAATCGAGTGCCCGATGAAATGCCCTTTGTCCCATTCCAGGCCAAAAGTCTTCTCAGTCGGTCCTACCCATCCCTTCAATCTGAAGTCGTCGCGACCGCCAAGTTGCCTCTTGGACCAACCGAACGCTACCACCAATCGGCTCTCACAGGCTGGCTGGGAAGAAGCGACACTGGGGGCCGCATGCATCGGGTGGTCAAACATGTATTGGAACGACCCGTGGCGGACAAAGAATATCTCCGTCTGTCGCGGGGTCATTTTGAGGTAGGCCGCCCTCCAAAGATCCGGCAGCTGCTTCAAGAGCATCTCCGCCTTCTGCTGGGTTGAACAGTGCTCCCGGCCGGCTAGCAGACGGCCATAGTCAATCTGGTATCGGCTTGATGCCTTCCCGGGCATGGGGTTATGGGTTCGACTCAATCCGAGCAGTGGGATGGCTCCCACCGATGAGTCGCCAGCACGTCAGAGGAGGAGTAGCGACGGTCACTCCTACAGCGACTTGGTTGTTGTGAAGATCCGGCACGCGTCAGGAATGATGTCGTCGAAGGTCTCGAATCCCGCTGCCGCCATCGAGGCAGCGAATCTGCGGCTCCTTTGGGTGCCACGGATAGCGTCCCAGAAATAAGCTTCTTGGCTTTGCGCGGGCAGTCTGTTGAGGCACATCGCGGTAAATCGTACGCCGGCTTTGACGCTCAACGGCGCCGTCGCCGAGGCAAGGACAGGGGCGATGATGCGGTCCTGCAATAGTCGTTCGAAAGCAGTCATCGTTCTCATCAGCTATATATATACGCAAAATCTCGATCTGGCCGCTGGAAGGAGATTGATTTGCGGTTCATAAGGCCGTGCGGATTGCGGTGAAATCACGCGATAGGGAGGCGGCTGAGCATTGCAGTCGTCGCCCGTTTGATGCTAGTTCATCGCGTCCGGGTAACGTGCCTAACGCTCGCGGTCAGCGGCGCGCGAAGCGCGTCCGCTGGAGCCCGTCGATAGGCACTCCAACGCTCGCACGCCGCGGCTACAGCGCTTCATTGAGCTTGCCCGACAGGTAATCGAAGGCATCGCGCCAGAGAAGAGCGCCGTTTACGCTGCCAACGCGACCCCAAATCCAGCTGCCGCCAGCCGTGCCCCCCTGGACGTAGAGAAACTCGCCCACCAAGGAGCGATTGGCGTCGGCATCGGAGAAGGAGGCTTTGAACTGTTGGGGTTCGTTGTGGCCGAGGTCCTCAAACAGGCTCTCGAGGCGCACGGCCAGCGGGGTCCAGTCCCGGTATGAGAAGCCCCAGATGTCGAGGAGGCGATACAGGGACACGTTCTTCGCGACGTTCGGCTTCAGGTCGATGACGATCTCTTGCGTCGGTGAGGTACCTGCGATCGCAGCGACAATCTCCGTGGAGGTCGCGTGCCAGGGGAACGGTGTCGCACCCGATGGGTTCTTGGACCGCTGGATCGCAGCCAACGGCCCGGTTTTGCCGGCGAGTGGAATCGTCCGGACGAGCGTGTATTGCTTCCGGCCTTGAAGGGCAGCCACGTCGTACAGCATGAAAGGCATTGGGTCTCCCCTGTTGCACCCGAACGTCAGAGATCTGCCACGGGGGGAGGCGGCGCGACGGGTGCGTTAGCAGCCGGCGTGATAGCCAAGGGCGTTGGCTCCGGCGCCTGGTTCGGCACGTTTTTCATTCGTCTTTTCCCCAACGCCACCGCGGAGCTTCGCCTTTCCAGTAGCATATCGCCAACAGCACCGCTGCGACTGCCACACTGTAGCCCACAAAAAGCGCTGTTCCTATTCTCGTGAGCGGCGCGCCAGCGACCAAGACTACGATGAAACCGATCATCACGATCCAGCCTTGCCAACGCATAGGTAGGCCCCAGCCCCAACCATATGTCTTTGCAGAAAACCATGCTTTCTCTCTCGGCAGTGGCATATTTACCCTTTCGCCGAACGTCTAGAGCTGAGGCGCGCCCGAGTGAGGACTCGGCGCGGATGGAAGGCGCTCGCCCGGCGTTGGCTCGGGCGGCTGGTTGAGCTTCTCGGAATCGGGAGGAACCCAGATTACGATTATGCACAACACCGAAAAGATCACTATGGCGACACCACAGAATTTCGCTGTTACGTTGGTGCTCTGCACCATTTGAACCTCTCTTTCGAAGAGCCGTATGATTTCTCTCTCTTCGTTTGTAGACGTCCGATTTGCTCCCTCCGTTGCCGCGCTCACAGTCTTCTTCGCTTCACGCAAATCTGCCGGGGCGAACATTGTTGTGGAGTTTGCCTCCGCCCAGATGACAACACCAAGCACGCATACCGTCCCGATTAAGGCCGACAAAAACACCTTTTTCGTAGTCCTCATAGCATCAACAGGGTGGTTATCCTACGAGCCGTGTACGCCGTCCCTTCGCATATTTCAACCGATTAGTGGCTTGTGAAAACGGCGGGGCCGACTTTGGCGGGCAATTCCACTTCCGTTCTAATCGAAGTGGAGGGGAGTGAGGCTGATGAGCCATCCTGAGTTGGGTGGAGACTCCACGCCGTCTCCGTCGTCTCAAACAACCTCTGTTGAGGCTCCATGTGTGCCTGTTCAACAAGGGTTGTGTGCCGGCTAGCGCGGCACACGACACTCTGGGTGGGGATCTTTCTTTTCTCGGGTCTTAGTCATTGCTCGGTCGCGCCCGGCCGTCGCGGAACGGTCTCGGCCGGAATCCGATCCAACTGCCCACAACTGCAAGGCCGAAGAGCGTGTAGGAAACCACGAAGGCCCAGGGTGGCGCCTCGTAGTAAAGCAACTTTTGAAGCCAGTATGCGATGCAAGTCCCGCCGTATGTTCCATCGCCGGCTCGCTCGCGGAGGCTCATCTCCAATGCCGTAAGAGGGCAGATCACTCCGAACCAAGCCTGGACGACGACCACACCGGTCGCGGCAAGATGCGCCATCCGGAACCACGGATTCCGAACCCAATTCCATCTGCGGAAGCCACCGCAGACAATCAGGAGCAACCCAATTGCGACGAAGGCG